>Ga0335077_10012078_pt1 | contig 10796 bp, 7 predicted proteins | sample Lox_Sample_31_FD_207151 | JGI IMG/M metagenome (GOLD analysis project Ga0335077, IMG submission 207151) | Soil microbial communities from Loxahatchee National Wildlife Refuge, Florida, United States - Lox_Sample_3.1 | ecosystem: Environmental > Terrestrial > Soil > Wetlands | place: USA: Florida...
CGGACTCCCCGCTGACACCAGACGAGGCCGACGCCCTGTGGGAGTACGCCGCCCGCACCGCCGCTGATGCGACCGCCCGGATCAGGTTCTGCACCGCCACAGGGAACCCGGCCGCTGCCGCCGACGCGGCCAGCGCCGCCTCCGACACGCTGCACGTCGCGGCCGCCGCGCTCGGCAACCCCACCCTGCGCCGCGCCGCCGACGACTACGACCGCGCCGCCCGCCAGCCCTGGGGGCGCATACCCGCCCCCACCCCGGCCGGGAACCAGCTCCGCCACGCCGCCCGGCTGATCTCTGCCTACGCCTACCTGACCGGGGACCGCGCGCTCACCCCAGTCGTGCTGCTGGTCCGCTTCGCCGCCCTGGCCGAAGCCGTCGCCAAGTTGCGGGAGTCCCAGCAGCGCGCCGCCCAGGCCGCCGCTGCCCTCCGCGCCGCCCGCCACCTGCGCACCGCCACCCGGCCGCCCGGCAGGCCCGCTGCACCCGCCACACCACGCGCACCGAAACCAGCCCGGCCCCACCCGGCCACCGCCGCCGGACTGGCCCAGCTCAGCTTCCCCAGCCCGCCCCGGCCCCGCCGTCCCGCACCAGGCCAGCCCGGACCCGGCCCGCACCAGCCGCCACCGCCACGTCGGCCACCGCTGCCGCGGCCACGGGGACCCACCCAATGACCAGCACCAAGGCATATAGCTGCTTCGCTGCCCGCAGCGGAGCAGCGCCGGGTGAGATCCCGGTCCCGCACGTACCGGGATCTACACGGCCAGGCCGTGGCCATCCCCGCGGAAGTCACCGCAGCTCATCTCGTTGGTACCGCCGGTACCCATCAAGATCCCGGCGTCCTGCCGACTGTCTTGCGCTGCCTGCCGAGCGGCAGCCAGAAACCCATGCGCGTCGTTACTCAGTTCTCTAACCCAGGCTGCGAAGATTTGGTTCCGCGTGCGTCGCGATGCCACCTCTGCCGACGCTCCAGCTCGACGCCAGGTGTCGTAGACGCCGACTGACGCAGAGCCGGTGCTCGTCCGTTGGGCATCTCCGCCGTGCTCACGTTGGCGCCGAGATGCTCGCCATGGCGGCTCCAGGCGACTCGCGGCTACCCCGGCTCGCGTCACGGACGGTAGCGGCCGACCCGAGATATGCCGCGCGATATCCGATGCCGATATGGGCGGCTGCGCGCTCGGCCGCCATGGCGGTCGGCGCTATGCCGAAAGATCGTTATGAGCGGCAGATAGATCGTCCATTAGATCGTCCATGCCGATGAGCGTGGACGCGTCGGCGGACATGCGGCGAACGGGGCCGGCACCGACGGGTATGAGGTCAGCTCCCAGCTGATGAGCACCGGGCAGGCGTGGGCGGCCGTGTCCGGGTGACTAGGTCTGTCGCATGTACCCGCCGGTCTTGACCGCTGAGCACAGCATCGGTTTTGCGGACCGGCAGTCCATGGCGAGGGCGCCCCGCCGGCCCGGGCCGGCGGGCGCGCTGGATGACCGCCTGGTCGCGGCTACCACTGTTGCGGGTCGGCTTGTCGCCGGAGCGCGGGACGGGACACACTCGCGGTATGGCCGATGTGCTGTGCCCGGTGGTTGTGGGGCGAGAGGCGGAGCTCGGCGCGCTGCGGGCGGCGCTGGGCGCTGCCGCTGATGGCGCGGGCAGCTTGGTGTTCGTGACTGGCGAGGCGGGCATCGGCAAGTCCCGGCTCGTTCGCGAGGTGGTCAGCGACGCCAGGGCGCGGGACGTGGCGGTGGCAGCCGGCCGGGCGGTCCCCGGCGGTGCCAGCAGCCCGTACCGGCCGCTGACCCAGGCGCTGCTCCAGGCGCTGCGCGATCGGAGTGTCCCGGACGACAGGGACCTTGCTCCGTGGCTCCCTGCGCTCGGGACGATAGTGCCGGCCCTCGGCGGCGGGGGTCATGGTGATGCGACGCCGGCGGTGCGGGGCGAGGCCGTCTTGCGTTTGTTGCGGCGGCTGGCCCGGCCCGGCGCGCTGGTCGTGGTGCTCGAGGATTTGCATTGGGCCGATCCGGACACCCTTGCGGTCATCGAGTATCTCAGCGACAACATCTGGTGCGAGCCGCTGCTGTGCGTGGCGACGTGCCGGAGCGAGCAGCCATCTGCTGCGCTGGACCTGGTCCGCCGCGTGCACGGGCGCCGCAGTGCGGCTCACGTGCCGCTGGGCCGGCTGGACGATGAGCATGTCGCCGGCATGGTGCGGGCATGCATGCCCGGGGCGGGCGCCGGCGTCGTCGCCCGTGTGCAGCACGCGGCCGAGGGGGTGCCCTTCCTTGTCGAGGAGGTGCTGGCGTCACCCGGGGTGCCCAGCTCGTTCGCGGACACGGTCCGGGTCCGCCTGGCCGGCCTGGGCGAGGATGAGCTGCGGGTGCTGCAGGTGGCTGCCGTGTTTGGCCGTCACTTCGACTGGCGGCTGCTGCCTGCGGCGGCGGGGCTGGCCACCAGCATGGTGACTGTCGCTCTGGAACGCGGCGTTGGCTGTCAGCTGCTCACGGTCCAGGGTGAGGAGTTCCGTTTCCGCCACGCGCTGACCCGCGATGCCGTGGTGGGACAGCTGCTGCCGCCCACGCGAGCCGCGCTCGCCGGTGGGGCGCTCGCGGCCGTCGAGGCGGCTCACCCGGAGCTGCGCGGCTCATGGCGTGATGTGGCCGCGGACCTGGCCGCCCAGTGCGGTGACCGCGACCGGGCTGGTGTCCTGCTGACCGCCTCTGGCAGCGCGTCACTCGAGCGAGGGGGGCTGGCAACCGCTGTCGACACGCTCCGCCGTGCCGTCGGGCTGCTCGACGATAGTTACCGGCGCGCCGCTGCCGAGGCGAGGCTGGTCGAGGCGCTGGCGCTGGCGGGACGGGTCGATGAAGCAATGGCAGTCGGTGATCGCCTCATCGCCCAGCTCGGTCAGGGCGGCGCCGTGGCGGCTGCGCGCGCCGAGGTCCACCTTCAGCTGGCTCACGCCGCTGCGGCTGCGACGAGGTGGCCGGCAGCCAGCGTGCATCTTGACGCTGCGAAGGGGTTGCTTGCGGCAGACCCGGAGCCGGCACTCGCTGCCCGCGCGGCGGTCCTTGAGGCCGAGGTGGCGTTCGCCGGCAACGACGTCGATGCTGCTCGCCGCCTGGCCGAGAGCGTGCTGACCTCGGGCGATGCAGGCCCGGATGTCTGTTGTCACGCGCTTGAGCTGGTCGGGCGAAGTCAGCGCATCAATGATCTCGACGCGGCGCGGCAAACGTTCGAGCGGGCGTTGTCTATCGCAGATGCCGCTCATCTGGAGATCTGGCGGCTGCACGCGCTGCATGAGCTGGGCACGATCGAGATGTTCGATCACGCCGGTACCGGGCGCTTGTTCGAGGCGCGCCGGGCCGCGGAGGACCTTGGTGCCCTGAGCACTGCCGCTGTTCTCGAGCTCCAGCTGTCTGCTGCCTTCTTCTTCCGGTTCGCGCTCGATGATGCCGACGAGCACGCCCGGGCTGCCCTTGCCATCAGCGAAAGGCTGGGCATGGGTCAGATCCGGGCGATCGCGTTGGTGTTCCTCGGCGAGATCTTCGGGCTCCGGCAGGAACCCGCGGAGATGGAGCGGTTCTTTGCGCTCGCCGCCTCGGCAGCCCCCGGCGACCCGGAGATCGAGGGCAGCGCCTGGGGCGGCGGCCGGGCGATGATGGCACTACTCGGTGGCGACAGGGCCGGTGCCATCGACGCCCTCGGCCGGGGCGTTGCCCTGCTGAACACGTTGCCGCAGCAGGGGCCCGCGCACTACCGGGGCTTGTGGCCGTTGCTGCTGGCTTCCGCCGGCGACGAGCGGGCGGCAACCGCGATCGAGGAGGCACGCCGTCTGGGGGTCACCGTGAACCGGGTCAACCGCGGCCTGCTTGGCTACGCCGGCGCCATTCTGGCCGGGCGGCGAGGTGAACGGGAGCTGGCAGCCGATGCGGCCCGGGCGGCTGACGCCGATCTGGTTCACTATCGTGTCTGGGGCGACCTGGCGCGGCTGCATGCGGCCGCACCTGCGCTAGCCGGCGGGTGGGGCCAGCCTCAAACATGGCTTGAGGCCGCGCGGGCCTGTTTCGCTGCCCATGGCATTGATGCGCTGGCGGCACGCTGTGCCGAGCTGCTGGGCGGGCCACGGCCGACCCGCTGGACCGGGCTCGGCGTCACCGCCCGCGAGGCTGACGTGCTTGTGCTCGTGGCCGAGGGCCTGGCGAACAAGGAGATCGCGGCTCGGCTCCATCTCTCGCCCCGAACCGTTGAGAAGCACGTGGAGAGCCTGATGCGCAAGGCGGGCGCCCGGTCGCGAACCCAGCTCGTGGCCATCGCTGGACCTCAGCGTCTGGGCGGCAGCGGGCCGGCATCGGCGACGGCGTGAGCGCTTGGCCCCCTGAGTTTCCGTGGCTGGGCAACCGATGGCTAGCCGTGCTCCGCCATGAAGGCCTGCGCCTCCTCGCTGCTCAGCGACGATCCAGCTACGGTCACGTCGTGCTCGGCCAGCGCCCGGGACAGCTCCTCCAGGCCGGGACCGCCTGTGGCAGGGGGCAGTTGCCTGGCGCCGGCAGGCTGGCCTAGGTCCCGTATGAGCTGCAGGAAGCTGTCGTTGTCGTGCACCAGCAGGATGCGGGCAGGCTGGTGGCCCACCACCCGGAAGGCGTGCGGTACCCCGCGCGGCAGGGACAACCAGTCGCCGGCCCGGGCGAGCAGCATCTGGTCCCCGCATCGGACCACCATCTGCCCGTCCAGCAGGAACGAGTTGTCGTCCAGGTCGTGGTGCAGGTGCAGGGGCGGACCGGCGCCGGCGGGCAGCGTCATCTCCAGCACCACCGGCCCGGTACCGGATGCCATCGGGTGTTCCACGACGAGGGTGTCCAGGAACCACCACGCTTGTCCTTCGCTGGTCTGCGGTGAATCGAGGACCGCTGCTGTCCTGCTCATGGAGACTCCTCCGGGATCAGGGAACTCGTGAACGCGGGAACGCCGCTGGCAGACATGTTCCGCTTCCCCCGGCGCCGCCGAATCGGGCAAACCACGTAGGTCACCTCAGCGCGCGAGTTACGTGTTCTTCCCGATGCGGCCGGCCGGGGCCACCGCGCACGATGCCGGTACCACTACCAATCCGAGGAGGCGAACCATGGGTTCAGCACAGGTGCAGGGCAAGTTGTGGGGTCCCGGGGCACGGGACTGGGCGGAGCTCAACGAGCCGTGCTGCGCGCCGTTCTATGAGGCGGTCTTCGACGCGATCGCGGTCGGCCCTGGCATGGTGATGCTCGATGCCGGGTGCGGTGGCGGGTTCGCCCTGCAGCTCGCGGCTAAGCGGGGCGCGACCGTGACCGGGTTCGACGCGTGCGCTCCGTTGCTCGACATCGCCCGCGAGCGGGTCCCTGCCGCCGATATCCGCCAGGGCGATCTTGAGTCGCTGCCGTTCGCCGGGCACACCTTCGACGCCATCACCGCGTTCAACTCGGTCCAGTACGCGGCCGACCCGGCCGCCGCCCTGCGAGAGCTGCGCCGGGTCGCCAAGCCCGGGGCACTCGTTGGAATAGTCACCTGGGGTGCGCCCGAGCGCTGCGAGAGCCGCGTGATCCTCGCCGCGATCGGCGGGCTACTGCCACCGCCCCCGCCAGGTGCCGAGGGACCATTCGCGCTGAGCGTGCCCGGCAAGCTGGAAGAGCTGGCGGAGGCGGCGGGGCTGGTCCCGGAGCAGGCGGACGAGGTGCCGACCCCGCTCATCTATCCCGACCTGGACACCGCAGTGCGGACTCAGCTGTCCTCAGGGCCGGCCCGGCTGGCAATCGAGCACGCCGGCGAGCCGTCCACCCGCAAGGCGCTGGCCGCGGCCTTCGCCGGCAGCCGCCAGCCCGATGGCAGCTACCGCCAGGACAATTCCTTCCGGTACCTGATCGCCCGGGCGTGACCCATCGGCCACGACAGCCGTGGGCCGGCTCCAAGGAGCCGGAACCACCCCAGCCAGGGGTGCCAGAGGAGGATCATCATGGACATCGCTGAACTGCACAGCCGGGCGCTTGATGCCACCAGAGGGGTCATAGCCGGAATCCGCCAAGGCCAGTGGGCGGCACCAACGCCGTGCCAGGGGTGGGATGTCCGGGCGCTGGTCAACCACGTGGTAGCTGGCAATCTGTGGGCCGCCTACGGCCCGGTCCCTGGCGCGGTATACGCCGGCCACCGTTTCATCGACGTGCTCGTCCACGGCTGGGACGTGGCCGTCGCCACCAGGCAGGATACGAAGCTCCGCCCTGCCCTAGTCGATGCGTGCCTCGACATCGTCGCCCCTCAAGCGGAGCTCCTGCGTGCCAGTGGCGTGTTCGGTGACAAAATCGAGCTGGCGGGCGCCAGCGATGCGCAAACTCGTCTGCTGGCCACGCTGGGGCGACGGGCGTGAAATGACCGCCGCCACACACCGAGCTGGGGAAGGACATCGCCTTTGCCCAGATCATCGAGTTTCGCACGTCCAACCTGGAGGCGACTCAGGAGGCAGTCAATCGTTCGGGAAGACGCCACGGCAGGCAAGCGCACGGCACCGCGGCGCACCTTGCGCCGGGACCGCAAGAAAGGCAACCGCTACTTCAATGTGGTGTTCTCCGGCCCCCGTGAATCGGCCGTGCAGAACTCCAGCCTGCCACAGACCCAGCGCCTCTCCCAGGAAATGATGAGCTTTACCGACGGCGCGCCCACGTTGTACCACCTCGACATCATCCAGGACCGTTCTCAGCGGACGCCACGGCCGTGAACGGGGCGGGTGGCCGGGTCGGCCAGATGACCCATCGCCTAGCGACGACGGGGCCGCCCCGAACAGTCTGTCTGTTGCGCCACTGGTGGCAAGTGCTCGCTGTCACGCCGCCCCGGGTCCGGTCACGCGGCGGCGGGTCGGTTGCCTCGGTGGACCGAGGCGACACCCTGTCAAATGAGGTGCCGGGGTCGTCGATCTAAGGGTCTGCCCGATGTGCGGCGGCGGGGGTACCGCCGAGGCTGGGGGCAGGCAAGTCAACCTTTTGGAGGCTGTGATGGGACCTGCCGCTGTTCCGGGACGGCTATGGGGCACTGCCTCGCATGACGGGCCGGGGTCGTCGAGCCGCTTGCGCGGCCCGCTGGCACGGCTCAAGCACGAGTTCGACGCGTCGAACCTGGTCAGCCGCAGCCAGAACATCGGGCCAGCGCGATGAGCGGGCCCGGAAGGTTCCTGATCGTGAGCTGGGACGGCGGCGGCAACGCCCCGCCGGCGATCAATCTCGGTGCCCGGCTGGTCCGCGGGGGACACCACGTCAGGTTGCTCGGCTGGGAGTCTATGGCGTCGCGCGCTGCCGCGGCCGGCGTGGAGTTCACGGCCTACCCCTCGGTGCCGCCGTGGCCACCGGGGCTGGCTTTCGAGGACGCCCTGGAGGAACGGCTGTTGCCGGCGCTGCTCAGCGCCGGGACGCGGGACGACATCCTGGCCGGCGCGGACAGGTTCGCGCCCGACGTCGTGGTGGTGGACTGCATGATGGATACCGGGCTGGAGGCGGCTCACCTGCTCGGACTGCCGAGTGCCGTGCTGGTCCACCTCCCGTACTCCGCGTTCAGGTACGAGTGGGGCGACGAGGCGACGCGCGCGCAGAAGGCCCGCCTCCTGGACGCGGCGGGTGCCGTGCTGGCGCTCGTGCCGCCGGGCTTCGATACGCCCTGCCCGTTGCCGGCCAACACCACCTATGTCGGCCCGATCACCGATCCGAACCCGCGGGCGCCGCTGGATCCGCGTGACGCCGGATTGCTGGCCAGGCCTGGCCGCCCATGGGTGCTGCTCAGCCTCAGCACGACCGTGCAGGGGCAGGCCGCAGCATTGCCCGGGATCCTCGACGCCGTCGCGGCGCTGCCGGTCCGCGTTCTGCTGACCCTCGGGGGAGCTGTGCCGGCCAGCGCCGTCGATCCGCCTCCGAACGTGACGGTCCGCGGGTTCGTTCGGCACGACCTGCTGCTGCCGCACATGGCAGCCGTCATCTCCCATGGCGGTCTCAGCACCATTACCGCGGCCCTTACTGCGGGTGTGCCGCTGGTCTGCATCCCGCAGGGACGTGATCAGCCGGACAACGCGAAACGCGTCGCGGCGTCCGGTGCGGGGCGGGTCGTGGCCACCGACGCGCCGCCGGCCGATATCGCCACCGCGGTCCGGGAGCTGCTGGCCGACCGGGCCGCGTTGCGCGAGGCCCGCCGCTTCGCCGGCGTCATCGCCGGGCTCGGCGGCGGTGACGCTGCCGCGCAGACGGTAATAAGACTCGCAGGCGCCAGGGCGCAGGATCGCGCTCTGTTCACAGCCTGAGCCTGGCGGCGGCGGTAGCGGCCTGGACCCGGCTGGTGACCCCGAGCTTGCGCAGGATGTTGGAGACATGCACGCTGGCGGTCTTTTCGCTGATGTAGAGAGTCCTGGCGATCTGGGCGTTGGACAGGCCGTTGCCGAGCAGGCCAAGTACTTCGCGTTCGCGCGGGGTCAGGCCCGTGCCGACGGGATCTGGTTCGGGCCCGGGCGTAACGACGGGCTCGGCGAGGTCGAGGCGGGCCGCCTGGGCCAGCGCTGCGATCTCGGCGCGCAGCGGTCCGGCCCGCAGGTCCCGGGCGATGGTGCCGGCTGCGCGCAGCGCTGTGGCGGCGCGGTGTCGGCTGCCGCGGCTGGCGAGCAACGCGGCCGCTTCGTGGTACCGGGCGGTCGCGACAAGGTAGGGGTCGGCCAGCTCGTCTTGCGCGACCCGGATCCACAGGCCCGGGTCGGCCGGGCCGGGGATGCGGGACAGGTACGCCCGGGTGACCGCCTGGAGTAGCGCGAGGACCGGCGAGAGGCGACCGCCGGCCGTGACGACGCGCGCGATCATCACCTCAGCGCCGGACATGATCTTGGCGGCGGCGGCGCGGACCGCCACCGGATCGGTGCGCCGGCCGTGCAGCCGGGCATGATCCAGCGCGTCGGCTTCGACGCTGATGGCGCGGACGGCGAGGTCCAGGTGCAGCGCCATGTCGTCGTGGTCTGCCGAGCGGGCCAGGTCGTCCCGCAGGACCGCGCGGGCCTCCGCGTGCTCTCCGCGTGCGGCGGCTAGTCCGGCGCGCAGCGCGGTGGCCTGCGCGCCGTACTGCAGGTCGTCGGCGCCGTCGAGGACCGCCCGCAGCGCAGTGAGATCCTCGGTGGCGGTGTCGAGCTGTCCGCGGGCCAGCGCGACCCGGGCGCGGGCCAGCCGCAACGGCACAGATGACATGCCTTCGGGCTCGGTGTCCAGCGCCTGGCTGGCGAGCCGGTCGACCTCGTCCCAGCGCCCGAGCAGGTACCGGGCCAGCAGGGCACCGCCGAGGATCACCGGGCCATGTACCCGGGTCAGCCCCAGCCGGGCCGCTTCGGCGACACCGGCGTCACCGACCCGTACCGCGTCCGCGCAACGGCGGGCGATCGCCAGGTTCTCGGTCAGGTTGATCAGGCAGCGCCCGGCCTCCGCCTCATCGTCGGCCCGCCGGGCCATCGCCAGGGCCTCCTCGAGCAGCCCGATCCCCTCGGCGTCGTGGCCAAGCGCGGCCAGGCAGCAGCCCAGCGTGTTCCGGGCGTGGCCTTCCTCGGCGAGGGCGCCTACCTCGCGGGAGACGGCGATGGCCTGCTCGGCATAGCCGCGCGAGGACAGGTGGAGCGAGCGCAGCATCAGGCTTTGCGCGGTGGCCGCAAGTACGCGGGCCCGCGCGGCCGATGGCTGCGCCGGGACCGTGCTGAGAGCCTGCTCGTAGGCATGCCACGAGGCGCCCAGGTCCCCGGTCAGCCAGTAGAACCGGCCCAGCCGCTCCCAGCGCAGCGCCGCCCGCACCGGTTCGGCGGCCGGGTCGATCCGGGCCAGCACCTGCCGCGCCAGCACCTGGGCGCGGGTGTTGTCGCCGGCCACCGAGGCCGTCTCAGCAGCCCGCTCCATCAGCGTGACCTGCTCGATGCCCGCCACGCCGGCCGCGCCCGGCACCGCCGGCCACGCCCCGAGAGCGTACTCATACCAGGCCAGCGCCTCGGCCGGCGCGTGCGCAGCCGCGGCGAGCTGCCCGGCGCGGACCGCGGCCGCCAGCGCCTGTCCGGTGGCGCCGGCCGCCCGCCAGTGGTACGCGACCTGTACCGCGTGCCCGGCCAGCTCGGTTACCGTTGCGGCCGCGCTGGTCGCCTGCAGCCGGGACGCTGCCCGGCCGTGCAGGTCCCGGCGGACGGCCGGCAGCACATCGGCGTACACGGTCTCCTGGATCAGCGGGTGCCGGAACAAGTACCCGTCGCCACGGGCCTCCAGCAGCCGGTGCGCCACCGCCGCCGCCACGCCTGCGTCCAGGTCTGCCGGGGCGGTGACCGCGGCCAGCAGCTCGTGCGGGACGCTGCGGCCAAGCACCGCCGCCGCTTGCAGGACCCGGCGGCCGGGCGCGGGCAGCCGGGCGGCCCGGGTCAGCAGCACGTCGCGCACCGTCGCCGGCACCGCATCGGCGTCGGTACCGGCCGCGAGCAGTTCCTCGGTGAAGAACGGATTGCCCGCGGCCCGGGCCACAATCCGGTCCACCATCGCGGCAGGCGGCGCGACCCCGGTGATCGCCCGCACCTGCGCGGCGACCCCGTCGCGGTCCAGCGGGCGCAGCACCAGCCGCTCGGCGTGCGGCGCGCGGGCCAGCTCGCCCACCATCTCGGCGACCGGGCGGGCCGGGTCCAGCTCCTCGGCGCGGACCGTGGCCAGCAGCAGTACCCGGTCCCGGCGCAGCACCCGGGCCAGGTAGGACACCAGGCCGCGGGTTGACACGTCGGCCCAGTGCAAGTCCTCGACCACCACCAC
>Ga0335077_10012079_pt1 | contig 10795 bp, 7 predicted proteins | sample Lox_Sample_31_FD_207151 | JGI IMG/M metagenome (GOLD analysis project Ga0335077, IMG submission 207151) | Soil microbial communities from Loxahatchee National Wildlife Refuge, Florida, United States - Lox_Sample_3.1 | ecosystem: Environmental > Terrestrial > Soil > Wetlands | place: USA: Florida...
CGGCGACCAACGATCCAAGCATCTCGTTCATGAGGCCTTCCTTGCCCAGCTCAATTCCGGACGACACCTTCATGACGACTTCATGCTCGACGCCATCCTCGGTTTGTACTGTTACTCGGAGCGGCCTAGTACGGCCTGTCTCGGTAACGCGCGTGAATCCAACCGGAACTGCGCGTCGGATCATTTCCAATCTCTCCGATCGCGCGCTCAATCAACATCAACCGAAAATGCCGCGGCGCTTACCCAATGCTTACCCGGTGGACAGGCCAAAATTGTTAATCTTGAGTAAGACATTGATTTTACTGGCGCGCCCGACACGATTCGAACGTGTGACCTTTGCCTTCGGAGGGCAACGCTCTATCCAGCTGAGCTACGGGCGCTTGAGGGGCTTCATTTAGCCGATTGGCCTGGTATCGGCAATGGCCGGCGAGCGGATGGCCCCCCGATTGCCGGGCGCTCGCGAGCCTGTAAACTGCGCGTTCATACAAGATCGAAGAAAAACCCGCGCTTTCGGAGAAGCCCATGCGCCCGCTCGAATTCGGCTGGTATCTGCCCACGCATGGCGACACCACGGCCTACGGTCTGGCGGAAGCGCAGGTGGCGGGCTCGCCTGAACTCTGTGAGCGCGTGGTGCAGGCGGCCGAAAACGCCGGCTTCGAATATCTCCTGATCCCGGTCGGCGCGACCTGCTGGGAGGCCTGGATCTCCGGCGCCTTCATGGCGGCACGCTCTCAAACCATCAAGCCGCTGATTGCGGCGCGGCCCGGCTACATCAATCCGGTGCTGATGGCGAAAATGATCTCGACCTTCGACCAGATGTCGGGCGGGCGCATTTCGATCAACCTGATCGCGGGGCAAAACGAAAGCGAGGTCGAGGCCGAGGGCGTACGCTATGCCAAGGAGGAGCGCTATGCGCTGATGGAGGAGGAGGTCTCGATCCTGAAAGCGCTGTGGACCGCGCGCGGGCCGGTGCATTTCGCCGGAAAATTCCACACGCTGTCGGGCGCGCAGATCAAGCCGCGGCCGAAACAGCAGCCGTTCCCGAAATTCTATCTCGGCGGCGGCTCGCGGCAGGCGTGGGAGATGTCGGCGAAGCATTCCGACGTGCATCTGTTTTGGGGTGACCTGCCCGACAAGATCGCCGAGAATATCGCCGAGATCAGGTCACTGGCCCGCGCGCATGGTCGCGAGAACGAGATCGGTTTCGGCATGCGGCTGCAGATCATCTGCCGCGAGGACGAGCGCGACGCCTGGGAGGCCGCCGACCGCCTGGTGCGGCATGCGACCGAGCGGCTGAAGCAGGAGCGGCTGACGCTCTACAACAATTCGGTCGCCAACCAGCGCGTGCAGCAGCTCGCGCGCGAGCATGGCGATCTCTTGTTGCCGAATCTGTGGACCGGAATCACAAAGGTGCGCCCGGGCGCCGGCATTGCCGTGGTCGGCAATCCCGCGCAGTGCGCGGACCAGCTGCAGCAGTTCATCGACGCCGGCTGTCACTCCTTCTGCCTGTCCGGCTACCTGCATGACGAAGAGGCTGAACGCTTCGGGCGTTTGGTGCGACCAATTCTCGCCAAGAACAATCGCGGGCGGCTCGCGGCTTAGGTCCTCCGATATCCGCGCGGCCGCTTCTCAGACGGGCACGATAGCCCTGCCGATCGGCCACAGCGCAATACCCGCAAGCTTCAGATGCGCCCAGGCAAAGGGGAGGCCGACGATGGTGATCGCCCAGATCACCGCCGTGATCAGGTGGCCGAGTGCGAGCCACCAGCCGGCGAGCACGAGCCAGATCAGGTTGCCGATCACGCCGAGCGGCCCGGTGCCGACATCGCTCTGGCCGGTCAGTTCGTCGCGGCGGACGGCCTTCGAGCCGAAGGGCAGCAGGGTATAGACCGCGATATTGAAGGCTGCGCGCGCCCAGGGCAGGCCGATAATGGTGATCGCCATGATGACGGCGGCGACGACCCAGCCAAATGCCATCCAGGCGCCGCCGATCAGGATCCACAGGATGTTCAGGAGAATGGAGACGGGTTGCATGCGTTTCACCGGCCTGTGCGCATCGCGCTCATGAATTTACCAGCCCGCGAACGCGAAGGCGAGCGTCGCCCCCGAAAAGAATCGGAACCTTCAGTGTTGCGAGGATTTTCGCGATGAGGGGGAGGGCCCCTTGCGCCGGTTGAGCTCGGTAAAATCCAAAAGCATCGTATCGGCCGAGGTGACGCGGTTCCTGCCGAGGCGTTTTGCGGCGTAAAGCGCCTGGTCGGCCTGGCCGAGCAGGCAATCGGAGCTGGTGTCGAGGGCGGGGATTTGAGCAGCGACCCCGACGCTGAGCGTGACGTGGGTTCCCGCGCGCGGCGCGCCGTGCGAAATCCGCAAGTCGAGCACGGCCTGGCGCATCCGCTCCGCGACCCTGCAGGCGCCGTCGCAATCGGTTTCGGGAAGAATGATGGCAAATTCCTCGCCGCCATAGCGTGCCGCGAGGTCGGTCGGCCGCTGCGCCTCCGCGCCCACGATCTTTGCGACCGCGCGAAGACATTCGTCGCCGCTCTGGTGACCGTGCCGGTCGTTGAACAGCTTGAAGTGGTCGACGTCGACAAACAATAGCGCCAGCGGCTTGCGGGTTCGTTGCGCGCGCAGCCATTCGGATTCGAGCGTCTGGTCGAAGGCGCGGCGATTGGCGAGGCCGGTCAGGCCGTCCTTGGCGGCGAGTGTCTTCAAGGCCGTCTCGGCGCGCTTCTGGTCCGTCATGTCGCGCAAGGTCTCGACGACGGCGATCAGCTTGCCAGCTTCGTCGTGGATCGGACCGGCGTCGATCGCGAGATAAAGATGGTTGCCGAGCTTCGGCATCACGCACCAGTTCTCGGCGGAAAAGCCGACGCCGTTGTCGGCGTGGACGGCAAACTCGGAATAGAGGCCGGCGAGCTTGTCGGGCCGCCCGAGCGCCACCAGGTCGGCGAGACAATAGCGGCGCCTTTCGTAGAAGGCGCGCCAGTGTTCGCTGGTGCCCAGAACCTCGGAAGCCGAGACGCCGGTGAGGCGCTCGCAGGCGCGGTTCCAGATGACGACGCGCCGCCTCGGATCGATGACGAAGGTCGGAACGACCAGATGCTGCATCAGCCGCACCGCATAGAGGTGCGCGACGTCCGCATTTCCCGCGCGAGCCATACTCAAGCCCTTTCCCCGGTGCCGCGAAACCGTGCGGCAATGCCTTCATGTGTCGGCCCGCTTGCCGCGGGGCATCTCGTCCCGGCTTACGCCGCGGCCGTCGTCTTCTGTTCGAACGCCCCAAAAAATCGCTTGATGTCAGCGGCCGGCTTCGCCGCGCTGAACAAATAGCCCTGCATCTCGGTACAGCCGAGCTCGCACAGCAAGTCGCGTTGCGCCGCGGTCTCGACGCCTTCGGCCGCCGTCGTCATGTTGAGCGTGGCGGCGATGTTGACGACCGCCTGACGATCGACGACGACCCGTCGGTTTCCGCGATGTCGCTGACAAAGCAGCGGTCGATCTTGATCTTGTCGAACGGGAAACGCTTCAGATAACTCAGCGACGAATAGCCGGTGCCGAAATCGTCGAGTGCGATCCTGACCCCGATCTCGCGCATTTGGTGCAGGATGGCGAGCGCGGCCTCGTCGTCGCGGATCAGCACGGCTTCCGTGATCTCGAGCTCGAGCCGGTCCGGCTTCAGCCCGGAAGCCGCCAGAGCGCCTGCGATCCGTAGCGCCAGCGTCCGGCACTTCAACTGCACCGGCGAGACGTTGACCGCGAGACGGACGTGCTCCGGCCAGGTCGCGGCCTCCGCGCAGGCTGTCGTCAGCACCCATTCGCCGAGCTCGTTGATCAGCCCGGTATCCTCGGCGACCGGAATGAACTCGGCGGGCGAGACCATGCCGCGCTCGGGATGGCGCCACCGCAACAGCGCCTCGCAGCCGGACACCGCTCCGGTCGCAAGATTGACCAGCGGCTGATAGTGAAGTTCGAAGCCTCCGTCGGCCATCGCCTGACGCAGATCCTGCTGCATCGAGAGCCGCGCCTTGGCGCTCGCGTCCATCGACGGTTCAAAGAAGCGGTAGGTGCGCCGGCCTTCGGCCTTGGCGCCATACATTGCGAGGTCCGCACTCTTGATGAGCTGGTCGAGGTCAGTGCCGTCCTGCGGCGCAAGCGCGATACCGATCGAAGCGTCGGTCGACAGCTGGTGGCCAAGGCAGTGATAGGGCTGCCGGATCGTGTCGTGCAGGCGCATGACGAAGTCCACGACGTCCGCCTTGCCGGCGATGGCGGTCTGGATCACGGCGAACTCGTCGCCGCCGAGCCGCGCGATCAGGTCGTTTTCCTTGATGCAGCCGCGAATGCGCGCCGCGACGCTCTTCAGCAATTCGTCGCCGACATGATGGCCGAGCGAATCGTTGATGCCCTTGAACTCGTCGATATCGATATAGAGCAGGGCAAACTGCCCGCCCTCGGCGGCCTTTTGCAGCTCACGTTCGATCTGTTCGCGAAACAGCACCCGGTTCGGCAGGTCGGTCAGCGCATCGTAATGCGCCAAATGGGCGATCTTCTCGTTGGCTTGACGCCGCTCGGTGACATCATCGACGACATGAATGAGATAGCGGGGCTCACCGGCATTGTCGCGGATGGCGATGCGCTTGGAGGTGACGAAGCGGTGGCCAAGGGTCGGGCTGTCCCAGGCGAATTCGGCCACAAACAGCCTCTCGCTCGATTGCAGCGATTGATCGTCGTCGGCGGTGAGCTCTTTGGCAAATGCCTTTTCAAACATGTCGAAGCATGTCTTGCCGACGATCTCCTCGTGCGGCATGCCGAAGTGGGTCTCGGCCACCGAGTTTGCCAGGACGTAGCGGCGGCTGCGCGCATCCTTCACGGTGATCTGCGTCGGGATATGATCGATGATCTCGCGCAGGAACGCGTAGTTGCGGTCCCGCTCCTGCTCGAGATTGCGCCGCTCCGTGATGTCCTCGATGGTCGCGACCCAGCCGCCCTGCGCGAGCGGCTTGTTGACGATGTGGTAGGCGCGGCTGCCGGTTTCCATGACGGTGCGGCTGACCTTCCCCTGCGAGACGTCCCGCATGATCGGGTCGCAGAAGGCGCGGACGTCGCCATCATACGATCCTGTATCCTTGCGGTGCTGGATCAGGTCGTAATAATGCAGGCCCGGTTTCACTACATCTCGCGACAGGTTGTACATGTCGATGTAGCGCTGGTTGAAGGTCACTATGCGGGCGGAGGCGTCGTACTGCACGAGGCCCTGCGTCATGTTGTTGAGCGCGGTGTCGAGCCGGTGCTTTTCCGCCTCGAGCTGCCGCTGGGTGTCGCGGTTCTGCCGCGTGATCTGGCGGATGATCAGGAACAGGATGCAGGCGACCAGCGCGGCGGACAGCGCTGCGGCGATGACCAGAAAGCGGGTCTGCGCGCGCCAGTCGGCAAGCGCGGCGGCCACCGTATTGGTGGCGACGACCACGATCGGGTAGCGGCCGAGCGGGGCCGCGGACCCGAGGCGATCGATGCCGTCGATCGGGCTCTTCACGCGCAGCGTCTGCCGGCTTCCGGTCGATACAACCTTGCGGAGCAGTGGTGCGTCCTTGAGCTTCTGTCCGATCAGCGCATCGACATGGGGGTAGCGCGCGAGCATCGTGCCGTCGCTGTGGAACATCGAAATCGCGGCCCCTTCGCCGAGCGAAAGCGACGCGAAGAAGTGCTCGTAATTGGCGGGGTCTATGCGTCGCGACATCACGCCGAGCAGCGTCCCGTCCGCCCCGCTCAGCCGGCGGGCCACGACCGTCGTCCAGCTGCCGTCGAGATAGCTGCGCGCAGGCTCGGCCAGTATCGCGTTGGCCTGCGGGTCGGTCTTGAACGTCCTGAAATAAGGCCGGTCGCGGATGTTGAGGACGGGCGGCGGATAGTCTCGTGACCAGTTGATCAAGACGCCATCGGTATCGAAGATCGCGACATCGCCGATGTAGGACAGCGCGCTGACTTTCGATTGCAGCATCTGATGCGCCTCGGGCGAGGACATCCTCTCCTTGAACGCTTCCGGTGTGGAAACGCCGGAAATGTGCATCTGGGAAATGACCTCGGCCGTGACCGTCTCGGAATCGTCGAACTGTTGCTCGAAGTGGCGGGTCAGCAGCATCACGGTGTTTTCCAGCTCGCGCTCGTTGTTGGAAAGCGCGCGCTCGCGGAATTCGCCGACCATGATGGTGGTGCCGGTGCAGATCCCGGCGATCAGGAGGCATCCCGTCACGACCAGCCAGAAGATCGGATCGCGCGTCCTGACAGCCGCAAGCCGGCGAAGCGCGGCTGTCGCGCTTCGTGAAATCCTGCCCTGGATGCTGGCGACTGAGGCGCGCATTCCCCCTCCGAGGAGGAATACATACGATGCAGACAGGACATAACCGGTTAGGAAATCCGGTTACTTCGAGATAATCGCGTTTCGTCCGCAACGATTGGGTTAACGGGTGCTTAACGCGCGGAAAAGTCAGGGGCCGGGGTTGCGAAGCCGTTACTGTCAGCGACCATAAACGCGATTGCGCGATAACGATGTTCGGTTCTCCTGCACGGGCCGGCTTGCCGGGTTGACGCGCGCCTCGCTGGCGAGCCGGTGGTCCGGCTTCAATTCCTCAAGGAAGATCGGCCGTGAAAAATAGAAGCCCTGCGCGTAGCGGATCTTGGTTGCAGCCTGCAGGTAGGCGAGCTCTTCGAAGGATTCGATGCCTTCGGCAACGACGGTCATTCCGAGCGCTTCGCTCAAGGATTCGATCGCGCGCAGGATGCCCTGGCTGCGCGGCCGCCGATGGATATCGGTGATGAAGGAGCGGTCGATCTTGATCTCGTCGGCGGTGATGTCGGCGAGCGCCGACAGCGAGGAATAGCCGGCGCCGAAATCGTCGATCGAGATGCCGACGCCGATCTTGCGCAGGATCGGCAGGATATCGTCCTGGAAACGCGTCTTTGCGACGAAGGCGTCTTCCGTCACCTCGATCATGAATCGCCCGGGATAGCCGGTTGCCTCAAGCGCACTTGCGAACGAGTGCATGAATTCGAGATCGCCGGCCTGCTTGGCCGCGACGTTGATGCTGATGGTGGCTTGCGGACCGAAATTTTCATTGATCAGGTCGATCGACTTGACGATCTCCGCCAGCACCAGATGGGTGAGTTCGTCGATCAGTCCGAGCTCGACGGCAAGATTGATGAAGGTGCTGGGCACCTGGATCAGGCCTTCGTCGTCGCGGAGCCTTACCAGCGCTTCGAGCCCCTTGATCTCCTGCGTCCTGATGTCGACCTTGGCCTGGAAAGCGCAGCAGAACCGCTTTTCCAGGATAGCGAGCCGCAGCGACTGCTCGATCTTCATCCGCGCCATGGCCTCGTGCTCCATGCCGCTGTCGAAGAAAACGGCGGCTCCCTTGCCGTCGTTCTTGACATGGTACATCGCGAGATCGGCGTTCTGGCGCAGCGCCTCGTAGCTTGCGCCATGATCGGGGAACATGCTGACTCCGATCGAGGTGGAGGCAAAAATCTCGGAGCCGTCGATGAAGAACGGCGCACTGAGCCTTTGCAGCGTCGAAGAGATGAACTCCCGCACCTCATGGACGTCCTGGATCGGATGCAGCAGCAAAAGGAATTCGTCGCCGGAAATACGCGACAGCATGTCGGTGTCGCGCAACTCGCGACCCAGTCGTTTGGCGAGCTCGACCAGCAGCGCGTCGCCGATCGCGTGACCGTAATAGTCATTGATGTGCTTGAAATTGTCGATATCGAGGAAGGCGAGCGCGAATTTCCCGTCCACGCCCCGCTTCAACAAGCCGTTGGCGCGGTGCTCGATCACCCGCCGCGACGGCAGGTCGGTCAATTCGTCGTAGTAGGCGGACCGGAACAGCTGGTCCTCGAAAGCCTTTTGCTCGCTGATGTCGGCCGAGCATGACAGAAGCAGGTTGCGGCCGTTGGTACGAACCGCCCGGTGACTGGTCAGCAGAACCTGCTTGTGCGCCCCGTCGCCGATGCTTTCCTCGGCAACGAGGGCGCGACCGGCGCGAAGCAGGGCCATGCCACGATCGCGGCGCTGGTCGAGTTGCGGCGACGGTGCGGCGGCGTGGCTGTCCGATATCCCGAGCTGGGCCGCGGCGGCATCGTTCATCAACATGATACGACCGTGCTCGTCCAGAACGGTGACGCCAGCCGGCAGCAGTTTCAGCACGTCCTTCAGAAGGGCGAGCTCGGTCGCGGCGGCTTGCGGGTCGTCGGCATCCGTGGCGGCGGCCCGCATGTCGTTGATGCCAAAGCGTTGCATGGCGAGGGATTGTGATGGGTTCCCTCTTAGGTTTGGTTAAGCAGTCCGCGGAAACGTGTGCCGCTGCGCGACAATGGGACAGCGCGACCATTTCGCCGCGATTTGTCATTAACAGAGTATCAACAGCGCAGCGAATGCGCGTGCGTGACCGGACCGTTTGGCGTTGGCTTTGGACCGGCCGGCGCTGATCTTCAGCTTTTCGGAATCCGGCACTGCATGGTGCAATGAACGCCGGTCTTCAGATAGGCGATCTCGGTCTTGCCGTCGAATGGCGTCAGCGCCGATTTCAGCAATCGTGTGCCGAAGCCCGGCGCGCCCACCTGCTCCACCGTCGGACCCTCGGTTTCGTCCCAGATCACGCTCAGGCGATCGTCCGACAGCGTCCACGACACCTGCAACAACCCGCGCGCCGAGGAAAACGCGCCGTATTTGGCCGCATTGGTCGCAAGCTCATGGAAAATCAGCGCGAGCGATACCGCGGGCTTGGCGGGGAGGAACAGCGCTTCGCCGTTAAGCGAGAAGCGGACGTGACCGTATGGGCCGAGCTCGGAAAGCAGCAAATCGCGGATGTCGCAGCCGTAGCCGTCGACGCGCGCGATCAAATCGTCGGTCGCCGACAGCGCCCGCAGCCGGTGGTCGATGACCGACCAGACCTGCGGCTGGCTTTCCAGCACCTGATGCAGCACCGCGTGAATGGTCGACAGTTTGTTCTTCAGCCGATGCTGCAGCTCGTCGACGACCAGCTTGCGATACTCTTCTTCCTGGATAAGGCGCTTGGCGTTCGCGCGCTGTTGCGCGGCCATCGAACGATAATGCTCCAGACCCCAGATGGTCAGCCCGCACACCGCCCAGAAGATCGCAAGCAGGATCACCCGTGCCGAGTCCGCGGTGGCGTCGCCGAAATTGACCGCGATCCCGAGCAGCCCGCTCGCGATCGTGGTGAGAACGCCGAGACGCAACCCGCCGACGGCGGTCGCAAAGAATACGGCAGGAATATAGGGGGTGAAGAAAATGTCCGGCCGGATCTGGGCGAGGCCCCAGCGAAAGAGTGTCGCAAGCAACAGGCAGATTGCCGAAAAGCCGATTCCCATGGCAAGCGACGGCTGGGAAATTCCGTGCCAGCCGCGCCGGAATTCGTCGATCAATTTCCTGGTAGACGCCATCCGCGACCGTTCCATTAATGGGGCATGGCTTGGACAAAATGGGTGCCTGCCTTACGGCAGCATAGCTTGCCTTGTCCGACGCGGATCGCAAATAATGGTTCCCGGCAGGGTTCCGCCAGCAGCGCGCGGACGGTTCGAACAAGAGGGAAACGGACATGGGACGGCTCGATGGCAAGGTTGCGGTGATCACAGGTGCCACCAGTGGCATCGGTTTGCGGACGGCGGAAATCTTTGTAGACGAGGGCGCAAGACTGGTCATTGCCGGGCGCCGCGTCGCCGAAGGCGAGGCGCTGGCAAAGAAGCTCGGCGCCGCTTGCGTCTTTCGGCAGACCGACGTCACGGTCGAGGAGCAGATGCGCGCGCTGATCGCGCTTGCCGTGGAAAAATTCGGCAAGATCGACTGCCTGTTCAACAATGCCGGCGGGCCGGCACAGACCGGCGGCATCGAGGGGCTCGAGGTTGCACGCTTCGATGCGGCGATGGCGACCCTGGTGCGCAGCGTCATGCTCGGCATGAAGCACGCCGCACCCCACATGAAGAAGCAAGGGTCGGGCAGCATCATCAACAATGGCAGCATCGCCGGGCGGCTTGCGGGCTTCTCATCTTCTGTCGTCTATGGCGCGGCGAAGGCGGCCGTCATCCATCTCACCAAATGCGTGGCGATGGAGCTCGGCGAATCCGGCGTGCGCGTCAACTCGATCTCGCCGGGAGCGATCGCAACCGGCATTTTCGGCAAGGCGCTGGGGCTTGCCACCGAAGCCGCCGAAAAGACCGATGCCGTCATGCGCGAGGTCTACAAGACCGCGCAGCCTATCCCGCGCGCCGGCCTGACGGACGATATCGCCCATGCGGCGGTGTTTCTGGCGAGCGACGAATCCTCCTTCGTCAACGGTCACGACCTCGTGGTCGACGGCGCCATCACGGGCGGCCGCAACTGGACTCAGCAGCAGCAGGGCTATGTCGCGCTGCGCAAGGCGTTCGATCAACACACGGGGTAGCCAAGCCCCGGCGTTGAGAGCGAGGCTTCACACCGGCTTCAGCCTCACACGCAGCCCGTCGCGCGGTTTCGGGATCGGCCACATCTGCCAGGCCGGCTGGTAGCCGGGCGCAAGCGAGACCTCGAGGTTTTGCAGGAAATGCCGCGCGAAGCACTTTGCCTGCATATAGGCGAAGTGCAGCCCCAGGCACATATGCGCGCCACCGCCGAAGGGCACGAAGGCGAAGCGATGGCGGTTGCGCTGCGCCTCCTCGGTGAAGCGGGTTGGATCGAAGGTATCGGGCTCGGGCCAGATCTCCGGCATGTGGTGCGTGAACAGCGGATTGACGCCGATGCTGG
>Ga0335077_10012080_pt1 | contig 10795 bp, 11 predicted proteins | sample Lox_Sample_31_FD_207151 | JGI IMG/M metagenome (GOLD analysis project Ga0335077, IMG submission 207151) | Soil microbial communities from Loxahatchee National Wildlife Refuge, Florida, United States - Lox_Sample_3.1 | ecosystem: Environmental > Terrestrial > Soil > Wetlands | place: USA...
ACGCGGAGATCGTGGCGATTCGCGAAGCTTGCCGCGTGCTCGGCCGCTTCCAGTTGACCGGCTGCGACATCTACGCCACCTGCGAACCGTGTCCCATGTGCCTGGGCGCCATCTATTGGGCGCGGCTGGCGCGCATCTTCTTCGCGGGCACGCGCGCGGATGCGGCGGCCGCGGGCTTCGACGACAGCGTGATTTATAGCGAGCTGCAGGCGCCCCTGAGCGAGAGGCGCATCGCCATGATCCCCTTGATGCGGCGCCAGGCCCAGCGCGCCTTCCAGGCATGGCGAGCCAAGCCGGACCGGATCGTTTACTGAGGACGCCCGGGCGCTATTTCTCTTTCAGTTGTCTCTTAATGTGCGTCAACGAGTTCTTCAAATCGTCGCTGGCTTCAGCGATCTGCGTTGTGTCATAGATCACGTGCGGCGTGAAAAATACGATCAGCTCCGTGCGGCTGGTTTGCTTGCTCTTGGTGCCGAAGGCCGCGCCGAGGACGGGAATCCGGTTCAGGAAAGGGATTCCGCTGGTCGCGTCCGTCGCCGTTTCCTGGATAATCCCGCCAATCGCAACGGTATCCCCATCCTGGACCGTAATTTGCGTCTGGAAGCTGCGGGTGCTGAAACTGGGGGACTGCACTGGACCCGACGGCGGCTGGGGGGTGCTGACCTGCTGGTTGACGAGCATGGTGATAATGCCGCTGGAGTTGACGCGGGCCATCACGTTTAGCGTCACGCCCGTATTTACGTTGGAGACCGTCTGGGCAAACGGAGTGGTTCCACTCGATTCGATGCCCCCAGCCACCGCCTCGGAAGTCAGCGTGGCCACCGATTGCCCCACATTCATGATGGCGGGGATGCTGTCGGTGGCGATCAGCGACGGCGCGGATATGATGCGGGATTTGCCTTGGGAGTCCGAGGCTTGGAGGAATGACAACAGTTCCCGGCTATGGCCCACCAGAAGGCCGCCGGTCAGCGAGAGTCCGCCGCCCACTGCGCTGCCCAGAAAGCCGCCAGCCTGCCCCGGCCCGGTAGCGCCGCTGGGAAGCGCAGCGTTTCTTTGTTGCAAATAGTTTTCCACGCCATACTGGAGATTCCCGGTCAAGTCGACTTCGTAGATTTTGGCTTCGACCAGGATCTGCCGCGGCGGCACGTCCAACTGCAGGAGCAAGCGTGAGATCTGTTCCCATTCCTCAGGCGTACATTGCACCAGCAGCGTGTTGTCGAAGGGGTTCGGGATGATATGCGGCATTTGAATGCGCGGGCCGGCGCCGGTGGCCGCGCCCAGGTAGGAGCCGGTCAGGTCGGAAGTGCCGGTCGTCCCGCTGGTGACGACCGAGGGTTGGGTCAGCGCCGAGGGACTGATGTTGGGAGAGTAAGGAGCCTGCTGTTGATATCCGCCACCGTAGCCGCTTTGGTAGCCGCCACCGTAGCCCATGCCGCTGTAACCCATGTTTCCGTAGGCCCCGCCTCCGTAAGCCGAGTTTCCGTAGGCCGAGTTTCCGTAGCCACCTCCGTAGCCGCCTCCGTAGCCGCCTCCGTAGCCGCCTCCGTAGCCTGATCCCCCAAAGCTCGGTGTCATGCCTATGCCGTTGCCCATCATCATGTTGCTCATGGAGCTCAGTTGCATCAATGCCATCGGATTACCGCTATACAGCGCCATGAGCGCCATAGCCACTGTTTCCGCGCGCCCGTACTTGAGACGGTAGACGTAGTTATCGGTGGCGCCTACGGGCGCCTTTGGCGGCACATCCAGCTTTTGCAGCCACTTATCCACCTGCTCAAAGATTCCAGGATTCGGCGCCACGGCGATGACCGTATTGATGCGGTCCACCGGTATGAATTTTACGGCGTTGATCTTTTCGGAAAGCGAGAAGGCCTTGAAAATATCCTGCAGTTGCTTCACCAGTTCCGACGGCCGGCCGTGGCTGACCTCGAACACGCGCACGCGCTGGCTGACAAACGAGTCGCTGTCAAACAGCCCGATCAAATCCAGGGTGCGGCGCATATTACGGCTGTTGTCCTGCAGAACGAGCAGATTGGCGGGGTCGTACGTTTCCGCGGTGGCGCCCGCGCCCAGGAACGGTTGGATCAGCTTGAAAATTTCGCCGGCGGTGGCGTACTTCAGGAAGATCAGATTCAGCACCATGTGCTCGTCTTCGGGAAAATCCTTGCCGTTGACGGTCGGAGGGATGGGCAACTGCGTGACACTTTCCACCGTTTGGATCCTGTAGAGTTCGCCGACCTTCACCATGGCGGCGCCGTTGACGCGCAGGATGGTCTCGAGCAGAGGCATGAGATCGGCCGGCTTCACTTCCCCGTAAGTGTGGATGGTGACGCTACCGCCCTTGAAGTGCGGGTCCACCAGGTAATTGATCTTCAGGCGGCGCGCGATGATGTCGATGAGTTCGGAGAGCGAGACGTTCTCCAGCATGAACCCGCCGGTGTCGGTGAGCTTTACGCGGGAAGGCACGCTGGGCGGGGCGGCGGCGGGCGCGCCGGGCTTGGCTGGCGGGCTGGGTTGGCCCGGTGTTCCGGGTTGGGGCGTGCCGGGTGGGGCTGGCGGGCCGGGCCGGGTCTGTGGGTTTTGCGGAGGGGGCCCCATCACCCTCGGCGGGGCTTGTTGAGCTCCCACCGCGCATGCCATGCACAAGGCCGCCATAACGGCGCGAAAGCCTGCAATGCCGTGTGTCAACGCCTACTCCTTTTCCGCCTTGCGGCTGGCGGCGATCTTCTCCTGCTGGTGCTCCCAGATCTTCTGCTCGGTCTCGTCCAGTTCGGTTTTCTTGCGGACCCACACGTGCTTTCCGAAGGGACTATCCCGCTCGAAACGGATCGACTCGCCCTGTTCGACCGCCATGGTGGTTTCGATCGCCGACTTTTGCTTGGCGTCCGCCGAGCCTTCTTCCCACCGCGACACGCCGAAGGGCGACCGGCGATACATCCAGGACTTGCCGTCCTTGTCCTGCCAACGGTACAGGCCCGGCGATATCTGGACCGCGTCGGCCGGGACGGCCAGCGCGGCCGGCGGCTTCTTGGCTTGGGCCGCAGCCGGGCTCGACGCAGGCTTGGCGGGCTCATCGGCCGCCAAACCGGCGCAAATCAGTAACATGCAACTTAGAAGTCTCATTCGCTATCGCTCCATTGCGGATGGGCATCCACTCGAGAGCGCGGAGCCCCGCGCCCCATCCGCCGATTAATTAGGCTCCCAAAAGCAACTCTTACCAAACGGGCTTTCTTTGATCACTTTGCGAAAGCCGTCGGCGACCGTACCGGCGGGAGACGTATCGCCGGTCGTACATCCCTTCAGCCCACGGCCGCCGATATCCGCTCCCGGCTTGGCATCCGCGTGCACCGCCGGCTGAGGCGGCGGGGCGGCGGCGGGCGCCTTGCTGGGAGTAGGCGGCGTCCCAACCGTGCGATCGATCATCTCATCCACCTTCCTCGTGATGGTATTGCCGTCCCACTCCAATACAATCTCCTCGCTGTCCAGCGCCACCAGCTTGAACTCGCCCACCTGCTCGCCGGGCCGGTAATCGCGATGCTGCGCTCCGGGCTTTTCGCTCATGATTGCCGTGAGGCCATCGCCGATATCCACAAGCCCGTGGAACACCGGAAGCGGCGGCATGGGTTTGGGCTTGGGCGGTGGCGGCGGCTCGACAACCACGGTGGGATTGCGGTCCTTCGAAAACAGCATTTTCTGCGCGATATCGATGTAGCCGGCCGCCTTTACCGGCGCAGCCGAGGCCAGGGGAGCCATGTGCGGCGGGGGGGCAGGCCGGATGCGACGCTGCAAGACGGCCTGCTCCCCCGCACGGCTTTCGACCCATTGCCGGCGCAAATGGACGGCAGTGGCCGCCGTCAGCCCGAGCAACACCAGATTCACCCACAGCAGCTTGCGTTTCAAAACGACACCGGCTCTTTCTTTTCCGGCACCAGCTTGCGCGGCACCACGCCCGACAACCCCAGGCGGACGGAGATGGTTTTCTCTTTGGGATTGCCGGCGATCACGCGGATGTCGCTGGTAGCCAGCAACTCCGGCCGGTTCGCCAGGTCCGCCACGAAGTTCACGAACTGGTCGATGCGGCAGGTGAAGGAGACGGCCACGGTAACCTCGCCGTAATCCGCGGCGAGCGGGGCCACCTTCATCTCTTCGGCGCCGCGTACGTCGATACCTTCGTCCTTGCCTGTGCGCCGGATGATTTCGAGCAACTGGGCCTGCGCCTGTGCGGCGGTGGCGGTCAGGATCATGCCTTTCTCGCGCGCGGCCAATTCGCTCGAAACCTGCTGGGCCACTTTCTCTTTGCCAGGCACGGTGGCGCCCAAATCGCGCAGCTTGGCCAGGCGCTTCTCCGCCAGCGGAACCGAATCGGAAGCGGCGACCACGGTGGGCCGCCGGTCGGCCAGCACCACGAAGCGCAGCACCAGGACGAGCGCCACTCCCCCTCCGAGCATCAGCGCCGTGCGGCGGTCCAACTTGCCTGGGGTCATTTGTAGGGCCTCCGCTGGGTGCGCAGGCGGAAGAGTTCGGCATTCGCCACCTTGTTGATACCCACGAATTCGGAGTTATGAAACAGCGGCGAGGCATCCAGCACTTTGAGCAACGGGGCGGCCTGCTCAGCCTCTCCGTTGATCACCACGGCGTCGCGGGAAAGTTCGACGGCGTTGGTCCAAACCGGCGGCGGCAACAGGCGGCTCAACTCATTGAAGGCGTCCAGATCGGACCGCGTTTGCGAGCGGAACTCATCCAGCAGGCGGGCGCGGTTGCGCGTAAGTTCGATCTGGCGATCGAGATTCGCGGCGCGGCGCGCCATGGGCTCCAGGCGCGAAATTTCGGCGCCCAGTTGCCGTAGGTATTGGCGCTGCTCGAATCCCGGCCAAGCCAGAGTAGCGCCCATGACCATCAGCATCGCTGCGGCAATCGCGGCCGTGGGGATGAGCATGCCGCGGGAACTGGAGGCGCGGCGCTCGGGAGGCAGGAGGTTCGCCGCCGGCGTGAGCCGCGGGCAGGCGCCCGCCAGCGCCGCCGCGTAGGGCAGCGGATTGCGCGCCAGATCGTTTTCCACGGGGTTGACGCGCGGCGCCGGCAGCACGTTCTCCAGGTTCACCGCCGCGGTTTCGGGGTCAAGCCGCAATTCGGCGGCGGCCATGGCGGCTGCGCGATCGAGAGTCAAATCCAGCTCCGCGGAAAAAACGGGACGCGAAGGACTTTCGCCATAGACCTCCACCGCGCCGGGCGGCCCGCTCAGCGCCACGAATGCGGGCGGAGGAGGAGGACCCAACCGGATGGCGGCGTGAATCGCGGCAGCCGCAAAAGTGAGCGAGGCCACCGCGATTCCGGCTTCGGTGAACAGCTCCAAATAACGCTCGACGGTGGCGCTGAGAACCATGCCGAGCAGCACAGCGCCCTCCCCCAGCGCCGTCCAGCCGAACAGGACTTGTTCGTCGCCGTACGGATTGAGCGAATCCAACTGAAACGCGATAGCGGCCTCCAGATCCTTGGCCTCGACGCCCCGTAAGAAGATCTGGCGCACGATGGTCTCGCGCCTGGGCAGCAGCACGGTGGCGCTGAGCTGACCCGTACGCAGCCTTTGCAGGAACGCGGTATATTCGCCGCCCCACTGGGCCGCCGGGCGCTCACGGAAGCGCTGGATCGTTGTGCGTCCCAGCACCTGGACGCCGGTGGGGCGCACGCGCGCAACGGCGATCTCCAGGTCCGGGCCGTTTACCTGTATGCCCACGCCCGTGCCGAATTCCACCAGTTGGCGGAGCCGCAGTTCCTTCACTCGAGAAAAATTTCCCAATCTGTTGAGAAGACGCGAACAGCGGGGGAAAAGACGGAGGGGCGGCTACCCGGATGGGACAGACGCTTCCGTCTGTCAACCCACAGTACTCCGGCCGCCAACTTGGCCCGAATACCCACCCTACGCCCGTTCGGCGGCATCCGCGGCGTTGCCGAACACTTCCTCGCGGATAATCCGCTCGGTCGCCTCGTTCAGGTAATGATCGAGGGCTTCCTTGAGCTGCTGGTACTCGGGCCACAATGTGCGATCGACGAACGACCTGGGCACGCGCACCATCACGGTTGTGTGCCGCTGCCGTTTGTAGCGATAGGGCTCCAGGCCGTAGCGGCGGCACAGCGCGGCGAACAGGCGCCTCTGCCAGCGATCGGGCAGCCCGACTTGTATCTCGATAGGCGGGTCGGTCTTGGCCATGGCGGCGATCGCCGCCTTCACGCGCACGATGGCGGCCGCCGCGGCGCTGCGTTCCCCGGGCGTGGTGGCGCCTTCGAATAGAGCCGAAATCTTGCGCAGCCGGTCGCGTAGCTGTTGTTCGGTCACTGTTTGCCATTGTTGCAGGATTTGTCGCCTTGGGGCTCGTGACCGGCTCCCGCGCAGATTTGTACGCTTTCAGAGATCCGGCGTTCCAGCCTCGAACCGCTCTGTGTCCCAGATCAGGTCTCAAAGATACGCGCGTCGCTTCTCGCGGGAGCCACGCCAACACCCCATCTTCTGCAAGGATGCACCCACGCACGAATCGGGATATCGGCACCACTCTGCTGCCAATCTCGAAGGAGCGCTTTGGGGACCAAGCTACGCCGCAGGGCCGCCGCGGACGCCAAACGCCGGCCGCGGAATCACGCGCTGGCCGATTGAGCCGCCGTGGCTTTGCGGGCTTGCGCGTCGTCGAAGCTCTCGCCGTATATCGACGGGACCTTCGCGCCCATGGGCCGCAGGTACGCCGATAATTGTCCGCGGTGGTGAATGATGTGGTTCAGGGAAAACTGCAGATACAAGACTGCCGGAAGTTGAAACATGCCTCGGAAATCGACGGTTTTCAGAAGCTGCTCACTGGACAATTGCGTCAACCTCGCGAAATTCGCATCGAAGGATTCCGCATACCAGGCGGCGACGTCTGCCCCATTCCGTATGGAATCCGGCCGCGGGGCGGGTTTGAAGTCGAATTTACCTGAAGCGACAGCGTCCAGAAAGAGATGCTCCGCCGTAGCCATATGCCAGGCGAGGTCTAGGGCGCTCATGGAGTTCGGATCCGGGCGATAGTCGCCCTTGTCCGCCGGAATCGCTTCCATGACTTTCTTGGTCAGGCGATGCTCGTTCTTGAGGGCCGGCAGGCCCATGCGCAGCAGAAACGTGGCTTGATCGGGCTGTAGAGGTTGCATAGTTGGATTACCGGTGTGCTTTTTCAAGTATATCAGGCGCGGGCGGCGATGGGTCCGGCGCCGGAATTCGTGTCGCGGCAAAATGATAATGTCCTATTTGGGCAAAGTAGAAATGTCCTATTGACAGGGTCCAGTCTGGAGGGTGGACAAAGGACAACTACTCATGAACCAAGCCGAACGAGACCGGCTGGTGGCCCTGAAAAAGGCCAAGAAGAAATTGATCACGCAGAAACAGGCCGCCGAGGAGATCGGCGTCACGGAACGGCGGGTGCGGCGACTCCTGCGGAAGCTGCGGCGGAGGGGGGACCGGGCGGTCATCCATGAGTTGCGTGGGCGAGCGTCGAATCGGAGGCTGCCCGCGGAACTGGAACAGCGCGCGATTACCATCCTTTCCGATCCGGTGTACCGGGGATTTGGGCCGACGTTGGCGGCCGAGTACCTATACCGGCGGCACCAGATTACGGTGAGCAAGGAGACGCTGCGCGGATGGATGGTGCAAGCGAGGTTGTGAAGAGCCGGCCGTCGCCGGGTGGGGGAGGTGCACGAATGGCGGCCGCGGCGGAGCCGGTGTGGCGAGTTGGTGCAGTGGGACAGCAGTACGCACGACTGGCTGGAGGGGCGCGGGGAGCGGATCTACCTGATCTCGATGATTGACGATGCCACCAGCCGGTTGTTCGCCCGGTTCGTGCGGCAGGATTCGAGTGCGGAGAACCGGCGCCTGTTGGGGTCGTACCTGGAGCGATTTGGCCGCCCGCTGGCGTTTTACACGGATAAGGCGGGTATGTTCCAGGCGGCGGTGAAGACCAAACGACAAGAGCAGCGGGAAGGCCGAGACCGGCCCCTGAGGGAGCCCACGCAGATTGAGCGGGCCTTGCGCGAACTGCAGGTGGTCTGGATACCGGCGCACTCGCCGCAGGCCAAAGGACGCGTCGAACGCCAGTTTGCCACGGCGCAGGACCGCTTGGTGAAAGGGATGCGGGTGGCGGACGTGCGCACGATCGAGGAGGCCAATGCCCACCTGCAGAAGGAGTATCTGCCCTGGTGGAACCGGGTCCTGACCGTGCCGCCGGTGGAGGCTGCCGACGCCCATCGGCCGCTAGGCAAAGAGCACGACTTGGCCGCGATCCTGAGCCACGTAGAACCGCGACAAGTGACCAATGATTACACGGTGCACTACCACGGAAAGGTCTATCAAATCGATCGCCGGGACATCCGTGTGGGAATGCGCAAAGCCACCGTGCGAGTGGAGGAGCGCTTGGACGGAACCAGCGCCGTGTGTTTCCAGTGTGCGTATGTGCGGGTGCGTCCCTGCGCGCTGCCCGTGCGCGAATCGCCGCGTCGTCAAACGGTCGCTACGAAACCGCCGCGCCCGGCCCCAGCCCCAAAACGCAAAAGCGGTTGGATGCAGGGGTTCTCGATTCGGTCGGGCCCTTCTTTACGCCAGGCCATCGAGGTGTCCAATGCGCGCGGGCAAAACCGGGGGACGGGTCGCATGGAAGAAGCCCAAAGCCTCAGCTCTGAAGCTCCACCACCCTGATATGGCTAAGTCAAAGTCAAAATCAAAGTCAAAAGCAAAAGCCCCCAAGCAGCGACGCTCGAGGGTCCTTGGTTTGCCGATCAGTAACGGAGCCAGCCCCGTCGCCTCGGCTTTGGGCCTCCGCTCGGGCGCGACCCCTCGCGGACGAGTTCACATTATCATGCCACCTCCAGCCGATCCGTCAAAACAGGACATTTCTACTTTGCTGGGAATAGGACATTTCTATTTTGCCTTGACACGGCGCCGGAATTCGCCATGCCCGTTCACGATGCGCGTTCAAGCTGTCTGCAGGACTTTTTGAATCGCGCCATTCACCCGCTGGTACTGCTTCATTTCCGCGGAGAGCTGTTTGGCGCCGGCGGCCGTCAGCCGGTAATATCGCGCGCGGCGGTTGCCGGCCGTCACGCCCCACTCCGCCGTCACCCAGCCCTTCAGCAACATGCGTTGCAGCGCGGGATAGAGCGATCCCTCTTCCACCTGCAACACATCGTCGGAGACCTGTTGAATGGCGTTGGCGATCTCGTAGCCGTGCAGCGGCCCGTGGCTGGCGAGCATTCTGAGGATCAGCATGTATAGGGTGCCGGGCGGAATCTCATCGCGCCTTGGGTTGTTTGCCATAGTTAGACTACGGCAAGTATCGCGTGAATACGGGCGCGCTGTCAAGATGTGCGCAGTGTTGGCAGGTCACGGCGGGGGGCCGACAGGGTAGATCAAATCGGCGCGGAGGGCGCCGGCGGCGAACGGGAGCGCAACGCGAATCGAGTCCTCGCTGAGTCGGGGATGGGCCTCAAGAATCCCGTCGGCCGTTTCTCCAGCGGCCAATTTCTCCAGAAACTCGACGGTGACGCGCGCGCCTCCGATCACATTCCATCCCATCGTCACTTCCGGATTGGAACCATATCGCGGTAGTCGCGCACACAGGCCTGTGAAACCAGCCGCCCGCTTCGGGCCGCAGTTCAAGGGCAGGCGAGTTGACGGAATTCCCGGGTCCTGCCGCGCTCCGCCGCCTATTGGTTTTCCCGCTCGTAATCGTACCAGCGCAGGATATGGTACGACGCGTCGTAGCCGGGCGGCATCAGTTTGAGGAGCGCGCCCACGGTGCGCCTCAGGTCCGATAGCCTGCCGTTGGGGAGGCGCAGGCGGGCTGTGGCGCGCAGCGTGAAAATGGAATGGCCGCCGATGCGCAGGCGTCCGTAACCGGGACCGGCCGTTTGCTCGAAGGCCTGTAGTTGCTCCTGCGTTTCAAACGCCCGCAGGCGGCGCTGCGCGACCAGGGCCGCGACACCGTCCGGCGGAACGCCCACGGCGGCCAGCACAGCCGGCGCCGCGGTGTTGACGTCGAATTGATCGGTAGCGCCAAAAACCGAGACGCAATCGCGCAGCCCGGTGCGGGGGTAGAGGCGCTGCGCCGCGCCTGCGGGCGCCCGTTGCCAGGCGCCATAGAAGAGATCCGGAGTCACCCCCTTCACCGCCAGCAACTCCTCGATCTCCTGTAAAGGCGCATGCGGCGCGACGAAAGGCTGACGCAACGACATATAAAAAGCGTCAAACGGGCTCCGAGGCTCGGCGGTGCCACTGCGCCAGTCGACGATGGCGGCGACAATCTCCTGGGCTTGCCCGTCCGGCACGCCCAGATTGAGGAGCAGACGGGTCAGGTCATTGGGATTGGAGGTGTTGATGTTGAACTTGGCCGTTTCCGGGATGACGTCCACGTGGGCCTGGCCTTCTGGGAACTCGAAAGGATAGCTCGGCCCGGCCGGCTTGAAACGGGGATCGTCCGGGTGTTGCCTGCCCCAGTCCATGTAGAGGATTGCGCGGCGCAGGGCGCCTTCGGCAAGATAGTGGCTGCGCAGGCTGTCCACCGCCGTGGCGGCGCGCTCGGTTTCGCCGCGCACGGTGTTGGCGAGCGAGAAGGCGATGGCGGCCAGGGCGGCGGAAAGCCAGAGGATGGCGAGCAGGGCGCTGCCTCGGGTCCCACGTTGCCAGGCGCCTTCGTCTGTCGATGAGCGATGATCGGCATTCCGGCACGCCATACTAGAAATCGCCATAGTTTATGTCGGGAGAGCGGTGGATGCGAATGGCCGC
>Ga0335077_10012081_pt1 | contig 10794 bp, 6 predicted proteins | sample Lox_Sample_31_FD_207151 | JGI IMG/M metagenome (GOLD analysis project Ga0335077, IMG submission 207151) | Soil microbial communities from Loxahatchee National Wildlife Refuge, Florida, United States - Lox_Sample_3.1 | ecosystem: Environmental > Terrestrial > Soil > Wetlands | place: USA: Florida...
CGTGAAGGCCGTGGAGCGTCACTTACTATGAAAAACAAGTGGGTAAAGGGCGATTACGGGCTGCCGCCAGGGCGGCTCCTTGTGAAAGTAATGTCGACCATGGGACTGTTGAGCCTGCTTCTGGTTGGCGCACTGTCAGTGCCTGCTCACGCCCAGGAAGAAACGGGCGGAGTCGGCGCCAGCGCCGGCGGAAAATGGATGCAGTTCACTATCGAAGACAAGATGACCGAGGCCAAGAGGATTCGCTTTGAACTTGCGGCCGATAACGAGGAAGGACCCGACAGCGCCAAGGTCGTCCTCTTCTGCAGCAGCGGCAAGCTCTTGCTCAGCGATTTTCATCCCAATACAAAGATGGCGCCTCCCAACCGTCCGGGATTCTGGGGACAGCCGCAGATGGAAGTGACGGTGCGCGTGGACCACAGCCACAGCAATCATGGCTGGAACTGGGTGAATGGCCACTTTCTCGCGATGGACAAGGGCACCACACGCGAACTGATCGGGGCGCAGATTTTCAAGATAGAGTTCGCGACCCCGCGTGGACCGCAGATTGCGGAGTTCTCGCCGGCTGGGCTGGATCTGGGGCGGGTATCGAGCGCGTGCGGCATCACACCCAGAAGGCCGTGACCTAAGTTGCCGGTGTAATCGCCTATCACCGCCCCGCCCAGGCGAGGCCGTCAGCCAGCTTGCCGGCGTCAATCAGGCGGCTTACCCGCCAGGACGCAAGATCGATCTCCGCTACCTGCCCACTGGCATCACAGGAGACGTAGGCTGCCTTGCCATCGGGCCGAACCAGAACCTCCTGCGGTGCGGGCGGAACGTCGATAGTGTGCGTCACCTTCAACGTGCCCAAGTCAACCACCGCCACGTGATGCGCTCCCGGCACTGCGACCAGCAACCACTTGCCATCGTTGGTGGGGGCGGTGCCGTAGCCGGCGGCCGCGAGCGGCACCCAGGCTTTCACTTTGTTGGTCGCGGTATCAATTACCGCAAGCTGAGGCTTGGTCTGATCGGCGGTGAAGACCATGCTGTCATCCACCGAAATAGAAATTCTCTGGGTATGGCCGGAGATGGGAATCACCGTGATGGTCTTACGGGCCGGGATGTCGAGCACGGAGACGGTTCCAGGGCCGACGTTGGCGGTGTAGCCGCGCTTTCCGTCGTGCGAGAGAGCAAGCATGTGCGATTCCGGCTGGCCAGTGGGGATGGTACCGACAATCTTCAGGGTTGTTGGGTCGATCACACTGATGGTCTGATCCAGTTCAGTGGTGACGTACAGCATGCCATCTTTGCCCAGCACGGCACAGTGCGGGCGAACACCGTGGCCGAAGTCCACGTCGCCGATCAGCTTTCGCGTGGCGATGTCCACGACGACCATGTTGCGGCCATCGGATCCCGGCTGGCCCACACCGGAATCGCCGTAGATAGGCACGTAGGCGATTTTTCCGTCAGCGGAGGCGGCCACTTCGTGGCCAGTGACGCCCTTCTCCGGGACCGACGCCACCAGCCGTCCGGCCGCTGGATCCACGAGTCCGAGACTCCTAGCGCCTTTCTGCGCAACCAGAAGCAGACCTTCCGCAGAGGCGGGCGCGGAGCGCATTGAGAGAGGAAGAGTCATAAGTCCGACGGCCAACAACAGGCGAAGGCTATGCAGCAACATGCGGGATCACCTCGATCGTGAGCGACGTGCTTCAGACGGTCCCAATCCGGCAGCAGTGTATCACTCGCCGCAAGATGCCGGAGCGCGGCACGCCGGCTTTTTCATTCAGCCCGGAACTCGGCGCAGGCGTTACCTGCCATGAAGAAATTCGTCCACTCTTTGCACAAAGAGTTTCGGTTGATCTACGAAGGTCATGTGGCCGGACTTGGGCAGAATCACCAGTTTTGATCCCGCGATCTTTTCGTGCATGACCTGCGAGAGTGATGGATCGCACTCATCGTGATCTCCGGCAATGAGCAGGGTCGGCACTTTGATGGCAGGCAGGCGGTCCGTATATTCGGCTGACTTCAAGTTTCCGTCGATGACGAACTCGCCGTGCTCGCCCCACATTTCGCGGTATAGATCCCAGGACATAATGCCGTTGATGACGGGATCGTAGTTAGGGTCAGGATGGTTCTGGTAAAGATACGGAAAATATCCCTCGCCCCAGGCGGCAATCATGTACTCGTCGGAGTATCGCTCCCGGCGATAGGCAGGCCCTTGGCCATAGAGCCCGGCAGACTCCAGCCGGTCAATGTGCCCGCGCAATTCGGCGGGCATTTTCTCCTTTTGTTTCCTGAACACCTCGTTCATAGCGCGAGTACTGGAGAATGTGCTAGCCAGAATCAGGTGGGAAAGATTGCCCTGGTACTTCAGGGCGTAGGCCTGAGCAAGCACACCACCGTAGGAGTGTCCGAGGAGGTTGATTTTGTTCAGTCCCAAAGCCTGGCGCACGATCTCGAGATCTTCCACCATGCTTTCCACGGTGTAGCCGGAGGGATCGTCGAGCTTCTGCGAGCGGCCCGAGCCGCGCTCGTCGATGAAGACCACGCGATTGCGCCGGGCAAGCGGCAAGAGGTAAGGCAGGAAGTAGTCGTGGGAGGCGCCTGGGCCGCCGTGGACGACAACCAGCGGCTCACCGCGGCCAAAGGTGACGTAGTAGATCATGACGCCATCGGCGTCCACGTACCCCTGGTTTATGGTGTACACATGCGAGACCAGCGGCTTGTGGGTTTGCGGCTGGGCGGGAATCGCAGCAATGATCGGCAACAGGACGAGGGACAGCAGATGAATCCGTGGTTTGGTCTTCATGGCGGGGATGCTACCCCGAACGGCCGGATATGGGCAAATTGCGTCAGGCGTGGTTTGTCGAGGGCGGAGCATTCTTCGCGCCAATAAAACGCCCTCGGAATTACAACATTGCTTAGTTCCCGGCTGTGGCTTCAGCGCAAGTCGGCGGAGGTCTTGGTACCGTGTGCGTTCAGCGGCAGGGCCAGCGTACTGACCACTCCGGGATCGTCGCGCAGCTTGACATATAACTGTGGTCCCTCCGGTCGCGGCACATCGATGCTGGGGTTTACCGATCCCAGGGGAACAGTCACCTGGTTGGTGAAGGCCTCGTCTGCGGCAACAGAATACATTAGAAAAAGGTTCGAGCCGGTGAGGGTGCAGGGCTTTTCAGCACTCTCCGGGCACTGCACCTGAGTGACCGCAGGGACGCGCACCAGCATCGCCAGCGGCTGCCAGTCGCCTTTGGTTCCGTCTGCCTGCACCGGGCGGAAACGCAACGGCCCGAAGGCGGAGGCGCTCCAGCTCTTGAGGGGTTGCAATTCGGCCACAGCATTTTGCGGATCCGCCAGTGTCAGGCTTCCGTCTTCCGTATTGAGCAGCACCGAAAATGATCCGTCCGCGGCTCCGACCTCGATTTTTTCGGAACGCGGGAACGCATCAGGAATTTCGCTCTTGAGCAGGAAGGAGAGTTTTCCATCCTGTGGAACTTCGTCCTGGCTGCCGAGGCGGATAGGCGAGGGATTGGGTCCGGGGTCAATGTTCTTGCTCACCAGGCTGACTTTGGGGCGCGCCGCTTCGAGCGTGACCGGAAGATCAAGAGATCGTCCATCGGTAAGTGCGACGTGTGCGGTGAGCCCTTCTCCGGAACGTAGAGCGGCCGCAGCAGCCTCGGGGGCGGTTAGGTGCAGTTCGTCTCTGCCCTCAACCCGGGCGAGACCCGCTGGTGCGAAGTGGACGCCGTTCAACTCCAGGCCCGCAACCTGATCCAGGCGCGTACCTTTGAGAAGGCCCTCGTGGTCACCGGCATTCATGCGAAAGCCATCCAGGTGGCCGATTTCAGAATACGCTCGCAGAGGAACTTTGTCGGGATCGGGGAGGCCGTACTGCGAGACCAGAAGCGTAAGCGGCCCGGGGTTCGCGTTCTTGAGCGGAACCTGAATCTCAAGTTCGCCGGGTTTGGATGTCTTCCAGGTCGCGCGCGTTTCCTTAGCCTGCGGATCTCTTGTCGGCTGATCTTTTGCCGGCTCATCTTTTGCCTGCGGATCTTTGAGGACGACATGGTCCACGCATGCAGCGCTCTCGGCCTGCAGGTGAAGTACATCGTCGCGCCCTACAATCAGCGCACTTTGGTCTGAGGCTGGAACCGTCCAGGCGGTATGGCGAGGATTTCGCAGGCGGAAGCTGGGGCCGTTGAAGGTGTCAAACCCCCAGGATCCTGTCAGAGTGCCAGTTACATCGGCGTCGAGGTTCTGCGCTTTGTAGGCATCCACCACGAGGCCGCCACGGGCAGGATCCGGCGTGACCGGCAGATCAATGTTTTGTCCTGCTTTGTCCTTCACGCGGAGCACTAAGTCATGTGCCAGGCTGGTCGAGTACACCAGCGGGGCTCCTTCGGCGGGGAGCACCAGCGACGGCTTGGGAAGGCAGTACACTTCGTTGGCATTGACGGGGCGAATGGGAGGAAATTGCACTGCTTCGACCTGCGGCAGGCCAATTACCAGGACTGACATCGGCTTATGAAACGAGGGCGGATTGTTGAGCTTGAGGTTGAGTTCGTCATGCCTGGGGATGGCCAGGGCCGGAATGTACTGGTATTCAGGGCTGTGGAAACTCTCCATCATGCGGGCGACGTCCACAATCGCTCCCACATAGGGGCTGTAAGCGCCGCCTCCCGCCATCCTCGTAGTGCTGAGCTGGCCGATCAGATCGGACCCGGCTCCTGAGGTGAGTGTCGCCACCATGGACTGGCTGTGATCGTCCTGCAGCACAAGCTGGTCGGTGTTCTGGGTGAGGCAGGATGCCTGCTGCTCAATAGGTTTGTCGAAACACTGCTGGTCAACCTTGATGTTCAGGCTGCGGGCGAGCAGGACCGAGCGATCATGGAGAGAGTCAGGCTCAGTACTGGAAATCTTCTCCACCGCGCTGAGGTAGGCGTCCAGGCGCGAGCGATCCAGGCTTGCGCGATCCAAATCCTGCGAGGCACGCACAAATGCGCCCGGCTTGCCACGAACGGCCGCCTTCAGGTTGGAGAAGTCTCCGCCCGTTTCAGGCGCCAGAAAGAGCAGCGCCTGCTGCGCCTCCTCCGGAACGGTAATAACGACTCCTTCTTCGCGAATCTTCTTGTTCCAGGTTTCCGTCTTGATGAACCAATCCTCCGGCGGAGGATTGGTAGACCCGCGCAGAAAGGCAACGATCAGCAGGTAGTGGACAGACTGGGTCGGGGGGAGGTCGGGATGGATCCAAAGACGGTCTCCGGGCCGCAGATTGGGGACGTCGGAGATGGGCAGAGTCTTGTGGTCCCTTGTAACTCTGATTTCCACCTCCGGTCCAGGCAAATCAAAAGCCGCAGTGCCCGCCCGACTCAGGGGAACTAAAGCGAAGAGCAACAGCAACAAATGAGGGCGTTTCCACCGAAGTGCCATATGAATTAAGGAACTGTATTCTGAGTAAATGTTAGAGAATCCACCGTTGGAAGACGAAGATCGCGTGCAGTGCCCTATTCAGGGGCGAAGAAGCAGAATGCATAGCTCACCCAGCGGTGATGGTTTATCAGTGTTTTGATTTTACCACTCCCGGCTTCGTTCAGGACCCAGTTTTTGGCAGGCGAAAAACTGGTGGTGGGGCAGCGGCGCTACGATTTGCTCACCGAGATCACCACGTATTTGGACGTCGGTGTGTTGCTCTTCTCCGCAACGCTGTCCACGGGTACGAGGACGTTGGCTTCGGGAAAGTAGGTGGCGCAGTTGGATTTGAGAATGTTGTACGGAATAACGATGAAGCGCCGGGCCACGCGCGTCTGGCCTTTCCAGGTTCCGATCAGGTCCACCACATCTCGCTCCTGCAGGCCTCGATCCTGGATGTCTTCCGGATTCATCAGCACGACGCGGCGCTCGGAGAGAATTCCACGGTAGTAGTCATCCAAATCGTAGATCGTAGTATTAAACTGATCATGACTGCGAATTGTCATCATCACCAGCTCGCCCGGCTCTAACGAGTGATCGGGCAGGGCGTGGACGCTAAATGTCGCCTTGCCGGTTGCGCTCTGATCGAAGTGCCCATCCCGCGGTTTGTTCGGTAGGTAGAAGCCGCCCGGGCGGCGGACTTTGCGGTTGTAGTCTTCGCAGCCCGGCACGCACTCGGCAATCAGATCGCGAATTCGATCGTAATCCGCGGCAAGCGCATCCCAATCAATGGCCGACCTTGTTCCCAGAACCGCTTTGGCCATACGGCAGACCAGCGCCGGCTCAGACAAAAGCTGATCCGAAGCTGGGCGCAAGCGGCCGCGCGACATCTCCACCACGCCCATGGAATTTTCCGTGGTGACGAATTGCTCTCCCGAACGCTGCGCGTCAATTTCAGAGCGCCCCAGGCAGGGCAGAATAAGAGCTGTCTCCCCGGTTAGCAGGTGGGAGCGGTTGAGCTTGGTACTGACCTGCACCGTGAGCCGGGTGCGGCGGAGAGCTTCGGCCGTGTACTCGGTATCGGGCGCGGCAGACAGAAAATTGCCGCCGAGGGCAAGAAATATCTTCGCCCGGCCGTCGTGCATGGCTTTGATGCTCTCGACTGTATCGAAGCCGTAGCGGCGAGGCGGGCTGAAGTGAAGCACGCGCGCAAGCCGATCCAGAAACTCGGGCCGTGGGCGTTCCCATATACCCATGGTGCGGTCGCCTTGCACGTTCGAGTGCCCGCGCACCGGGCACAACCCCGCTCCGGCCTTACCGATGCTGCCACGCATAAGGGTAAGATTCACGATCTCCTGAATCGTGGCGACAGCGTTCCGGTGCTGTGTCAAGCCCATTGCCCAGCAGACGATGATGCGCTGCGAGGAAGCCAGCAGTTGTGCGAGCTTACGCATTTCCTCCCGCCGCACGCCGGACTGGGCGGTCAGGGTGTCGAAGGGTTCCTTCCGTAGATCGGCGGAGAATTCTTCCCATCCGTGCGTCTTTTCGCGGACGAAGCTCCAGTCAATGGCGCTGCCGGGCTGAGCATCGTCCATCAGCAGCAATTCCTTCATTGCACCCTTGAGCAGCGCCACGTCGCCATTAATTCGCACCTGCAGATACAGATCGGTGAGCGCTGTGCCCTGCCCCAGCACACCGGAAATGGTCTTCGGATCCTTGAAGCGCAGAAGGCCAGGCTCGATGAGAGGATTGGCCGTGACGATTTTCGCACCTGCTCTTTTGGCCTCCTTCAGGGTGGTGAGCATGCGCGGATGGTTGGTGCCGGGATTCTGCCCGATGATGAGAATCACCTGGGCCTGGGCGAAGTCGTCGAGCGTGACGGTGCCTTTGCCGATACCGACGGTCTCTTTGAGGGCGGCGCCCGAACTCTCGTGGCACATGTTGGAGCAGTCGGGCAGGTTGTTGGTGCCGAACTGGCGGACGAACAACTGGTATACGAAGGCGGCTTCGTTGCTGGTGCGGCCCGAGGTGTAGAAGATAGCTTCATCGGGACTGGCCAGCGCGTTGAGTTCCTGCGCCAGCAGGGAAAAAGCATCGTCCCAGGAGATAGCGTCGTAGTGGGTTGCGCCGGAACGCAGCACCACAGGTTCCGTAATGCGCCCCTGCTGCCCCAACCAGTAGTCGGACTGTTCAGCAAGTTCGCCTACGGAGTACCTACGGAAGAACTCCGCGGTGACGCGGCGTGAATCGGCCTCCCACGCGACCGCCTTGGCGCCGTTTTCGCAGAACTCAATAAGGCGGCGATGGCCATCGGGCTCCGGCCAGGCGCAGCTCATGCAGTCGATGCCGCCTTTCTGATTGAGCACTCGCAGAGCCAGTGCACCGCTGGCCAGGGCGCCATTCAAACGCAGGTGCTGATAAGAACGGGCGACAGCGCGCAGTCCGGCGGCATGGGTACGCGGGGGAGTAAGTTTCAGGCCGGTGAAATCATCGGGTGGTTGGGCGGGTGTTGGCGAGGTTGAACTCGAGGTCTCTCCCAACGGTTGAACGGAACCGCGCGACGCTTGCGGACCGCGTCGAGTCTGTTCGGGAGTCGTCTTCAATCGCTGGCCTCTGGTTTGTGCGGATTTGGCGCCTGGTTTTCAGGGAACGTCGACCGGCCGTTTACGCAGATCGAACGCGCGACGGGCATGGACGACATCGTCGAAATGCTTTTCGACCCACAGCCAGATACTGCACACCGCTTCCCCGAGGCTCTCGCCGAGGCGAGTGAGCTTGTAATCCACGCGCGGGGGCACTACGGCATGCACGCGGCGCCGTACCAGTCCGTCGCGCTCCATTTGCCGCAGGGTCTTGGTCAGCATCTTCTGACTTACGCCTCCGATGCGCTTTTGCAGACCTGTAAAGCGCAGCTCACCGGCATCGGCAAGCTCGTCGATCACAATCAACGTCCACTTGTCGGCGATCCGATCCAATACCTGGCGGACCAGCACCTCTTTCCTTTGATGTCCGTCGGAGATGACGCGCGCCTCCATAGTTTCCGGATGGTAAGTATAGAACGTTCGGGTGCCTTCTTGCCAAGAGAAACCGACCCTCCTACGATGGGTGGAAGCGAGGTCATCATCATGTCCCCCCAGAAGGAAAATGCGTTTCGCAAGCTCGGATCGGTTGGCCCAGAGGTTTTCCCGCTGGCGCTCGGCTGCATGGGAATGTCCGGCATGTACGGCCCGGCGGATGAGAATGAGAGCATCGCCACCATCCAGGCAGCGGTTGAGCGCGGCATCACCTTGATCGATACTGGCGACTTCTACGGCATGGGCCACAATGAAATGCTCATCGGGCGCGCCCTGAAAGGGCGCCGCGACAAGGTGTTGCTCTCGGTAAAGTTCGGCGCCCTGCGCAGTCCCGACGGAGCCTGGATCGGATACGATGCCCGGCCCGCCGCGGTGAAGAATTTTCTCTCACACACGCTTACGCGCCTGGGTGTCGACCACATTGATATCTACCGCCCGTCGCGCCTTGATTCCAGTGTTCCCGTGGAGGAGACAATCGGCGCGATCGCTGACATGATCAAGGCGGGATATGTTCGGGCCATCGGGCTGTCGGAGGTGGGAGCGGCGACGATTCGGCGGGCACACGCGGCACATCCCGTCAGCGATTTGCAGATTGAATATTCCCTTATCAGCCGTGGGCCAGAGGCCGAGATTTTTCCCGCGCTGCGCGAACTGGGAATTGGGATGACTGCTTATGGCGTCCTTTCCCGCGGGCTGCTGAGCGGTTCGGCGCCAACCGGGCAGAAGGATTTCCGGGCACATCTTCCGCGTTTCACCGCAGAGAACCGGGCACGTAATCAGAGACTGGTGGACGAACTGAACCGTCTGGCAGCAGAGAAAGGCGTACGGCCTTCGCAACTGGCCATTGCCTGGGTATTGGCCAAGGGAAGAGACATCGTGCCGGTGATCGGCGCACGCAAGCGCACGCAGCTGGAAGAATCGCTGGCAGCGCTGGGCGTGCACTTGTCTGAAGATGAGCTGCGGCAGATCGAAGCCGCCATTCCGGCCTCTGCAGTTGCGGGCACGCGCTACGACGAGCGACAAATGCGGCACCTGGATAGCGAGACAGCGGCGGCAAGCCAGCGAGCGATGTAATCAGTGCTTCAAGGCAACCACATGGGTACCGGCGGGAACTACGAGCACGCCCTGCGCCGCACCCATTCCAACCGGTGGATTAGAAACGTTGTACTCGCTTCCGATGACTGGATAGCCCACATAAGTGGAAACCACCTTCTTTCCGCTGGATGTTTTGTAACCCAAAACGTTCCCGAGCGCGGTGCCGACGTAGACCACTCCGTTTACGATTACGGGTGAGATGGTGTAGCTGTCGCCGGTTGCGGGTGCGGCGGTCCAATACACTTCCCCGGTCTCGACATCCATTGCGGTCAGGCTGTTGGTCTGGGTGTAGAAGGCTGTACCATCGGAAAAGACCGGTGGGTACACACTGTCGAAATAGCCGAGCACTGCGCCGGTGTTGGCGTTGAGAATGGTGCCGTTGTGGGGCACGAAAAAGCTGTCGCGGACATAAAGACCGCCCTGATACAGCACAGGCGTAAGTCCTCCGCCGCCTTCGCAGGGACCGCTGTAGTGCCAAACCAGAGCCCCGGTGGCCGGATTGAACCTGTAACTCTGGGGGCAAGCATAGGAGACGTAGACGCCGTTGGAACTCACCGCCGGAGAGGAGCCGTCACCGTTCTCTACACTGCCGGTCCACAGCACCTTGCCATCGGTTTCGCGCACGGCGTAAACCGTCCCTCCGCTGCCGGCGCCGCCAGTATAGACAACTCCGTTCAGCGCCGTTGGCGGCGAGGTGAAAAAATACTGGCCGGGCAGCGCGACGCTCCACAGCTGCGCGCCGCCGGCGGCGTCATAGGCAAACATGGCGCCTGAAACGAGTCCGCTTACGGTGTTGGGCACGACAAAAATCTTGCCATTGTCATATGCGGCGGCTGCCCACCAGTAGTAGCCACGCGCGATCGCAACCGGTCCCCAGAGGATCGTGCCGTTACGGACGTCGAGGGCGTACATATTCACACTGTTGGCTGTGTAATCCCCGGCGATGACAAAGACCCTTCCGCCAGCGATCAAAGGATACGAAACGGTCGCTCCCAGATTCACCGACCACGCGACGCGCAATGGAGGCTGCATGCCGCTGGTGGAGCTGACGGCATTGTGGGTAGCCGTAATCTGAAATGTAGCTGACTGATCTTTGCTTTGCGTCCAGCCACAGACTGCGATGAACAGTGTAAGAAGAACAGGCAGGGGCCCGCGGACACGGGTGGCATGCATAGATACTCCTTGGCTTGCAGCGTTATGACCCGGGGTAAGAAGGGGAAGACCGGAATGGGCGCAG
>Ga0335077_10012083_pt1 | contig 10792 bp, 5 predicted proteins | sample Lox_Sample_31_FD_207151 | JGI IMG/M metagenome (GOLD analysis project Ga0335077, IMG submission 207151) | Soil microbial communities from Loxahatchee National Wildlife Refuge, Florida, United States - Lox_Sample_3.1 | ecosystem: Environmental > Terrestrial > Soil > Wetlands | place: USA: Florida...
CCCACCCCCACCCCGTCTTTCCGGTGCCCGCGCTCCGCCACTCTTCCATCTTCCGGGCCGCCACCCTTTCACTCCGTAACTCGGCCACTTCCCCTCTAGCACTCTGTTGCTCTTTCACTCTCTTACTCCGTCCTCTGTGTTCCTCCCTCTGTGACCTCTGCGTTAAATCTCCCCACTCGCCCACTCCCTCCTCACTTCATTCCTCCCCCCACGCCGCATTCTCCTCCCCCAACACCACCTCCAGAAACCCTTCCGACGGCATCACGTCGATCGGCAATCCCCCGTGCCATAACGCCACGCCCAACGTGAATTTGCTCACTCCCTCCAAATCCAGCGCCTCCCTCCGGATGGCTACCTCTAGCGTTCGTCGAAACGCCGCCTCTGCCAGCGTTTTCGGTTTGAGCATGCATATATGATTCTTTTCCACCGCAAATTCCTTCATATGCCCTCGTTCCAGGTTCACCACCACAGTGAACTCTTCCGCCCCTCCCAAAATAATCCGGAACTCCGGATTGTCGAGTTCCGCGAGGGTGTCCAGGAAGCACTCCACCCGTACTACGAACCGGTCCTTTTCGAACCCATACCGCAACTCTTTCAGGTAAAACACCCGCCCGTGCATCGCTCCGCCGCGTTGTTCCGGCGAATACACCCCCGCCCCCAGCCACTCGAAGTAACTCGAATCCAGCCCATCCACCTTCACACTCAAGTTCGCCGACGGCGGCAACTGGTATGCCCGTTCTGGCTTCCGCTTGATCGGTTTCGCCAGCTCTTCCGGCGCCACTTGTCCCAGCGCCAGATAAACTCCCGTCAGGTGTTTCCGGTACAGCGCATCGAACTCCGGATCATTCGCCGTGCTATGTTCCGGCCCGAACCACCAGCACCAGTCGCTTCCCTCCGCCGCCAGCAGCGACTCCTGCGCCTCCTTCAACCGGTCCTCCGTCGGTGCATTCGCTCGCCCCTTCGCCTGCGCCTCCGCCGCGTGTGCGTACGCTTCCCGCGCGTCCCACAACAAATCCCACGCGGTCACATCCTCCTGGTGCCCGATCCACACGTCAAAATTCGCGTTGATCCACGACGCTGGGAAAATCCCTGCCGTCGTCGCCAGGTCTCCCGCCGCGCCGATCGTTTCGCCCGCCGTCAGCGCGCGGAAATCTCCGTCGTCGCTGATGCGTCGGTAAAATTCACGCAAAAATTGCCTTCCATTTCCCGGGTAGTACTCCCACGCATTCTCGCCATCCAGAAACAGGCATACCGTCAGCGATTTCCCCGACTTCACCGTTTCGCCCAGGTGGCGTAGCCGTCCATGCAGATCCGCCGCAGCCGCTGTCCCGTCCATCCGGCTATAGACAAACCCCACCAGGTCGGACAAATGGTGATCGCGGAACAGTCCCGTGATTCCAGTATTCGGCAATTGCAGTCGCCACGGCTGATACAGGCGGTCCGCGTTCGCCGCAATCCCGTTCCCGTCCCGGAAGAATCCCACGTTCAGCGTTCTTCCCAGCACCCCTTCGTCCGTCCCGAACCAGTGAAATCCCTCTTCCGCCGCAATGGCCAGCGCCTGGTCGGACACCGATCCTTCCGACGGCCACAAGCCTGTCGGCGTCACCCCGAAGATCTTTTCGTGATATTCCTTCGCTCGACGCAATTGTTCCCGCGCATCTTCCGGCCGGCGAAACGCCCGTCGCGGCAGCGGCGTCCCTGGATTCGCCACCCGCGCAATATTCGAATCGCACAACAGCGGCAGGATCGGGTGATAAAACGGCGTCGTGCTGATCTCGATCTGCCCACGTTTCGCCGCTTCCCTGTACTCCGGCAGGACCATTCCGATCAGCTCAAGCTGCTTCGCCTTCAATTCTGCTTTATCTTTTCTGGTGAAGTCTTTTCCGCGGTTCGCCAGCCGGCTCACCGCCTCATCTTTTGTGAGCCACTCCTCATCCATCCACGCCAATTGGGAGAGCACCTGCAAATCGCGCCAATCCCGCGTTGTAAATGTGATCAGCGCCTGTGCCCCTCCCGCCGCCCGCGACCAATCAAACAACTCCAGGAACCGCGGCCACCTCGTCAGCAGCCGGTCATGATTCACCTGAAACGCCCGTTCCAGGATCTCTCGCTTGTCTTCCCTCGTCAGCGTATCCACTGGCTTGAATGCCAGGTCGAACCACGGCTCCTTGAACTTGCCGCTCGCATACTCCTCCAGTTGCATGCACAGCGACGGCACCATATTGAACGTCGCATGGAACTTCGGAAACTCCTCCAGCAGCTTCACCATGCCCCAGTAATCTTTTGTCGCGTGCAGCCTCGTCCATGGCAAAACATACGTCCCCGTCTCCGGGTCCCTGTATTGCGGCTGGTGCATATGCCACAGCACCGCCAAATGTATCCGGTTCATTCCCCTTTTCTCTCCGTTCCCCCAACCACTCCTACCTCACTCTCCCACTCCCTTCCTCCTCTTTGCTTCCTTCGCCTCCTCACCGTCCTTCACATCCTCCCCATGTTACACTCAGCGTTCGCCCGATGCGCATCCTCGATCGTTACATCTCCCGCGAAGTCATCCGCCACGCTCTCCTCGGCCTCATCATCTTCACTTTCGTTCTCTTCGTCCCCAAGCTTGTCCGCCTGATGGAGATCTTCGTCCGCCATTCCGGATCCGGCTCGCAGATCGTCACTCTCTTCCTTTGCATCGTCCCCAGCGTTCTCGTCTTTACCATCCCCATGGCCGTCCTCATCGGCGTTCTTCTCGGGCTCGGCCGCATGTCCATGGACAGCGAAATCATCGCCCTCACGTCCCTTGGCATCTCCCGCAAGCGCATCCTCATTCCCGTTGGCCTCCTCGCCGTCCTTGGCGCCGCGCTCACCTCTCTCATGACCCTCTGGCTTGCGCCTCTCTCCCTCCACACCGGCCGCTCTCTCGAAGCCACTCTCGCCACTTCTCAAATCTCCTTCGCCGTTCAACCCCGTGTCTTCGATGAGCGCTTCCCACACATGGTTCTCTACATCAACGACCTCTCCGCCAGTGGCACACACTGGAACGGTGTCTTTCTCGCCGAAGCCGGCGCGGAAAGCGGTTCCCAGATCACTCTTGCGGAAAGTGCGATTGTAATTCCCGAGCCCTCCCTCGGCAAGTTGGAGCTCCACCTCAATGGCGGCGCCACTCACGAATTCTTCCGCTCCGCTCCAGGCAACTACTCCGTCACCGCCTTCGGCCGCAGCGATTGGCCCATCGAAGTCAGCTCCATGGCTCCCGCCAAGGAACGCACCATCAGCAATCCCGAGCGCCCCACGCGCGACCTCCTCCGCGAACGCGGCGCCAGCTGGCGCGAGGCTCGCGTCGAGCTTCACCAGCGTCTCGCGTTCCCCGCCGCCTGTTTTGTCTTCGCCCTCATCGCGGTCCCTCTGGGCGCTCAACCCCGCCGTGGCGGCCGCGCTGCCGGCACTCTCCTCGCCATCACCATTATCGGCTCCTACTATCTCCTGCTCGTCACCGGCGCGGGTCTCGCTCGCCAGGGGATTTTCTCTCCCGCCGCCGGCATGTGGACCGCCAATGCCGTCCTCACCGTCGTCGCCCTCTCGCTCTTCCCTCGCATGGAGCGCTACCGGGGTGAAGCTCCCGTCCCCGGCTTCTTTTCTCGTCTCGTCGCCTTTCGCCGTCTCCGCCGACGCCGCTCCGCCCTCGCCAGAGCCCGCTCGGTCACCGCCCGTGCTCAAAATGGCTCCGCCCCCGCTCCCACTCCCTCCTACTCCAGCCTCCCTTCGATCGTCGATATCTACGTCCTCCGCCGCTTCTTCTACTTCTTCTTCGTCATCATGCTCGCCTTCCTGTTCCTCTTCGAAATCTTCACCTTCTTCGAACTCGCCGAGGACATTCGCCGCCACAACGTTGCTTTCATCGTCGTCGTCAACTATTTCCGCTATCTCATCCCCTATTCCGTCTACCAGTTCACGCCTCTCGGCGCGCTCGTCGCCGTTCTCGTCACTCTGGGCATTCTCAGCAAGAACAACGAAATCGTTGCCTTCAAGGCCAGCGGCATTTCCCTCTACCGCCTCGCCGTTCCCTTGCTACTCGCCGGAGCCGCCATTGCTCTTACTCTTCTCATCCTCGACGACACCTATCTCCCCTACGCCAATCAGCGCCAGGACGCCCTCCGCGCCATCATCAAGGGACGCCCCGCGCAGACCTATACCCGTCCACAGCGCTGGATTTTTGGGGAAAATTCCAAGGTCTACAACTACGATCTCTTCGATCCCAGCGACAAGCTCTTCGGGGGACTTTCCGTCATCGAACTCGATCCCGCCACCTTCCAGATGAAGCGTCGTGTCTTCGCCGCGCGCGCCCGCTGGCTCGATTCCCAGCAAACCTGGGTCCTTGAATCCGGCTGGGTCCGCGATTTCTCCGGCTCAACCGTCGAGCGCTACGCCCCCTTCAAAGTTACTACCCTCCCCGAACTCACCGAGCCACCCAGCTATTTCAACCGCGAGGTCATCCAGGCCTTTCAGATGAGCTGGCGCGACCTCCGTCGTTACATCACCGGCCTGCACGCCGCCGGCTTCGATGTCTCCACGCTCACCGTCCAATGGCATAAAAAAATCGCTTACCCGCTCATTGCTCCCATCAGCATGATGCTCGCGATTCCCTTCGCTCTTCTCGTCGGCAGCCGCGGCGCTATCGGCGGCGTTGCTCTCGGCGTCGGTATCGGCATCTCCTACTGGGCCATCGCCGCGCTCACCGAAGCCATGGGCGGCATCGGCCAACTCCCGCCCTTCCTCGCCGCGTGGTCCCCTGACCTAATCTTCTTCTTCCTCGCCCTCTACTTCTTCTTCAAAATGCCCACCTGATTTCACCCTTAAACCCTTGCACCCTTTCTCAAATCGCCGCCAAACTCTGAAACAACGGCAACCCCTTGCATTCTTCTCTAATCCTGGTCTTTCCCCGTCCGTCAATCCGATACTCCAGTCCGTACATCGCCCCCGATTTCCTCCGCACAATCGCCGCCACCCATCTCCCTACGCTCGGATACACCTCCACCAGATCCCCCACATGCAAATCCCTCAGCGTCGCCAGTGAGATCCCCCCTTGGCTGATCTAGAAACTCATTGTCGAATACTCGACTCCGTCGATCCGCCGCATCTCAATCTCCCGAATGTACTGGTGCCTCGGTACTTCCTTCGCTCTCGTCCGGCCGACTCCGCCTTCGATTCCTCGGTTGTCTTTGACATCCCGCCTTCTTCAATCGACAGACTTCTCCCCGCCTTCCCAACCAGGAATCACCCCGCAACTCTCTTTCCGCTCCGGCCCTCAAATAATCTATCAAATCAGCATTTCTGCTCATTTTCTCCGATTCATCGCCCTAATCGTGTTTCACTGTCTCACTCCGGAACAATCCCCCATCACATTGCGAACAGCCGTCATCGACGTATAATGCCCGCGTTCAGAAATCAAGCTAGGAAATTCCCGCCTCTTTGGAGGTGCGGCGGGCCACTGCGCCATGGGATTGGCAGCCAAACGCTGGGCCCCCAATGTGTCTCTCGGGCTGTTGTTGATCGCTGCGATGATTCTCGATTTTATGGCCATAGCTTCATCATTCGCGGGGATCGGAGGGAGAGCCGAGTCGGGAAACCCTTGGTCTCACGGCCTGTTTATGTCCCTAGTCTGGTCGGTTGCGGCCACTCTTTTGATAGGGCGCCTTCATCGCGACTCCCGAGCCGGCGTCGTCGTTGACCTAGTGATCTTCAGCCACTGGGTGCTGGACTTTCTCTCCCACCCCATCCCGTTTCCCAGTTTTTCCTGGCGTTCCTATGGCCATCCCCTGCCACCAGACCTTCCGCTTCTTTTCGCCGGATCGCCGAAAGTCGGCCTCGGCCTGCATAACTGCATCAGTGCAGTGCAAGCCACCGCCTTGGAGCTGGCCATGCTCCTTCTCGCAGCCGCCGTTTATGCCGTCTCCTTTTCAAGGAACAAAAGAGGTAGAACCCTCTCTAGGAGAGAAAAGTGGCCGTCCGCTCTCTATTTTCTAATTTTTGTCCTCTTCCAGTGTCTGACGCCTGTCGCTGCTCCGTCAGCGTTCAGGGCCGGAGCTTCACCCCATGGCCTGCCGCGCCACGCTCCTCCGCAATGGCTTCGCTCCCGCCGGCGGAAACACCATGCTCCAGAATCCATCCCCGTCCTTCACAAATTCAAATGCCGCCTGTAACTGCCCGTCCTTCACCTTCCTCGACGACACCACCCGCGCTTCCGCCTTCTTCATGTTGAACTCATTCATCAACTGGAAGACATGCCCCACATTCAGCGGTTCCTGCACGATGATCACGCCCCCGTACTGGCTTACGCTCACGGTCTTGGTCCAATACTTGAATTTGTCCCCGTTCTCCAGGTCTCCGTAGGCCAGCACATCCATGGTCATTACCGCCCGTGCTGTCCGCCTCCGCTCAATACTTCGAAAGTGTAGGATGGCCATTCCTGTTACTACCTCCGCCAACTATCTAACTGTGATAGGCCCTGTGGTTTCCGTCTGTTTCCCTGTCGCCTTCACCATTTCGTACCCTAGATGCAGACATGACAGGCTGGAAGCGATGAAAACGAACCAATTCCACATTCTCCTCATCCTAAGAATGGCCCGCCTCCGGGCGAATAGCATGCCAGTACCAATTTGAACCATCGCCCGAACTAGTACTCTTTTCCCAGCGTCTTCCTAACCTATTCCCAGCCCCGCTCTTGGAGCGCGACGGCCCGGCTCCCTCTCTTCCCGTCACCTCTTCCTTTCTTTCTCCTCCTAGGCGACAATGCACGCCATGAAAAAAGTCAACCTGCTTCTCTCTTTCCTGTTTTTTTCCACTTATTCTTTCGCACAATCCACTCCTCCTTATCTCGATCCCTCGCTCCCCATCGACAACCGCGTCGATGACCTGATCTCCCGTCTCACCCTCGACGAAAAAGTCTCCCAGATGCAGGACGTCGCCCCCGCCATCCCTCGCCTCCAAATTCCCGCCTACAATTGGTGGAACGAAGGCTTGCACGGCGTCGCCCGCGCCGGCGTCGCCACCGTCTTTCCGCAAGCCATCGGCCTCGCTGCCACTTGGGACACCAATCTCCTCCATCGCGTCGCCGACGTCATCTCCACCGAGGCCCGCGCCAAATTCAACGACGCGCAACTCCACGACAACACCCGGCGCTACTACGGCCTCACCTTCTGGTCTCCCAACATCAACATCTTCCGCGACCCTCGCTGGGGCCGTGGCCAGGAAACCTACGGCGAAGATCCCTTCCTCACCGCCCGTCTCGGCGTCGCCTTCGTCACCGGCCTTCAGGGCGACGACCCGCACTACCTCAAAACCGTCTCCACTCCCAAGCATTACGCCGTTCACAGTGGCCCCGAAACGCTCCGCCACCGCTTCAACGTCCCGGCCTCTCTTCACGATCTCTACGACACTTACACTCCTGCTTTCCGCGCAACCATCGTCGAAGCCCACGCCGATTCCGTCATGTGCGCCTATAACTCCATCCGCGGCGAGCCCGCCTGCGCCAATCACCTACTCTTCGATCTTCTCCGCAAGGATTGGGGCTTCAGAGGTTACGTCGTCTCCGATTGTTGGGCCATCCAGGACCTCTACCAGGGCCACAACTATGTCCTCTCTCTCGATCAGTCGGCAGCCCTTGCCGTGAGGGCCGGCACCGATCTCTCCTGCGGCCCCGAATTCCGTGTTCTCACCCACGCCGAACAGGATCGCCTCATCTCTATCGAAGAGATCGACCGCGCCGTCAAGCGTCTTTTCGAAGCCCGCTTCCGCCTCGGCATGTTCGATCCTCCCGCCCGTGTGCCGTGGTCCAAGCTCACCCTCGCCGACGTCGACACTCCGTCAAACCGCAAGCTCGCTCTCGACGCCGCTCACGAATCCATCGTCCTTCTCAAGAACGATCGCAACACGCTCCCGCTGAAATCCTCCGTCAAATCCATCGCCGTCGTCGGTCCGACCGCCGACTCTCTCGACGTCCTCCTCGGCAACTACAACGGCACACCTTCCGCCTTCACCACCGTTCTTGCTGGCATCACCAAGCGCTTCTCCAACGCCAAAATCAATTACGCCGTCGGCGCTCCCATCGCCGAAACCCGCGCCCTCCCCGTTCCCTCGTCCGCCCTCCGCACAGCGCCTGTAGCGCAAGGCGAGTCGTCGAGCCCTGCGGCTACCTCCGTTCCTCTACCTCCTTCCCCTTCTTTACCTCCTCAACGTCCCAACTCCGTCTCTGGCCTCACCGCCGAATTCTTCCCCAACCCCAATCTCTCCGGCGCACCCGTCTTCACCCGCGTCGATCCTAGTGTCGACTTCCTATGGAACAACATCTCACCCGCGCCCGGCATCCCCGCGGAAGGCTACTCCATCCGCTGGTCTGGCGAACTCGTCGCCCCCGTCGACGGCGAGTACCGCCTCGGCGCCGCTTCCGACGGCGGCTTCCGCTTCTACTTCAATGACAAGATCCTGATCGACGATTGGACTCTCTACGGCCAGCGCGGCGAACGCTCCTTCACCGTCCCTGTCCATCTCCAGGCCGACCACGCCTATCCCATCAAGTTCGAATACTTCCGCCGCTTCCGCGAATCCTACGCGCGCCTCCTCTGGATTCCCCCCAACCTCCTCCAGGAAGCCGTTGATGCCGCGCGCAAATCCGATGTCGTCATCGCAGCCCTCGGTATCTCCGCCGAACTCGAGGCCGAAGAACGCGACAACAGCGATCCCGGCTTCTTCGGCGGCGACCGAACGGACATCACCCTGCCGCGCTCTCAAGAAGACCTCCTGCAAGCCCTCGCCTCCACCAACAAGCCTCTGATTGTTGTGCTGACCTCCGGCAGCGCCCTCGCCGTCAACTGGGCCAACGATCACGCCCAGGCGATTCTCTGCGCGTGGTATCCCGGCGAAGAAGGCGGCATTGCCGTCGCCGACATTCTCTCTGGCGAGTACAATCCCGCCGGCCGTCTACCCGTCACCTTCTACAAATCCGTTGCCCAGCTCCCGCCCTTCACCAGCTATTCCATGTTCAACCGCACCTATCGCTACTCCACCGAAGAACCCCTCTTCCCCTTCGGCTTCGGCCTCTCCTACTCCTCGTTCTCCTACTCCGAGCCTGTCGTGGCCGGCCTTCAGGCCATTTCCGGAGCAGCGTCGCGTTCTGCGGCCATATCCGGCGCCTGTAGCGGTGGCATTGCGTCGCCATCTTCGCTCCCCTGTAGTGGCCGCTCTTCAGACCGGCCAGGCGAGTCCGCGAGCCGAATTTCGTTCTCTTTCGTGGGGGCGCAGCACTGCTGCGCCCCAGGTCCGCACGATCTACACGACTACGAATCCGCCGCGTCTCCGGGCGCGCTCAGCTTTCCCGGCACATCCCCCGTCACCGTCTCCACCCATGTCACCAACACTTCCACCACCCCCGGCGATGAGGTCGTCGAACTCTATATTTCCCATCCCGGCATCGATGGCGCCCCCATCCGCGCCCTGGCCGGCTTTCAGCGCATCCACCTCGCTCCCAAAACTTCCCAAACCGTCTCTTTCACGCTCTCTCCACGCGAACTCTCCATCGTCGATCCTCAAGGCAACCGCCTGATCCCCGCCGGCCCCGTCGAACTTTGGCTCGGCCCTTCCCAGCCTCCCAGCGCATCCAAACAAGGTTCACCCGCTGAAGCTCGCGCTAAGGCGGGCCGCTCCGCAAAATTCACCATCACCGCCTCCACACCCCTGCCCAACTGAACCACTGTTGAAGTTGTAGGCGCGGCCTTACGCCGCCATCTTAGGTTTCGCGGCGCAGAAGTTACTGCTTGCTGCTTCCTTCTCCGGATCTGTAGACCGAAAGTGGGCTTCATCCCGAACGAGTTGAGGGATACCTCTTCTCTTCCTGCTTTTCCGTTTTCTAATTTCTATCTTCCCGCTTCGTGTCTCTGTGGCGAACCCCCTCAAGCCTCGGCTCTTCCTACCCGCGGCAACAAAATCAAAATCAACCCATAGAACAGCAGCGACACCATCAGCGTCCCCGCATTCCCAAACCTCAGATCCTCCAGCACCAGTTTTAACGCCCCCATTCCAATCGCTCCGTACGCCACCCATCCCAGCTCCACGCGATTCCATCGCGAACCCGCGTACGCCATTCCCAGCGCCAACACGCACGTCACCACCGTCCTCACCATCGACAACCGCGACGCGCTCAACTCCCCCGCTCCTATCCCCGCAATTCCCGCCACCACCACCGCCGCCAACGCGAATCCCACGACTGCTGCCGGCACCACCCATAGTGCCCGCGCCCTCCATCCTTCTCCCGAAGCCCGCGTTCCCCACACGTAAATCGCCAATCCCGCCAACGCCACAACCCAAAAGCTCCATTCCGGCCACGCCGGCACCGTTCCCGCCAGTGCCCGTCCCGCATACCCAAACAATCCGCACACCGTCCCTGCCGCCAACACGTAAAACGTCCCATGAATCCCCAAGCTCAAATATCCCGTTCGCGTGAACACCATCGCCGCCGCCACCGCGGCCAGGCTCAGCAGCACCACATGCGCGTTTCCTCTCAGCAGCAAAAAACTCCCCGCCAGCACCAACCCCGCCGCATAATTCGCGCTCACCCTCCGATTCCAGCGCCTGTCCTCCTCTAGAGATTGGCGAACCCCTGCCGCCTCGTTCACATTATCTGCGGAGGCACTGGGGGTCGGTGCTCCAGTTCCGACATAAATTTCTGCGACAGACTGGGCTTTAGCCACTGAGGAACTGTCCTTGGCCCTCTCTCCCGCCCTCGCGAATCTCCGCAGCGCTCCCCAGTAAC
>Ga0335077_10012085_pt1 | contig 10792 bp, 13 predicted proteins | sample Lox_Sample_31_FD_207151 | JGI IMG/M metagenome (GOLD analysis project Ga0335077, IMG submission 207151) | Soil microbial communities from Loxahatchee National Wildlife Refuge, Florida, United States - Lox_Sample_3.1 | ecosystem: Environmental > Terrestrial > Soil > Wetlands | place: USA...
CGCCCCAATCGCGAGTCCGGCGCAGTGCGCGGATCGGAAATCATGAAGAATGCGAAGAGCAGTAGCGCGCCGCTCTCCAGTTGGTGCAGCGGGATCGCCAGGGGGTCGCCTAGCCAAAGCGCGCGGGCGACCAGGAGGCCCGCATGACCGCCGAGGAAGAACAGGGCGATGTCCGTGCGGCGCGAGGCGTGCAGAACCAGGATTGCGAGGAACGCGAGCAGAGCCGCGAACCAGACGCTGGCACCCCACTGCCCCGGCGAGATCCAGGCCTGGTCGGTCGTGAAGAGCAACGTCACGATCGCGATCGCCGCGGGGTTCCAGAGATGCTTACCATCGATGCGGATCGCGAATTTCGCGACGATCGCGATCACGCCCGCGACCACCATCAGCGCGGGATCGTCCGTCCGCAGCAGGAGGCTCAGCGAGAACCCCGTGATGAGCGGCGAGCGCAAGTCGATCCGCGGCAGGCGCCAAAGCTGCGAGCAGGTGATCTGCGCGCCGAGGGTGCTCGCGATGGCAAGCAGGCTCGGCAACGGTTTCGCGCCGAAATCGAGCCAACTCATATTGACGCAGAGCAGCGTCGCAAGCGCAGCGATCTGGAAATGCCGCGCATCGGAAAGCCAGGCCCGCCAGGGAAGCGCCGCAACGCGTTGCGCAATCGGATACCGCTCGGGTAGGGCAACTGCGTGGACGCTACCGGAGTGGGCCATGGCCGCACCGCTCGCTTGGGTTCGATGCGACGATGCTCAACTCGGAATCGGGCCGAACTGCGGCATCACGATGGAATCATTTCAGCGCGTGACCCTCGGAGGTGCCTGGGCAGCGCGGCATTGACCGGCTCCGCCCTTTGCGCCGAATGTATGCGGAGGGCGAAGGCCCATGGCCCGCCTTCGCCCCGTTTTTTTCCTGATCCAAGGGGGGTGGGCATGAAAGCGCACAAGCGATCTCGCGACGGCAAAGCCGAAGTGCTGCGCCACGCAAAGGAGGGGGCGAGCCTCGAGCACGCCTGGCGGATCGTCGGCAAGCCCAAGGTGCTCTACCCGCCCAAGGAATATAAATACGTCCAGGAGCTCGCGAATTTGCAGTTCGAGCTCATCAAGCTGCAAGAATGGGTTCGCACGAACGGATTACGGGTCGCCGTGCTTTTCGAGGGGCGGGATGCCGCCGGGAAGGGAGGCGTCATCAAGCGCATCGCCGCGCCGCTCAATCCGCGAATTTGCCGTATCGTCGCTCTCGGAACTCCAACCGAGCGTGAGCGCGGCCAATGGTATTTCCAGCGATACGTCGCGGAATTGCCGGGTCGCGGCGAAATCGTGCTGTTCGACCGCAGTTGGTACAACCGCGCCGGTGTCGAGCGGGTCATGGGATTTTGCACGGACGAGGAATACTGGGAGTTTCTCCGGGCGTGCCCGGTCTTCGAGGAGATGCTGATCCGCTCCGGCACCCATCTCGTCAAATATTGGTTCTCCGTCAGCGACCAGCAGCAGGAGGCACGCTTCAAGGAGCGTATGCAGAATCCGTTCAAGCGCTGGAAGCTCAGCCCCATGGATCTGGAGGCACGCAAGCGCTGGGTCGAATATTCCAAGGCAAAGGACGCGATGTTCGAGCACACCGACACCAAACTCAGCCCTTGGCATGTCGTCGATGCCGACAACAAGAAGCGCGCGCGCCTCAATTGCATTCATCACCTGCTGGAGCAAGTGCCCTACCGCGACATGAGCCCGATCCAATTTCCGCTTCCGCCCCGCCAATCCGAGACCGGCTACAAGCGGCCAAAGAAGTCGAGCCAGCATTTCGTGCCGACGATTTATTGAGCGGTGGCGCCGCCGGTAGCCCCAAGGCAGGATGTCGCGAACCGCATCGGGAGCGCAAAACATGATCCTGGAAATCGCCCAAATCGCCGTGAAACCCGGTCTCGAAAAGGAATTCGAGGCGGGCGTCGCCAAGGCCGCACCTATCTTCCAGCGCGCCAAGGGCTGTAAGGGAATGGAGTTGCAGCGCTCGATCGAGAAGCCGAGCCGTTACCGGCTCTTCGTCAAATGGGAGACGCTCGAGAACCACACCGTCGATTTCCGCGGCTCCGCGGATTTCCAGGAGTGGCGGAAGCTTGTCGCCCACTGCTTCGAAGCGTCGCCGGAGGTCGAGCACACCCGGCAGACCGTCGCAGGTTTTTGACCGCGCGGCTTCAGTCGGCGTGGCCGATCGCGGTCACCTCGCTCATGCGGATGTCGAGACTGTCGAAGAGCGGGCCATCGCCCCGCTGCGGCGTCGCGGTCGCGGCGTAATAGCGCGCGCCCCTCATCGTGAGAATCGTCCCGCCCGCACTCATTCCCGCGAGCGTGCCGGAAATGATGGGACCGCTCCTGAGGAAGACCATGACGGGCTTCTTCTTCGCGGCCTCGGCCTTGACGATCTGGACTAGCGCCCTCTCCTCGTCGATTGCCCCGGCGAAGGCGCCCGTGACGCATGAGGCGGCAATAGCAACCGCGAGCGCAAATGTGCGGATCATTCTGCGACCCCAATACATAACGTTCTGCGCGCCGGACTCTAGTCCGGCGGGGCCGGGCCGCGCCAGTCTCTTTTGCGGGAGCTAGTGCTGGTGCTCTAGTTGGTAAATCTCGTCCTTGATCCTCAGTTTCTGCCGCTTTATGTCGTGCAACGTATCCTCGTTAGGCATCGGCCGATGGCTTTCTTCTTCAAGGGCTTGCTCTAGGCTTTGATGCTTGGCTCGTAACGCTTGGATACGATCCTGCAAGGACATGCGGCTCCTCCTGGGTCAAGGCGAGCGAGGCCTCCATGGTCCGCCTGTGGAGGCTGGAGATCAATAGGGATATGCTGCGGCGCCCGGCGCGATTCCAGACCCCCCGCAGTTCAATCGCCGGGCTCGGGGAGCGGAGGCTGGCGTGCCGGAGAAACCTCGGTTGATCGTGGGGATCAGCGGCGCCTCCGGAGTCGTCTATGGGGTGCGGCTCCTGGAGTTGCTGCGGCCCATGTCGGTCGAGACCCATCTCGTCATGACCCGGACCGCGGAAGTGACGCTTGCGCACGAGATGGACATGAAGCTGCGCGAGGTGCACGCGCTGGCAGATCATGTGCACGCCGCGAGCGATCTCGCCGCGCCGATCTCCTCGGGCTCCTTCAGGACGCTCGGCATGATCGTCGCTCCCTGCTCGATCCGGAGCCTCGCGGAGATTGCGACCGGCGCGACCTCGACGCTGCTCACACGCGCGGCCGACGTCGTGCTGAAGGAGCGGCGACGCCTCGTGCTAATGGTGCGGGAGACACCGCTCCACACCGGGCACCTCCGGAGCATGGCGGCGGTGTCCGAGCTCGGCGCCATCGTGGCACCGCCGGTGCCGGCCTTCTATGCGCGGCCGCAAAGCCTCGGGGAAATGGTCGATCATAGCCTCGGCCGCGTGCTCGACCTCTTCGAGCTCGAGAGCGGCACGGTCAGGCGCTGGGGCGAGACGCCAGCGCCGGATGTGGCACCGCTCCGGCGCCCCCGCTCGCGCTGAGCGGGTCAACGCCTCCCTCAATCCGATATCGCGGGTCCCGCAGGCGGAGCCTCTCGAGGATCGCCGCGGGGTCGAGGCTCTGCCCCGACGCCGCGCAGTAGAAGCCGTCGACGCGTGCGGACCGCTCGCCGCCGAGCTCTGCAACGAAGACGAGACAGGGACCGGCCGCAGTATCCGAGATCGCGTAGCGCGTGAGGCCGATTGGGGTCTGCCGCTCCGTCGCGGTGCGGAAGCGCGGCCTGAGTTCCATCACCGTCGGCCAGCTCCGCGCGATTTCCTCCGGCGTGACGAGCCGGGAGAAGCCCCGATCCCGGCCCAAACGCAAGTAGCGCGCGCTCGCGCGCGGCCATTCCTGCTCCGGCGCCGAGAGGAAGGATATCTCGACGAGATATCCGCCGTCCGGCGGGGTCGCCCGGAAGCTACGGCCGATCGCGCGCGCCAAGCCCGGTGGATCGAAGGCGAGCACGGTCTCCTGCGGCGCGATCGTGCGCCATTCGAGATCGGCCCCGAGCTGCCGGCTCGAGATCGGCCGCGTGCGTGCGGCCTCGTCGAATATGCGTGCAAGGATGGGCGCCGCCTGCTCGCGGGTCATGCCCACGCTGAGCCGCGGATCGTAGAGCGCGCGCAGGACCGCCTCGTCCGCCTCGCTCAGCGTGTCGCCCATGCGGATCGGCCCCATCACCGATGGCAGCACCGAGGAGTGATGCGGGAAGCCATAGGCATGCATGAGCTCGTGATCGAGACAGGCGGCGAAGGTGCGCGCGGGCTCCGTCGCGATGAAGATCCGCGCGAGGCGGATGCCGCCCGCATCGTAGGTGGTTCGGGTCGAGCAGGCCGCGAGCTCGTCGCGGACGGGGACATGCGTGCCGCGCACGAACTCGAAGACAAGCGTTGCCGCCGGCTCTTTGCTGGGCGTCGCGGCAACGCCCGTCAACGCCTGAAATCGCTGGAGTCGCTCCGAGATACGGCGTTCGGCGCCAGGCGGCGCGGAACCGACGACCGCGTAGGTGAGCGAGCGGCTGGCCCAACGCACCACGTTCGGTGACGTTCCTTCAGGCGATGCCGGATTGCCGTAGGCGAGCTCGTCGAAGAGACGCGCGAGGCGCGCGGCGGAGACGATATCGGGGCTCTGCTCCGGCGCGACCGGGTGCGGCGACGGTGCAGGCGGCGGTGCCTCTCCGCCCGCGCTGCAGGCACTCAGCAATAGCAGGGCCGCAAGCGCCGAACGGCGCCGTCTCACGGAGCGACCACCGCCGCCAAGCCCTTCTCGATGGGTGCCGCGAGCGTCCGCTCCTCGCCGCTCGCTAGGCACAGTTGCAGATTTGCCGCGGCGAGACGGCGCCGCTCCTCGAGCGAGACGCCCGGCTTCGCCGCGGGCGCTCCCTCCGCCATCAGCCGCTGCGCCGTCTGCTCCGCCGAAATCTCCAGCGACTTCGCGGCGGAATAGACGGGGTCCGTACCCGCCACCGCCGCCGCCTTGATCGCACGTCGCGTCGCACGCAGCGGTATCAGCACGGTCTCGCGCCAGAGGCGTGCGCGCTCCGCCACCGCTTTCTTCTCTTCCGCCGTCAGTGGGACCCCTTCGTGGAGGCCGAGCCAGCAGGCATAGAGCAGGAGGTTCACATCGTGTCCGAAGCGGTCCTGCAGCGCGATGAGCGCAGGCGAGACGCCGTCGCGACCGTAGAAGGCCAGAGTGAAGGACCAGAAGGAATCGCCGCGCATGTCAGCCATCACCGAGAGAGATTCCGAGCCCGCGTGCCGTGCGCACCAACGTCGACTGGGGATCGACAGTCTGCGGCACGCGGATAGCCGCGGCCAGCGGTACGTCGACGACGGCACGATTTTGCCAAGCTACCATACGATCGGAGGCGCCGGCGACCGTGAGATCGACGGCGTGGACGCCGAAGGCTTGCGCCACCAGCCGGTCGCTCCAGGTGGGCTCGCCTCCGCGCTGGACGTGTCCGAGCACGGTCACACGGATCTCGGCGCCTGTCGCCGGGGCGAGCGCCTCTGCCACCCGATGCCCGATGCCGCCGTAGGTGCCGCCCGTGAGACGCTGACGCACCCGATGCCCGGCTGGATCGGCCACCGCCTCCGCCACCACGATGAGCGCGAAATTGCGGCCACGCCGCCGCAGCAGCGCGATGTGCCGCGCGACCGCCGCGATCGCATAGGGAATCTCGGGGATGAGGATCACGTCCGCGCCGCCGGCAATCCCTGCGGCGAGCGCGATGTGCCCGGCGTCGCGTCCCATCACCTCGAGGATCATGATGCGGTCATGGCTCGCCGCCGTTGGCTGCAAGCGATCAAGTGCCTCGGTCGCGACGGCGACGGCGGTGTGATACCCGACCGCGCTCTCGGTCGCACCGACGTCGTTGTCGATCGTCTTCGGGATCCCAACCAGAGGAATGCCGCCCTGCTGCGCGAGACGGCGCAGGATTGCAAAGCTGCCATCGCCGCCGACGCCGATGAGCGCTTCTGCGCCCGTCAGGCGAAACCCCTCGATGACCTCGCGCGAGCGATCGCGCTTGCGCCCGCCCCGCATCGGAAAGGCGAAGGGATTGCCTTTGTTGGTGGTGCCAAGGATCGTGCCACCCTGGCGCAGAAGCGTGCTCCCGGTGCCGGCGAGCCCGAGCTCGAGCGCATCGATCGGCCGGCGCAGGAGCCCCATCGTGCCCTGTCTTATCCCGACGACGCGCCAGCCGTGGCCCTCGACCGCGCGATGCACCACCGCGCGGATGACGGCGTTGAGCCCCGCGCAGTCGCCTCCGCTCGTCAGCAAAGCGAGGGTGCGCCCTCGCGCGGCTCTGGCCATGGCTCGCCTGCTCCCGGCTCACCCGGAATGGGGTTCTGCTTCGCCTCGCCGAGCATAGTCTGGTATACTCGCCGCCTCACGACAAAAGCCGCAGACCGCCGCTGGCGATGGACCTCGATGGACCTCGACCTCGAAGCAATCAGGGCGCGTGTGGAGCAATTGAAGAGCGAGCATCGCGACCTCGACGAGGCGATCGCGCGCATCGGCGAGAAGGCGCCCTTCAACCAGCTCCAGATTCAACGCCTGAAGAAGCGCAAGCTCGTGCTGAAGGACCTGATCGCCAAGCTCGAGAGCCAACTCGTCCCCGACATCATCGCGTGAGGGACGGTAGCCTAAATTACAGAGTTATTTTGTTATTCACGCGAGGTGCCACTTGTCCCAGCCACCGACGCGAAGGCGCATTTGCTTCCATGTGGGCCGTACACATGCCCTGGGAGTCGGGGAAAAAGCGGCGCTTCCTTGGCGCCGCGCTGCGGCGCACTAAGCCGCGGAGCCCGCGCGGTTGCGCTCGCGTTTGTTCGCGTACATTGCGCGGTCGGCGGAGTCGAGAATCTCGCCGGCGCTGTCCTGGCCGGTGAAGGAGTGGACGCCACAGGAAATGTGAAGCGAGATCGGCCGTCCCTGCCACATCAACGGATGATGGCGCACGGCGTCGGAAAGCTGGAGCGCCTTGGTTTCTGCGAGATTGCGGTCGGATTGCATGAGGAGCACGCCGAACTCGTCGCCACCGAGACGCGCGACCACGTCGGAGTTGCGCACATTCTCGACGAGGGTGCGCGAGATCTGCACGAGCGCCGCATCGCCTGCGGCATGGCCGTAGGCGTCGTTGACCGTCTTGAGGTCGTTCACATCGATGTAGACGATGCTGGCGGGAGTTCCGTAGCGCTGGGCGAAGCCGATCGCGCGCGTGACCTCACGCAAGAAGGCCCGGCGGTTGGCGATGGGAATGAGCGGGTCCTCGTCGGCAAGCCGCTCAAGATAGTCGATGCGCTGGCGCGCTTCGCCGAGGTCGCGACGAAGCTGATCGACCTCCGCCAGAAGCGTCAGCAGGGCCTGCCGCACCTTGGGGGTGAGCTCGGTCTCGGGGACTGCGAGTGCGACGACGTCGAGCGGGCTCGCCGTCCCCGCATAGGCTGCGGCGGAAGTCGCCGTCCTCTCGGGACGGCGGAGCGAAGCAACGCGCGATGAAGACCTCGTGTCGCGAATTTCCATTCGGGCGCGGTCTGACTTGGGGCGCCGGTACTGGCGTCCGCCAACAGTAAACGACAACACGATTAACAACCGCCTAATCGAGCGCGCGCGGAGGCTTGCCCTTGCGGGGTCGATCCCCAATAATGCGCGCCTTCTACGCGGGGGCCCCGAGGCTTGGCGCGCATGGCGGCGGAGCGGCCGACGGTCGGCATCATCATGGGAAGTCAGTCCGATTGGGAGACGCTGCGGCACGCGGCGGCGACCCTGGAGCAGCTTCGCGTCCCGCACGAGACACGCATCGTCTCGGCCCACCGCACGCCGGAGCGGCTTTACGACTACGCGCGCGAGGCCCGCAAGCGTGGCCTCAAGGTAATCATCGCGGGCGCCGGTGGCGCCGCTCATCTACCGGGGATGGCGGCATCCATGACGACGCTCCCGGTGCTCGGCGTTCCCATCGAGACCCAGGCGCTCAAGGGTCTCGACAGCCTGCTCTCGATCGTGCAGATGCCCGGTGGCGTCCCCGTGGGAACGCTCGCGATCGGCAAGGCCGGCGCGATCAACGCTGCGCTCCTCGCCGCCGCCATCCTCGCGACGGCCGACGCCAAGATCGCGGCGGCGCTCGAACGCTTCCGTGCGGACCAGACTTCGGGCGTGGCCGAGCACCCCAGCGACGTGCCCCCAAAGGCCGGATGATCGCACCCGGCGCCACCATCGGGATTCTCGGCGGGGGCCAGCTCGGCCAGATGACCGCGCTCGCCGCCGCGAGCCTCGGCTACAAGGTCCACGTCTACTGTCCGGACCCGGATGGACCCGCGAAGCTCGTGACGCCCTTTGCGACCACCGCTACCTACGAGGATCGCGCCGCGCTCGAGCGCTTCGCGGCGGCGGTCGACGTCGTGACCTTCGAGTTCGAGAACGTGCCCGCGGAAGCCGCGGATCATCTCGCGCGCTTGAAGCCGGTACGCCCGAGCCCGGCCGTGCTCAAGATCTCGCAGGACCGGCTGCGCGAGAAGGACTTCCTGCGCTCGATCGATGTCGCGACCACGGACTACCGAGACGTCGGCGATCCCGCGGCGCTTGCGCGGGCGGTGCGCGACCTCGGCCTTCCCTCGGTGCTGAAAACCGTGCGCTACGGCTACGACGGCAAGGGCCAGGTGAAGATCGCCACTGACGGCGATATCGAGGCAGGCTGGGCCGAGATGGGAGCGCCGCAGGGCATCCTCGAGCGCTTCGTCGATTTCGACTGCGAGATCTCCGTCATCGTCGCGCGCACGCCTTCGGGCGCTTGCACGACTTATGTTCCCGTCGAGAACCAGCACGCCCACCACATCCTCGACACCACCATCGCCCCGGCGCGCATCCCGCCGGCCGTGGCGATGCGAGCGGAGGCGATGGCGCGGCACATCGCCGAGAAGATCGATCTCGTGGGCCTGCTCGCCGTCGAAATGTTCGTGACGCCCGCGGACCAGATCCTCGTCAACGAGCTCGCGCCGCGGCCGCACAATTCCGGGCACTGGACCATCGACGCCTGCGTCACGAGCCAATTCGAGCAGCTCGTGCGCGCGATTTGCGACCTACCGCTGGGCTCGACCGAGCGCCATTCCGACGCCGTCATGAAGAACTTGATCGGCGCCGACGTCGAGAAATGGCGGGAGGCGCTCGTGGAGCCGAATGCGAAACTGCACCTCTACGGAAAGAGCGAGGCACGTCCGGGCCGGAAGATGGGCCACGTGACGCGTCTCTCCCCGCGGCGCTGACCCTCAGCGAGGCACCTCATGCAAAACCTGCTCTCCAAGGCCGAGGCGATCGGCGCCCGGCTCAAGGCGCGCGGCGAGACGCTCGTCGTCGCGGAGTCCTCGACCGGCGGGCTCGTCTCGGCGGCACTCCTGGCGGTGCCCGGAGCCTCCGCCTATTTCCTCGGCGGTGCCGTCGTCTATACGCGGCAGTCGCGGCGGGAGCTCCTCGGCATTCCCGACAGCGCGCTCGCGAGCCTGCGGCCCTCGACCGAGGCTTACGCTCTGCTGCTCGCGAAGACCGCGCGCGAGCGCTTCGGCGCGGCCTGGGCGCTCGGCGAGACCGGTGCCACCGGTCCGACCGGCAACCGCTACGGCGACGCCGCAGGCCACTGCTGCCTCGCGGTCGTGGGGCCGAGCGAGCGCACCATCACGCTCGAGACCGGCAGCCCCGACCGCGTCGCCAACATGCGTGCCTTCGCAGCGGCGGCGCTCGATCTCCTCGCGCAGGGACTGGGCTGATCCCGCTTTGACGCTGCGCGAGCGCATCATCGACCATTGCGGCGGCCGCTGCGAGATCCTGACCGTGCGACGCGCGCCGCGCTTCCGCGCGCATCTCTTCGTCGCCGATGTGATCCGCCGCGCCAGACCCACTCGGATACTCGGCGCCGTCGACCGCGACCTCCGGGTGATGGAGCAGTCGGCGATGGACCTCATGCGCCCGGAGCGGCTCGTCTACGGCTACGAGCGTATGATGCTGGTGGCATTTTCGCTGGTGCCTGAGCCGCGACGTGCGCTGCTGCTGGGCCTCGGCGGCGGCGCGATGTGCCGGCACCTCGCGGCCTATCTCCCGGACTGCGAGGTGACGGTGGTCGAGCGCGATCCCGTCGTGCTGCGTCTCGCGCGAGAGTATTTCCATCTTGTCCGTCGAGTGCGCATGGCCGATGCGGAGGCGGTGATCGCGCAGTCGCAGGGCGCCTACGATGTGGTCCTCGTCGATCTCTACGACGGCGCCGGTGCCGCGCTAACGCCGCGGCGCTTCTGGGGCGACTGTGTCGCGGCGCTTCGCCCCGGCGGAGCGCTCGCCATCAATTGGGCGGAGTTCGTGGGCGTGAGCCGCGTCCAGGACGAAGTGAAGGCGATCCGCAAGGTCGCGCCCAAATCTTTCTTCCTGCTGGAGCACGACCCCCGCCCCAACATCATCCAGGTCGCCCCGACATCGCGCGGCTTTACCCGCGAGGGCCTCCGCCCCCGCTGGCGCGATTTCGCAGCGGCGCGAAAGCTGCCGTGGACTGACCGGGCGATCTTGAACGGCTGCGACGTCGTGAGCCGCTACCCCGTGCTCTGAGACGCGGCACCCCCTCACTCCCGCGGCATTACGTCGAAGGCGACGGAGATGCGGCGTTGGTCGGACACGAACGGAATGGTGCGGTGATAGAAGTAGGAGGGGAAGAGGACCATCAGCCCCTCCTCCGGCTTGACCGGCATGATGCCCGTGGGCTCGGTGATCGGAAAATCCGCGGGCGGGCGACCGAGCT
>Ga0335077_10012087_pt1 | contig 10792 bp, 5 predicted proteins | sample Lox_Sample_31_FD_207151 | JGI IMG/M metagenome (GOLD analysis project Ga0335077, IMG submission 207151) | Soil microbial communities from Loxahatchee National Wildlife Refuge, Florida, United States - Lox_Sample_3.1 | ecosystem: Environmental > Terrestrial > Soil > Wetlands | place: USA: Florida...
CTGCTCGGCGCGCGGCACTGGCTCGAGACCAGCGGCTATAAGCCCGACATGTTCGTCGCCGTCGATGTTGGGGCGAACCAGGTCTGGTACGGCGCATTGCGCATCAGCCAGTTCACGTTTTTCTACACCTCACCCGGCGCACACACCATGGAGAGCCGCGGCGCGCCCAGCCCGGCCAAAGCTGTGGCGAAGGCGATCACCGCGCTCTACGAACTCCCGCTGCCGCCCGTCGCGGAGGGCTTCGACACGTTCAAGCTGCCGGTGCTAAACGTCGGCATGCTTGGGGGCGGCACGGTGGTCAACGCCATTCCGCGCGAAGCCTGGTTCACCGTGGACCTGCGCTCGCTCGACAGCGCCACGCAGGACCGCCTGGAGACCGCCGTCGTGCACGCCGCGCGGGGCATCGCCGACAAAGAAGGCGTCGGCTTCCGCATGGAGAAGAAGATGGCCATCGATTACTCGAAGGCCCGGCCGCAGGGCGAGCGGCTGAATCAGCCCGTGGTCCAGACGGCGCTCGCCACCAGCAACTATTTCCGCAAGTCCGGCACGCCGCCGATCGCAGCCCAGGATGCCGGCTCCACCGACGCAAACATCGCGGTCAGCATGGGCATGCCCGCCGTGGCGGTGGGCGCCGTGATGGAGCACATGCCCCACCGCCTGGAAGAGTATGCCGAAGCGGACAGCATCGTTCCCGGCATCAAGTCGCTAATCGCGCTCGCGGTCGCGTTAACGACTCATTAGGCCGAGGCGGGCTCAGAACTTCACGCGGAACGAAATGTGAATCTGGGACGGTCCGCCTTCGGTGGAATCGTTGAAGTCATTGAGGCCCGGAGTCATGAAGGCAGCCGGATTGGTCTGCGTCATGGTCGTGGTCATCGGCTGGCTCCAGTTGAACCACTTGAAGGGATTGTAGTAGTCCATGCGGAGCTGCGCCTTGACCCGCTCCTTGATCGTGAAGTCCTTGTAGATGGACGTGTTCGCCCCGATGATCCGCTGCGCGATGAAGAAGTTGCTGGGCATGTTGCCGCGCGTGAACGACGGTGCCACCACCTCGCACATGTTGCCCCACGTGGCTCCATTCGGCTGCAGGATGGGAGTTGTGCCGCAGTTGGTGACCAGCGGGTTCTGCGCGTTCTGCACGAAGCGGTTGGTTCCGATGTCCTGCCATCCGCTGCGGATCTGCGGCATCTGGACCAGGTAAAGATCGTTGCCGGGGTCTGCTTCGTAGCTCGGATAGTTCTGCCGGGCGCCGATGGCGCCGGTGGCCGGGTTGAGGTAGGTGCCGCCCGAGTAGCCGATTCCGGTCGGCGTCGGGGCCCAGACGGAGAAGTTCCAGGAGAAGCTGTAGCCGCCCAACAGCATGTCCCACAGGCGGCCGTGATTCATCCACTTCTTGCCCTTGCCGAACGGCAACTCATAGGTCATGGAGCTGACGTAGCGGTACTTCTGCGTGGTGCTGGTGACCGCCCGCATCAACTGGTCGCTCTGGTAGAGATTGCCGGGAGCGTTCTGGATGCCTTTCTGCCAGGTCGCGAAGGTGAGGAAACTCAGGCCATAGGAGTACCGCTTCTCCAGCTTGATGGTTCCCGAATGGTAGATCATGCGAACGCAGTTGCACTGATAATTCACGCCGCCCAGATTGGGATAGACCTTGTATGCCTGAGTGCCATTGACGCCCGACGTGTTGTTCACCCAGGTGTTGCGGTACGCCCAGTTCTCGGGAAGCGACAGGTCGATGACCTTGCCGTTAGCGTCGATGCCGGTGGCCCAGGGCCGTGAGTTCCAGTTGTAATTGCCGCTGAAGCCGATGTTGTGCATGCCGACGTACGACAGCTCCACCATGTAATCCTTCTTGATCGAGTGCTGCACACTGACGTTCCAGTTCAGCGTGTAAGGATTGTGGTAGTTCGCGGGAACCACGGTGATGGTCGGCCGCGCCGACGGGGACGAGGCCGAGGTAGGAATCGACCCATCGGGCAACTGCGGAACCGACGCGAACGCAGGCACACCCTGATTGATGTTGAAGAGGGGTGTGTAGACATTGGCCGGCTGCGAGACGGATTGGTTGTAGAAGCTGCTGCCGCCGATCTCGCTCTGGTTGGTCCACCCGAGATTCCAGTCCAAGGTCATCATCCCGAATCCCGCCCGGATCACCGTGTTTTCCTTGACGCTCCAAGCCAGGCCGATGCGCGGCCGGAAATTGTTGTTGTCGCGGTTCCAAAGGAATCCCTGGGGGTGAATCCAGCCGCCTACACAGCCGCCGGGCGGACAGGTCAGGACTCCGGGCACGGAGCCGTTGGTGTAGTAATTGTCCGGAACCGTCAGGCTCCCGACGCTGAGCTGTCCCGGGAACTTACTGTGCGCCGGGGTCTCATTACTGTAGCGGACGCCGACATTGAGCGTCAGATTCGGCAGAATCCGCCAGTCATCCTGGAAATAGAAGCTGTGGTTGGAATCGACGGGAAGGTTGGACGCACCCTGTTGCGCGTAGCTATAACTCGAGATGTATCCGAGCATGATGTTAGCGAGCGTGATGCCGCCCGTGTTGGGGACGCTCGAACCGTTGCTTTGCAGCCCGTTGGTGTCGGCGAAATTCAAGGTCAGCCGGGGGCTGGAGATATCATGCTGAATGTAGTTCATCCACAGCCACTCGTACCCGAACTTGAAGGCGTGGGTGCCCCAGACCTTGGTGAAATCCTGGTTGACCTGGTGGGTGTTATTCACGTTGACCCGCAGCGTGCCGACGCCGAGTTGAGAGCTGCCGTTCGAGCCTTCGGTCATCCCGAAGTTGATCGGATTCAGATAGACGTTGGAAGGCAAGCCGGGAACCGTCTTGGCCATCTCGAACGTGTAATCGTTACCGACGAGCGGCTGGTAGTTACCGGTCCGCCGGTAGATGCCCACCTTCGTCTCGCTGATCAGAGTCGGGCTGATGGTGTAGGTGAACGAGAGCGCGCCATGGTTCTGGACAGTGTACTGCAACGTCTGATATTGATCGTACGGGGCGTAGCTGATGTTGACGTTATGTTGCGGCTGGTGCTGGTTGCCGGTCGAGTAAGTGAGAGACAACCTCATCTTGTTGTTGATGCTGTGGTCCACGCGAAACTGCTCGGTGAGGTTATAGTAATTGCCCGTCCCCGATGCCACGATGTTGCCGTTCGGGCCGGTGTTGGTGACGCTGCCAAGGCCCTGCTGCGGCGGCAGGAACGGATTGTTGGCCGCGATCTTGTTCCACATGGTGCTGAACCGGTCCTTGGGGATGATGTTGCCCGGGAACGGGGTGCGCGACAGGTTACCAGCCGCGAAGCTACCCGAGGTCGAGGCCGGGTCGTAGAGCTGGTTGGAATAGGCGCTGAAATCGCCGGCCAGCATGGCGGGCGTAGGCGTGGTATAGCTGCCCGAGTTGGATGAACTGTCGATGTGCCAGGACCCGGCTACCTGGAAGAACGTCTTGTTCTTGCCGTTGTAGAGTTTGGGGATGATCACCGGTCCGCTGACCACAAAGTCCGGCATCTGAAAGAGCGTGCTGTTGTTCGGATTGTCCTGCTGCAGAGTCGTCCTCTGGAAGAAACGGCGATGCATCATGGACGTGCTCTTGAAGAGGTACCCGCCCTCGCCGTGAAAGGTGTTGGTGCCGGCCTTCTTGACTACGATCAACGCGCCGGCAGTGGCATGCCCGTATTCGGCGGGCATCGCGCTGGTGAGCACCTTGAATTCCTCGACGCCTACTACGACCGAATTCAGAGTGGTACCGCCGTCCATCGAGGTGGACATGATCCCATCTTCATACTGGGCAGTCTGGTAGGTTTGGCCGCCGTTGATGTTCCAATTACCGAGCGAGCCAGGCCATGGGGCATTGGTGCTTCCGACCTGGGGCGTGTAATACAGAACCCCTCTCGACCAGTGTTGGTAGTTGGGGAGCTGGTAGAAATACGACCCTTCCATCACCTGACCGGTGGACGAAATCTGCGTGTCCAGCAGCGGCAGCGAACTGGTAACCTCGACCTGTTCAGAAACCGCGCCCACCTCGAGCTTGATCTCCACGTTGAGGTTCTCGCCGATGCGGAGGCTGAGTCCTTCGCGCACCTGCCTCTTGAATCCCGCGGCCACCACCGTCACCCGGTAAGGCCCATTCAGAAGAGAAGGCACGCGGAATAGTCCGTCGGAATTGGTCTCGCTGACAGAGTCCACATTCGTCTCGGTTTGCGTAACGGTGATTTGTGCATTCGGTATGACCGCTCCGCTCGGGTCTGTGACCCTGCCGGAAATAATGCCGGTGTTGTTCTGTGCCAGCACGGGCACCGCGATCAACACAAGAAGGGCTAACAGCCCGATTGCGGGACGATGGCGCACTTGGTTCTCCTTACACCCCCGGGAATAGCTGATGGAGATATCTGGAGCCCGCCCGCGCTATCCCCGAACGACCCGGTTACGACCCCCATGTTCCTCGGCGGACTCCCTGTTAATTTCGCAGCGTTCGGCTCGGAACGCTTCACCCCGTAACAAAAGTTCACGACCTGAAAGCGGTTCTAGACTATCAGGTATTGAGTACCGTGTCTACCTTTTCCGTTCGTGAGATCTATCTCCCGTGGCCTTGCTGAAAGGCCACGAGCGATGCCATCAGCTTCTGTCCGGGTTCGTCGTCCGGCTTGAGGAGTAACATCTTCCGGCACTCCGCGATGGCTTCCGGAACGCGTCCCGGTATCTGCGCCAAGGCATACGCCAGCTCATAGTGAACTTCCGGGACGCCGGGGTCGATCGCGATCGAAGCCTGATACTCCGCGATCGCGTCCGGCAGCCGGCCCAGCTTGTGGAATGTGTTGCCCAGATGAAAGTGCGCCAACGCGGAACCGGGTTTCATCCGCAACGCCGTCCGGTATTCCTCTATAGCGTCGTTCTCCCGGCCGGGGATCTGCGCGTACGCGATCCCCAGGTTCAGGTGGGCCTGCCAGTAATCGGGGTCGTCGCGCAGTGTCGCCTGCGACGCTGAGATCGCCTTCTGGTACTCCGCGATCGCCTCGTCCCTGCGGCCGGGCACCGACATCAAGGCAAGCCCGAGGTTGAGGCGCGCCGCATACAGGTTCGGGTCGGCTCGAAGGGCTTTCTGGTACTCCGCGATCGCATCCGGTAGACGGCCGGGCATCTGCGCCAGGGCCAGGCCCAGGTTAACGTGGTAGTCCGGGTTGCCAGGGCTAAGCCGCACGGCCGCGTCAAATTCCTGCGCCGCCTCCGGCTCCCGCCCACTGGACATGAGGATCACGCCCAGGTTGTTGCGCACGAAGGCGCTACCGGGATTGAGCGCCAGGGTCTTGCGGAAGAGCGTCTCGTAATCCCGATACCATCCGCTCTGTCTCCAGGTCGCCAACCCGAGCACCGCAAGCAGCAAAACCGCGGCGGCAGTACCGATTCGCGCCGGCGCCATCCGTGCGGCCAATGCCGTCAAGCCCGAAGCAGCCGGTACGAGGATGGCCAGCGTCGCCAGGTACTGGAAGTGATCGGCAACGTAAGAATAGCGAAACGGGTATACGTTCAGGAAGCCGAGCACCGGAAAGAGCGTGCCGGTGAAGATCAGGAATGCCGCCAGCGGGCCGCGGTTCCTCCGCGCCATCCAGGCGAAGCCCGCCGCCGCGATTCCCAACCCCAACGGAAAGAGGTACTGCCACCACTGTCCGGGATCGATCGTCCAGCGAGGGTAGACGAACACCAGGTTCGACGGCCAGATCACTTTCCAGGCGTAGAACCACGGCACGCGGCCGGCCAGCAGCAGTCGCTGCGCGACCGTAAGTGCGTACTCCGCCCCGCGGGCGCCGATCAATCGGGGCGTGCTTTCCACCCATGCGGTGAACAGTCCCGCAGGGATGGCGACAGCAAACCACGGCAGGAGTGGCAGCACGTCGCGCCGCCAGGCGATGCGGCCCCGCTGCCACCACAGAATCACCAGCAGAACCGCCGGCAGCGTGGCAGTCACGGATTTGCTCATGAGCGCCAGCACGAACAGCCCCAGTGCCACGCCGTATTGCGTCCTGCGCCGGGTCCGGTCAAAGTGCAGATACGCGAATGCAGCGGCCAGGCAGAAAGCGCCCGAAAGGGTGCTCTTCTGTTCCGAGATCCACGCCACTGCCTCCACGCATACCGGGTGCAGCGCGAACAGGAAGCCCGCAAGGCGCGCGCCCGGCAGCGCGAGCCTCCTGGCGATCAGCACCGCCAGGCACGCCGATGCCGCGTGCAGCGCCACGTTGACCAGATGGTATCCCAGCACCGCGTCGCCCCACAGGCGATGTTCCAGCCAGAACATGCTGTGCAGCAGGGGGTAATATTGCTGCGTGGCGCCCAGATCGAACCAGATGCGCCACAGCCCGTGCGCGGACTGAAGCTCCGTCCGGGTCACGTGCATGTTGTCGTCCCAAAGCACGGCGCCGCGAAGCGCCGGAAGATAGGCGGCCAGGGTGGCGCAGAAGATCAGCGCGAGCGCCGCGGCGTCCCGAAGGCCCGCTCTCCGCGACTGTGCATCCAGAATCGGAGCTTTTCCCCGTTGGCCAGATCGGCTCCGCCGCTTGTCCCGACTCGCGCCCATGCAGTCCGCGTCTCATCCAGAATACATCAGGAGAATTTTGGGCCGTATGTTCCCGAATCGGCGAAGGGATGGAGCGTTTACACACAGTCGGCCGCGCTCCCGGGTCCCTTGCAGCCGTATGATTGAGCCATGTTCCCGCGTCGGCTGCTGGCATTCCTACTCCTTTCCGGGGGGCTTCTGGCCATCCGGATAGCAGCGCAGAGATTCGTCCGTGAGAGTCCGGCGGAGGACTGGCCGCAGTTCGGGTGGGACGTGGCGAGCTCGGGCGCACCTCGCGGTCCCAGCCGCATCACTGCCGCTAATGTGGCGTCCATGATCCGGCGCCAGGTCCACCTTGATGGCACGGTAGATGCCTCTGTGATTTACCTGCACCGCGTGGCCGTGAACGGATCGGCGCGCGACGTCTTCTTCGTCACCACCACCTACGGAAAGACGATTGCTCTCGACGCCGACAACGGAACGGTTCTCTGGGAGTACACGCCGCCCGGGTTTGCGTCGTGGGCCGGCACCGCACAAATCACGAACAGCACTCCCGCCGCCGACCCCGATCGCCAGAACATCTACGCCGCGGCGCCCGATGGCGCGATTCGCAAACTTGCCATCGCGGACGGCCATGTCGTCTGGACCACCCCGATCACCCTGCTGCCGGGCCGCGAGAAGATCGCTTCGCCCTTGAAGGTCTTCGACGGCCATGTCATCGCGGTTACCGGCGGCTACATCGGGGATGCGCCGCCTTACCAGGGACACTTGGCAATTCTCGATGCGCAGACGGGAGCCCTTCTGCACGTTTGGAACTCTCTCTGCAGCGACCGAGCCGGCCTGATCCAGCCGTCATCCTGCGCATCGAATCTGTCGGCCATCTGGGGACGCGCCGGGGCGGTAATCGATCCCGACACCGGCAACATCTTTGTGGCCACCGGGAACGGGCCCTTTGACGGCAAGACCAACTGGGGCGATTCCGTGATCGAGCTCGATCCGGACGCCACCCGCATTCTCGGCAACTACTCTCCGGCCAGCAATGCCATGCTGGAAAGACTCGACCTTGACCTGGGCTCGACATCGCCCGTACTCTTGGGTCCGAACATGCTCGCGCAAGGCGGCAAAGACGCGGCGATCCGCCTTCTCGGGATTGGCGCCATCGCCGGCACTGCGCAACACATCGGCGGCGAATTGCAGACCGTTTCCACGCCTTCATCCAGTTTGCTGTTCACGGCCCCAGCCGTCTGGCGCGATCGGGCGGAGACGTGGATGTTCGCCGCGGACGGCGGCGCTACCGCCGCCTGGCGATTCGACAACGCACAATTGACCAAGATATGGAGTAACCCGGCCGCGGGAACCAGCCCAGTCGTAGCCGGCGGCCTGCTCTACGTCTACAATCCGGGCGGCGGCTTGCTGGTCTACAATCCCAGGACGGGACGGAGCGTCGCCACCCTGAGTTGCGGCAGCGGCCACTGGAACAGCCCGATCGTCATCGACGGAAGGATCGCTCTCCCGGAAGGAAGCGCTAACGACCACGCCGGTTTCGGCGTGCTGAATATCTGGCTCCTGCCTGACGCGCAATAGCAGGATGCTGGAAGACACAGTTCGCAAGGGGGCGGGCTGCTCACCAATAGGGAGCACGCTTGGGCTGATGGGCTCTCTCCGCCGGCAGAAAAGGCGGATCCCAAAAAGTACTGCCGCTTAAGTGGCCTCACCAGTGATCATTCCCACCGGAATCAGCCGTGGGCGGCGGAAATTTCCTTAGAAGTGATCTCGTAGCTGAAACTGCCTGGGTCGAGGCTGTCGAGCCGGCCACCGGCGGTTTCGGCCTGAGGATACATCAGGAACCCGAGAGGCTTGCCGCTCGATCCCGGCAGCACCACATCGTGGGCAGAGTTGTACGCCATCCAGTTCATCTCCCACGAACCGAACAGCCGCGACCGCGCCTTCTTGACCATCTCATCGTCCGCCGGACGGTTGCCCGGCGGCTCTTCCAGCATTACCTTTCGCACATCCGCGGGGTCCACCGGCACCCAGCCGTACTGGTCGAGGTAGACCTCCGCGCGGCAGTGCTGCGCTTTCGAAACATTCTCCGACGCAGCGCCCAAGCTCTTATAGCCCAACTCGGATTTCGCTACGCGGATGCCATACACATCGCGAGCGGGGAGGCCGGCGGCGCGCGCCAGCCCAACATATAGAGCATTCAGGTCGGCGCACTTGCCGCCCAGGTCTTTGGATTCCAGGAGGAATCGAATGTCGCCGATGCCGCAGCCCACCGTTTTCGGATTGCGGTAGGTGTTCTCGACGATCCACTCATAAATCGCGCGCGCCTTGTCCGTGTCCGTGGCGAGGGTGCGAGTGATAGCCGCGGCAGTCTCTTTGACAATGCCATCGGTAGGGAGAAGGCGAGTCGGCCGCAGATAGTACTTCAGTTCCGCCACGCTCGCCTTGGGTGCCTTGCGGCGGGTCGAGAGATCGACGGTCCAGTCCCTCGTCGCCACACGGCTGGTGACGCTCAGGACGGGCTTTGCGCCTGGCGGAAATTCCGCGACGAGAATTCCCAGTGAATCGGCCTTGTTGACGACGGTTTTGGTGGCGCCGCTTTCGCAGCGTACAACATCAGCGAGCGTCCTCTGATACGGCGTGCTGCCTACGAGTGCCACCGGGAGCCAGACACGAGTTGTGCCGGAAGGTTTCGAGACCTCGACGTGCGTCGTCACTTCAAAGGTCCGCCAGGCGGAATCCCCAGCGGCGAACATGCGCTCCCGACCCGACAACGCCAAACCGCCGGCCACAACGCCCGCGCCGTGCAGAAAATCACGCCGGTTCATCAAGCCTCCTCGACAAACATCTTCTCATGCAACTTATTCCAGCGTGCTCCCCCGCAGTCAACCGGCATCGTGCGCTCGCCGATAGACCGCAGTCCAGCCCCTTGCAGTACTCTTTTCGACAAGACGTGAGTATCTGCATTCAGGTCGTCGAATTGCAGGTCCTTCGACGGAGGTTTGAATGTCCCGGCGAGCCGCGTGTGCCTTCCTGTGTTTTGCTGGCCTGATATTTTCCGAGGACACCGGCACGCCGGACGGCGTCGGCATCCAGATAAGAAATGTAAACCTGTTGCTCACGAAGGACATTGTTCTAGGCGTCCATTCGCTTCAGGGTATGCTGACCGGGACGAAGCCCGGCACCCCCGTCACGTTTGACGATAGCGATTCGTTCCTGGTCCACGTCGATTCAGCGGAGATCCACGTCACTGCTGCGTCCCTGGCGGCGCTCATGAACGACTACACTTTCGCTTACGCGGGAGCGCCAATCCGGAACGTCTCCTGCAAATTCGAAAATGGCCATCTGATCCAGACCGGTACGATCCACAAGAAACTGGATATCCCGTTTCAAATCGACGCCTCTTTGTCCGTCACTGGCGACGGCCGGGTTCGTGTCCACGCCGAAAGGATCAAGGCGGAGCACGTTCCCGTCAAGGGTCTGCTTCATTTTCTGGGAGAGGACCTGGAGAAACTGATCCATGAAAATCCCGGACGCGGCGTGCAGGCGGAGGGCGACGACCTGGTCCTTTCGCCAGCGACATTGACACCGCCGCCACACATGATGGGTCGTGTGACGGCCATATCTATTTCCGGCGATTCCATGATCCTCACGTTCGATTCGGGGCGCCACCCTGCTCCTCTCCGCCCGCCTTTTCGGGCGGCAGGGTACATCTACCATCGCGGAGGAGTTCTTCGCTTCGGCAAACTGACAATGACAGATGCGGATCTGGAGATCGTCGGAGATCGGCCGGGGCCCTTCAATTTCTTCCAGCGTGAGTACAAAAGGCAGCTCGTTGCCGGATATTCCAAGACCACCAGCGCAAATGCCCTGGTCGCCCACATGGCGGATTATTCCCGGTTTCAAACGGCCCAGGCAGATCGAAACAAGAGTGCAAGGCGAAGCGCGGCCGGCGCCGAGCCAGGGTCTGCGCATTAGAGCACAGTTCCACGGTCACATCGATCACGGATTTTCGGGTGCTTTACACGAGTTTTACAGGGTCGAACGGTCGCTCCGTCGCATGCCGAAGCTGACGCCGCATGCGGCGGTCGCGGGCAATTTCATCGACGGCGTGTTTCAGGTGCACGCACCGATCAAGGATGGACTAGATGAGACGCGACTCTTGGACTCGAGGCGGGACATTCTCGACGAGCGGCGGCATCAGCTATCGCCTCACACGGCACGCCGCATTCGTGG
>Ga0335077_10012088_pt1 | contig 10792 bp, 10 predicted proteins | sample Lox_Sample_31_FD_207151 | JGI IMG/M metagenome (GOLD analysis project Ga0335077, IMG submission 207151) | Soil microbial communities from Loxahatchee National Wildlife Refuge, Florida, United States - Lox_Sample_3.1 | ecosystem: Environmental > Terrestrial > Soil > Wetlands | place: USA...
GGCCGCTCACCCACCGCGTACCGTCCTCGAGCAGGCGCGCGACCCCCAGCGCCACGTAGTCGTCGGGGTACTCGGTGTGCGCGTCCATCCGGGCGATCCAGCGGCCGCGGGCGCGCCTGAGCGCCACGTTCAGGCCGCTGGACGCGGTTCGCCCGGGGTTGTCGAACACGCGGATGCGGTCGTCCTCGCGTGCCAGCGCGTCGAGCAGCTCGCGCGTGCGGTCGGTGGAGCCACCGTCGGCGAACAGGAACTCGAGGCGCCCCTCGAAGCGCTGCCGGCGCATCGCGGCCACGCTGCGCTCGATGAAGCGCTCCTCGTTGAGCACGGGGACGAGAACCGAGCAACCGATCGTCTCGGCGGCGGCGCCCCAGCCGGCGGGATCCTCAGCGCGAGCCATCGAGGAACGAGGCAAGGGCGTCGCACTCGGCGTGGAGTGTGTGGCGACGGGCGTACGAGGTGGCCCGCCCGGTCAGCCGGCCCCGAAGCTCCGGATCAGCGACCACGCGCTGCAGGGCGGTCGCGGCAGTCGGGGCGTCGGCGGGCGGAATGACCAGGCCCCGCCCCGCGACCGTCTCCGGCACTCCGCCGACCGCGGTCGCCACCACCGGCAGTCCGGCCGCGAACGCCTCGAGCAGCACTTGTGGCACGCCTTCGGTCAGCGAGACGTGGAGCAAGGCATGGCTGGCGCGGTACAAATCCCAGAGACCGCCGTCCAGCGGGAGATGGCCATGGAGCACGGCTCGGTCCGCGATGCCGAGCCGCTCGAGCCGTCGCCCGAGCGCGCTTCGAAGTGGCCCGTCGCCGCATACTTCGAGCCGCCAGCGGGGGTCCTGCCGGAGTGCCTGCGCCAGCACGTCGGCCAGCAGCAACGGGTTCTTCTCGGGATCGATGCGCCCGACGCTCAGCAGCCGCAGCTCGGCCGAATCGTAGTCGCGGCCGTCGGAGTCGACGATGTCGGACTCGTGGAGCAGGGACACGAGCGCGACGTGCACCGACGCGGAGTTGCGGTAGCGCCGGGCCAGGTCGGGGCCTACGACCACCACGGGGACGACGCGGGCCAGAAGCCGGAACGCGCCCTCGAGCAGGACCGCCGCTGCCCGCACGGTCCGTGCGTCGCGCCGCCGGTGGCGTATCAGCGTCGGCAGGTGCTGCCGCACGCCGAGGACCACCCGGCGGCGCCGTAGCTTGGCCAGCAGCGCGAACGCCACCGCCTGCGGAGGGTTCGGGCCCAGTACCCAGACGGTGTCAACCTGCCCGAGGAGCCGCCAGAACCGCCACATCCCCGCTGGCAGCGCTCGCATCACGCTCCCGAGCTGTGCACCGCTGGTGTAATAGGGCAGCGGCACGAATTCGACGCAGTCCATCCGGTACGGATGGCGACCCGGAGTCGGATCGAGCCGGCCGGTCAGGGTGAGCCGCTCGCAGTGTCCGCCGAGGGCACCCAGGAACACCGCGAACGGCACCTCCGCGTACAGCTCGCCCGCGTCGAGCCGATAGGTGAAGTCGCAATAGATGGCGAGGCGCATCGGGGGGTCAGGAGGGCCACAGCCGCGAGGCCCGCAGCTCGCGTATCGCGCGGGCGGCCTTCAGCCGGAACCGCCAGGGGTCGTCGGTGTGGGAGATCCAGATCCTGGGGTGCCGATAGGGCCCGAGCCGCTCGAGCCGGCGCGACAGCGAGGCTCCGGCGAGATACCCGGCGGCACGGGCGGCGTCAGAGACGCGGCCGTCCACCTCGCCGAACGGATACGCGATCGACGCGCATGGGCATCCGAGCCGACTGGCGCAGTCTTCGCGCGACTTGGCCAGCTCCGCCCGAAGCTGGTCCACCTCGAGCTCGATCAGGTGCGGATGGGTACGGGTGTGTGAGCCGATCTCCCACCCGCGCTCGGCCAGCTCGCCGAGATCGTTCCAGTCCATCGCGGCCAGCTCGCCGCCGTCCGGGGTGTTCGCCCAGTGGCGAAGCTCGGGCCACGCCAGCGCCTGGCCGCCGGACATGAACGCGGTTGGCGCGAATACGGTGGCGGGCACGCCGAGCTGGTCGAGCAGCGGCAGGGCGTACGTCTTGACCGAGGCGAAACCGTCGTCGAAGGTCACCGCCAGCGTCTTGGAGTCCGGCGGGGCGAGCACAGCATCGCGGAACGTGCTCGGCCGCCAGCCGTGATCGAGCAGGTAGCGGATCTGATACTCGAGCGCGCTCGGTGTGACCGCGATCGCTTCGGTCCAGGTCGGACTGATTGCGTGATAGCACAGCACCAGCACGTCGGCCATCAGGAGCCACGCCTCGCTGCCGGGAGGGACGATCGCGGACTCGCCTCGGCCGCGAGCTGCTCGTACAGCCCGGCGAAGCGCTGCGTGGCGGCGTCGAGCGTGAACTCGGCGAGCCGTCCGGCAGCGGCCGCGGCGATCCGTTCGCGGCGGCCGGGGTCGCCGATCAGCGAGCTCAGCGCGGCGGCGAGAGCATCGGCGCGACGCGGGGGAACGAGCACGCCGGTCTCGCCGTCGGCAACGACGTCGGGCAGACCGCCGACCGCGGTGGCGACAAGCGGCGTCCCGTTGGCAAAGCACTCAAACGCCACCAGCGGGGTTCCCTCGTAGTCCGAGGACATCGCGGCGACATCGAGTGCGCGCAGGATCGAATCGACGTCGCTGCGTCGGCCGAGAAGTGCACACGCCCATCGAGCTCGAGCTCCCTGGCCCGCACGCGCAGCTCGTGGCGGCACGGGCCGTCCCCGGCCAGGGCGAGGTGGGCGTCGGGCCTCTCTTCGAGCACGAGCGAGAATGCCTCGAGCAGCACGGTCAGCGCCTTCTGCGGGCGCAATACCGACACCGCTCCGATCAGGGGCGTCGCGGCATCGAGTCCGAGTTCGGCGCGCAGATCGCGCTCGAGTGCACCCGGTCTCGGAACGTAGGCGTTCGGGATCATCACCACCTTCTCCGGCGGCACGCCCTCGACGCTCACCATCCGCTCGGCGTCGAGCGAGGAGACCGCCACGAACCGGGTCGCGAACCGTCCGACAAGGTGGCCGTCGAGCCACGCTCGCAGGGGCTCGCCCCGGTATGACCAGGTCTGCTCGTGGGCGATCACCACCGGGACGCGGCAGGCGCGGCCGATAATGGTGCCCCACACGTTCGATCCGAACATGTGGGCGTGCAGGACGTCGATCCGCTCGCGCCGAAGCACGGCCGCGAGCCCGGCGAAGCGGTGCGCGTCCCACTTCGACCGCCTGCCCAGCTCCAGCCGACGTACGCCGGCCCGGTCGAGCGCGTCCGCCACCGCCGGCTCTATCTCGCGCGTGCTGCAAAACCATAACTCGTACCGTTTGGCCGCGAGCGCCCCGGCCAGGCCGACGGCAAAGCGCTCGGCTCCACCGTGGTCCACCGCGCGGTCGATCAGGAACAGAACCCGCAGCCGGATCACCACCGCGGACCGGGTGCGGCGGCCGCGCGCGAGCGGGCCAGCGCCAGCAGCGCGGGGCACAGCGCGATCACCAGCCACAGCTGCTTGGAGGGCAACTCGGACGCGAAGAAGTCGGCCGTCAGGAACGCCACCAACGCCAGCACGACGCAGCGCGACAGCAGCTCGAGATCCCGGTCGCCGATCCGTTCGAAGATGTGCGCGGCTTTCAGGGCCGCGGCGCCCGCCGCGACGAAGATGCACAGCAGGATCACCAGCCCCGGGATGCCGACGTCGGCGAGCTGCTCGAGGTAGATGTTGTGCACCACCAGTGGCCTGTCGACGATGTAGAACGCGGCCGTGATCGTGCCCGGGCGGTCGAGGTAGTGGACCGACACGACCTGGAAGTTCCCCGCGCCGGATCCCAGGATCGGATGGGCCGTAAACGCACGCCAGCCGATCGTCCACAGCGAACTGCGCCCGCTGGTATCGGCCGAGGTGACCCGATGGAGGGCGGTGGTAGGGGCGACGAACGCGAAGTACCCGACGACGGCCACCGCACCGGCGATCACAAGCAGGGCCGCAATCCGGCGCCACCGTCCACCCAGCGCCACTCCGGCGAGCAGCACGCACCCGAACGACAGCAGCCCGGCGCGCGACTCGGTGTCGAGCAGCCCCAGAAACGCGATCACCGCGCCGGCCAGCGCCGCCGCCAGCAGCGCCGGTGAGCGCTTCAGCGCACCAGACACGCCGACCATGAGCGCGAGCGCGGCGACGAGCGCCGTGGCTTGCTGGTTGGCCTCGCCCAGCGCGCCGGTCAGCCGACCGGCCTGCAAGGCGGTCGACGCGGTCGGGACCACGAGTCCGTACGCGGCCGAAACGACGGCACCGATGAGGAAGCCGGCGATGACCACGTGGGCGTGCTTCGGTTCGCGGATCGCGGCGTACGCGATCGGGATCAGCAGGAAGTCGAGGGCATACCGGTAGGTGGTGATCAGCGCATCACCGGGACTGGCGGCCCACGCCGCGCTGAGCGCCGACCAGGCGACCAGCCCGACGAGCGCGGCCACCATCCATGGATGCTCGCCGACCAGCGCTCTCGCCCGCCGGCGGCTGTCGGTGCTCGCGCGCGCTAGCCACGAGACGAAGATGATCAGCCCGGCCACCTTCATGAAGCTGACCGCGGGACCGCCGATGTTGAGGATGTCGAGGAACGACAGGGCGGCGAACATCGCCAATCCCACCGTCAGGTTGGCCAACACCACCACGGTGAAGACCAGCGCGAGCACAGCGGCGATTCCGTATTTCGGGTCGACGCCGGCGGTGACGCCGATCGCGGCGCAAAGTACGGTCAGGGCAAGCACCCAAGGAGTGGTGCTCGTGCGCACGCCCCCGGCCAATCCGCTCAGCCGGGTTCGCTCGGCGAGGGCGCTCACACCCGCCGATGCGTCCGGGCCGGTTCGGGCAGATCCGGCAGCAGCTGCCCGGCGCCGCCGGTACCCGGACGGATGTCGCCCGCCGGCGAGTAGTAGCCGTACCCGTCCCGGTCAGTTCCGCCGACCAGCACGAACCCCGTTGGACGAGCACCCTGGTGACTCAACAGGTCGTCGAGGTCCGCCAACTTGGCCAGGCGCGTCTGAGCAAGGCGAACCACGACCAGCACCTCGTCGGCGAGCTGCGCGAGGGGGAGAGCGTCGATCACCGCGGTCAGCGGGGGAGCGTCGATCACGACGAAGTCGGCCAGTTCCTTTGCCGACTCGATCATCTCCCGCGCGATCGAGACCGACAGGCGGTCCGCCAGCTTGGCGCCCGAGCGGTGCGCCGCCACCACGCGGAGCTCCGCCCCGTCGATTGAGACCGTGGTCAGCGCGTCGGCCAGCTCGACCTCGCCGGTCAGGACCTGCTCGGTGCCAAAGTGGAGGGCCAGTCCGAGCGCCGAGGCGATCTTCGGACGCCGCAGGTCGGCCTCGATCAGGACCACGCGGCCGCCGCCCTGGGCAAGCGCGGCGCTCAGCGCGATCGCGCTGGTGGTCTTTCCCTCCGACGGGCCGCAGCCGGTGAGGAGGTAGGCCCGCGGCTCTCCGCCGGCCCGTGTGGACAGCGTCGTGCGGAGCGTCCGGTAACCCTCGATTGCCGTCACTGAGAGCTGGCCGGGAACCAGCGGTCCGGGCCATTGCTTGCGCCCGACGCGCGGGATCCGGGCCAGTACCAGAACTCGCCCGAACAGCTCCCGCAACTGCTCCTCGCGCTGCACCCGCGGGTCGAGCGCGTTGAAGGCGAACGCGGCGGCGATCCCGATCAGCAGACCCCCGAGCAGTCCGGCGGCGAGCGAGAGCTTCGTCTTCGGCGTCGAGGGCGCGGTTGGCAGCTGCGCCGCCGCGGCGACCCCCAGCGTCGGGTCCGGGCTCCTCCGGAGGGTTTCGAGCTGGCTCAGCTCGTCGCCGAGAGAACCCGGGCCGTTGCGTTGCGCCCGTGGGAGCGCCGCGACCTGTGCCGCCAGGGAGGGGATCGCCAGCGCCACCGCGGCATGCATCGCGGCCGAGCGGACGGCGATGGCCTCGTTCATGAACGCATTGGCGATGCGCTGCGCCCGCCGCGCCGACGAGGCCTGCGCCTGAACGGCGACGATGTTGCTCTGGCCCACGGGCGTCGCCGACACCTTGTCCAACAGGTCGTTGGTAGTCGTGCGCAGGTGCAGGGCGGCGATGACCGCATTGGCAACCTGCGGCGTCGTGACCAGATTCGCGCCGGTCAGGACATCCTGCGTGGGATCGCCGCTCTGGTGAAGAACCGGCAGATCGAACAGGATCGTATTCTCGGGCGGCGCAGCGTTGACCAGCAGCTCCGCCTCGCCCGTGTAGGTGCGCGGGGCAACCGCGACGTAGATCGCGGCTGCCGCGAGCGTCACGACGGTGCACAGGGCGACGACCCACCAACGCTCCCGCAACGTGGCGTAGTAACGCCTGAGCCCCGACCGCTCGCCCGATGAGTTGCGCCAATCCGCGTTCCCTGCTGACGGCACTGCCATTGCCACGTACTATGCCACGAAGTTTTCGAAAACCTTGCGATACCTGAGAACAGTTGCTAATCGTTCCTGGCGGCGTGGTCGCCGCCGGCGCGGGTCGGGACCGGCGGCGGATGTTCGCGTGCCCGCTCGACGGGCGAGCGACGAAGTCGGAGAAGCTCGGCCACGGTCAGCAGCGCGATGCGCAGATCGAGTCCGAACGACCAGTTCTGGATGTAGTAGTTGTCCCACTCGACGCGGTCGCTGATCGAGGTCTGGCCTCGCAGGCCGTTGACCTGGGCCCACCCGGTGATCCCCGACTTGACGCGATGGCGCTCCGCGTAGCGCGCGACCTCGCCGGCGAAGCGCTCGACGAACTCAGGCCGCTCCGGCCGAGGCCCGACCAGGCTCATCTCGCCGCGCACAACGTTGATCAGCTGCGGCAGTTCGTCGAGCGAGGTGTCGCGAAGCCAGCCACCGAACCGTGTGCGGCGATCGTCGCCCTCGATCCCTCCGGGTGCACACCCCTGCGGCAGCTCGAACGGTCCCGGGGCGGACGTGTCATACATGGTCCGGAACTTCAACACCTCGAACTCACGCCCATCGCGACCGACGCGGCGCTGTCGGAACAGCGCCGGGCCAGGCGAGGTCAGGCGCACCCCGGCCGCAATCGCGGCCATCACTGGCGCGGCCGCGACGAGCGCCAGGAAACCGATCACCCGATCCAACCCGTGCTTGACGGCAAACTCGAGGCTCCGCGGATTGGTCGGCCGGAGCGACAGGAGCGGAAGGGCGCCGACGCGGTCCAGCGTCGCGCGGCCGTTGATCGACTCGAACATCCTGGGCACGAGCGATACCTCGACACCGAGCTTCTGGCATTCCCGGATCTTGCCGGCCAGCCCGCGATCCGGCTCGGAGGAGAAGGCGACGATCACGCGGCGAGCTGACGTCTGGGCGACCGCCGCGGCAAGGTCCTGTGATCCTCCGAGGACGGGGACGGCTGAGGTACCGCTCGAAGCGCCTGGCCCCGCCCCCGGCTCCGCGTCCAGGAAGCCGACGACCCGCATGCCGTAGCGGTGGTCGTCGGAGATCCGCCGTGCGAGCCGCTCACCCACCGATCCGGCGCCGATGATCAGCGTGGGGACCGAGAACGCGCTGGTCGCCGCCGCCTGGGCTCGGACCGAGACGAGCACGACGCGGGCGAGCCCGGCATACACCACCGCGAACAGCCACAGGCGAAGCGTCAGCCCGACCGGATGGACGGCGCCGACGGCCGAGGCGGCGGCCAGCGTGAGCACCGCCGCTGAGGAGACCGCGCCGGTCACGTTCACCGCGGCGTCCAGGACCGAGACCTGAAGGCGTTCCTCCAAGGTCCGGCGGGCGTGGAGGATGGCTACCGCGACGATCGGGAAGAACGCCGCGAGCACGCGATTGGGTGCGGTGCCGAGGTCCGGGGCGGCGAACACCGCCGCGCTGGATGCGAGCGTCAGCATCAAGAGATCGACCAGGAAGCGGGTGCGCGCCCAGGCTCGAGGCTCGATGACATGGGCAGCCGCGGCGAGGGCCACCTCTCCCGCAAGGGGCCGGCGGGCCGAGCTCAGCCTCGACTGGGCGATCTGGGAGCCAACGGGCTGCGGTGTCATGTCTGGAGGTCTCGTCCTTGAACTTTCGGCCGTGGGCCATGCCCGCATGCCGCCTGCCTGAGTCCGCCTCCTTGGTCCGGGACGGGCTCCGGCACGCGCACATACCGCCACTCAATTAAGCCACAAACCTACTAACCTCGCTACATAACTTCGCGCCGAGTTCCGGTCCAATACAGGCCGATTTTCCCGTCCGGCGCTGGCGCAAAGCGACCTCACGGGCGTACGATGGAGAGCGCACCCGTCTCCAGGAGGCCCGAAGTGTCACGACTCGTCCGGATGGATCGAACTGGCCACACGATCGTGGCTGAGTGGACGACCGACGACCCGCATGCGATCGAGGCGGCCGTCGCCGTGTTCCGGGCCGAGCTCGATCGGGGCTATCTCGCGGTTGTCTCGGAAGGTGAGGGTCGGGCCGAGCGGGTTCGCGAGCTTCCCGTCGACGCCTCGCTGGTGGTCCTCCGCCGGCCGATCGCCGGGGGGTAGCCCGGCGGACGGTCTGGGACGGAGGCCGCGAGGAGGCGGCACGAGCGCGACACGAGTTGAGGGCGACGGCGCCCGGCTCCCGGAGCTCGCCGGTGTCTATTGGCGACCCCGGGCCAGCGATCGTTCGCTCACGAGAACCGCTCGGCTGTGGACGCTGTCGACGGTCGCGCACGTCCTGCCGTTCGTGTCGGCGGCAGCGGTCCTGGTCTGGCTGAGACCGGTGCTCGCCCCGATCTCCATCGTTCTGCTGATCCACGCGTGGGCGATCCCCGAGCTGTATGCCGCCCGCGGCGCCGGGGTCTTGCGCCGGACCGATCGTGGCGATCATCCCGGCGAGCCGGTGGCGCTCGGGCTACTCGGAGATCTGGTGGACCACTCCACCCGCGACCTCCACGTCCGCACACGGCTCGTGCTCGAGCGCGGCCGGCTGGGCACGTGGCTGATCGGCGAGGCTGGCGCGCTGCTCGTCCGACCCGGTGGGCACCGGGTCCACTGCTACTGCGTCAAGGTGCCCGAGCGTGAGCTGCCGCCGAGCGACCGGACCGCACATCTCCTGCTCGCGCTGCGGACCGACGAGCGGGGCTTCGCCACCGTGGCCAACCTGGCCTTCTCGGGGTCGGTGTGGAGGCTTCGGCGGCGGCTGCCGGCATCGGCCCGCGAAGCGCTGGACCACGCCGCGTCCACTTCGCGCCGCCGGTGAGCCCGCCGGCCCGCCGCCCAACCCGCGGGCCGCAGGGCAGATCGGGTTTAGCGATGTTTGTACGCAGGGCCAATGTGCGGCGGCGGCCAGCCGTCGATCATTCTCACCATGACCCGCCCAACAACCGCCTCGAAGGTTCTGCTCATCGCCGACCGGCGTGCTGCCCCTTCGCCGCCGGCTGCGCCGCTGCGTCGCTACCGGCTCGCCCGTTTGCGCGTTGATCAACGGTCCTCGTCGCCGGAAACCCGCTTCGAATATCTCAAGCGCGTCTACGACTGACGCGTCCCGAGCTCTTAGCGACTCCTTCGGGTGCCGTGCTCTCGCTGGAGTACGCTTAACGCATGCAAACTGAGATCGAGCCGACTAGAGCTCGTACGCCGGTCGTCCGGAAGGCCTTCGCCGGCATTGTGCTGATCGCGGCGGCCGCGCTGTTGTTGAAGATCGTGATCGGGTTCGTGGTGGCGATCTTCTGGACGGTGGTCGTCGTGGCGGCCGTGCTCGCGGTCCTCTGGGCGGTCAAGACACTCGTCTGGTGAGGGCAGGCCCATGGGGGACCTGGGCCTGCTCGTGATCATGTTCTTCTTCGGCCTGGCCGGGGGGATCATCGGCCGGATCAAGGGCAGTTCCTTTTTCATCTGGTTCATGGTCGCGGGGCTGGTCCCGTTCTTTGGCCTGCTGGCTGCCGTCTGTTATCGCTGGGACAACCGGGAACTGCGGCGGCAATGTCCGGGCTGCGGGCGGATCCTGATGCTGCACGACACGGTTTGCACGACCTGCGGCGAGGAGCTCGAGTTCCCGGACGTCGCGATTGCGTCGGCGGCGGAGATGCGCGAGCGCCGAGCTGCGGGCCGGATCCCCGCATAGCGGGTAGCGGGCAGCACGCTGTCCGGGGCGCCGCGCGGACGGTTGCCGATCCCGTGGCGCGGCCGGATGGGCTGTAGACTCGGTGTTTCCGCTGCTCGCGGAGCGGTGGCGGCACTCGAAGAACGACCTTGCCGAGAGGAGGCGAAAGTATGCGTGCAGTCGACGCCCTGATGGAATGCTTGAAGGCCGAGGGTGTGGACGTCGTATTCGGCCTCCCCGGCGGCGCCAACCTTCCCACCTACGACGCGTTCTACGACGCCGGCATCCGCCACATCCTGGTCCGCCACGAGGCGGGCGGGGGACACGCGGCGGAGGGCTACGCGAAGGCCACCGGCAAGGTCGGCGTGTCGCTGGCCACCAGTGGCCCGGGCGCCACCAACCTGGTCACGCCGATCTGCGACGCGATGATGGACTCGGTCCCGGTGGTGTTCATCACCGGCCAGGTGCGCACCGAGCTGCTTGGGACCGACGGGTTCCAGGAGGCGGACACGATCGGGATCACGATGCCGGTCGTCAAGCACAGCTTCATGATCCAGCACCCGCTCGAGATCCCGCGGTCGATCCACGAGGCGTTCCACATCGCGCGCACCGGGCGGCCCGGCCCCGTCGTGGTCGACGTCCCGCAGGACCTGAGCCGGGCGGACATCCCGTACGAGCCGGTCAGCGACGTGCGCCTGCCCGGCTACCAGCCGACCACCGAGGGC
>Ga0335077_10012089_pt1 | contig 10792 bp, 10 predicted proteins | sample Lox_Sample_31_FD_207151 | JGI IMG/M metagenome (GOLD analysis project Ga0335077, IMG submission 207151) | Soil microbial communities from Loxahatchee National Wildlife Refuge, Florida, United States - Lox_Sample_3.1 | ecosystem: Environmental > Terrestrial > Soil > Wetlands | place: USA...
GGCTGCCTGACCGACGCCTATCAGCTCGATCCGAACGCGACGGCGACGGGGCCCAGCAGTCTGTGCAGCGGGACTGGCAACGGCAGCTGCGACATGACGACAGATCCCTTCGGCGGGCCGTTCCGCAGCGCCTGCGCGTGCGAAGGGACGGACCCCAACCAAGCCTCATTCGAGACCACCGTGTGCGGGAACGTATCCTTGGGCGCGGTCTGCTCCGACGGTGATTCGAATCGCGACCTCGGCGGGTACGGGATGGCGCTCGGCATTGAGCTGAATACGGCTGGTGTGGTGGGCTTCCCAGCGCTGGGCCCCGCGGTGAACGGGAGCGCGAAGCCGAGCACCTCTCCCCGCTACGGAATCGAGAACCCGCTGGTGCAGTTCACTCCGCAGCGGGCGGCTGGGACCATCAACGACGGCCCCGCGAACACACCCATCCACCCGGTGCGGACCACCAATGCGGAGGAGCTCAGCACTCTCTCGACCACACTCGGCGTCCAGCTGCATCGCGGCTTCGGCAACTCGTTCTGGTCCGACTGGACGTTCGACCCGAACCTCGTCGCGAATCCCATCGACCTCGGAGGCGTGTTCAACACGCACACGGTCTGGCTCGCGTGTGACGCCGCGGCGGGCTTCGAGACCGACAAGCCGCTCGCGAACGGACAGTACTGCAGCCAGGCAGCGCACGACTCCCTGACGGTGATCTGGACCCGCGACCTGACCCCCGCCGAGATGGCCGCGAACCCGACCTGCCCACCGACCTGCCGGAAGGACTTCGACCTGACGACCGTCGAGCTCGAGGCCGTGGAGGCAGTGGCGGCCCAGGACCCGAACGCGGGCGCGCAGCTCGCGGTACAGAGCGGTGAGGGCGCGCTCGCAGGCGCGAACGACGCGATCGGAGTCACTCCGCTCACGATCGCCACCTGGCTCATCACCCCGGACATGCGCTGCCGGATGGGCGGCTGGGGCAATCCAGCGGGCTTCGTCGGCCGCTGCTCCGACGGGCCGGCGGCGTGCGTCCCCGGCGATCCCGTGAACGGCGACCCTCTCTGTGGCGGTGAGGGCAGCCAGTGCCGAGCGTGCAATGGTCCGTACGACGCGACCACGAACCCGCTTGCGCTCCCGGTCGGCTACGACAGCTATGGGCTGCCGGACCTCGACCTGGCGGCGGGCCAGCGGATCGGCGGGATCGCTGGAATCGGTTCCGCCGTCGAGATGACCTTCTACACCATCGGCACGACCGGGCTCGCCGCCGCGGAGTTCCGCGACACGGTGGATCCGAACGCCCCGAACGATCTCGACGATCTCGGTCCGATCTCGAGCGACCCCAACGCCGCTCCGTTCGGACCCGGCATCGGCTCGGGCGGGACGTTCGCCAACGGCACGACTCTGCCGATTGGAACGACCTGCTGCGCTGCGGGCAACACGATCACCTGGCCCGCGGCGCAGCCCGGCACTCCGCTGGGCCCGCTGCTGCGCACCTTCGATGCCGGGCCCGGGCCGGACGGCGTCCCCGCCTGCTTCGGGGACAACGACTACATCGACAACGGGGCCAGCGCTTGCTCCCCCAGCAACACCGGGGCCGACGACGTGGAGCAGACCGCGATCCTCGGCGGCCCAGGGGCGGTGGGCGTTTCGGCCTCGCGCTTCGGCGTGCGGCGCGTGGGCTCCCCGCTCTTGCCCGGCTACAACCTGGTCTCCGCGGTCGCCTTTCGCGACTACACCGAGCTCGCGCCGAAGACCCTCGACGGGCTGCTGAAGCTCGACGTGTCGCACTGCCCGATCGTGAACGGCGCGCCGAGCTGCGTGGCGTCGGGCTGTCAGAGCGACGTCGACTTCGACGGCGTCTGCGACACCGCCGACAACTGCCCGACCGTTGCGAACCCGACTCAGGCGGACGCCGATGGCGACGGCGTCGGCGACGCCTGCGACAGCTGCGTGAACGTGGCGAACCCGCGCGTGACTCCCGACGTCAATACCTATCTCGCGGCGAACCCGTGGGCGACGCTGACCGGCGGCCAGCGCGACGACGACCACGACGGCTACGGCAACCACTGCGACGCGAAGTTCCCGGGAACGGCCGGAGCGGCGGTGGGGAACCCGGATCTCGCGCAGTTCCGCGCGTCCTTCGGCAAGAGCCGCACCGGTCACAACTGCGGGACCTCAGGCACGCTGCCCTGCGCGATCTTCGACCTGGACGAAGGCCCGGCGGCGGCGATCGGGAACCCGGATCTGGCCGTGTTCCGGACGCTGTTCGGCAAAGCGCCGGGCCCGAAGTGCGCGACCTGCCCGCTGCCCTGTCAGGCAGGAACCGCGGCGAGCTGCACCGCGGTCCCCTGAGCGGGAGTCAGTGACTCACTGCGACTGGGTCGGCAGCCCGGCCTCGCGCCAGCTGCTCATGTGGCCCTGCAGGTCGACGACGTGCGTGTAGCCCGAGGCGATCAGCACCGACTCGGCCTTGGCGGCGCGGGCGCCCTTCTCGCAGTGCACCACGACCTCGTCTGACTTCGAGATCGGGAGCTCCGACAGCCGGCTCGCCAGCTGGTCGTGCGGGATGTTCACGGCGCCCGGGATGTGGCCGGCCTGGTACTCCTCGGGAGTGCGCACGTCGAGGATGAGCGGGGGCTTGCCGCTCTTGATCTCGTCGGCGAGCGCCTGGTTCGAGATCGAGGCGACCGCGCCGCTCTGGGGCCGGCAGGCGAGCGCGGCCAGGACGAGGATCGACAGGAGGCGGGTGGTGTTCGTCATGTCCGGAAGGTACGCCGCATCGACGGCGCGCTCCACGGCGTGCCCCCTGACGCTCCAGGCGTGGACTCGCGCATACTCCTGCGCCGCAGACAGGAGGCGGGATGGCGATGCGGGCTCTCATCCTTCCCGTGGCGCTCGCGGCCGGGTTCGGGGCGCTCCGCGTCGACCGCGCGCTCCAGGTCGCGGCGGCGCTCACCGCGCACGACGCCTGTGCCGCAGCATTCATCCAGGGGGTGGACCCGGACGAGACCGTGCGCGAGCTGGTGAGGCCCATGACGCACATGGCGGGGCCGGGGCTGCGCTACCGCGTGGATGCGAACGAGAAGGCGGCCGAGGGCTGGCTCGTGGGCGGGTTCTTCGAAGCGCGCGCAGCCTGGACCGAGGGCTACGGCTGTCGGCTGGTCTGGGACCCGAGCCACCGCTCGCCGGAGCCGGTGACTCCGCGCGGCGCGTCGGCGCCGGACGACTTCGCGCCGCCGGGGCTGGTCGAGACGAGTGATCCCGGCCTCCGCGCGGCCTTGGACCAGGTCTTCGCCGAGCACTCCGAGGGCCCGCCGAAATACGTGAAGGCCGTCGTGGTGGTGAAGGACGGCCGGGTCGTCGCGGAGCGCTACGCGACCGGCTTCAGCGTCGCGACGCCGCTCCTCAGCTATTCGGTGGCCAAGTCGTTCACCAACGCGATTCTGGCCGTGCTCGTGAAGCAGGGCAGGCTGCGCGTCGACCAGCCGGTGGGCGCGCCCGAATGGTCGGCGCCGGCCGACCCGCGCGCGGCGATCACCGTCGGCGACCTGCTCTCGATGGAGAGCGGCCTCGACGCCGAGGAGACGGGCTCGGGCTTCGACCCCGCCTCGCAGATGCTCTTCCTCGAAGACGACATGGCCGGCTTCGCGGCGAGCCACCCGGCGAAGGAGCCGCCGCGCAAGCGCTACGAATACACCTCGGCCGACACGCTGATCCTCGACCGCCTGCTGGGCGAGACGGTCGGGGGCGGAGCCGAGGGGATGCGGACGTTCGCCGACCGCGAGCTCTTCGCTCCGCTGCACATGGACGGAGTCACCCTGGAGTTCGACGGCGCGGGCGTGTTCGTGGGCTCCGCGCACGTGTACGCGCCCGCGCGGAGCTACGCCCGCTTCGGGGTGCTCTACGTGAACGACGGGATGGCCCCGGACGGGCGGCGCATCCTGCCCGAGGGCTGGGTGGACTACTCGCGCCGCTCGACGCTCGGCTCTGGCTACGGAGCCGGCTTCTACACCAACGACGGCCCCTCGAAGGGCGCGGCGCGGCGCGTCGCGGCGGGCTTCCCGAGAGACGGCTTCTTCGCGAGCGGCAACCGCGGACAGAGGATCTACGTCGTGCCGTCCGAGCGCCTGGTGGTCGCCCGCTTCGGCTACTCGGGGGCCGACGACTTCGGCATCCGCGACGATCTGGCGCTGATCAAGGCCGCGATCGAAACTCCGAGGGAAGGTGCGAGCCATGAGCGGACTCCGTCTCCGCCGCCGTGAGTTTCTCCGCGTGGGCGGTGGCGCCGTCGCGTCGCTCGTCGCGGCGCCCGCGGTGCTGCGCTTTGGCGGGATCCTGCGCGCGCCGCGGCTCGGCGCGGACCCGTTCAGCCTGGGCGTCGCGTCCGGGGCTCCGTCTCCGGAGGGCTTCGTGCTGTGGACGCGGCTCGCGCCCGAGCCGCTCTCCCCCGATCCGGCCGCGCCGGGCGGCATGACGGGTGGCGACGTGTCGGTCGGTTATGAGATCGCGAGCGACGACGCCTTCGCGAAGATCGTGCGGCGCGGCTCGGCGACCGCCGAGGCCGGGTTCGCACACTCCGTACACCTGGAAGTGTCGGGGCTCGAGCCGGGCCGGCCGTACTGGTACCGCTTCGGCAGCGGCGACGCGCGCAGCGCGGTGGGCTGCGCGCGCACCGCGCCCACGCCGGGCGCGAAGCTCGAGCGGCTGCGCTTCGGCGTCGCCTCCTGCTCGAACTACGAGGTCGGCTACTTCTCCGCCTACCGCCACATGGCCGAGGAGAGCCCGGACCTGGTGCTGTTCCTGGGCGATTACATCTACGAGCACATGGACCACACCCACCCGACGGTGCGCACGCACAGCGACGGCGTCGAGGCGAAGACGCTCCCGACCTACCGCAACCGTTACGCGCAGTACCGCACCGACCCTGACCTGCAGCGCCTGCACGCCGGAGCGCCGGCGCTCGTCACCTGGGACGACCACGAGGTGCAGAACGACTACGCCGACCGCTGGTCGGAGACGTTCGACGACCCGGACGAGTTCTTGAAGCGGCGCGCCGCCGCGTACCAGGCGTTCTACGAGCACATGCCGCTGCGCCCGAGCCTGTCGCGTCCCGACGGGCCGCGCATGCGCGTGTACGACCGCTTCGCTTTCGGGGACCTCGCGGAGATCTCGGTGCTCGACGGCCGCCAGTACCGCTCGCGCGAGGCGTGCTACGCGAAGCCGAAGCACGGCGGCGGCCACCAGGAGACGAGGGCGAGCTGTCCCGAGCTCTTCGATCCCGCGCGTTCGATGATCGGCGCCGAGCAGGAGGCGTGGCTCGCCGCCGGGCTCGCGCGCTCGCAGGCGCGCTGGAACGTGATCGCGCAGGACGTGCTGATGGCGCAGCTGCGCGAGAAGCAGGACGACGGCTCGATCGCGTTCTGGACCGACGACTGGAACGGCTATCCCGCCAGCCGCACGCGCCTCCTGCAGCACCTCCACGACGCCAAGGTCCGCAATCCGGTCGTCCTGGGCGGTGACATCCACTCGTTCTGGGCGAATGACTTGAAGCTCGACTTCGACGAGCCGAGCTCGCCGGTCGTCGCGTCGGAATTCGTGGGCAGCTCGATCACGTCTTACGGCCCGCCCTACGACAAGTTCGCGGCCTGGGCCGCGGACTGTCCGCACGTTCGCTTCTTCGACAGCCGCCAGCGCGGCTACCTGTGGATCGAGGTCGCGCCCGACCAGATGACCGCGCACTGCCGCATCGTCTCCGACGCGCGCAACCCGCATGCGGCGCTGGGGACGCTCGCCAGCTTCGCCGTGGCGAACGGCCGCGCAGGCGTGCAGCGCGCGGGGTAGACTGCTCCCATGCGCGAGAAGATCGAGATCGGGGCTCAGGCGTTCGTCTCCGACGGCGGCGAGGAGTTCGGCGCGATCCGCGGCTTCGGCCGCGACAGCGTCGTGGTCTACGTCGAGAACTCCGGTGAGTTCGAGGTGCCGCTCGAGGCCGTCGCCGCGGTGCACGCGAAGAAGGTCGTCTTCGACTGCAAGAAGCTCGACGCGCCGCTGCGGCGCGCGATCGGGCACGCGCACGACGCCGAAGTCCCCGGGCTGTAAGGCCGAATCCGGAGCGAGTCGCGCCGGGCGCGGGCGGGCGGTACCTTCCCGGCAACCCCTTTGCCTCGCGGCCCTGCTTTCGCGAGGCCCCTTTCACGGCCATGGCGAAAGTAGAGCACAGCCTTGGGCGCATTCAGCTCAAGCTCCAGGACGTCGGGCAGCTGTTCGACACGTTGGACCCGTCGCCGTTCCCCGAGCGCTCGCTCGACGACGACGCGGAGGGGTTCATCGTCAGCTGGGCGCGAGACCTGCGCCGCGCGCACGAGCTGGAGATCGTGCTCCACCTGCCCAACCCCGAGGAGAAGCTCGAGCTCGTCGGCCCGGTGACGGACTCGGTGCACAACCACTTCGCCTACCTGGCGGACGCGAAGCGGCGCGAGTTCCGCGCGCTGATGTCGCGCGGGCAGAGCAGCCTGGCGATCGGCGTGGTCTTCCTCACCGCCTGTCTGTTGCTCGGCAACGCCGTCGGGCGCATCGCGATCGGGCACTCCCAGATCGCCGGGATCGTGAAGGAGAGCTTGCTGATCGGCGGCTGGGTCGCGATGTGGCGCCCGATCGAGATCTTCCTCTACGACTGGTGGGCGCTCCGCCGCGAGCAGCGCGACTACGAGCGGCTGAGCCGCGCACGGGTGAGGATCACCGACTCGAGCTAGGGCGTGCGCCCGGCGCAGACGCGCTGCGCGGGGCTGCCGTCGAGCTCGCAGCGCAGCGGCCCGGGGTCGGGCGGGGGGCCGCCGAGGCTCTCGGCGGTGTAGCCGAGGAAGCGGCGACCGTTGCTCTGGATGCAGACGTTCCAGACGTGGAACGAGTCGGTGGCGCCGAACAGGTGGACGTGCGAGACCGGCTCGATCTCGAAGCGGCCCGCCCGGTCGGTCTCGGCGCGCGCCGAGGGCTGGGCGCAGTCCTCGTCGCGTTCCTGCAGCGAGAGCAGCACCTGGGCGCCTGCGACCGGCGCGCCGGCGCGGGTCACGACGCCCGAGAACGGGGGGCTCAGGCGGGCGATCCCGGGGTTTCCGGAAGCGCAGGCGGAGAGGGCGCCCAGGCAGGCCAGGGCTCCGAGCCGTCGCATCCGCTGCACGGCCCTCAGTCTAGTGCGAACGCTGCGCAGGAGGTGCGAAAGAAGCCCGCGAACGCTGTGTCGGCGCGCCCCCGTCCAAAAACGCAACCCCTCAACGCCCCAGCGGTTATAACGGTCGTCAGCAGATGGAGGTGTGAAATGCGTCGCTTCGCTCTCGCGATCGTTGCCGTCGCGACGCTGGTGTTCTGGCTGCCGGCCGGGCAGAGCCTGGCCGCTCACGGCGGCGGCTCTCACGGTGGCGGTGGCGGCTTCCACGGCGGAGGCTTCTCCCGCGGTGGCGGCGGCGGCTTCCACGGAGGCTCTGGCTTCCGCGGCGGCAGCTTTGCCGCGGGCCACGGGATGAGCTTTGCCGCCCGCGGCGCCGGCTTCCACGGAGCCTCGAGCTACCACGGCGCGAGCTTCGTCAGCGGCGGCTGGCACGGCGGCAGCTTCGCGGGCCACGGCGGTGGCGGCGGCTGGCACGGTGGCGGCTGGCATGGAGGCGGCTGGCACGGCGGCGGTGGAACGCACGTCGTGGTCGGCTTCGGCTTCGGCGGCTGGGGCTACTGGGGCGGTTGGCCTTACTACTACTCGCCGTACTACGCGTATGGCTATCCGTACTACTACCCGTACGGCTATCCGTATTACGGCGGCTACTACGGCGCCTATCCGGGCTACCCGCCGGCCTACCCGCAGGTTTACCAGCAGCAACAGCAGCAGGAGAGCCTGCCCTCGGGCTACTGGTACTACTGCCCGAGCGCCAACGACTACTACCCGCACGTCCAGACGTGCCCGGACCAGTGGGTCCCGGTCCCGCCGACGCCGCAGCAGTAGGAGCGGACATGGCGGTCTGGAAGCAGCTGCTCGCACTGGCGAGCGCGACGGGATTTCTCACGGCCTGCGTCACCGCGCCCAGCGGTCCCGCCGTGATGGCGCTGCCCGGCACGGGCAAGAGCTTCGCGGCCTTCCAGCAGGACGACCGCAACTGCCGGGCCTGGGCGTCCGAGCAGATCGGCGTCGCGCCGGGCCAGCCCCTCGCGCAGAACACCACCACGGGCGCGGCGATCGGCACCGCGCTGGGCGCCGCCGCTGGTACACTGATCGGTGTCGCGGCCCACGACCCGGCCGCCGGCGCGGCGATCGGCGCCGGCACGGGCCTCGCGGTGGGCTCGGCCCACGGAGCCGCGGCGGACGCGGCGGCCGCGGGGTCGCTGCAGCAGCGCTACGACGCGGCGTACAGCCAGTGCATGTACGCGGCCGGCGACCAGGTGCCGGTGGCGGGGCAGCCGACCCCGGCATCCTACCCGTCCTATCCACCGCCGCGGCGCGCCCCGCCGCCACCTCCCCCCGGGCCCGGCCGGTCGCTGATGCCGCCTCCGCCGCCGGGGAGCCCGCCTCCGCCGCCGCCGGCCGCGACGCCGGCTCCGGGGCCGCCGCCTCCGCAAGACCCGTACTTCTCGCAGGGGGTCGGTTAGCCGCTCGCTGGAGTCCGACCGGGGGCCCGCGCATCTCGGCGACGAGGTGCAGCCGACCGGCAACTCCAAAAAGTGTAGGACCCTGCAGACAAACGGGCGCGGATAGCGCAGACTCCGCGCGTCCGCGATGAGGGGTCGTCGGCGCACCATGGCCACGCTTGCCGCCGTCGCCGCGCTCGGTCTCACCGGCTCGGCGCGCGACCCGGGCGTGCGCGTGCGGCTCGACCTGGAACGCTTCCAGCTGGTCGCCGTCGACGGGCGCCGGCCGGGCGACGAGCTGGTGCTGCCGATCGCGACCGGCTCGCCGGCGCACCCCAGCCCGCCGGGCCACTACGCTCCGCACGAGGTCGTGCGCAACCCGGGCTGGAAGCCCGGCGCGCAGGCGCGCGCCTGGGGCGCGCAGCCGATCGACCCGTCCGCCGCCGGGCCGATGGGCGTCGCGAAGATTCCGCTGCGCGGCGACGGCTTCGCGCTGCACGGCGGCGCCAACCCGCTGGTGGTCGGCAAGCCCGTGTCGCTCGGCTGCGTGCGTCTCTCGGATCCCGACATGCTCGCGTTCCTGGACTGGCTCGACCGCGCGGGCGCGCTCGCGGCACCGCGCTCGAGCGCGAACGGAGAGATCCACCAGCCGCTTCGCCGGCCGGTTGCATTCGACGTGCGCTGAAGTGAAGAATGCGCCCGGAGTTGCAGGGCTCCGCGCGCGTCACCGATCGCGTGCCTTCGGCCACTCCGCAGCGGCAGTGACCGCGACAGGAGCGAGGGCGAGATGAGCGCGCGAACCGGCACCGATCGACGGCGGGCACTCCCGCTCTGCGCGCTCGTGGCCGCATCCGTGCTGCTCCTCGCCGGCGCTGCGCGCGCCTTCCCGATCGTGTTCGACGGCCCCGGCGGCTTCGGCGTGTCGGCCACTACGGCCGCAGCGGTCGAGGGCGCGGGCTTCTCGCTGATCCAGGACGTGACGGTGGTGCCGGCGGCGACGGACGGGCTCACCATCCCCGCGCCCGACGTGCTGACCTCGCACATCGTCTCGAGCCCGAGCGTCTCGAACCCGAACACCGCGCAGTCGCGCTGGAGCGTGACCGACGGCGGGGAGAGCGCGCTGTCGAACGCGTGGCTCGTGTTTTTCGGGCCGACGACCTACACGCCAACGTTGGTCGGGATCGACCTGCCGAGCGGCGGCCACTGGCGGCTGGTCGAGGTCTCGGCCGGAGAGAGCGGCGACTACTTCTACCCCGCGGTCTTCCTCGGCAGCCTGAACCCGGGGGACACCGCGACGTTCCTGATGAACCACATCGTGGGCACTGCGCTCACGCGCCAGGGCTCCGACCTGATCCTGCCGCAGTACAGCGTCGGTGTGCTCACCGGCGTCCCGGTGCCCGAGCCCGGATCGCTCGCGCTCTTCGCCGCAGGCGTCGCGCTCGCGGGATCGCTTCGGGGCAGGAAGGGCTGAAGGCCGATGCGCCGCTGGCTCGCCATCGCCGCGCTCGTGCTCTATCCGCTCGCCGCGCGCGCCAACGACGAGAGCGACGTGCTGCGCGCCCGCGGCGCGCGCCTCGCCGCCGAGGGCAAGTGCGACGAGGCGCTGCCGCTGTTCGCGCGCGCGCTCGCCGCCGACCCGAAGGAGGCGCGCGCGGCGCTGCTCAGCGGCCGCTGTCAGATCGCCGCCAAGCAGTACGCCGACGCCGAGAGGTCGCTCGACCTCGCGGCGAGCCGCGACCCGAACCTGCGCGAGGTCTCGCTCGAGCTCGCGATCGCGCGCTACCACCAGGAGAACCTCGCCGGCGCGCGCCAGGCGCTGGAGGCCGCGCGCCCAACCTCGACCGGCGACGCGCGCTTCGAGCTCTACGACGGGCTCGTGCTGCTCCAGGAGGGCAAGCGCAGCGAGGGCATCGCCGCGCTCGAGCGCGCGCGCAAGGCCGACCCCAAGGTCGCCGAGCCGACCGCGTCGTACTACGAGGGGCTCGCGCTCGAGAATCAGGGCGAGCGCCACGAGGCCCAGCAGGCCATGGACCGCGTCATCACCAGCGACCCGACCGGGCGCTGGGGCGCCGCCGCGCAGCAGCGCCTGGACGTGTGGTCGCAGACGCGGCCGCGCGACTACTGGGCGGAGCTCACCTTTGGCGAGGAGAGCGACAGCAACGTGGTGCTGCGCGGCAACGGCGTCGACCTGCCCAGC
>Ga0335077_10012090_pt1 | contig 10791 bp, 8 predicted proteins | sample Lox_Sample_31_FD_207151 | JGI IMG/M metagenome (GOLD analysis project Ga0335077, IMG submission 207151) | Soil microbial communities from Loxahatchee National Wildlife Refuge, Florida, United States - Lox_Sample_3.1 | ecosystem: Environmental > Terrestrial > Soil > Wetlands | place: USA: Florida...
TATTTGAGGGCGAGGGGTAGGAAGTGATCAGTAAACAGTGATCAGTGATCAGTAAACAGTGATCAGTAATCAGTGATCGAGTGGTCAGTGGGCGGCTTGCCAGGGGCGGTGGGCTGTGGCTACCTGGTGGCATGAAACTGACAGCGGTCTTTGAGCCGGCCAAAGAAGGCGGATACACCTGCTTCGTGGAAGAAATTCCTGCCGCTATTTCGCAGGGCGAAACTTTGGGCGAAGCGAAGGCGAATCTGCTGGATGCGCTCAAGCTGGTGCTCGAGTGCCAGCGCGAACTGGCGCGGACTTCGGTCCGGTCTTTCGGGCTTTCCGATCCGCCCCGCGTTTCCTGATCATGTCCTTTCACAGTTTCTGCTTTCTACTCTCTGCCGACTGATCACTGCTTACTGCTCACCGATTACTGGTTACTGATCACTGGTTACTGATCACTGACTACTGTTGACAGGTTACCGATTCAGGTCCCACACCTTGAGTTGCTTCGCGGCGGTGCCGTAAGGGCCGAGTTGGAAAACGGCCGCGCCGGCGGGCGAGAAGGTGAATGACGTGAAGGGCTCCTTGACCATCTGGTCGAGGTAGCCTTTCTCGGCGACGCCGATGCTGACGTGCGGGTTGTAGTGCTGGCCGGTCATCTTCGGCACAAAGGTGGACACATACTGGATCATGGCCGCGTCTGTGGCCGGACTCTCGTGCGGGGCGGTGAACGCGGCGATGGTGGCGGTTTTCTGCATGAAGGGCTTCGCCGCGGCAATGACGTCCTCTTGCAGCTTGAGGATCTCCGGCGTCGGCTTCGCGCAGATGCCCGCGACGCCTGTCCCGGCGTCCGCCGGGGCATAGTAGTATTTGAATGCCTCCAGCTTCATCGCGTTGACGTTGGCGACGGCGAACACTTTTTCTTCGGCAGCATAGAGCTGGTCGAGGTCGGCGGTGCGGACGAAGCACTGGAGCATGGTGATGTGCGGGGTGTGCGCCGCGTCAAACGTGAACCCTTTCGGGTAAACCTGCCGCAGGCGGGCGTTGTCGGCGGCGGCATGCTGGAGCATCGTGGCGTCGGGCTGCAGCAGGATGTCAATGGCCGTGATGGCAGCCGGCCTGGCCGGACTGTCGGCGGCCTGGGTGCTGGGGTTTTGGGCGACCAGGATGCAGGCGCAGGCTCCGGTCAGGACGTACAAGAGGTATTTCATGGTAGGTTTCATGTCCAGTAAGGGTTTCATGATTAATAGATGTTTGTAAGTCGCGGCTGAGCATCATCCACATCTTTCGGCCCGGTAGAGCGAATCCCAAAGGGATTCAATCCTTCAGCCCAGGGTTGCGAGGAACGAGCTACCCTGGGTTGGCGGTCGCAGGATTCCTCAACCCTGAAAGGGTTCCAGCAATGGTCTTGACCGTCGGAGCGAGAGGCTGCAACCCTTTCAGGGTTGGTGTGCCCTCTGGACGGCTTTCCCAGGGTAGGATCGCCCGCCCCCTTTTCCCCGGCGATCCAACCCTGGGCTAATGGATGCAATCCCTTCGGGATTGGCAGAAACTGCACGCCAAGATGTGGGTCATGCTCAGCCCGCGGGGGCAGAGGGACGGAGTGAGGGGAGCTTTGGTTCATGGCGGAGGCGGGTCATTTCCCGACGGGGAAGACGGTCTTCCAATCGTTCTTCATGCTGACCACGGTCCAGCCCTTCGCGGCGGCTTCGTCGAGTCCCTGGTCCAGCTTGGCCAGATGGTCCTGGCGGTCGTAGGCGTATTCGCGCGCAGCGTCGTCGTGGTGGACGTAGAGGCAGAAGCGCGCGCCACTGCCGGCACCAGTGTATTGGAGCATTTGCAGGTCGCCATCGGAGTTGCCGAACGCCGCGATGGGCCGGCGGCCGATGTACTGGTTGATGCCGACAGGCTTGCCGCCTTTGTCATCATTGAAGTTCACTTCCGGCAGGCGCACGAGCACGGGCTGGCCGTCGCGCAGCTCAAACTTGGTCTTCACGCTGCTGCCGACGACTTGCTCGGGTGGAATGCCATAGGTCTTCTCCGTCCACGGGCGCATGAACTCGATGCCGCCGCCGGAGACGATGAAGGTCTTGAAGCCGTTGGCGCGCAAGTAGGCAAGCACTTCGAGCATGGGCTGATACACCATCTCGGTGTAGTGCCTGCCGGTCTTGGGATGCTTCGCGGTGGCGATCCAGTCTTTCACGATCTGCTCGAATTCCACGGTGGTGTTGCCTGCGTGCGTGGCCATGATGACTTCCACGAGTCCGCGCTCGCCGCCGGCCATGAGGCCCTTGGGGTCGCCCTTCAGGATGGAGGCGAACGGCTCCTTGGTCTTCCAGTCGGGATGCTGCGGCGCGAGCGTCTTGACGCGGTCGAGCACGAAGAAGAGCTGCACGGGCAAGGGCTTCTCGCACCAGAGCGTGCCGTCGTTGTCGAACGTCGCGATGCGTTCCGGCACGGGCACAAAGTCCGGCGAGCCGGGTGTGGTGACTTTCTCAACGAAGGTGATGAGGGATTGTTTGGCCGGGCCGTCGTTCCACGATGGCAAAGTGTCGCCAGCGCGGGCGAGGGTGGTGGTAAGAGCCACCGCGGCGAGGAGCGCGAGCGTAGCGCAGACTTCCAGTCTGCTGTATCGCGGATTTCCAATCCGCAAGTGCTGCGAACTTCCTACACTTCCGGTCTCGCCCACCGTCTGCCGACTGGAAGTCGGCGATACAGCAGGTTGGAAACCTGCGCTACGTTTAAACATGATAGTGATGCGGTTCTTCGTGCCGCCCTGGCTCGTCTCGCCAAAGCTTGAAAGCGTCGGCGGAGGCGCTGCTAAGGCGGGATTACGTAGGGTCTTCATGTTTGTGTTTCTTCAATCACTGATCACTGATTACCCGTCACTGATTACTGATTCCTGATTACTGGTCAGCTTTCGCGGGGGTTGCGCCTTGGCTGACCGGCTTTTCTCGAGTCGGCGTTCTCCGCCGGACTCGGCAGATTCCTGCTGCCATAGCCACCCAAAGATGATGAACGACGCAACCAGCAGAATTAGACTCAATGGGCTTATCATAGCGGTGGTCTTTGATCAGTGACCGGTGGCGAGGGACGACGGGAATAGTGGCGTTCGGCCACCTGCCACTTGCCACTTGCCACTTGCCCCCTGCCTCCTGCCACTTGTCACTCGGTTCTTCATTTCGGGAAGAGGAAGGTGACCGTGAAACGGAGCCCCCAGTCCGGGCCGCCGTCGGGTTTTGTGGCGTAGTAGCGTCCGCCAATCTGGAACTGAATAGGCATCTTTCCGATCTTCAACAACTGGGAGACCATAAGGTTGAGTGGCACGGTCCATTGCTCGTTTTCCCAATCGTAGCTGGACTCCGTGTTAAGCGAGAAGCTGGTGTGCATCTTCGTCGTGTAGGTCAGGAACGGCTGGAGGTAGATGCGATTTACGTCCTGCCGGCCGTCATCACCGGCGAAGGACCAGACTTGATTCATGAGGGCGCCATAGGTCCAGCCGTGCTCTTGCTTCAACACGACGAGCGTCGGGCCAGCGCCCCATTTCTCCTGACCCAACAAGTCATCGGTGGCCGTGGGCAATTGGAACACCGGCCCGGCGCCCCAGATCCAGCCGCCGCTCGTCGGCTGCTTCGGCGAAAAGAAAAAGCTCTGCAGCGTGTCCGCCAACCCCGACTGGCTGGAGGTGCCGAAGTAGTTCTTTTGGTAAACGACGGGGAGAATCGTGCGCGAGATGATATTCCAATCCTCGCTGATCGAGAAGGGTATCACCGGCTGAATGTTCACCTTGTATTGGAAGCCGTCGTTTTTGGGGCCAGCCCCGAAGTCGAAGTTGTTCTGGATCGGCACGCTGATGAGGCTGGCGACCGGGTTCTGGAGTTGCATGGCGAGTTTGGCCTCGTTTTCGGCGTCGCCGCCTCCACCAGCCGCCGGCTCTGCCGCGCCATCGCCACCGCCGCTTCCACCAGTCGCCGACTCGGCGGCTGCGAGGGTGAGCGGGCGGTAGAAGGGCGAATCGGTCTGGGCCTGGGCCATGGTTGCGGCCAGCGCGCCAACAAGCGCGACGGCCCATCCTACGTAGCGGTACTTCGGCGGGCGGGCGAGGAGGCTTTGCCTGTCGCGCGGAAGCGCTGCGACTGCGGAGTTGCGTTTGTTATTCATGTCTTTGTTTCTACGATGTCAATCCACCGGTTACTGGATACTGGTTACTGATTACTAATCACTGATTACTCCCCGTTCGGACGCGGCGTAGGATCGCCGGCATATCGCGCTGGATGTGGGCGTAGAACTTCTTCAATCCCGGGCACAGATAGTTCAGCCCGGGGTCGCCCCCCGGCGTGCGGACCAGCCGGTTCTTGGGACATTCACCCCAGCACAGGTTCAGGTGCGGGCATTCGCAGCAATACGCGGGCAAGGTGTCGCGTTTGGCGAAGCCGAACCGTCTCGCCGTCTCGCCGTAGGCCATCTCGCTCCAGTGCGTGTCCTGGATATTGCCGACGCGGTATTCCGGATAGACGTAGTGGTCGCAGGAGAAGACGTCGCCGTTGTACTCGACGGCCAAGCCTTTGCCGCAAAACTCGGCCGTAATGCAACGTTGGGAAGGCAGGCCGAGCGATTGCGCCACAGCCGTCTCGAAGAGGTCCACGTGCACTTTGCCGAAGTCGCGGGCATACCAATCGTCCCAGACCCGGCACAGAAAGGTGCCCCAGTCGTCCGGGTCCACCGACCAGTCGGTCACTACCGAGTCCGGCGCGCCCGGCCGGGCCTGGGGCGTGCCGACGACCGGGACGGCGGCCGGGTCCCACTTTTGCGGTGCGACATGGCGGAACACTTTGGGCTCGACGCACGAGATCAGTTGCACGCGCCAGACGCCGAGTTCCCGGGTGAGGAAGCGGTAAACATCCAGCGGGTACCTGGCGGTCTCACGGTTCACGACGCACAGGCCGTTGAAGGGCACGCGGTGCTGCCTCAACAACCGTGCGGCCGCCATCACCCTGGCGTGCGTTGGCTGGCCGCCTTTGGTGACTCGGTAGTGATCGTGCAGTTCCGCCGGGCCATCACAACTCAAGCCGACGATGAAGTTATGCTGCTTCAGGAACCTGGCCCATTCTTCGTCGAGCAGGGTGCCGTTGGTCTGGAGATCGTTCTGGATGAACTGGAACGGCTTTTTGTACTTCGCCTCCAAGGCCACCACTTGGCGGAAGAATTCCAGGCCCAGGAGAGTCGGTTCGCCGCCCTGCCAACTGAAAACGACCTCAGTGCCGGTCTGCGCCTCGATGTACTGGCGGATGTGCTGTTCGAGGAGTTCGTCCGACATCCGCGGGGCTTTGGGCTGGTGGAGCAAGTTTTCCTTGTGCAGATAGTAGCAATAGGTGCAGTTAAGATTGCACAAGGAGCCGACCGGCTTGACCATCGCATGGAAGCGATGCTTCATCCCCGCCGGCTGGGGGGCCAGTTTTAGCGTAGGCTCAACGAAGGTCGTCATGGCTGCACGCGGGTGAAAAACACATCGAAGGTTTGTTTGAGGGCCGCTTGGAAGTAGTCGCCCTTGAGCTGATCATCCGTTGGGTCGTAGATCAGGGTGTAGGTGGAGCCGGGATAGTTTACGTCGCGGAACTCGATGAAGACCTTGACGCTCCCGCCATCCCGGGACGCTTCGGCCTTCGCCACGTTAATGGGCCGGGGATTGAAGTAGGCCGCCTCCAGCTTCCCGTCAGGGGCCGCACTGCGGATTTCGAGGATGTAGCCGCCGTCGGGGCGCAGCCATTTGCCCGGTAACTTCGCGAACGCCGGATTGGCCGGGGTTGCAGGCGCCGGCTGGTTTGTGGCACTGACTGCTTCCACCGAGGGGACGGTTGGCGGGGCGTCAGCCTCTTTCTTTTCGCAGCCAGCCAGAATGCCGGCAGCGAGGACGGCGGCGAGGAGGTTAGATGTGCGGTTGATCTTCATGGCGCTGATTGCTGATTACTGATCACCGTCCACGGATGGGTTATCTGCGAGGATCCGGCGTCTCCAAGTGGGTGGCGTGACGGATGGCAGCCAGGACGTCCGCGCTCGAGTCCGTCTTGCGGAAGTAACCGGCACAACCTAAGGCTTCCGCCTGCGCGCGCACCTGGGGCTCGTCGTAGGCTGTGATGAAGATGATCGGAGTGGTAATGTTGACCGCGGCGAGTCGGCGCTGCAATTCCACGCCCGACATGCCTTTGAGCTGGATGTCCAGCACGAGACAGTCAAAGCGCGGATGGTTCTGATCCTCGAGGAACGCTTCCGCGGATGAGTAGGTGACGGGCTGAAAGCGAGCGGCCCGCAGCAGCCGGCTCATCGAGTGGCAAATGCTCTCGTCGTCATCAACGACCGCGATATAAATATTTCGGCTGTTAGTCATGACCACACAGCAGACAGCCTAAGGAGCGAGGAGCGGTTGGGGTAGAGTCCCTTTAGGGACGGGGGGGCGGGGAAGTGATCAGTGATCAGTCATCAGTGATCAGTCATCAGTCATCAGTCATCAGTGATCGACGGTCAGTGGTCAGTAGATCAGTAGTCAGTCGTCGAGTGCCCAGTCGCCAGTGAACGACTCGTAATCACCGATCACTGATACTGATCACTGATACTGATCACTGATTACTGATCACTGATTACTCGATCACTTCGCCGCCGGCAGGGTAATCCGAAAAGTCGCGCCCCCGTCCACGTTGTTCTCCGCCGTGAGCCGGCCCCCGTGGGCCGAGACGATGGTCTGCGAAATCGCCAGGCCCAGGCCCAGGCCGCCAGGCTTGGTGGTGAAAAACGGGTCGAAGACGCGTTGCAGGTTCTCCTCGAGAATGCCGGGGCCGGCATCGCTAACGACCACTTCGACACCGGCGGCGACGTGGCGGACACTCAAGGAGACGCGCCGCTGTTGCGGCGGGCAGCCGCTCATCGCGTCCATCGCATTGAGGAGGAGATTCATCACTACCTGCTGCAACTGGACGCGGTCCGCCCAGACCGGCGGCACGGGCGTTGCGGGTGCCAGCACGAGTTGCGTCTTGCGGGCTTCGGCATCCAGCCGCACGAGGGCGGCGACCTCGCTCACCAGCGCGTTGATATCGAGCAGGGCGCCCTGGAACTCGCGCCGCTTGAGCATGGCGCGCATCCGGTCGATGACAGCGCCGGCGCGCTCGTCGTCCTGGCGGATGTCCGCGAGGATGGCGCGAATTTCCTCGAGGTCCGGCGGGTCGCTTTCCAGGAACAGTTCTGCGGCGTCGGCATTGCGGAGGATCGCGCCAAGCGGCTGGTTCAGTTCATGGGCCAGGGACGATGCCAGTTGGCCCATGGTTGACACACGCGACAGGTGGGCTATCTCGTTGCGCTGTTGCGCGAGCTCCTGTTCCGTCCGCTTGCGTTCGGTGAGGTCCACGATGACCGTTAGAACGAGCGATCCTTCCTCGGTCTGGATTGGACTCAAGCCGATTTCCACGGGAATTTCCGTCCCGTCCTTGCGCCGGGCAAACAGCTCCCGCCCCGCCCCCATGGCCCGGGCTTTGCTCTCTGTGAAAGATCCGGCATGGTGCCCCGGGTGTGCACCACGGAAGCGCTCGGGCAGGAGCATTTCCACGGTCTGTCCGACCAACTCCCCGCGCGAGTAGCCAAACAGTTCTTCCGTGTGGGTATTGACCAGCACTATGCGGCCGTCGGAACCCACCAGCACAACGCCGTTGGGCGCGGCTTCGACCGTCAGGCGAAACTTTTGATCGGCCTTCTCGCGCACGGCGGATTCCCGGCGCAGGCGCTCCATTTCGGCCAATTCCTGGCGTCTTTTCGCCCGGCCACGCCAGACGACCGCGCCGCCGCCGGTGGCCACCAGCAACAGGCCCATCGCGCCGCGAAACCACAGGGTCTGCCAATAGAAGGGCAGCACCGTGAACGCGAGCGTTGCGCCCTTCGGTTGCCAGTGGAGATCCGGGTTGGCCGCCGTCACCACAAAAGTGTAGTCGCCGGGCGGCAGTTGGGAGTAACGAACGGAACGCGCTCGCTCGGCCTGCACCCAGTCCCGATTTGCGCCCTCGAGGCGGTAGCGAAAACGAATCTGCTCCGGTTTGGCATAGTTGAAGGCCGTGAAGTGAATCTCCAGTTCACGCGAGCCCGCCCGAACAGACAGCGGCCCACTCAGTCCCGCCATCGGTTTGCCGTCGAGCTTGGCTTCTTCGATGATGACGTTTGGCGGGCTGGCCGAAGGACCGAAATGGGCCGGATTGACCTCTACCACCGCGCGCACGGTCGAGAAATAAAGCAGCCCCGACTGGCCGCGCAATCCGGCAGGCGAATAACCGCCCGTGCACTCCGTGGTCACCATGCCGTCGGATTCGTCCAGCATCAGCGGATGTACGGTGGCGGCCCGGCCCGCGGCCACGTCCTGCAGTTCGCGCTTGGACAGGCGCGAGATTCCGCGGTTGCAGCCCAGCCAGAGATTCCCCTGATCATCTTCGAGGATTTGGGAGATGAAATTATCGCCCAGGCCCTGCCGGTCGTTCACCGAATACAAATGCCCTTCGCGCAGCCAGGCCAGTCCTCCGCCGGCCGTGCCGATCCAGAGCGTTCCTTCGCTGTCCAGGTGCAGCGTTTGCAGGACGTCGGTGGGAAGTCCCTCGGCCTTCGTCCATCGCCTCACTCGACTCGCGTCCCATAGCGCGAGGCCGGCGCCTTGTGTCGCCACCCAGAGGCTCGCCCCCGGCCCGCGCACGAGCCCGGAGATCAGCCCCGGGAAAGACGCCTTGGAGGCCGGCAGGGGAGCGCTGCCCGCCAGTTGCAGGAGTTCGCCCTCTCTGGTGCCGAGCCAGAGGGACCCGTCGGCCCCTTCACACAGCGCGGTTGGGTTATTCGTGAAAATCCTCCACGTGAACTCTCCCTTGGCAGACTCCTTCCGGAGCAGCAGCCCGGCGCCGGTGAAATAGATTGCCCCATCACTCATCTTCAGGCAGGCTGTCAGGTGGGGGTAATCAGAGAGCACCTGCATCCCCGGCACAGGTTCCAACTGCTTAAGGCTCCCATGATACAGGCTGCCGCCGTAGGTCCCCACCCAGAATTCCCCGGGCTGTCCCTCGACCAGGCCATTCACCTGCCCCCGCAGAGCCTGCTGCCGGACCACGCCCACCTGCAGCTTCCGGGGCGTGAGGCGGCACAACCCGCTCGCGGAAGTGCCGGCCCAGATAACCCCATCCCCGCCCCGCGCGACCACGCGGCACCCGGCGTCCGGTTCGAGCACCGTTTGGAACCGGCCGGAACGCAACACATAGAGGCCCGCGTCCTGCGCGGCGGCCCAGATTTCGCCGGGCGCGCCCTCCGCCAAACATCGAACGTAACTATAGGGCAAGCCATTCGTTTCGCCGAATTCCATCCATTCGCTTCCATGGCGGCGCAGCACAAGGCCGTTGCCAATACTCACCCACAAATCGCCCTGGGTGTCCACGAGCAGCGAATACCCATGGAACTGCCGTTGGTCTGGCGGCCCCGGCACCGGCTCACAGCGTTCCCCTTTCCAGTGGTACAACCCGCTCAGGCCTGGCCCCGACAACCCTAACGGGCTCGAAGGCGTGGTGGTCATCCACAGCCCACCGTTGCGGTCGGAGGCCAGCGCCACCACCTCCCCGTGAAAGCCCTGGTACTCAACCACCCGGCTGAACCCGCTCGGGCCGAGGTGCTGCAATCCCCCTTTGCTGCCAACCCATACCCCGCCGGCCTCGGCCGGCTCCAGCGCCGTGACATCGTTGTGTGCCAGCCCATCCGCGGTGGTCTGAGTCGAGATCGCGCCCTCCAGCCAGTGGCTCAACCCGCCTCCTCTGGTGCCGATCCACAGCCCGCCTTGTCCATCGTCGGCCAGGCTGGAGATAGCCAAACTCATTAACCCGTCGGCCAGTCCGTAAGCGCGAAAACGCACGCCATCAAACCGCGCCAGCCCGGCCCGAGTGCCTACCCATAGGTAGCCCTCGCGGGTTTGTGCGATCGCGGTCACAGAGTTCTGCGGCAGCCCATCGCTCGTCCGCCACGACTTGACCACGAATGAGGTCAAATTGGTACCCGCTTCGGGCTCTGCCGCTACACCCATGACCGTGGTCCAAAAACCGACGAGCACCAGGAAAGCCGGCTGCCAGCCCCGGAAGAAGGTCCCGGGCGGCTTTGGCAGCCTCGCAATGCAAACTGGAGGTGTCATGGTCAAAGCGCGGAACATGGCAGATTTCGGCAGGCAAGCCAAGCCTCGGGAGGGCCTTTATTGACCCAATGCAGGGGGGCCGCGTTCCTGAGGCCAGTGGTCAATGATCAGTGACCAGTGATCAGTAATCAGTGACCAGTGATCAGTGGCAGCCGCCCGGTGGGGCTACCAGTCCCGCGGAGAGGTTTCCCCGTGCGCTGGAGTTTCCAGGCAGTCATTCCAGCGGCAGGCTGGCAAAAGCCAGCCCTCTGCTCCAAGTCGGGAGATTACGGCGAGTGACTGAAGAGGGGCGGGATGCGTGAATATCACGCATGGACAGCAAAGGCACCCTGAGTGGTCCTGATCACAAATCCGGTGGCGTATCATGAGCCAGCCCGCTTAAAAACGTGCGGTTTTGCGCGCGGTATGGCCTCTGGTAAGAGGTCACGGCCACCCTGAAGCCACCCTGAAGCCACCCCGAGGCTACCCTCAGGCTCTCTGGTAGCCAACCGGTAGCCACCCGGAAGCCACCCTCAGGCTACCCTGAAGCCACCCTCAGGCTACCCTGAGGCTACCCTCAGGCTACCCTCAAGCCACCCCCATGCGACCTCAAAGCCATCTCAAAGCTACCTGAAGGACTCCTG
>Ga0335077_10012094_pt1 | contig 10790 bp, 13 predicted proteins | sample Lox_Sample_31_FD_207151 | JGI IMG/M metagenome (GOLD analysis project Ga0335077, IMG submission 207151) | Soil microbial communities from Loxahatchee National Wildlife Refuge, Florida, United States - Lox_Sample_3.1 | ecosystem: Environmental > Terrestrial > Soil > Wetlands | place: USA...
AAAAGAGGTGGCACTGTCTGCCGCCAGAACAATTCCATCGTTGACGCGAACTGTGGCAACGATTGTCAATGTCTGTGCCCGCCAGGGATCGCAGATTATCTACTAACAGGTCCATCATTACAAGAACACGAGTCGGCTTCACAACTTCGATCGAGTGTGCTTCCAATTACTTACCCCCGCCCAGCGGTGTGCCAATCGGGCAGGTTTTTCCGCGCGCCGTTCCTCAGCCTCGAACTTCTCCATCCAGATATGCCGCGAAGTCGGATCGCTGGCGTTTACGCGCTCCGCCACCCGCTGCTCGATCGGCGCTCGACCTGGAGCAAGCCGCGACTTCAGCCCATAGCGAGCGCTGTCGGCCGGATCGTCCCCGGCCATCTTCTGCACGTCCTCGACGTTCGTAGTATCCCGCACCAGCGTGGGCAGACATTCGATCAGTTGCGCGCAACTGTCCCCGACGAGCCATTGCCCGTCTTGCAGCATCTGGTACATCAGCATCCAGCCGCCCACGCGATCGTCGTCAGCACGCGCAGGCCGCGGTAAGCCGTTCGCCGCCAGCACGTCGCCGATCTGCTCCGCGATGGTCGATTCCGACGTGTGGTGCGCAAACGCATCGGGCGAAAGAAAAATCTCGGCGATCTCTTCTATGCCCGTGCGGCTAGCACTTGAGCCCGTGCGGCTAGCACCCACGATAGCCTGCGCCAGGTCCCGCGGCGAGAGGTGGTTCTGCACCAGCTCGCGGTACGTCACCACGCCGCCGCCCGGCCGCGCCGCATGCCAATAGACGGCGCTGGGATGCTCGAACCCCCAGTCGATCGAAATCCAGCGCGTCCACCACGGCTCGAGCCCCAGCCGTTCCGCGCGTGCCGTGTGCCGGCTCACATCGAACAGATCGAAATACTGCCCGGCGAAAACATTCCAATCGCCGTCCAGAAACGCCTGCCGCAAATGCCGCGGCAGCGCGTTCAGCGACTTCAAATATTCCGCATCGTCCCTGTAAATAGGATTGTCGGCGATCGTCGCGCGAATGAAGGCGTAGTCATTCGGGTCATATTGCGAAGGACGGTCCATCCCGGGAGCCGGCCGCCTGTCCACCCACAGCGCCTTCACCCAGGCGTGCCCGATATTTCCGGGATTAGTTGCCCCGGCCATGCAGGGCCTGGCCGTCGCGATCCGGCAGCGATTGCGGCTGGTCAGGAACTGCCATTGCGCCAGCGTGAAATGCGTGAGCTCGTCGACGCCGATAAAAAGAAATTCCGCGCCCTGATATTGGTAGATATCGTTCTCGCTCGCGGAATAACCGAACCGCGTGGTCGAGCCATTCTTCCAGGTGACGATGTGCTTCGCTTCGTTGTAGTTGTCGTAAAGAGTGCGCGGCACGTCGCGCCGAAAATACGTGATCAGCGAAGCTTCCAGCTCCGGAAACGTCCGCCGCAGCAGCAGCGTATCCACGCCGTCAACGCTGTTCGCCTGGCGAATCGCCTCCCAGAGCAGCGCATACGTCTTTCCCGGTCCCGCCGCGCCGCCAAAGAGCCGATATTTCGCTTCCGAATTGTGAAACTGCTGTTGGCGCGGGAATGGCGTGTAATGATTGGAAATCCAAGCGGGTACCTCTCGATTGGCCTTGCGGCCCACGCGGCGCTAGGCTGCCTTCAGCTTCTTGCCCACTGCGTATGCCGCCGTTCCTCCCAGCAGCAGCGCGCCAATGGTGTAGTGCTGCACGCTGATGATCACTCCGGCGGCAAACGCCAGCACTCCCGCAAACTCCACGATTTCGCCGATCTTTTGTTTGCTCCAGGCCGTGCTCACTGTTGTCCTCCTTCCCTGCTCTCTGGATCCGCACCGTTCCCCTCTTCGCGGTGCTCGCCGCGCCGAGGCAAATCCCAGATCAGACGTGTGGGCGCGGGAGACGCCTCCCGCTCTCCCTCGTCATACGCCCACTCCGTGAACATCTCCAGGCTGCGTAGCCTCACCGACGCGCTGCGGTCCTCGCCGTTCTCCAGCAGCGCTCGCCCCAGAGCCACCGGATCGCATTGCGCAAAAATAGCCAGCGCCAGTTCGCGCCGATTCTGTGGAATCGGCAGCGTCTTCGCCGCCGGCCCGTCGCCGCCGCGTTCTCGCACACTGCCCGTATCGCTTTCATCGCGCCGATCGTTCGCCGAAGCATGGTCATCCTTCTGAACGCCGGCCCCGCCCTCCCCGACTGGAGGAAACGGAATGACAAGTTGTTCTTTTGTGCTCACATCATTCTCCTAACGGACACGGCTCGATGTGGCGAGCTGATTTTCGTCCGACTGAAGGACGAAGCACTGATTCTCGCTATTACTCCCTAACTCCAGATCCTAACAGCGGCGTAAGAAGTAGCGATCACGACGCTATCCACTCCGCCGTTGGCCCACAAGAACATCGCTATCGCCCCTACCGGTTTATTCACCAACACCAACGCCCAAAAGCGGAAGCGCTGGAACGACAGTCGTGCCGCCGCCTGCGGGGTCCATCAGGTGAATCGCTTCGGCTGAATAGCCAGTGCCGCTAACAACATTGGTCCAAGTCCACGACTGGGCGGACGTTGATGTAACGAGGCAATGTCCAAACCAGTTGCCGGCGCCCATTCGCTGCGCGTCACTCTGCCCCTCGTAGGTCGGCACATCCATTACGGCGCAAACTGGCGCTGTGACAGCGGTTGACGGTCCCGTTCCGGTTTCACTGCTGGCTATAAGAATGCCGTTCGCAGTCGAAGGAGTCGCACTCGGAGCGGGACCGCAGGTTGTCCCGCTGCAACTTCCCGAAGAAGTTGGAGTATCCATCGTAGCGTCGAAACAAGCTGTGTGACTGCTGTTGTTGGGGCCGGAGGTCTCCCAGAAAACATAAAGCGACGTATTAGCGGCAGTTCCAAAAGTAAGCCAATCAATACCGGCGCTTTGAAGATCGCAGTCTAGCGCCCAATTCGGCCAACCGCCGCCAGAATTGCTGATCTGGTGTAACGTGTAGCTCCCGATTTCAGAAGTCAGAGTGCCAAACTGTTTCGTGTTGGCCGTGAACACGCCGTTGGCAACGATGGTGCCGTTATCTCCGGCGTTGTCGTAGGGTATCTCCATATTGGCGGTGGCAAATTCAGCCGCCGAATCCATTATGGCAATTTTGGTGAAGTGGTCCCCGCTAGGGCTTGTCCCTGTGCCGTCTGTCTTGAACGCCGCCATCAGGCACATCGTATTGGGCGACATACCTTGTCCAAAACTCGTCACCGTAACCGCGTTCGTGCTGTTCCAAATCAACCCCGCCGCTACGGTCGAATACTGGAAATCGAGAAGCCACGGTGAAACTCCACTAGAGACAAACATTGCCGTGGACGCGCTTCCGTCCAGGGTGTCTGCGCTGCAAAAATAGTGGAGCAACTCCCCGCTCGTTGCCGGTGTGATGGAAGCGTTGTTGATGTACGGTGCCGTGCCTGTGGTCGTGCCGTCCTGGGTTCCGGCAAACTTATCGAATGTCTTTACGCCCTTGTATTCCGTGTAGTGGCCTGTGGCGTTGGCCCAAGGTCCACTTGCTTCCACGGTTACAACCGTGCAACCTGCTGGCGCATTTGAAGAATAATAGATAAAGCCGTCCGTGCTGTTCCCGGCATCGTGAGATGTACCGGCCTGAGTCCACGTCCATGTCGCATGGCCGGTGTCGCTGTTGCAATAAACCGAAGTGACTGATGGCTGCGAGGTATACTGCCAAATCCAAGCAATTACGAGTTCATTGTTTGCCAGCGAGGACTGCACGGGAAAAGTCCAATGACAAGGCGTCCCAGTGCATCCCGTACTGGTATCCTGCCCAGGGTAATAATCGAAAACTTTGTTGGACGCCGCGCTCGCAACGGCGGAAGGGGTGCCCAGCATCTCGAAAGTCACAAATCGGTAGGCACTGCTGGGACTTATTGTCAACGTCGGAGACGTACACGAAGTCACACCACCGGCCGTGTCCCAGAGGGCGATATTGTTGACGCTCGTGCCGGTTCTGAGCGTTGGCGTCCCGCACGATCCCGAAGGGGCTTGATCTACGTTCGTCGCGCTCGCGGCCCCGGCGACACCAATCACCCAAGAACTGCCATCGGTCACGCTCAACCCGGGCGATGTATAGGTGAGCGTGGTTCCGCTGGTCCCGCCTGTGGTTTTATCCCCGAATACGTCCGTCGCGGCATACCAAGTTCCAGGGTAGACCGCGCAGCCCATCTGCGTTTGATTTGTCGCTGCCGGGCAAGTCGTTTCATTACCCAGAGAATGCTTGACAGCGACGTAAATAGAATTGGTGTTTGCGCCTGTCGCCCGCTCTACGGTATCCCATCCGCCGATCGCGGTCGGCGGGGTGTTACTGCCGCTGCGATACCAAAATCCGACGAAGGTGTATCCGAAATCCGAGAAGGTCAGAGCGTTGTTGAGCGTGCATCCCGACGTGGTGCCACTCACACAAAAACTCACGGGAGCGGAGATTCCGGCTCGCGCAGGAATGGCGCACAGCAGTGGAACTAAGATTGGTAGCAATCGCCGCATTAGAACGAGGTGTACCAGACCTGCAGATTTACCGCCTGCGCCGCGCTGAGGTTCACGCACACCTGGTTGTTCGTGGCGCCGGTTTTCCAGACCACATTTTAGGGCGGAGAGACGTTCTGGCCAGCCGGGGCAATGGAAGTCGGGGCTTGGATGGGAACGGCAACGGAAAGATCGTTGGCTCCCGTGTCGCAATCGGTTGTAGTGTGCGTCCCGTAGACCAATTTGACCGTATTGGCCGTGGTACTGGCTCCGTTCACCGTGAAGCCGCAGATATAGGTGTTTTTCCCTGTACCTGGCGTAGCGACGATCTGGGTTGATCCTGACGTCGAGAAATTATTCTTGATGACCGTGGAATCGCACATGATCTGCCCGGTCAAATTCCCCGAACCGTTGCCGCCCGCATAGACCGCACCGCTCGGCACCGCCGATCCCGTCGCACCCTGTCCCCAGTTGGCGATTGCCGGATTATTCGTCGCGATGACCTGCCGGGGTGTTTGCCCTGAGGCATTGCCCGTGTTGTAATCGCAAGCTGCCGTCCCGCAGAAGTCCGATGCGTTCACATTGAGCGACTTGACCGCACCCGGCGCAGTCCCGAAGTTCGCCATCGCACCAATAGCGTTTGTGCCGTCCGTAATTTCACTGAAGAGCGGATTCGTCGCCCCAATCGCCGAGCCCGCCACGTTGAACAGGTCGAATCCCAGATAGCTGTGCGAATCAATGCGTGCCCTTCCGGCGTTCCCCGACGAAATCGAAGGGTCGGCGCCGCTGGTGTAGTAGCCGCCAATCGGATTGATGGCCGTCGTCCCGACGGTGAACGCGCTGTTATCCGTGAATCCCGACGAGCTTGAGCAGCCCGAATCGCACACCATATGCAGGTTCGTGCCCGTCCCTTGCACCACCGTAAAATTGCCGCTGCCGGTCACGCCGCCGATGACGTTCGATCCGGTAGGCAGGGCCACGTTCACGTGCACCAGCAGATTGTCCGCGTTATCGCAGCCCAGCGGGCTGCCCTGCGTGTTGTTAATCGTCGTCGGGCTGGTGAAGAAATTGCATCCGACCGTCAGCCAGTTCACTCCGGCCTGGTTCTGCCCGCTCGAATCCAGCGTCCCGCCGGCATTGCCGAGAATGTCCGCCTTGCCGATCGTGTTGCTCCCGCTGTTCAGGCCCACATTCCATGTTCCGCTCTGTGTCACGGCGAACGTTCCGCCATTCGCGCTCACCACCCATGGCGAAGTTCCCTGAAAAGCCTGCACGAATAGCTTCCGGTCTTGCGTGAGCTGCGGAGCGCAAGCATTCCCGGACGTACAGTTCGTCGGCGAAGTCGAATACCAGCCGCCGCTGATCCCGATCGCCGTCGTCCCCGCTGTGAATCCCGAATTGTCCGCGAATCCCCCCGAAGCCGAACATCCCGTAATGCAATCCACCAGAAGATAGGAGTTGGAATCCATCCGCACGCGCCCGGCATTGCCGCTGGAAATCGACGGCGTGGACGCGGTGTACAGCGCCCCAATCGGATTGATCGTGGAACTGCCTACACTAAAAGCGGAATTGTCGGTGAACCCGGAGGAAGCCGAGCAGCCCGTGATGCAGTCAACGAGGAGATTATAAGAGCCGTCGAAGCGGAAACTCGGCCCGCTTTGCACCCCGCCGCCCTGCGGCTCCAAGGGCTCCCCCAGACGAAAAGGATTGCGGTAGCCGCTAAACGCGTTGCGCACGGCCCTCAGGTTATCGGGCGCAGCGTGCGCCGGCGCGGCCCATAGCGCGGCCACCAGCAACCACACGTGCGCCCCCGGCACCCAGGATCGCGAGACGTGCGTCGCGTGGGCGCCGGACGCCTGCGGTTTCACACGCGTGGGTGTCGAGGGTGTGGAAACGGAACGGGCCGTTCCTAACTCCACATCGACCCCATACCGGCCGTAGATCCAGCGGATCTTCGGCCATAGCCAAAGCAGTAGTTCTTTCATTTCACTTTCCGCGGAGATGCCTAACTGGCCGTAATGGCGAGTGCCGTCGGTGCCGCGGGAAGAATCACCGCGGAAACTTCATTGGAGTTGACCGACTCAACTCCATTCTCGACAGAACGCACGACATAGAACACCGCACCGGGCGGCAGCGGGCTATCGGTGTACGTCGTGCCCGTCACCAGCGTGCTGCCGTTTACCTTGGTCGTTTCCTGCCCGGCGGCGCTCCCCCGGTAAACGTTGTAGCCCTGCACCTGGTCGACGCTTGCCGTCCACGTCAGAACCGCCTGATGTGCCACGTTTCCTCCCTATCCTGAGCGCCCGTCGGGCGCTGGTCGGATCGTTCAAAACCTCGATGAGAGCTTCTAGAAGCCGCGCCGCTATCCCGGTGAGCCCACTGCTGTCATCGACCCGTCCGGCCGGAGCAGCCAGCGGCCTTTTCATCTAGCTGTGCGGCCTCACGTGGCTGGCAAAAGCCCCGTTCGCGTTCGTGGTCACCACGTTATCCGCCGCCGGAGTGGGTGCCGGCGCGTGCGTCGGATACGGCGGCTGGCCGCCACTGGGATTTCCCGTCGAAATCGTGGTCGCCGCCGGCTTCGACGTAAATGCTCCGTTCACAGACATGGCCTCTCCTATTCGTCTGTTCGCCCCGCGAACAAAAACGGCTCGCCGCGGCGAGCGATCAGAAGCTTTCCCATTTCACAAAAGTGATCGCGCTATGTTGGGGGTTGGAAGGCCTTGCATCTAAAGCCGGCGCACATCGGCCGTGACGTTCACCGCATTGGTCCGCGAACGCATCAGCAACCTGACAAAGGTGGCCAAAACGGAAGACCCGTCGAAATGAAACGTTTGGTTCGTCGAGTCCACCGACGTGATGTTGCCGTTAGCCACTGTCTGGTACTGCGTGTCTGCGTCCACGTCGCTCACTTGTACGTCGATCTCGAACGAGCCAGGCGCGGCGGAGAAGAATCCGGTCACGGCAAATCCGCCGGGAGATCCTCGTTGCATTCCCAGCGCCAGCCGCGAGCTTGCCGAAGCTCCGCCGCTGCCGGCTGTCGGCTGTTCTGCATTCCACACTTGCGCGGAGTCGCCCGGCCAGATCGCGATCGGTGGGTTTGCGTTGCTGTAAGTAGGCATCCGAGCCCTCCCTGGATTTCGCCGCTCAAAGCAAAATGGCCGCCTCTCGGCGGCCTCCAAAACATCCCTCAAAAACGAAAACGCCCGGAAGGACTCTTCCGGGCGCACTTTCTTACACGAAAAGTATACCACACCCGTCAACGATTTCCGCTCGCCTCGCGCCGCAGCCTGTGCAAAACTATTTGCCGCCACTCGCTTACTGGATATCGCTTGGAATATCGTGATGCGAGCTATCGCTTCCGTCCGCGCTACCTTGCCTTTTCGCTATATCGATCACCCCTTCGATAAGCGCCACGGCCTGGATACCAGCGGATACGTGAGCAAGCGCGATCTGCTCACCGGTCATCCTCATGACGCTTACCTCACCGGCTATTCCGCCGTCGCGCCTTCCGTCTTTCGCCACATGTGCCGCCGCTGGATCGATACGCTCGCCGCGCGCGGCCGCGTCCAGGCCTTCAGTTTTATCGATGTGGGCGCCGGCAAGGGCCGCGCTCTGCTGCTCGCCTCCGATCTGCCCTTTCGCAAAGTGATCGGCGTGGAATTAAGCAAACCGCTGGCGCAGATCGCCGCCCAGAATATCGCCAAGTGGAAACAGGAGCGCGCCACGCGCACCTCCATTCGCATCGTTCATCAGGACATTCTCGACTTCCGCTGGCCGCGCACGCCGCTTTTGGTTTATCTCTATAACCCCTTCGAGCGGGAGATGATCGAAGAGCTGATCGAGCGCCTGCGCTGGGCCGCCAAGGCCGGCTCGCGTTGCGTCGATGTCCTCTACCTCAATCCCGTGTACGGTTACTTGCTGACGCGCTCTGGCGCGTTCCGCGAACTCTGGAGCGAACGCATCGCCATGAGCAAGGAAGATCAGAACGCCGATCCCTACGCCACCAGCACTGATCTGGTCTCCGCCTACCGCTTCAGCCCGCCTTAGCGGCGCGTCTTGACCATAGAAGTTACGGCACCCAGGCGCGAGGCTTGGACATCAAGCCGTCGCGCCGTCAAAGAAAGGAGCCTTGATGCCGCCCCATCAGCGAAACGACAAGCAGGACGACCAGCGATACCGCCGCGGACGCGACAAGCTGAAACAGATGATGGGCGACGTCGGCGAACAAGCCCTCGAAAATATCGCCCGCATTTCGCCAGACATGGCCCGCTACGTGGTCGAATTTGTTTTCGGCGAAGTTCACTCTCGCCCGGCTCTCGATCTGAAAACCCGCGAAGTCGCCGCCGTCGTTTCGCTCGTCACGCGAGGCAGCGCCGAGCCGCAGCTCCGCGCCCATCTTCATGCCGCGCTCAACGTGGGCTGCTCCGAACAGGAGATCATCGAGCTGATGATCGAGATGGCCGTCTACGCGGGCTTTCCCGCCGCGCTCAACGGCCTCTACGCCGCCCGCGACGTCTTCGCCGAACACAAAGCCAAGCCCAAACGCTGACATTGCGACATTGCCATTCCGAGCAGCCCGCAAGAATCTCCCGTTGTCATCACGAGGAGTCCGCCGCGGTGGACGAACGAGGGATCCGCAGTTCGCATAGTTTCACCGCGCAGCACACATTTCATCTCGCCGCGCTCCCCCGCGGGCGTTGTCATCCCGAACCCAGTCGCGTCTTTTGCGAATGTCGGTGAGGGATCTGCTGTTCGTTTCTTGGTCTTGAGATTACTCTGCCCTATAGCAGTTGTTGTCATTCCGAGGAGTCCGCCGATGCTCTTGCGGCGGGCGACGAGGAATCTGCTTTTCTATTTCGCTTCCGGATACCCCACCAAAAACGTAATCGGCAGCCGCCAAAATCCCCGCTTCACGCATCCGGCCTTCCACCGATAGCCCGATTCCGCCACGCCGCTCGTCAACTCCCGCAATTCCCCCGGTGAATAGGCTCGCAAACAAGAAACGATCCCGTCGAAAAGCAGCACCAGCGGAACAATCGGAATCAGCCATCGCCACACCATGCGCGCGAACGGCCTTGGCCGAAGAAACGGCACCACGAGAATGTCCCCGACGAGCACCAGCGGCAGGAGCACCAGCGTCAGCGAACGCCGCCCGGGAACCTCGAACACGCCGATACCCCGCCCGTTCAGCGCGGCGTCGCGCAATATCTCCCGCGCCTGCGCCGGCGGAAAATGATGAAACGAGGTGAACAGCGTCCGGAAGCCCCCAAGCTCGCTCGGCACGCGTGCCGCGTCCACCGGCTGTTCGATGTACCGAAGCTTCGCGGAACCTTTCCCGACGCGTTCGCGGGCCGCGGCGTTGGGAAACTTGTCGCTCAGCCCTACGCAAATGTGCAAGCCGCTGCGTTCCAGCGCCTGCGCCAGCCACGGCCACGGTCCTCCGGCGCCCGAGCACAAATCCAGCACGCCATCTGCGCCGCTCCGTTCGATCCCTTCGCTCAACTCCGGCAGGATATCGCCGTAAGGTTTGCTAATGCCCAGCAGGATTTGCAGATCGTCGGTCACCGCATCGCGCAGAAAACCCGGAAACCACTCCTGGTCGTGTATCTCGAATAGCTGAATTCTGCGCATGATTTTTATCGTTCTGGCAACTGACTGCCAAGGTCTATCAGCGCGAACGAAAGTTCCAAATTGGAGGTGGTTCAGGGCGATTCGGGCGATGCAAGAACTCATACTCGGCACTGGCCCAGTGCCCCATTAGAAGACTGCCCAAGAAACAGATTATCGTTAAAGCTACAGCGATCTTCGAAATAACACTGGGAAGCTTCACCTTAGCCTGGAAAGCAATGAGCAGAAACGCGGCGAGAAGAAGCTGCAGGGCAAGATTACGTTTTCGACGGTTTGCCTCGACAAGGTCCGCATCGACGCCTGTCGCGAGCTCTCGCTCACGCTCTCTCGACCGTGCAAACCATAGCGGGATGATATACCGTCCAGGCGCTTGCTACGCCGCGAAATATGGGAGCCGTTGCGGCGCGGCCCATCGCGCATGCAGCGGGCTCGCCAGCAAATTCGCAAAATCGCGCTGCTGCAATCGGCTGTTCAGGAATTTGCGCATGGTCCGCCGCAGCCAGGGACCGCTGTAGCACAATTCAAAGCCTTCCTTCAGTAGCGCTTCCAGGCTCCCCGGCGGGCAATGCGGATGGTTCCACACCAGATGCTTCGTATCGTACTTGGACCAATCCCGCTCGAAGATTCCGTACTGCGCGTCCAGTTCGTTCC
>Ga0335077_10012097_pt1 | contig 10790 bp, 11 predicted proteins | sample Lox_Sample_31_FD_207151 | JGI IMG/M metagenome (GOLD analysis project Ga0335077, IMG submission 207151) | Soil microbial communities from Loxahatchee National Wildlife Refuge, Florida, United States - Lox_Sample_3.1 | ecosystem: Environmental > Terrestrial > Soil > Wetlands | place: USA...
GCAGGGACCAGGCATTCGCTGGGGCCATCGACGCCCCAGGCGTTCTCATCGGGGCGGCCGCCGGCGACGAGCGACTGCACCATGGCGAGCGGAACGAAGCGGGCGCTCTTCCAGCGCACGCGGGCGCCCATCAGCGCGGGCGAGCGGGGCGGCCAGATGGTGCGGGGCGGCACGATGAAGCCGATTTCATCGAGAAACGGAAAGCAGGAGCTGAAGGAGACGGCGGGCTCGGCCGCGCGGGCGGTGGCATCGAGCCAGGCGTCGAATGCGCCGAGGCGCGCCATGGCGGCGGTGACCGCGGCGTAGACGGAATCGCTGTGGTAGATGGAATCGACGCGATTGCGGGCGCCCGAATCGGGCCCCACGCGCCACGGCCCGGTGGGCCGCAGCCTGACGAGCAAGCCAGGCGTCATGACTCCTCGCGCAGAAAGGAGAAGGCCGATTCGGCGACGGCGGCCTGAATGACACCGAGGCCGGCGCCCGCCGCGATTTCTTTTTCCGCGGCGCCCTTGGCGTAGTAGTCGCGGCCGCGCCAGACCAGGCGGAGCTTGCCGAAGGAGACGCGTCCGCTGCCGCGCGAACCGCCGCCGCCGAGCGAATCGTCTTCGAGCAGGCGGAGGCCCTCGAGCACGCGCAGGAAGAGAGGGGCATCCTCTTCGCAGAGCACGTCCATGACGAAGCGCGCGTGGAAGCGGGCGCCGGCGGGGACGCGCTCGATGGTGCGCGGGTTGGCCTGCGAGGTGATGCGGTCGATGGCGTTCTCGTTTTTGACTTCGGTCAACTCGTCGTCGAGGTTTTCGCGCATCTGCGGGGTGATGCTTTCGACATCGAGCGGCGCGTCGAAGACGGCGAGGCGGGCGGGCGTGGCCTGGGAGGTTTCGAGGGTTTCGCCCTGCACGCGCTCCATGCGGCCGGGGCTGCGGCCGAAGAGCAGGCAAATGTCGTCATCGGGACGGTCGCTTTGGTGGATGCGGACTTCCTGACCCTTGCGGCGTGACAGGTAGACCAGCTCGGCGGGGACGGCCAGGCCGGAGCTTTGCTCGAGCAGGGAGCGGATTTTGCCGCGCAGCGAGCTGCCGGGCACGTAGGGCCTGCCGAAAGCGTCCTTGGCCACCGGATTATCGGAGCCGCCGATTTCGAGCGAACCTTTGCCCGCGCCGACGTGCAGGCCGGTTTCGCAGGTCATTTCCGCTTCCAGGATCAGCTTGCCGATGAGTTTCAACTCAGTTTGGGAAGTGTGTGCGCTCATGCTTTACTCGTTGTAGGCCACGATGGCCTCGAACAGATCCTTGAACCGCTCGTAACCCTTGGTGTCGTTTTTCCGGGTGACCTGGAGCAGCAGTTTTTCCAACTGGTCGAGGCTGCGCAGGCCGTGGCGCGCGATGGTGTAGGCGAGGCGCGCGCGGAGCATGACGAATTCGTGCTGGCGCGCGGCTTCGGGCGCGCGGACGGCGCGGCGGACGGCGCCATAGAGGCGGCGCAACTGGCTCTTGGTGCCGGAATCCATGTCGCGCATGCGGCTGACGACGGCGTGGGCCTGGTTGTCCAGGTAGAGGCTGTCGTGGATGAGCTTTTCGAGCTCGATTTCGGGCGGAGCTTCGAAGCGGCCGCCGCCGGGGCCGCGGCGGTCACCGCGATCGCCACGTTCGCCGCCGCGATCGCCGCGGTCGGGGCGCGGCCCGCGGTCGCCCTGCGGCGGGCGCCCTTCGCGCGCCGGCCGCGGCTCACGGTTCCGCTGCTCGTTCTCTTGTGTCATGGTCTAAACCTCGGTCAACAATCTGGCCCATTCGAGGGCCACCAGCCCGGCGGGCCGCATTTTCACTTCTGCCGATTTGCGGCCGGTCATTTCGTTAATCAGGTGGGTGCGCAACTTCTGAAACTCACGGTCGCGGGTGCCGCTGAGGATGCGGTTGAAGCGGCGCTGGAAGCGCCAGGTGCGCTGGGTCTCGGCCTGGCCGGCGGGGCCATCGGCATAGGCTTCGTGCCGGTAGAAACTGCGCAACTGGTAAAGGAACTGGCGCGACATGCGGAAATCGTGGACCAGGCGCGTGACGGTGTCCTTGAGATCGGCGGCATCGGCCAGGTGGCGCCACTCGAGGATGCGGCCGAGCAGATAGATGCAATCCTTGTCGGCGGATTTGGCGAGCGCCAGGTTGCGCCCGGCATCCTCGTAAACGCTGGCGAGCGGGTAGTGCGATTCGGGCGCCAGGGCGAGCGCCATGGAAATGGTTTTGCCCTCCGGGCCCGGGTATTCCTTCAAATTCTCTTCGGTGAAGCGGTGGAAGAGGCGCTGCACCTCGCGGGCGAGGGCGATCAGCGCGTCCCAGGCGCCGTAGACGGCGAAATCGTCGCCGCCGCAATAAAGGATGCTGACCTTGCGCCAGAACTCCGGCATGGAGCAGAGGACTTCCAGCTCGCCGGCGAAGAACTGTTTGTAGAGCACGGAAAGCGGGACGTGCTCCTCGATGGAATTGACGCGGCGTAGGCGAAGGCCGAAGTTGTCGACATCGCCGCGCAGGACGCCCCATATGGCGCGGCCCTGCGAGCGCCGCGCCAGCGTCTGCACGGGCGCGGCCTGCTTGCCATCGTCGCTGAGCGCGGTGTGGCGGGCGAGGAGGATGGCATCCGGCGAAAGGTTGGCGGTCAGGCTCCAGGTGTGTTTGCCGGAATCGACCAGGATTTTCGCGGGCGATTCGGGAGACCAGCCGGCGTGTTTGGCCTCGCGGATTTTGGCGCCGAGCTCCTTGGCGAAGTAGGTGTCGGCGGCGGCATTGGCGACCGGCGTGGACGGCTGGAAGGCGGCGAGGCCGAGATCGGCCAGCGGACGGTTGCGCTGGCGGTCCAGCTCGTCGTTCAAGCGGCGCCGGATGACGGCCCAGTCACCGAGATTGTCGGTTACGGCCCAGATCAGCTTGACGCGGCCGGCGCTGAGGTCGGCCATTTGCCGCGCGGCGGCGCGCAGGAATTCCTCGGCGGTCTCGCGCACGGTGCCGGGGAGGACGACCAGGAACTGGCCGCCGCCGCTCGAACCCAAAAGGATGCGCGCGAGGCCGAGTTCGGCGAGCAAGGCCCGCGGCAGGATTTCGCTGAGGAGGGTGATCCACTGCGAGCGGCCGGCCAGCAAATCCTCACCGGCGGAGCGCGCGGGACGCGCCTCGGAGGCGGCCGCGGAGAGAAACTCCTCGGTGCCCACGATTTTGCCCTGGAGCAGGATTTGTTCGGCCATGAAGGTGCTCTAAGCCTTGGGAAAGAATAACTGTAGCACAGAAACCTGAGAAGCACGGCAGGCTCAGTTGACTGTGGTTATATGTTCGACGCTCGCATTGTGGCGGTGTTTGCGATGCTCGCCGCGGCCGCCGGGGCGCAGACGGTGCGCCCGCCCGCCAACCGGACCACCACCCAAGCGCGGAGCACGACTCCCACGAGCCAGCCGCGGAGCACGACTTCGGCCAGCCACTCGCGGAGCACGGCTGCGGCGGCGCAACCGCGGCCTTCCGATGCGCAAGTGGAGGCGGCGATCCGCGCGCGGCTGGCCAAGTCGCAAAAGATCTCGCAGGATCACTTTCAGGTGCACGTACAGGGCGGCGTGGCGACCATCGAAGGCAAGACCGACGTGGTGCAACACAAGGGCAGCGCGACGCGGATGGCGAAGGCGGCCGGCGCGGTGGCGGTGAACAATCACATCCAGATCAGCGAGGCAGCGAAAGAGAAGGCGGCCGCGAACCTGGAGACGGGGCGGCGCCGGGCGCAGGTGAAGCGGGGGGACTCGCGCAGCGACGCGCGAAACGACACGCGCCCGCAGCATTGACTGAGCGGAAGGAAGGAAACGCGGAGAAAGAGGAGGAGATAATGGCCGGCTGGCGAACCGGGCATGCGCGGCCAGTGGCAGGTTAAAAGCTGCCCCACCACAGGGCCGGGCAGCCGGCCCCTACAAGGTGAGTGCGAACAGGAGCCGGTCTTCCGAAGAAAAGCCGGGATGAACCTGGCTCAGCAGACCGGACGGCCCGCGCTACGGGCGCTACGGTTTCTTGCGGGTAGGGGACTTGGCGAAGTACAGGCCGACGGCGCGGTCGATGTTGGCGCGGGTGAGGCGGACGGCGCGGCCTTCGTACTCGGCGATGGCTTTCACCAGCTTGAGGATGTCCATCGGGTAGCAGGCGCGCAGCGTGGTGGCACCGGCGGCGATGCAGCGCTCGCGCATATACTCGGCGCAGCCGGTTTCGGCGGGCACGCTGTGGACGGTGATGACCTGCTTGACGATCAAGTCGAAAATCTCTTCGCTGACGTCTTCCACCAGCACCTTGGTCTGAATGCGGCGGAGGAAGGCTTCGTCGGCCAGGTCGGACGGATCGAGGTTGGTGGAGAAGACCACCATCAGTTCGAACGGCACCTGGAACTTCATGCCGGAAGCGAGCGTGAGATAGTCGACACGGCGGTCGAGGGGGACGATCCAGCGGTTGAGCAGCTCCTGCGGCGACATCACCTGGCGCCCGAAGTCGTCGACCACCAGAATGCCGTTGTTGGCCTTCATCTGGCAGGGCGCGATGAAGACGTGGGTGGACTCATCGAGGCGGAGTTCCAACATCGGGGCGGAGAGCTCACCGCCCATGGTGATGCAGGGGCGATGGCAGATGACCCAGCGCGGGTCGAGGAACTCGTCTTCGGCTTCGATCTGGCGGTGCACGATGGGATCGAAGACGGCGATGATGTGGCCGTCCACTTCGACCGCGTACGGCACGATGACGGTGTCGGCGTAAATCCGCAGAATGCGCTCGGCGATACTGGTCTTGCCGCTGCCGGTGCCCCCGTACAGGAACAGCGACTGGTGGCCGATGAGGGAGGGGCCCAATTGATCGAGCAGGGTATCGGGCAGGACCAGGTCGTGAAACGCGCGGCGCAGGCTGTCGCGGCTGAGCCGCAGCTTGGCGTTCTGCCCCTTGACCACCTCGTGATACTGCTGGATGGAAACCGGGGCCGGTCCGACGTACTGGCAAATCTCACTGCGGGCGGTGGCCAGGTGCCGGCCGGCGGAGGTCAGCGTGAAGGAATAGTCGTTGCCGACCATGCCTTTGACTTCGAGCAACTGCTGCTGCCGGAACTCGTGAAATATCGCCTCCAGAATCGGGAAGGAGAGCTTCAACGTGTCATGGAGCAAGGCCAGGGTGCCGCTGCCATGAAGCCAGAGAAACCGCAGGACCAGATCGCTGACCAGCGAGCGGGGAATTCCGAGGTCGGGGAGCCGGTCGGGGATCGTCGGTCTGACGTTGGCTTCTTCGGGCGTGGGCGCGGCAGGAGCGGCCGGCGGGCCGGCGGGAGCCGCTTTCGACACGACTGGAGGTCTCGGCTGGGCCTTTTGGGCGCCTCGATTCTCCAGAATGATGAGATTAGGATTGGCAGGTGAGGCAAGGCTTTCCAGACTCATGACACCGTTCAATATACACTGCAAGTCCGAAGCCGAGCCAGCATGGCGTTAGTTATCGGATTTCCATCTACAAACGGTAGCACGCATATGCGGGTGAGTTACTAGGCGAAAAGCCCCCTAGTACGTAAGGGATATCCAGGCTCTGCCGGATTTATGCTGCAGGAGATAAGAGATTTCATATCAGTGTGTTGTGGGTAAGTTAGCGGATCGAGGGCGATATACATGCCAATTCTGCCGGCTACTGTCTGTCCGCGGCAGGATCGGACGCGGGCGGCTTGCAGGGGTCGAGATTGACTGCGAATGCCCCAATTGAGTTCCAGCGGTCCCCGTCGAGGTGCTCGACGCGATAGGATCGCGAAGCGGGATCTACCCGCACGCGCCACGCGGAGGGAGGCAAGGTCTGCGGCAGCCGCAACGGCTTGGCGCTTTCCTGGCGGATGTTCCAGCTCTGGCCGCCGTTTTCGGACTGAAACAGCGCGTAGCGGTCCTGGTCGCTGCCCAGGCCGCGATCCAGGATCAAGCTGCCCGAGTTCTTCGAGCTGAAGAAGAACTGGAGAACCGTGCCGAAGGGACTCTCGGCGGAGTCGCGCAGCACGGCTTGTTCGGTCCAGGATTTGCCGCCGTCCTCGGTAGCCAGCAGAAAAGGGTTCTGGGGGAGGGGGGACAGTTCCTCGCCGCTGACCCAACCGAAGCCGGAATCGAGGAACTCGAGGCGATCGATTGCCGCGCCGCGGATGCGCGGATAGGCTTCCTCCCAGGTGCGGCCGCCGTCCCCGGTTTCGAGGAGCAGCGAATAGAGCGTGACGGATTCGCCGTGAATGTTGCCGGACACCAGCGTGCGCTCTCCCCAGTGGGCGGCTGCGGAAAGTTCCAAATAAACGGGGCAGGGTTCTTCTTCGCTGCAACTGAGTCCCGCCCAGCGGATGTCGTCATTCGTACATCGAAAAGGGACGCGCATCGGGGTGCCGTGATTTTCCAACAGAGGACGAGCGGGGGCAGCAGGCTGCTCCGCCGCCTGATCCTGCGCCGGCAACGGCCAAGGCGCGAAGGCTGCGGGCAAGACCAATATCAGAGCGGCGAGGCGCATCGGAAGCAATTGTAGCTCAGGCCCGGCGGCGGGAACCGAAGGCGGGGCGGAGGTAACAGATGTGTAGGGGCGCGAATAGCTCTTTAGGGCTATCGGACACTGGCCCCATCGAGTGAGCCGGGAATCCGGCCGCGGCGTGTAACCAACGTGCGGGGCTGAAGCGTCCATCATTTAAATCCCCGTTACGACTGCGGGCGCAAGACACCCTATCACCCAAATGCGCCCGCTTTCTTTTTGCGTGCACGCTTTTCTCAGCCCGGCCGCTCCCCTTCCCGCCTCGCCGCAACGCCTGCCCTGACGCTGTGAGCATGGGTGATATGCTGGTTCACCGAGGAACGACGATGACCAGGCGCGATTATCTGGAAGCGATGGCCGCGGGAGCCGCGGCAGCCGGCGCTTTGCGAGCTTTTTCCAGCGGCGGCGATGCCGACCGCGAGCAGCGCATGAAGTGGTGGCACGAAGCGCGGTTCGGCATGTTCATCCACTGGGGGCTCTACAGCGTGCTGGGCCGGCACGAATGGGCGATGGAAAACGAAGGCATTCCGGTGGCGGAATACGAGCAACTGGCCAGGCGGTTCCAGCCGAAGCCCAACGCGGCGCGCGACTGGGCGAAACTGGCCCGGCAGGCGGGGCAAAAGTACATGGTGATGACCACCAAGCATCACGAGGGCTTCTGCCTGTTCGATTCGAAGCTGACCGATTACTGCGCGCCGAAGCAGGGGCCGGGCCGCGACCTGGTGAAAGAATACGTGGAAGCGGCGCGCGGCGAAGGGATGCGTGTGGGCTTCTACTACTCGCTGATGGACTGGCACCATCCGGACGGGGCGCTCTCCGCCACCGACGAGCAGGCGCGGCGGCGCTTCGTCGACTACATTCACGGGCAGATCCGCGAGCTGCTGACGAACTACGGCAAGATCGACGTGCTCTGGTACGACGTGGCATGGCCGCTCAACGCCGCGGGTTGGGAATCGGAGAAGATGAACGCGATGGTGTTCGAACTGCAGCCGGAGATTATCGTGAACAACCGCAACAAGCTGCCGGGCGATTTCGCGACTCCCGAGCAGCGGATCACGGCCGACCAGCGGGCCTGGGAAAGTTGCATGACGATGAACGACAGCTGGGGTTACCAGCGCGCGGACGACAATTGGAAATCGCCGAAGACGATTGTGCGCAACTTAGTAACTTGCGCGCACGACACGGGTAACTACCTGTTAAACATCGGACCAAAGGCGGATGGATCGATTCCGGATGAGTCGGTAAGCATTCTTACAGCGGTGGGTAACTGGATGGGCCGCAACGGGCAGACCATTTACCGGAGCGAGAAATGCCAGCCGGGGCGTTCCAATTTCGCGGGCTTCACGCGGCGGGGGAACACGCTGTACATGCACGTGCACTTCTGGCCGGGGTCTACGGTGTCGCTGGGCGGGCTGCGGAACAAGGTGACGGCGGTGCGCCTAGTGGCGGACGGACGCGAAGTGAAGTTCGACCAGGACGACTTCCGCGTGCGATTTACGGGGCTGCCGGAGAAGGCCCCGGATGAGCCGGTGACTACGCTCGCGATCGAATGCGACGGCGAGCCGCAGCAGGACACCCTGTACGTGCGGAAGGAACGGCCGCGGCTGAAGGCGTGATGCGGCGGCACTGCCGGCGCCGCGGGCGCGACTGATCATGACTACGACCGGAAAGGCGACGACCCGCATCTGGCCGGTCGTCGACGGCCTGCGCTGGTGGATCGTGGGACTGGTTTCGCTGGGGACCATCGCGAACTACCTGGCGCGGAACTCGCTGGCGGTGATGGCGCCGCAACTGAAAGCGACGCTGCACTTCACAACGCGCGAATACTCCTACGTGGTGGCCGCGTTCCAGGTGGCCTACACGGTGATGCAGCCGGTTTGCGGCATGATCGTCGACCGGCTGGGGCTGCGGCTGAGCTTCGCCCTGTTCGCGATTGCATGGTCGATCATCGGCGGCCTCCACGCGTTCGCGGGCGGTTGGCCCTCGCTGGCCGCGCTGCGCGGGCTGTTGGGGCTGAGCGAGGCATCGGCCATTCCGGCGGGAGTGAAGGCGGTAGCGGAGTGGTTTCCGAGCAAGGAACGGTCGGTCGCCATCGGGTATTTCAACGCGGGCACGTCGCTGGGCGCCATGCTGGCGCCGCCCATCGTCGTGTGGCTGGCGCTCCACTACAACTGGCGGGCGGCGTTCGCGCTTACCGGCGGCGTGGGAATTCTCTGGGCGGCGGCGTGGTGGCTGTTCTACCGCGGGCCGGCGGATCATCCGGCTCTGGGCGCGGCGGAGCGCGACCATATTCTGTCCGGCCGGCCCGCCACGACGGCGAGCCGCGCGCCGGCCTCCGCCATTCTCAAGCGCCGCGGATTCTGGGGCATCGCGATCGGCCGGTTCCTGGCCGAGCCGGCCTGGCAGACGTTCAGCTTCTGGGTTCCGCTGTACCTGGCCAGCGAGCGGCACATGGACCTGAAGGGCATCGCCCTGTTCGCGTGGCTTCCATTCCTGACCGCGGATTTCGGCAGCATATTGGGCGGGTACATATCGCCGCTGTTGATGCGATGGTTCGGCTTTGGCCTGGTGGCATCGCGGGTGGGCGGGGTGTTGCTGGGGGCGGTGATCATGATTGCGCCCGGCTGCGTGGGCCTCGCCGCCACACCTTCGGCTGCGATCGCGCTGCTTTGTCTCGGCGGATTTGCACACCAGATGATTTCCGGCCTGCTAAACACGCTGACCACCGACATTTTCGCGGAGAGCGAGGTCGCCACCGCGAACGGGTTGACCGGGATGGCGTCGTGGACCGGCGGATTGTCCTTCTCGCTGTTGGTGGGGGCGCTGGCGGAGCGGGTCGGATACGGCCCGCTGTTCGGGTGTTTGGGGGTGTTCGACCTGCTCGGAGCCGCCATCCTGATTGCTCTGATCCGGCCCCGATGGCGCGCGGATACGCCGAGGCAACCCTGAAGCCGATCGACCTGCGTGCCATTTTCATGCTTTCGAATGAGGCTTGCTTCATGATGGAAGTGCTCGGGTCTCTGCATCACGGCCAACAGAATGAAACCTGGGGCGGCCGGCGCCGGTAAAGCTGAATGGTAGAGCATGACGAGTACGGTTGAAGCGGAACTCGAACAGTTCACGCGGGGCGATACCCAGGCCTTCGAGACCCTGTTCCGGCAATACCAGGGCGAGGTCTACGGATGGATCGTCCGGATCGTGCGCGATCCGGGCGCCGCGGAGGACCTCACGCTCGAGACGTTCTGGCGGATCTACCGGGCCCGCGCTCGGTTCGACCCGCGCCGGCCGTTCGGGGCGTGGGCGCGCAGGATCGCCACCAACCTGGCGGTGGAGCACCTGAGCAGACGCCATGCGGAGCAGCCGCTCGACGACAATGTTCCGCGGGCTGCTGCGGCCTCGGCCGCGCCCGACCCCGCCGTTGGCGCCGACGTCCGCGCGAAGGTGGCGGCCGCGCTGGGTGAATTACCGGCGAAACTGAGGGCCGCCGCCACGCTGGCGCTGATCGAGGAGACGCCTTACGCCGACATTGCCGATGCGCTTGGCATTTCGATCAGCGGCGTCAAATCGCGAGTCTTTCGCGCAGTCCGGCGGTTGAGGAGAAGCCTGGAGAAGCGAGGAATACGTCCATGAATGAACCAGACGATGCACTGAAGGAGTTGCTGCAGCGCGCCGCGGGCGGCGCGGCCGATCGCGAGCTCAAACGCGATCTTTGGCCCGCGATGGCGCGGCGGCTGGAGCGGCGTCCGGAGCGGGTCCCCTGGTGGGACTGGGCCCTGGCCGCCGCTCTGCTCCTGTGTCTGCTCCTGTTCCCGCAGACCGTCCTCGCCGTGCTCTACCAACTCTGAAACGAGGAGGCAAATCATGCAGAATCACATCTATCTTCGAGCTTATATGGCCGGCGTGACCGTACCTACCGTGGTCGTGGTCTTCATGCTGGCTTGCTTCGTGGTGCTACGCTTCGGATACAACGTGTCAATCCCAATCGAGCGCGGCCTGGTGTTTCCGCTGGCCATCGTGCCGGGACTCTGGGGGCTGTGGAACATGCTGTACCTCGTGGTGCGCAGGCACTGGCGCATCCCGCTCGGCGTGTATGGCGCGCTGGTTCCACTTTTGGTGGGCCCGCTCGCGCTCGGCAATGCGTTCCTGCTGGGCTTCGACATTCCCCGCTTCGCCCTGGCCATCTTCCCGGCAGGTGTCGCGGCGGCAATGCTGGCCTACTACCTGGTATGGAAATACCTGGTTGGCTTCTTCAACCGGGTGCTCGGG
>Ga0335077_10012098_pt1 | contig 10790 bp, 13 predicted proteins | sample Lox_Sample_31_FD_207151 | JGI IMG/M metagenome (GOLD analysis project Ga0335077, IMG submission 207151) | Soil microbial communities from Loxahatchee National Wildlife Refuge, Florida, United States - Lox_Sample_3.1 | ecosystem: Environmental > Terrestrial > Soil > Wetlands | place: USA...
GACCATTCCAGTTAGACCTCGTCGTGACGACACTCTCATCGGCCGCGGCCGCCAAGCATCCACCGGTTCGGCAGTCCGAGGCCCTAGAGTCGGCGTCGACGAGAACGACGCGGAGGATCGAGAGGGGAAGGACACGCTGTTCCGCTACAGCTTCATGGTCGTGCCCCGGGAGCAGGGCCTGCCGTTCGACTTCATGTGGCCGCTGTGGGCCATGTTCGACCGCGCGCCGGAGGGCCGAGGCGATTGGGACCCCAAGCTCGAAATACCCGTAGGACCATGAGCTCGGGGTTTTGAGCCGGCCCGGATGAGGGCGCGATTGTGTGAATCAGGCGTACCGTCTTCCGTTCTGATCACGTAGACGCTGCGGCGAGGTAGGGAATTGGCTACCTCTGGCAGCCGCGGCTACAGCTCGAAAAGGAGTGTCGATGGCTGCTCGTCGGTCTGGACCGGCGCGCAACTCGCGGGCGGTCGCCCACGTCTCTTGCTCACCGAACTGCGGCCGCTGCGGCCCGGTGGCTACACGCTCACGCTGCGGAGGCGAAGCACCCCGATCACGCTCGGCCGAGCTCCTTGGAGTACTGCCACAGCGCCTTGTCGAGCGTGCGGAGGCTGACGCCGGCGCTCCGCGCGAGCTCCCGGCAGGCGGCGAGATACTCGAGCCAGAAGCTCACCGGGTACGTCGATCGGGGCTTGACCCCGAGCGACTCGAGCGCGCGGACGTCGAGGATCGGATAGTCCTCGGGAAACGCGAAGTACAGGAGCGCCGACGCCGTCGGCACCCCGACACCCTCGAGCTCGAGCAGCGCGGCGATCCGGGTTGCCTCGTCGCCGGCGGCCAGGGCCCGGCCGGTGGCGTCGACGACCGCCGCCTCGGGGTTGGCCGCGACCTTCGGGCGGCTGCGGACGGTCTTCCATGCACACACCTGCGTGAACTCCTCGCGCGTGTAATGACCACGAGCCGACGCGGCCGCTCCGACCGCCAGCCGTGAGCCGTCGTCTACGTCTGAACCCGGAAACCGCGCGGCGAGCGCCTGTATCTCCGAGACGGGGAACCGAAGCGCGAAGGTCCGGCGCGGAGCGGACGTCAGCGGCGGTCGCCGCCCCCGAACAGCTGCAGGAAGAACAGGAACACGTTGAAGATGTCGAGGAAGATCCCCGCCGCGATCGGGACGGCCGCGTAGTTGTTCGCGCGGCGGAGGCGGTTGAAATCGACGATCGTGAACCCGCCGAAGATCACGAGTCCGAGGACGCAATAGATGATGTTCGAATGCGGGATCGAGACGAAGATCGTCACGAGCCCGAACACGATCAGCGCCAGCAGCGCCCAGAACAGCGTTCTCGCAAACACCGACAGGTCTCGGCGCGTGGCGTAGCCGAATGCCCCGCAGCCGGCGACGAACGCGCCGGTGGCGCCGGCGGCCTGCCACAGGGCGGCCGGGTCGGCGTTGGCGTAGACGGCGATGACGGGTGCGACGGCGAGCCCGAGGGAGAGGCCGAGGCCGAACAGCAACGCGATCGCGACCTGTTCGCGCCCGCGCGAATTCGCGATGTTCAGTCCGAAGATGCAGGCGAAAGCGGCGATGAAGAACAGGAGCCCGGCGCCGCCGCTGAGATCCCGGCCGATGTAGGCGCCGAGTGCGGCGAATCCCGTGGTAACCGCGACCAGGCCCATGACCTGGCCGAATACCGCGCGTGACTGGTCGCGCGTGAGCGCGCCGCCGCCAAAGGCAGTCTGGTCGTAGGTAGACATGGGCTGCTCCTGATCGCTTAGTAGGTCCCGAACCCCTGCTGCACACAAGGTAGACGATCGGACAACGGTTCCTCGACGGCCCACCCCGACGTCAGATCTTGACTAGTTATGATCTAACTAGTATGGTGCTGGTCATGAAAAAACCTGGAACACCACGGCGCTCGTCGCTCGGGCTGATCGTGCTCTGGCAGCTGTTCGAAGGGCCGATGCACGTCTACCGGGTGCAGAAGATGATCGAAGCCCAGGGCAAGGATCGCGTGGTCAACGTGCGATCTCGGGCGAGCCTGTATCAGACGATCGAGCGCCTGCATCGCCATGGCCTGGTGGAGTGGTTCGCGACCGGCCGCGCCGACCGCTATCCGGATCGGGTCGTGTATGAGATCACCGACGCGGGACGCGCGGTCGCGCGTCAGTGGCTGCGCGAGATGCTCCACACCACCGAGGGCGAGTACCCGGAGTTCATCGCCGCGCTGTCGATTCTGTTCGGGCTGCCCCCCGACGACGCGCGCGCCGAACTCGAGCTGCGCGCCGAGCGGCTCCAGGATGCCCTGGCCGCCAGCGAGCAGGAGCTGGCGAGTGCGCCCCCCGGGCTGCCGCGCCTGTTCCTGCTCGAGGAGGAGTACCGCAAGGCGATGCTCGAGGCCGAGATCGGGTGGCTGCGCGGCCTGATCGAAGACCTGCGCGAAGGACGGCTGACCTGGAGTGAGGAGTGGCTGCGCGAGCTCGCGGCGACGTTCCTCCCCGCAGACGGCGACGACCAACAACACGAGGAGGACGAATAGATGACCGCGATGATCGAGGCCCATGGCTTGACGAAGCGCTACGGCAAGACGGTCGCGCTCGACGGCCTGGACCTGGCGGCCGACGCCGGGCAGGTGGTCGCCGTGCTCGGCCCGAACGGCGCCGGCAAGACGACGTTCGTCCGGACGGTGGCGACGCTGCTCCGCGCGGACGCGGGAACGTTGCTGGTCGCCGGTTACGACGCCCGCAAGGAGCCGGCCGCGGTCCGTCGCGTGATCGGCCTCGCGGGGCAGTTCGCGGCGATCGAGCCGGCGATGAGCGGACGCGAGAACCTCGAGATGGTCGCGCGGTTGTTCGGGCAGAGGCGCCGGACGGCCAAGGCGAGCGCCGCCGCCGTCCTCGAGCAGCTCGGCCTGGCCGGCGACGGCGACCGGCTGGCGAGGACGTACTCGGGCGGCATGCGCCGGCGGCTCGACCTCGGCGCGAGCCTCGTCGGCGCTCCCCGCGTGCTGCTGCTCGACGAGCCGACCACGGGCCTCGACCCGCGCAGCCGGATCGAGCTGTGGGAGGCGATCCGGAAGCTGGTCCAGGCGGGGACCGACGTGCTGCTGACCACGCAATACCTCGACGAGGCCGATCACCTCGCCAGCCAGGTCGTCATCATCGACCACGGCAAGGCGGTGGCGACGGGCAGTCCCGCCGAGCTCAAGCGCCAGATCGGCGGCAGCATCGTCGAGCTCCACGTCCGCAACCGCATGGACCTCGCGCGGGTCGCCGAGATGCTCGGCCGGCTCGACCACGGTGAGACGCAGATCGACGAGTCGACTCGGCGCGTCAGCGTGCGCGTGCACTCGGGCGGCGAGGCGCTGATGTCAGCGCTGCGCTCGCTCGAGGCGGCGGGCGTCGAGCTCGAGGACATCGCCATGCGCCAGCCGAACCTCGACGAGGTGTTCCTGTCCTTGACCGGCCGGCCGACAGCAGACAGTCGCTCGATGGCGGCCCGGGCCGCCTGACCAAAACCGAAAGGAAAAATCAAAAATGACAACAGCAGTCGCCTACGGCGCCGCGGGCAGGGGCGCGGGGCTCGCCAGGAGCACCTCGACCGTCACCCGCCGTGCGCTCCTGCGCTACGTGCGCACACCGCAGCTGATCGTGCTCGCCACGGTGCAGATGTCGGTGTTCTTCCTGATCTACCGCTACATGTTCGGCGGCGCGATCCACATCGCCGGCATGTCGTACGTCGACTATCTCGTCCCCGGGTTCATCGCCACCGGCGTCCTCTTCGCGGGGATCGGGACCGCGACCGCGGTGGCCGAGGACCTCGAGCAGGGGTTCGTCGACCGGTTGCGTTCACTGCCGATCCCGCGGAGCTCGGTCCTGATCGCCCGCGCCACCGCGGACACGGCGATCCTCGCGTGGAGCACGGCGTTCACGGCGGCGGTGGCGTTCGCGGTCGGCTTCACCCTCCACGGCTCGGCCCTCGAGGGGCTCGCGGCGTTCGGGCTGGTCGTGCTGTTCGGGTTCGCGTTCGAATGGGTGTTCATCACGATGGGCCTGTTCGCCGGCAACGCGCAGGCGGCGCAGGGGATGGGGATGATCGTGTTTCCGTTCGCGTTCGTCTCGAGCGCGTACGTCCCGGTGAGCTCGATGCCGAGCTGGCTGCAGGCGTTCGCCGAGCATCAGCCGCTGACGTACATGGTCGACGCGGTGCGCGCGCTGACGCTCGGTCCGCAGGCGCAAGCGTTGCTCGGCCACCCGTGCGACTACTACGTGACGCGCTCGCTGCTGTGGGCGCTCGGGATCATCGTCGTGTCGCTCCCGATCGCCGTCTGGAGGTACCGGCGCGGCTGACCGGCTCGCGGCGCCCGCGCGGCGGGATCGATAATGCCTCGCGACATGTCCGTACGCGGATTGAAGATCCGGCCGGGAGACGAGAGCGACGGTCCGGCCGTGATCGCGATGTTCGACGAGGCGATCGCGTGGCTGGTCGAGCGGGGTCAAACCGGACAGTGGGGAGCGACCCCGTTCTCCGAACGGCCCGGGATCCGCGAGCGCGTCTATGGCTTCAGGGTCGGCGGCGGTTTGCACATCGCCGAGATGAGGGGAGGGCCGGTCGGCGTCCTGGTCGTCGGTCCCGCCCCCGCGTACGCGCCCGCCGCGCCCCTGCCGGAGCTCTACATAATCCTGCTGATCAGCTCGCGGCGGCTGGTCGGGCGTGGAATCGGCGGCGCGCTCATCGACAAGGCAATCGAGATCGCCTACGAGCGAAAGGCGGAGATCCTGCGGGTCGATTGCTGGGGGCACGCGCCGGGGCTCGTCCACTGGTACGAGAAGCAGGGGTTCACGCGGTCGAACCGGTTCGAGCTGAATGGCTGGCAAGGCCAGATCTTCACGATGGAGCTCTGACCGCCGCTCGGGCTCTGGCCACGACGCGGAGCCCCTGCACCTCGTCGTTGGTGTGGCTGCCGCGATTCGCGACGGGACGCGAGGCCGGGCGCGCCGGGCGGGATCAACCGCGCGCACGGGAGCGTCCGCGACACGGGCACTCCCGGCTCGTGGGGATGCCGGCGTATGCGATAGCCGCGGGCTGCCGGTAGCCGCGGAACGGAGCATCGAGGACGATGATTTGCGGTTTCGATGCGCTTGCGCACGGGAATCGAATGCTCGTGCCGCTGTATTGCTGTCGTGCGTGTGGTTTCGCGACAACGGCGTCATGGCGCAACGCCGTCATCGCCCACCACGTCGGGGCGCCTGAGTGCGCCGGCGAGCTCGCCATGGTGGTGAGCTTCGCGGGGCGTCCGCCCGAATCGAGTCGGGTGCGCCCACGGCCCGAGGGCAGCCGGGCCGCGGCCGAGGGTGCCGATCCCGGGAATGACCCGGCTCGAGGCCCCAGCTGACGGGGGTCTCAGGCCGCGGGCTTACCCGCGGTCCCGAGCCGTGGCCCGGGCCGCTCGAGCTCGAACCAGACGTGAGTCGTCCCCTCGTGGATCCCCCAACGGCTGGATTCGGCGTCGACGATCGACAGCCCGCGTCCGCCGATGCCGGCGAAATCCTGCTGACGGACCGTCCGCTCGAAACCGTCACCCTCGTCGATCACCTCGACGAGCAGGCGATCCTCGTCGAGCGTCGCTCGCAGCGTGATCCCGCCGTGGCCGTGGACGACGGCGTTGGTGACGAGTTCGCTGGCCAGCAGCCTCGCGGCGCCGAGCTGATCGGCGTCGACCGCCGAGCCGAGCCAGTCCGCTAGTGATCGCCGGGCGATTCCCGGCGCTCTTACCGTGTGGGGCAGGCTTACCTCAAGCATCGGCCGCAACGTGCCACGGACGAGGAGCCGAGTGGCGCGTCGAACCCAAGATACCCACGGTCACGGCGATTATGCCCCCGCGGAGCTCGTCCCGAGGCGGTTTGCCAGCAGCTCGACGGTCGCGCCCTGGATCAGCGTCGAGACCAGCACCGCGAAGAACACGAGGTTGAAGAACTCGAGGCTGCGCGGCACGTGCTCGATCAGCGGCAGCGTCGCGAGCACGACCGGCACTCCGCCGCGGAGCCCGGCCCAGCCGATCAGGGCCCGCTCGCGGCCGGTGAAGCGGCTGCGCGCGGTGGCCGCGAACGCCGACACCGGACGGGCAACGAACGCAAGCAGCAGCGCCAGCAGCGTCCCGCGGACGAGCACCGATCCGAGCTGGCTCGGGAACACGAGCAGTCCCAGGGCGAAGAACATCCCGATGTCGGCGACGGCCGCGAGCCCCTCGTGGAACGGCAGCAGGTCGCGGTGCGACGGGACGTCGGCGTCGCCGACCGCGAGGGCGGCCAGATACACCGCGAGGAACCCCGAGCCGTCGAGCGAGGCCGCGGCGCCGTACGCGATCGCCGCGGTTGCGAACGAGGCCACGAGCGCGAGGCCTGACGGGGCCGATGCCAGGCGCTTCAGCGCCGCCGTCGCGAGGGCGCCCATCACGACTCCGACGCCGATCCCCACCACGAGCTGCTTGACGAGGAACCAGACGGCATCGAGCGGGCCGTACCCCGGGATGCGGATGACCTCGACCATCACCAGCACGAGCATCACCGCGATCGGATCGTTCAGGCCAGCCTCTCCTTCGAGCGTCAGCGCGAGCTCGCGCGGGAGGCGTATGCCGCGCAGGAGCGCGAACACCGCCGCCCCGTCGGTCGGGGACAGAATCGCGCCGAGCAGCAGTCCCTCCGCGATCGAGAAGTGAAATAGCCAGCTCGCGGTGAGGCCGGCGATGGCCGCGGTTCCCGCCGTGCCGATCGCCGCCAACGAGACCGACGGTCCGAGGACCGGCCGGAGCGCGCGAAACCCGGTCGTCAGCCCGCCCTCGAACAGGATCAGCACGAGCGCGACCGTTCCCACGAGGTGCGCCAGCGAATAGTTCGCGAAGTCGATCCAGCCTAGCCCGTCGGTCCCGACCGCCATGCCCAGCCCGATGAACAGGAGCAAGGCCGGGAGTCGCACGCGCGCCGCCAGCGCCGAGGCCGCCACACCGGCCGCGAGCAGACCCCCGCCGGCGAGGATGAGTTGCGCCTCATTGTCCATTTCGACGGACGATGCCATGCCGTCCCCCGATGCAGGCTCGTGCACGTTCATGCACGAGTGTGTACGAACGTGTAGGATCCCGAAGGTGCTTACCGACGAGCGACGCGCCCTGATCCTCGATCGGTTGCGCTCGCACGGGCGCGTGCTCGCCGCCGACCTGACCGCCGAGCTCGACGTCTCCTCCGACACGATCCGCCGCGACCTCCGTGAGCTCGACGGCGCGGGCCTGCTCCGGCGCGTGCACGGTGGCGCGCTGCCCCGCTTCGGCGACGGCGCGCCGTTCGAGGCTCGGGCACGGCGTGCACCGGAGGCGAAGGCATCGATCGCGCGGCGCGCCGCCGAGTGCGTGCGTGACGGCCAGCTTGTCGTGCTCGACGGCGGGACGACGACGCTCGAGGTCGCGCGTGTGCTGCGCGACAAGCCGCAGCTCCGCGCGCGCGTGACCACCACGAGTCCTCCGATCGCGCTCGCGCTCGCCCACCATCCCGGCCTGGAGGTGACGGTCGTCGGTGGCGTGTTGCGTCCGGACTCGCTCGTGACGGTCGGCGCCACCACGGTGCAGGAGCTGCGGCTGATCCGTGCGGACGTCGTGTTCCTCGGCGTGTGCGGGCTGCACCCCGAGATCGGTGTCACCACCTCCGACCTCGAGGAGCGCCACGTGAAGGCGGCGATGATCGAGGGCGCCGCCGAGGTGATCGCGCTCGCCGACCACGACAAGCTCGGTACCGCGATGTCGGTCGTCGTCGCGCCGCTCAGCGCCGTGACGTGTCTGGTAACCGACAGGGATGCAGACGACGGGGCGCTCGCGCCGTATCGCGCGCTCGGGATCGACGTGCTGCGCGGATGAAGCGCGGTATCGCGCCGATGGGTGCCGGTTCCGCCCGCATCGGGATCACGGCCGTGTTCTTCGTCAACGGCGCCCTGTTTGCGACGTGGGCGTCGCGGATCCCGGCGCTGTCGAACCAGGTCGGCGCCGGCACCGGCGATCTCGGTCTGGCGCTGCTCGCGCCGGCGGTCGGGGCGGTGATCGCGATGCCGTTCGTCGGCCGCCTGCTGCCCGGCCGCTCGAGCCGGACGTTCACCCGGCTCGCGCTCGCCGGGTCGATGGCCGCGATTCTGCTGCCGGCGCTCGCGCGCAGCGTCCCGGCGCTGGCCGGCGCGCTGTTCGTGGTCGGCGTGACCAACTCCGCGATGGATCTCTCGATGAACGCACAGGGCGTGTCGGTGGAGCGTCACATGAAGCGCCCGATCCTGTCCTCGCTCCACGCCGCATTCTCGTTCGGCGGGTTCGCCGGCGCCGGCCTGGGCGCGCTCGCCGCCGCGCTCGACGTCGCCCCGCTCCCGCACTTCGCCGCGGCCGCGGTGCTGTTCGGAGTGCCGGGCCTGATCGCCACCGGCCCGCTGCTGGCGCGGGACGAGGATGCCGACGCGCACGCGCCGACCATCCGCTGGCGATCGCTGCCGTCGCGGCTCGTGGTGCTCGGGATCGCGTGCCTGTTCTGCCTCATGGCCGAGGGCGGGGCGTCCGACTGGAGCGCGAAGCTCGTCCGCGACGACCTCGCCGGATCGGCGGCGCTCGGGGCGATCACGTACGCCGTGTTCAGCGTCGCGATGGGAGCGGGACGGCTGATGGCCGACCGGTTGTGGGTTCGTTGGGGCTCCGTCGGTCTGCTTCGCCGCTGCGGCGCGCTTGCTGCCCTCGGGTTCGCCGCGGGGCTCGCCGCGGGCACGGCGCCGGCCGCGATCGCCGGGTTCGGCGCGCTCGGGCTCGGGCTCGCCGGGGTCGTGCCGACGCTGTTCCGCGCCGGCGCCGATCAGCCGGGCGTGTCCACCGGGCCGGCGCTGGCCGCGGTCACCTCGCTCGGCTACCTCGGCTTCCTCGGCGGGCCGCCGTTGATCGGCGGCGCGGCGCAGGTCACGTCACTCCGTCTGGCGTGCGGGATCATGGTGCTCGCCGGCCTGCTCGTCGTGCTGCTCGCCGGCGCGACGGCCGTTCCCGCGGAGGCCGGGGACCTGCGCTCGCCGGCGTCGGCTTCCCTCGCCCGTAGCGCGACGCTACCGTAGCTCCATGCGGACGACCAGTCGGCTCGCACTCGTGCTCGCCCCGGCGCTGTGCGCGCTGCTGCTCGTCGGCTGCGGGTCGTCGGTGCCGGCCGCGGTCGATTCCGCCGCACGGTCGGCCGGCCTCGGGCTGGTCCGCGTCGGGGTGTTCGACCAGCCGGTGTACGCGACGGGAGCGCCGGGCGACCCGCACCGGCTGTTCGTCGTCGAGAAGCGCGGCGTGATCGTGGTGCTGGTAGACGGCCACCGGCGTGCACGGCCGTTTCTGGACATCTCCAAGCTCGTCGACTCGAGCGGCGAGGAGCAGGGCCTGCTGTCGATGGCGTTCGCGCCGGATTACGCGCACAGCGGGCGGTTCTACGTCGACTACACCGGCTCGGGCGGCGATCTGCACATCGTCCAGTACCGCCGCGCCGCCGGCGACCCGAACCTCGCCGTCGCTTCGAGCGCCAGGACGGTGCTGACAATCCCGCACCACCAGTACTCCAACCACAACGGCGGCCAGCTCCAGTTCGGCCCCGACGGCGACCTCTACATCGGAGTCGGCGATGGCGGCAACGAGGACGATCCGATGAACGAGGGGCAGAACACCGACGTGCTGCTCGGGAAGCTGCTGCGCATCCAGCCCGGCGTGAACGGCGGCTACTCGATCCCGGCGGGCAACCCGTTCGCCGGCAAGCCCGGCCGGCGCCCCGAGATCTGGGCCTACGGTTTGCGGAACCCGTGGCGCTTCTCGTTCGACCGGCTGACCGGAGCGCTGATCATCGGCGACGTCGGACAGGATCAGCAGGAAGAGGTCGACTTCGCGCCGCGGGACACGGGGGCTGGAGCCAACTATGGCTGGAGCATCTTCGAGGGTGACCGCCGCAACAAGCCGGGGCAGGCGCCCGGGGCGGTGTTCCCGGTGCTCGTCACCCAGCACAGCCAGGGGTACTGCGCGATCATCGGCGGGTATGTCGTCAGGGACCGCTCGGTGCCGGCGTTGTACGGCCGGTATGTGTACGGCGACCTGTGCAAGCCGGGGATCAGGTCGGCGAAGCTCATCCCCGATCGCGCGAGCGGCGATCGCGGCACCGGCCTGTCCGTCCACGACATGTCGTCGTTCGGCGAGGACACGCTTGGGCGCATCTATGCGCTCTCGCTCGACGGCCCCGTCTATCGGATTGCCGGGGGGTGATTCAGATGTCAGATCAACTGAAGACGCAGGCCGACCAGGTCGCCGAGATCGCCAAGCTCGTCCAGGACGCGCAGGACAAGCTCGATCAGGTGGTTCGCGCGCTGCGCATGCTCGAGGACCGCATCAAGCCGGAGGACCGCGAGCGGGGCTGACCCCGATCCGGGCCGACCCGATCCGGGCTGAGCTCGATCCGGGCTGACCGCGATCCAGGCCGACCCGCGGTTCGGGCGAGCGCGGGCGGGCGGGTCGTGGTCACAGCAGGTTCGTGAAGATCGCCAGGCCGACCGTGGTCAGCGCGACCCCGCTGACCACGAGCGGGGTGCGATAGGCCCCGAGCGCGAAGCCGACGATCAGGTTGTCGATGCTGAGCGCGGCGCCGAGGAGCATGAGCCGATCACCCGCATGCCGCCCTCGAACAATCCGAACGCCAGCGCGGTCCGGGTCCGTGTCGCCTGATCGGCTCCGGAGATGCCGATCGCGATCGACGCCGCGAGGTTGTTGAG
>Ga0335077_10012099_pt1 | contig 10789 bp, 7 predicted proteins | sample Lox_Sample_31_FD_207151 | JGI IMG/M metagenome (GOLD analysis project Ga0335077, IMG submission 207151) | Soil microbial communities from Loxahatchee National Wildlife Refuge, Florida, United States - Lox_Sample_3.1 | ecosystem: Environmental > Terrestrial > Soil > Wetlands | place: USA: Florida...
CGCCGAAAGAGGAGAATCCGCACCGATGATTCAGCCGCTCCGCAAGATGCATTGGAGAGTTTTCATATTGCTGGCGATCGTGCTGCCCGTGTTGTTGATTGCGGGAATTCGCGCCCGCCATGATGTTTTGCGAGGCGACCCGATGCCGAAAAACGGGCATGCGCCGGGCCGGCCCGCACAACCTCGCCAGGTATCGCAATCCCTCGCCACCGGAGCGCTCCGATGAGCCACACGTATGTCGCCGTGGGCTGGAATGTGCAAAAGCGCGCCTACGACCTGGTGCTCGCCGGCGGGATCGTGTTGTATCTCGGAACATTCGTGGCGCTCAGCGCGTGGCTGCATCCTACGGCGACGGCGGAGACGCTTCTCATTCGCGCGTTCGGGTCCTGCGCATTTTTGTTGCTGAATCTCATCCTGTGCATCGGCCCGTTATGCCGGCTCGACCCTCGCTTTCTGCCGCTCCTTTACAATCGCCGCCACCTTGGCGTGACGACGTTCTTTCTGGGGTTGTGCCACGGCGCCTTCGGGCTGTTTCAATTTCATGCGCTGGGAGACACTGATCCGCTGGTGAGCCTGTTCACGGCGAACCGCAATTTCACCAGCGTGGCGGATTTCCCGTTTCAGCCCCTCGGCTTTTTCGCGCTGGTTATTCTTTTCTTGATGGCGGCCACCAGCCACGATTTCTGGCTGCGCAATCTGACTCCGCCTGTCTGGAAAGCGCTGCACATGCTCGTATATCTCGCCTATGCGCTGCTTGTGGCCCACATCACGCTGGGCTTGCTGCAAACGGAACGCAGCCCCTGGCTGGTTGCGGGGATGGCCGTCAGCTTGACTCTGGTGCTTTCGCTGCACCTGGCTGCGGCGTGGAGGGAACGCAGGCTCGACGAGCCCTCGATGCAAAGGATGGAGCGGGATTTCGTCGCGGCTTGCGCGGTGGAGGACATCCCGGAAAAATGCGCAAAAGTAGTTTCGGTTCGCGGCGAGCGCGTGGCCATTTTCAAATATGACGGCCGGATTTCCGCAATCTCCAACGTGTGTAGACACCAGAATGGCCCGTTGGGCGAAGGGCGAATCATCGATGGCTGCGTCACGTGTCCCTGGCACGGGTACCAATATTTGCCGGAGACAGGGGGTTCCCCGCCACCGTTCACGGAAAAGGTATCTACGTTTCGAACCCGGCTCGCCGACGGCCTGGTCTGGCTGGATCCGAAGCCGCTGGCGCCCGGAACCCGGGTTGAGCCCTGCCGGATCGAGCCGGCCTGAAGCATGACGATGAGTGATTTTTACATCGGATATCTTTCCAGCGTGCCGCCAGCAATCCGCAAGCGAGTGCGCATCGCCGTGGCGCTTGTAGTCCTTTTTGGCGTTGCGGGGGCGGCGCTTCTTGCCGGCGTTCAGGGGAAATTTGCAAATTCGTTCTTCGACTATGGGAAACCCGCGGAATTTACGGGGACTTTGCAGCTGCATCCGTTTCCTACACTGGTTCCGGACAATGCGGATGCCGCGGAGGCAGGCTCCCGCGCGCCATATCTTCTGGTGGCCCCGGGAAAATTCGGCGCGGATGCTTTATTGGCGGGGCTGGATGCGACGCGGGTCCAACTGCGCGGAACGCTGATTCACCGGGCGGAGGGGCACGCGATTGAAATCGAACCCGGGACGCTCAGGAAGTTGCAAAGTTCTCCCGTCGCCCCCGGCGAGATCGGGGATTTGGGCGATGTCACGCTAAACGGAGAAATTGTGGATACGAAGTGCTACCTCGGCGTGATGAACCCCGGCGAAGGGAAGGTCCATCGCGACTGCGCCGCCCGGTGCCTGAGCGGCGGTATTCCGCCCGCGCTGGTTACTCGCGATTGGGATGGGGTCACTCGACTCTTTCTCCTGATTGGAGAGAATGGGGCGCCGCTCCCCAAGGCGGATTTTCTGCAACGCGTCGGGCAGCCCGTTTCGATTCAGGGACACGCGTTTGCCTCGGAAGGACTCGATTATCTGCGTACCACCGCCTCCGGGATCCAAGTCCTTCCCTAGGCTGGGGTTCTGGTCCAATGAAACCTTTTTCCATTTTCCGACTCTGATATGCCCGGGGCGCTTTTCTGTGAAGTTGGCTGTGGAAGAGAGGAAGCCATGTGGTCTCATCTGTTCCGGTCGCCTATTGTTTACGCCGCAACGGCCGGTCTTCTCGTAGGGCTCGCGGTTCTTCATCCTTGGCAAAAATCAAATGCCGCCCCCAGCCATCAACCGCTGGGCAATCCGCAGCCTGTGATCGTGGAACTTTTTACCTCCGAGGGCTGCTCGAGCTGCCCGCCCGCCGACGCTTTGCTGAAACGCTTGAGCGAACAACAACCCGTCGAGGGCGCGCAGGTGATTGCCCTTGAGGAGCACGTGGACTATTGGAACAACCTCGGCTGGGCCGATCCGTTCTCGTCCAATGCTTTCTCGCAACGCCAAGACGAATACGCTCGTTCGTTCGGCACCGGCAGCGTTTACACGCCCCAGATGATCGTGGATGGCCAGTTTGAACTTGTCGGCAGCCGCGGGACCCAGGCACGCGAGACCATCCAAAAGGCCGCCGGTCTGCCCAAGCTGGAAGTGCGTCTGACTCCCATTCCGAATTCCGCGCCGGAGAAACCTGGGGTGGAAGTTCGAATCGCGAACCCCAATGCGGTCCAATTGCGCCATGCGCCGGAGCTCTGGGTGGCGATTACCGAGACGAATCTGCAATCCGACGTCAAGGCCGGAGAAAATTCGGGAGAAGTCCTGAAACATGCTGCCGTGGTGCGGAGCCTGCGAAACGCGGGGACCGTTCAGGATTTATCCAGCTATCAGGAGCGCGTGAATCTTTTCCTCGATTCCAAGTGGAAAAAGGAAAATCTTGGCGTTGTGGTTTTTGTTGCGGAGAAGGATTCACACAAGATTATCGGTGTGGGGACGGCGACCTTGCGCCCTTAGGTTAAGTTCAGCGGCGGATGGTCAAGACGGGGCAAGGCGATTGGCAGGCCAGTTGGTAGGCTACGGCGGATGGCAGCAGTCCGGTGGTGTGTTTCCCGGAGCGCATCCCCAGCACAATCAGATCGGAATTTTCCGTTCGTGCCAGTTCCAGAATCTGTTCGGCAGGTTCACCGAAGCGCACACGGAATGTGGGTTCGCACTTTCCGACGCAGACAGCGGGAATGCCGCGTTTCAGCCTTTGAACCATGAACTCTTCGACGATTTTGTGGGCCCCCTTCGGGGTATCGGGGGATTCCTCCACCACGTGTAACACGGTCAATTCGGCCTGTTGCTCGCGTTCCAGCGCGTAAGCAATGCCCGCCGCACGTTCGGCATGCGGCTTGAAATTTGTGGCGTAGAGAATGCGGCGGACGCCCACGCGGCCCTCTTCAGGGGGCTGTGCGCCGGGACCAACGGTCAACACCGGCCGCTCCGCCAGCCGGAAAATCTCTTCCGCGACCGGCCCCAGCAGGCGCTTCTTCCCTGCGGTTTGCCCGTGCGTGCCGAGCACAATCAGATCGACGGAATGCATTTTCGCAAATTCCTGCAACTGGGGCCAAATCCCGCCGCAGCACAAAATCTCGGTCTGGACGAGGTCCGTCGAACCAGTTTCTTTCACCAGTCGCTGCATTTCTCGTGCAGCGAAATCCTTAGCGTTCCGGATGACCTCTTCGCCAGCTTCGGGGGAGACGTATTGGGAGACGACGGAAGGTATCGCGTGAATCAGGAATATCTTGCTCTGGAGTTTGCGTGCCATGCCCACCGCGTATTCCAGCGCCGACCGCGCACCCGAGGAAAAATCGGTGGCGACCAGAATCCGTTGGAACTTGGCGACAGTGGCGGCCAAGTCTCCTCGGGCAACCACTCTAGACGTGGACATAACTTCTCGCGCAGGGCTCCATAGACAAATCGGGCCAATGGAAATGGGTGATGCACATCACATGCCAAGGTTCATAACGGACAACCTTATTTTAATGAAGATGTTACGAGCCACCCCGGAGGGCTGTCCGGCGTTTCTGGGCCAGTTCACCCACAGCCCGGTGGGTTTTCACGCTGCTTGAAGGCGGCACTACCCTGGGGGTTGGCCAGGCCTACACGGCTTTCGCGTGCCATTATTAGAGCCCCTCTGAGGGGTGATATCATCCTACGAATGCCCGCTCCGGAACCCAGACCCGCTCCGTCTGAAAGCTTCGTTGAGGAGATGAAACGCTACCTCCACCTTCTTCCGGAAGACGCTGCCTTCCTTAAAGAACTTGGTCCCCGCATGGAGAAATATCTGCCGGAGATGGCGGAGAGGTTTTACGCCCAGATCCCGCATCATCCGGGGGCCAGCCGGGTCTTCACGGGCGGCGAAGCGCAAGTCCAGCGCCTGAAATCCACACTGCAGGTTTGGGGCAGGGGCCTGTTCAACGGCGACTACGACGAGCATTACGCGGAAGACCGCTTCCGCATCGGCTTCCGCCATGTGCGCATCAGCCTGGACCAGAAGTACGTGATCAGCGCCATGGGTGTGGTGCGCTCGTTTTTAATGGAGAAGCTGTTTGATGAATTTCCCGCCCGCGAAAAACGCCTCACTTACTCGCAAGCCCTCGGAAAGATTCTCGACCTCGACCTGAATCTGATGTGCGATTCGTATTTTCGCGCCACGATGACCCACCTGCAGACCCTGAACCAGGAGCTCGAAAGCGCCAGCGCGCAACTTGCCGAAGCCAGCGCCATCAAGGACGAATTTCTGGCGCAAGTGTCGCACGACCTGCGCACGCCGCTGAACTCCATCCTGAGTTTCACAAAAATGGTGCTGGACGGGTTGTGCACCGATCCCGCGGAAGAGAAAGAGGTGCTGCGCGACGTTTTTGCCAGCGCCCAGTTGTTGTTGCGCCTGGTCAACGATCTGCTGGACATTTCCGCGATCGAGGCCGGCAAGCTGGCTCTGGATCTGGAAGAACTGGACCCGCGCGGCGTGTTGGATTCCACGCTCCCGCTGGTGGCCATCCAGGCCGCTTCCAAAAATATCCGCCTGGTGGACGAAACGCTGGACCAGACCTTGCCGTTGGTGCGCAGCGACGAAATCCGCTTTCGCCAAGTGCTGTTGAATCTGCTCTCCAACGCGGTGAAATTCACAAACCAGGGATGTGTGCGCGTCCGAGGAATTGTCGATCAGCCGGAAGGTTTCTTGCGGATGGAAATCGAGGACACGGGAATCGGCGTTCCGGTCGAGAAGCGCGACATCGTGTTTGAAAAATTTGTGCGCCACGACGCCAAGGCGCTGCGGGGCATCTCCGGTTCGGGACTCGGCCTGGCCATCGCGAAGCGCCTGGTGGAGATGATGAGCGGAAGAATCGGCCTGGACACGGGGCCCGGAGGAAAAGGGTCGCTGGTGTGGTTTACCTTGCCCATTTCTCCTTATGTTCGCGAAAGTGAGGCGAACCCCGCGTGAGCATGCAAGCGCAGCCGCTGGCGGGGAAGCGCGTCCTGATCGTAGAGGACAACGCGCTGGTGGCCAAGTTTTTCCGGATGGCGCTGGAGCGCGCCGGAGGCTGCAGTTGCGAAATTTCCGAGGACGTACCCACGATCCTGGAGCGCGCGGCTTCGGGGCAGATCGATCTGGTGCTGCTGGATGTTTCACTGACGAATTCGGAGTGGGAAGGCCGAACGACGAACGGCGTGGAGCTTTGCCGCCTGATTAAAGAAAAATCGATCCGGCGCCTTCCCGTGCTGCTGGCCACGGCTCATGCTATGAGCGGGGACCGCGAGCGCCTGCTGGAATCTTCCGGCGCCGACGGCTACCTGGAAAAGCCGGTATACGATTCCACGCTGCTGGTGGAAAAAGTCCGGGGACTCATCGAGCCCGCCTGAAACTACAGCCTCTTCGTGTTTACTTCCGAAATGCCGGATTGGAAACCCGCGCTCCACCTGGAGCGTTAGGGCGACGTTTATCCGTGAAACAATTGCAGTGTTCTTCTTCATCCGTTGAGCCGAGAGATTACCCGACTATGGCGACCTTTCCGGTCTTGCTGCTGCTTTGCCTGGACCTGCTGATTTTTCTTGCGGCGGGTTTTCTTTGGGATGCTTCGCCGCAAAAGAATGAAAATCTGTTTTTGTCGCTGCTTTTCCTTTGTTCCGGAGTGCCCGCTCTGATTTACCAGGTGGTCTGGCAGCGGGCGTTGTTCGCGATCTACGGGGTGAATGCGGAATCGGTTGCGGCGGTGGTAAGCGCGTTCATGCTGGGCCTGGGCCTGGGAGGATTGCTGGGCGGGTGGCTTTCGGCGCGCTACCCGCGGATGGCGCTGATCCTATTTGGGCTCTCGGAATTAGGCGTGGCCGTGTTTGGCCTTTGCTCGCTGCGGATCTTCCATTCGGCCGCGGCGCTCTCCGCGGGCGCTGCGCTGCCCTCGGTCGTGATCTTCTCGGTGCTGCTGCTGTTGGTTCCGACGTTACTAATGGGTGCGACGCTTCCGCTGCTGGTGGAGCACTTCGTCACCCGCTCCGGCCAAGTGGGAATTTCGGTTTCGCGATTGTATTTTGCGAACACCTTCGGATCCGCGATCGCTTGCTATCTCTGTGCGACCTACCTGATGCGGAATTTCGGCGAAAGCGGTTCCGTGACGATGGCGGCTTGCTGGAACACGCTTGTCGGGGCTTTTGCCTACATTTACGGCAGGCGCGCGAAATCCGGTGCCTCGGCAAGCGTGCCAACCGAGCCGATGCCAGCCGCCACGCAACCTCCAATCGCACTGCCGACCGCCCTCTTGCTTGCGGCACTTGCCGGCTTTCTGGGACTGGGATTCGAAATCGTGTGGTTCCGGGTTTTCTCGCTCGCCTCCGCTGACCGCGCTCCGGCGTTCGCGCTGCTTCTGAGCACGTACCTGGCGGGCATTGCCGCGGGCGCTTACTTGTCGGAGAAGTTCACCCAAAACTTGCGGCCGGAAGCGGTGCTGCGCACCATGGGAGTCCTGCTCCTCTCCGCGGGAGCGCTCTCTCCGTTCCTGCCACCCCTCGTGGCACATCTTTCGCATCGGGACTTGTCTTATCTCTGGAGCGCGCCCGCATTTTTCCTGGTAGCCGCAATGACGGGAAGCGTGCTGCCGCTGCTGTGTCAACTGTCGGTTGCGGCGAACCGGGAAGCGGGACGTCACGTTAGTCTCATCTACGCGGCGAATATCGCGGGCTCTGTAGCCGGAAGCCTGGGCATCGGATTCGTTTGGTTGCAACATGCGGGACTGCGCGCGGTTTGCCTGCAGCTTGGCGTCTTAGGAGTGCTTGCCGGTTTGCTGGTCCTGCTGCTCCTGCGGGGAGTCCGGTGGAAGCCGGTGTGGTTACTTGCGGCCGCAAGTTTGCTGTTCATCATGCTGGCTGGGCAAACGTACAACCTGCTCTTTGAAAAACTGGTGTTTGGGACGCGGGCGGAATCCAATACGCCGTTCGCCAGCATGGTGGAAAACCGCAACGGAGTGATTTGCGTGACGCAGGACGGCGCGGTTTTTGGCGAAGGCGTCTACGATGGCCATTTCAATGTGAGTCCGGCAAAAGACGTCAACCTTATCATTCGCGCGTACACCGCGATGGGGTTGCATCCGGCGCCGCAGCGCATGCTGATGATTGGGCTGGCTTCGGGATCCTGGGGACAAGTGTTCGCCAACGATTCGCGCGTTTCGCAATTCGATATTGTGGAGATCAACCCGGGCTACCTGCAGTTGATTCCGCGGTACCCGGCGGTGCGTTCCCTCCTCCAGAATCCCAAGGTGCATTTGTACGTGGACGACGGGCGCCGCTGGCTGGTCGCGCATCCCGCGGAGAAGTACGATCTGATCGTGGTCAACTCCACGTTTCACTGGCGGAATCACAGCACGACACTGCTCTCGCGAGATTTCTACCAACTGGTGCGCCAGCACATGAATCCAGGAGCGGTCTACTACTTCAATAGCACCGAGTCGAATGAAACGATGGCGACCGCACTCAGTGTTTTCCCGTACAGCCTGCGCGTCATCAATTTTCTGGCCGTGAGCGATTCGCCCATCCATCTGGACCGAGATGCCTGGTTGCGCAATCTGGCCGACTTCCGGATAGACGGAAGGCCGATGTTCGACGAGGGGACTTCCGAAGGGCGGCTGTTGCTGGTGGGCTACCAGCAATTTGCGGACTCGATCCGGGGGCAGCCGCAAGTGCTGGGATTGGAGAGCGACGCGTCCTTGCGCGGCCGGCTGGGTTCCGTGCACCTGATCACGGACGACAATATGGGCCGGGAGTGGGCGCCGGACGTGGCTCTGCCCTGGCGCCGCTAGCGCCGGCGTCTAACCCAGGGTGGCTTCGAGAACTTCGCGCAGCAGCATTTGTTTTTGCGCGGTGAGCTTCGCGCCCTGCGCGGTCAGATAGAAAACGTCGATCGCTTTTTGGCCCTCGGTGTCGATCAGCGCGACGTCAATGTTGCAACCCTGGCGGGCCAGCGCCGAACCCAGTTCGTAGAGAAGTCCCGGGCGATCCTGCGTCATCACTTCCATCAGCGTGGAATGATCGGAGGAGTCGTCGTCAAACTGGATGGAAGTGCGGGTGGTTACCTTTGGCGGCTTGGCCATGGCCCCGGCCAGGCGGCCTCGCAGCAGCGGTTCGAGAGGCTGCTTGCCGTTGACCACGTCGGCGATGCCTTGCTGGAAACGCGCGCGTTCGCCAGGATTCAGTTCCAAGGTGCGGTGCAGGTCGACAAAGTGAAAGGTGTCCAGCACGACCCCCGCCGAGTTTGCAAACGCATCCGCCTTCACGATGTTCATGCCCCACGCTGCAAGCGCTCCTGAGATGGCCGCGAACAGCGCCGGCCGGTCTTCGGACAGCAGCGTCAACTCAAAGGCGTGCTTGCGCTCCTTCAAATCCGTCTGGACGGGCTGCTCTCCCAGCTTTTGGTAGAGAGAGAAGTGCAAGGCGATCTCCTCGGGCGAATGAACGGCCAGGTAGCGCCGTGGGAAGCCCTCGAGGAAGCGCTCCAACTGTTCCTTGGATGCCAGAGGGGAGAGCTGCCGCACCTGCTCGAGCAGGTGGGCTTCGTCGGATACATGCAGGCGGTCGCGATCCACGGTTCGGCTGAAATAATTGGAGGTGGCGACGAACAGCTGCCAGAGCATTTCCGATTTCCAGGGCGTCAGCGCTTCCGGATTGACGGCGTGGATGTCCGCATAGGTAAGCAGGCAGAGACGCTGCAGGCGCTCCTGCGTGCCGACAACGGCGGCGAATCCCGAAACGGCGGAAGGATCAAAAATGTCGCGGCGCTGCACGGTGGCGGACATATCCAGGTGGTGCTCGATCAAGAAGTGCACTTCGGCTTTTTCTTCGGCGGTGAGTTTCAGCCGGTCCGCGGCGGTTTCCAGGGCCTGCAGGCTGCCGGCTACGTGGCTTTCCACGGGCATGCCTTTGCCGACGTCGTGCAGCAGCAGGGAGAGAATGAGCAGGTCGCGGCGGTCGACGGTCTTCCACAAGGGGGCGAAGTGCGCGCCGCGCGCATCGGCCGCGCCGGCGAGATCCTGCAAATGCTCGATGGCCCGCAGCGAATGCTCGTCCACCGTATAGCGATGATAGAAATCGCGGACGACGAGGGAATCGATGGTGCGGAATTCGGGGAGAACGTCAATGAGGAGGCCTAGGCGGTGCATGGGCCGCAGTGCCAGGGAAGGATAATCGCCGCTAAGGATGTTGCCGAAGGCGGGCCAGGTGATGCGCGTGTTTTTCTGAGGAATCTCGGGATGGGTCATGATGTAGGCGATCCCGCGTTCCGCTTCGCGGCTGAGGGGAACGCCGAGCCGCGCGCACTCCGCGAGGAGAGCGTAAATCATCTGGCGGTCGGAAAAGACTTGTTCATTGGTCAATTCCAGCAAGCCATCGCGCACGGCGTATGGCTTCCCGTTTCCGGTTTCGACCTTGGTGCCAGGCATGGCGTTCATCAGGCGCTGCCGGAGCGAGAGCGATGTCACCGGGCGCTGCTCCATGTAGCGGAGCAGTTGGCGGTTCAAGGTGCGCGCGTGGCGGAAATAGAGGCGCATCCACTCGGCCGCGTTGCGGCGAAGATTGTCGTCGATGCCCAGAGAATGCTCGGCCGCTTCGGCCTGGAGTTCGTAGGTCAGCGTGTTGTCATTGCGCGCGTTTGCGTAATGGAGGAAACAACGGATGGCGCTCAGGAATTCCACGGCGTTGCGCGTCAGTTCGTCTTCGTTCAACGGGCTGATGCGCGGGTCGAGCCGGTCGCCCGCCAGTTGGCGCATCCACAGCGTCGCATGGTAATCGCGTAGCCCGCCGGGGGCTTCCTTCACATTCGGTTCCAGATGAAAGATCGTGTTTCCGTACCGGGAGAGGCGTTCGCGAGTCAGCCGTTGGAGTTCGGAATGCAACAGGGGCCGGGCCTGCTTTTCCGGGCCGGAAAGAACCTTGGTGTCGAGTTTTTCGAAGAGCTGCGAATCGCCGTCGAGAAAACGCCGGTCGAGCATGGCGAGGTGAAATTCCGCGTTGGACTCCTCGATGTGCTTGCACTCGTCCACGGTGCGGCCTGCGGAGCTGACGCGGAAGCCCAGATCCCAGAGCGTGCGGGAAAATTCGGAAATCAGCGGGCGAAATTCTTCCTCGGCCTTTTCGCTTCCGAAAAGAAACAGGAGGTCCAGGTCCGAATAGGGAAACAGCATCTCCCTCCCGTAGCCGCCGAGGGCCAGCAGGCTCATTCCTTGTGACGGAACGCTGCGGACCCGAAGCAATTCGCCGAATATTTTCTTGATGGTGTTGTCGGCCAGCTCACACAACTGCCGCAGCGTCTCGCGGGCGCCCGCTCCGT
>Ga0335077_10012100_pt1 | contig 10788 bp, 10 predicted proteins | sample Lox_Sample_31_FD_207151 | JGI IMG/M metagenome (GOLD analysis project Ga0335077, IMG submission 207151) | Soil microbial communities from Loxahatchee National Wildlife Refuge, Florida, United States - Lox_Sample_3.1 | ecosystem: Environmental > Terrestrial > Soil > Wetlands | place: USA...
CGATCGGCGCGGCGCAGGCGGCGAACTTCGATCTGTCCAACGCCTGCGCCGGCATGCTGACCGGGGTGTTCATCCTTCAGGACCTCATCGCCCGGGGTGAGATCAGCTGCGGCATGGTGGTTTCCGGCGAGTACATCTCTCACCTGAGCTGGAACGCGGCGCGGCAGATTCGCTCCCTGTTCAGCAAGCAGCTCGCATCGCTGACGCTTGGTGACGCGGGTGGCGCCGTGATCGTGGAACGCGCGCAAGCTGGTTCTGGCATCGAGGTCATCGGCTTCACCACCCTCGCCGAGCACAGCCGGCTGTGTCTCGCCTTCCCCAGCACCGTGGGCCCGGGCGCCCAGATGTACACCAAGTCCAGGCAGCTGCAGCGGGTGGCGATCGAGGACATGGCGCCGCTGGTTGCCGAAGTGATCGGCGAAGCCGGAATCGACCTGGCCGACATCGACTACCTGATCCCGCACCAGACGTCGGCCCGGGCCATCCGCCAGGGAACGCAGGAATTCGCCCGCCGCCTCGGCGCCAAGCCGAAACACGTGGTCGTGAATCTTGAGGAGTACGGCAACACGTCGTCGACAACCTTGTTCGTAGCACTTCACAAGTACCTCGAGGAGCAGCGGATCCACAAGGGAGACCGGGTGATGCTCCTGGCGCTCGCGTCCGGCATCGAAATCGGCATCGCCATATTCACCATCGACAGCCAGGTGGATCACTATGGGCGCACGCATTGAAGCCGCCAGCGCGCTGGCGGGCCACGGACTGCGCAAAGCCACCGCACGGCGTCTCGCCGACGCCGCCGCCCGAACCTGCCTCGCGCACGCAGGAAGAGAGCCCGGCGATGTGGACATGCTCATCAACACCGGCATATACCGGGAAGACAGCATGGGCGAGCCGGCGCTCGCTGCCCTCATCCAGGAGGACATCGGGGCCAACCTGGGCCAGCCGCCGGTAGGAGGGCACGGCACCTTCTCATTCGACCTCCTCAACGGCACCTGCGGTGTCATCAGCGCCATTCAGCTTGAGTCGGGCTTGCTGCGTTCCGGCGTCATCCGGCTCGGTGCGATCGTGACCAGCGACGTCGATCCGAAGCTCAGGGATCCCCGCGCCGCCCCCTTCCGGCCGGCCGCCGGCGCGATGCTCCTCGGCTGGGATGACACCGGGGCCGGGTTCACCGACTTCGGCACGGAAACGTTTCCCGAGTACCAGGATCTGTTCGTTAGCGGGCTGGTGTGGCAGGAGCGGCGGGGGCACCGCGTCCCGCGGGGGACAGCCGGCCAGAGCCAGATGGTCATCGACTCCAAACCCGGATATCACGCCCGCCTTGCCGACTGTGCTGAGGAGGCGGCCCACCGCTTCCTGCGCCGCCTGGGGATGGGCGTCGGCGAAATCGACCTGCTCGTCCCCGCGCCCTCGTCCCCCGAGTTCCTTGACACCCTGAGGCTGAGGCTCGGCGTCCCGGGAGACCGCGTCGCTTACCTGCCAGAAGACCTTGAAGGTGCCTACACCACCGGCCCTGTCGCAGCCCTGCAGGCAGCCATCCGATCCGGTCGGCTCGGTGAGGCCCGGAACACGCTCCTGCTCGCGGCCGGGGCAGGCATCACAGTCGCCCTCGCCCTCTACCATCAGCCACTGTTCTGAGCGGTACCCCCGGCTGGAGTGTCACTGCCCGCACGGCACAGACCCGCCATCCACCAGAATCGATAGCTTCTCAGCGGCCGCAGAGGGAAATAATCTCGGTGCGACGGGCACTAGTGTCGGCCTGGGCCGGCAAAGGGTGAGGAAGATGATCAGGAAGGCGCGGGCACTGACCGTGACACTAGCGGCGGCGGCCGCGACCCCGGTCGTTGCCGCGCTCGCCAGGAACCCCATGGTCAGGCGGGAGGCACGGTGGGTCAGCCAGTTTGCCCGGCCGCTGCAGCGGAGCGAGGCCATGGCGCCGGTGCCGCCACCGCTTCCCCCCGGCCGGGTGATCAGCCTGCCTGGCCGTGGCGAGGTGTTCGTCCGCGACTCCGGCGGCGACCCCGCGGACCCGGCTGTGCTGCTCCTGCACGGCTGGACCGCCAGCGCTGACCTCAACTTCTTCCCGGTCTATGCCGGGCTCGCCAGCTCCTACCGGGTGATTGCGCTGGACCTGCGCGGGCACGGGCGAGGGATGCGGTCGACCGAGCCGTTCAGTCTCGAAGACTGCGCCGACGACGCCGCCGCGCTCCTGGGCCAGCTTGGGACCAAGCCCACGATCGTGGTCGGGTACTCGATGGGCGGCTCGGTCGGACTGCTGCTGGCCCGGCGGCATCCTGGCACGGTGGCGGCCCTGGTCATGCAGGCCACGGCGCTCGAGTGGCGGCGGACGGCCCGCGAGCGGACGGTCTGGCGCCTGCTGTCCGTGCTCGAGCTCGGCCTACGGCTCGGTACCGGGGCCGGCGTTGTCGAACGGGTCCTTCGCGAGGCAATCGAGGAGGCACCCGAGCTCGACGTCTACCGGCCATGGCTTGCCGCTGAGTTCCAGCGCGGGCTGGCGCGCGAACTCGCCGACGCGGGCCGGGCGCTGAGCCGTTATGACGCCCAGCCCTGGGCGGGCCAGCTGGATATTCCCGCGGTCATGCTGATCACTACCAGCGACCGGCTGGTCCGCCCTTCCAAGCAGCAGGAGCTAGCCGAGGCACTGAACGCACACGTGATCGAGATCGACGCAGACCACGACCTCCCGCTGGTCAAAGGCGACGAGTACGCCCGCCTGACCAAGCTCGCCATCGATACCGCTGCCGCGGCCGCCGGGCTCCAGCCCCCCACCAGCGCACCGGCGCGGCAGGTCAGCTGAGCAGCCGCCCGCTACTTGCGGCCGGGAGACGCTGCAGGTCCGCATGGCCGCCGTCATGGCCCCGGTATACAGGTCGGCGGCGCACCTTGCGGCAGTGATATTTCCCTGTCTGCGTCAGGGCGGAAGGCCCGGCGCGGCGGGGGCTGCAGGTAGCGCGGAGCGGTCCGTGCGTGCTGGCGCTCACCTGCGCGACGTCGATGGTCTCTTCGAAGCGCCCGAAACACGGGGAGCTTGCGGCCTAGCGGGCCTCGACGATCGGCAGCCTCAGCGCTGCAGGCGCGGACGATGGGACGACCGGATGCCGCGGCGCCGTGGGCGTGACTCGCCGGTAGGCGGCGCCGACCGGGGGCCTGGCGTCACTCTCGCCCCTGTTCGGCCACAGCGCCATCGCCCGCTCTGCCTGGGCCGTGATCGTCAGTGCCGGGTTGACACCTGGGTTCGCCGAGATTGCCGAGCCATCGACGACATGCAGACCCGGATGCCCGTACATGCGGTGGTAGGGATCGACGACGGCGCTGTCCGGGGAGCCGCCGATGGCGCAACCGCCGAGAAAGTGCGCGGTCATCGGGATATCGGCCATCTCACCGACGCTGTTCAGCGGGAAGCCGCCGATCTCGGCCGCTATCCGGCGCATGGCCTCGTTGGCAGCGGGAATCCAGGTCGGGCTCGGAATGCCATGTCCTGCCTTGGAGGTCAGCTTGATCCGGCCGAGCCAGGTGCGTTTGGGATACACGGTGATCGAATTGTCAAGCGCCTGCATGGTGAGCCCGATCACGGCCCGCTCGGACCAGTGGCTGATGCCCAAGTAGAGGGATGCGAGCTGCCCTGGATGGCGCGCGACCTGCCCGAGCCACTTCACCCAGCGCGGCACCGGCCCGCCGCCGTCGGTCATCACCGTGCTGAGCAGCCCCATCGCATTGGAGCCCTTGCCGTAGCGGACCGGCTCGACGTGGGTGCTGGAGTCCGGCTGGATCGATGAGGTGATGGCCACCCCGGGGGTGAAGTCATGCCTCTTCCGGTTCCGCAGCTTCGTCAGTGCGCCGCCAAGCGCCTCAGAGTTGGTGCGGGTCGCAGCACCCAGCCGGTCGGAGATGCCCGGCAGCAAGCCCGCGGCCTTCGCCTTGTGCAGGAGCTGCTGCGTTCCCCAGGTCCCGGCCGCGAACACCACCTGTCCGGCGGTGAACGACCGTGCTGTCCGCCCGGCCCGCCACGCGCCGGTGCGCACTGTGTCCACGGCATACCCGCCGCCGTGCACCGGCCGGACCGCGATCGCTGTCATCAGCGGATGCACGGTCGCACCGGCTTTCTCAGCCAGGTACAGGTAGTTCTTCACCAGTGTGTTCTTTGCGTTGTGCCGGCAGCCGGTCATGCATTCCCCGACCTCCAGGCACCCTCGGCGGCGCGGGCCCGCGCCGCCGAAGAAGGGGTCGCCAACCTCGGCGCCGGGCTCTTTGCGGCCTTCCCGGCCGAAGAACACCCCGACCTGGGCCAGGCCGAAGGTGTCCGCCACGCCCATCTCCTCGCCCACCCTCTTGATGACCTCGTCCGACGGCGTCATCGTCGGATTCTGCACCACGCCGAGCATCCGCTCTGCTTGGTCGTAATACGGCGCGAGTTCGGCCCGCCAGTCGGTGATGTGCGCCCACTGCCGATCATGATAGAAGGCATCCGATTTTGGCCGGTACAGCGTGTTCGCGTACACCAGCGAACCTCCGCCGACTCCCGCGCCCGCCAGGATGATCACATTCCGCAACAGGTGGATCCGCTGGATGCCTGTGCAGCCGAGCTTCGGTGCCCACAAGAACTTCCGCGCGTCCCAGGACGTGCGGGGAAAATCGGCGTCCTCGAACCGGCGTCCGGCCTCGAGCACGCCTACCCGGTAGCCCTTCTCGGTGAGGCGCAAAGCAGTCACCGCCCCGCCGAAGCCCGAGCCGATCACGAGCACGTCATAGTCATGAGAAGCAGTGAGCCGGTTCATCGCCATCCCTCCCCCTGCCCGGACAGGCAATAGTCCATCCTGCGCGTCAGCGCGCCGCTGCAGCAGAGCCGAAGGTCCCCGCAAAATCCGTGAAACCATCACAGCTTGTGACCTTCTGCCCTGGCCCGGTGAGCCCGTCGCAGCTAGCGTCTAAATTGGGGACGAAGACAAGGTACTGGGGCAGCGATGCAGGAAATCTCTGTGCCCGTGACGTATGCCGTAAGGCCGGAAGACAACATCACTGATGACGTCTTCACCCACGCGGAGAACTGGCCCGGCACGGTCGGCTTGAAGCGAAGAGTGGACGGCATCTGGACGCCGGTGACCTGGCGCGAGTTCGCCGGGCAGGTGCGCGAGATCGCCGCCGGCTTCATCGCGGCCGGAATCCAGCCGGGTGACCGCGTGGCGCTGATGTCGCGCACGCGGTTCGAGTGGACACTGCTCGACTATGCGATCCTGGCCGCCGGTGGCGTCACCGTCCCGATCTACCCCACCTCCTCCCTCGAGCAGGTCGAGTGGATCCTCGGCGACTCCGGTGCGGTCGCGGTGGTGGTCGAGACCGACGATCACGCCGAGAAGATCGCCACAGCGCGGGCCGGGCTGCCTGCGCTCATCCACGTCTGGGAGATCGACGGCAGCCTTTACGAAGGCCTCTCCGATACCAAGGCGCGAGGCGTGCATGTGACACCGGAGCAAGTTGAGGAACGGCGCCGGGCCCGCGGGGCCAGCGACCTTGCCGAGATCCTCTACACCTCTGGCACAACGGGCCGCCCGAAGGGCTGCATGCTGAGCCACGGAAACCTCGTCGCGAACGCCCGCAACTGCATGCAGAACGACGGCTTCGCCAGAGTGTTCAACGAGCACCATTCGACACTGCTGTTCCTGCCGCTGTCTCACAGCTATGCCCAGGTCATCCAGTACGGAGCTGTTTACTCACGTACCGTCCTGGGGCTGGTGGACATGGCCGATGCCGCCGCCGAGCTGCCGGCGTACAGGCCGACGGCGGTGCTGTCGGTGCCGCGGCTGTGGGAGAAGGCGTACAACAGCGCCAAACACAGGGCCGGGGCCGAGGGGCATAGCAAGATCTTCGGCTGGGCGGAGGCTACTGCCATCACCTACAGCCAGGCGCTGGACACCGGGGGCCCCGGGTACGTACTCCGCTTGAAGCACGCCCTGTTCGACCGGCTCGTCTACGGCAAGCTGCGCGCTGCGCTCGGCGGCCGAGTGCAGTATGCGTGGAGTGCGGCTGCCCCGCTCGGCACCCGGCTCGGGCACTTCTTCCGCGGCTGCGGCATCAACGTCCTCGAAGGCTACGGGCTGACCGAAACCAGCCCCGCCACCAACACCAACACACCAGAAGCGCAGAAGATCGGCACCGTGGGCCGGCCGATCCCGGGCTGCACGATCCGGATCGCGCCGGACGGTGAGATCCTCGTCAAGGGCCACATGGTGTTCCAGGGCTACTGGCACAACGAGACCGCCACCAAGGAAATGATCGACGAGGAAGGGTGGCTGCACACCGGCGACATCGGCGTCCTCGACGATGACGGGTTCCTATCGATCACCGGGCGCAAGAAGGACCTGATCATCACCGCGGCTGGCAAGAACGTCGCGCCTGCCGTGCTCGAAGACCGGTTGCGCGCCCACTGGCTGGTCAGCGAGTGCCTGGTCGTGGGTGACGCGAAACCCTACATCGCAGTGCTGGTGGCGATCGACCGGGAAACGTTCGCACAATGGCAGACAAGGGCAAGCCAGCGTCGGCGACCGTGGAGGATCTACGCGACGACCCCGGCCTGCGAGAGGAGATCCAAGCTGCCGTCGACGATGCCAACAAGGCAGTGTCGCGTGCGGAGGCGATCAAGAAGTTCGCGATCCTCATCGAGGATTTCACCGAGTCGGGCGGTCAGCTGACACCGACGCTGAAGGTACGCCGCAACATCGTCATGGAACGGTACGCGACGCTGATCGCCGCCTTGTATGACGACGGGCCCGCATAAGCCGGCGCGACTTCCTCGGCCACCTTCTGGTCTATGTGCTGGTTAACACGTTCGTGGTGGTGATCTGGGCGAACACCGACACCCCCGGGTTCTTCTGGCCGCTGTTCCTCATCGCTGGGTCAAACAGCACAACCACGGGACGGTCGGTAACGATCTCGCCCTTCTATCCTGGCCATGCCGCCCTCTTCTTGCGGGAACTGGGCGCCTGTCCATCTTCGGGCCTAAGGCCGCCCGGCTTGCTCCCCGTCCGCGGTGATCTCGGGAACCTTGATGTCCGGCGCCTGGACCGGAGGTATGTCGATCGCCTGTACCGGCGGTATGGCGTCAGCCTCCACCGCGGGTATGGCGTCAGCCTCTACTGGCGGTATGGCCTCAGGTGGCCCGGCAGCGGGTGGGTGGCCCTCGATGGCGGCCTTGGCCTCGGCTACCTCGGCGTCGCCGAAGTCGGCCAGCGAAGGTGAAAGCTGGGCATCGGGCCCGGTGGGCGTCATTTTGTCGAAGACGCCGGTGTCCTCAGCCGCCGATAGCCGTGGACGCCTTCACCGCCCGCAGCGGCCAACGCCGGTGAGACACTCATCCTCACTACCTGTCCGGACCGCCCGGGGGAGTCCGGAGATGAAGGTGTCCGGATATGCCCCGGGGGCGGTTCAGCCCAGTGATCATTTCGGGTAGCAGATCTGATCGATGCTAGGAGCAGACCATGACTGCAGGCCCTGGTACCGGCGAGGGCAGGATTGTCGTCGGCGTGGACGGATCACAGCATTCACAGCAGGCACTGCGGTGGGGTGCCCGCCTCGCCGCGATCTTCGGCGCGCGGCTTGACGCCGTAATCGCCTGGGAGTTCCCGTCGTCGTATGGATGGGCTTCCGTGCCGATGGAGTGGAACCCGGGCCAGGACATGGAGAAGGTCCTCGATGACACCGTGCGGGCTGTCTTCGCTGACCGGCCGCCGACGGGACTGCGGCGGCAGGTACGCGAGGGGGGCGCCGCCAAGATCCTGCTCGACGCCAGTGTGGGCGCGATCATGCTGGTGGTCGGCAGCCGCGGCCACGGCGGCTTCGCCGGGCTCTTGCTCGGTTCGGTCAGCGCGAACGTCGCCGAGCACGCCTCCTGCCCGGTGCTGGTCATCCACGGCGGCCAGCCACCGCCTCCGGCAGGCGGGCCCGCATGACCCAGGCTCGCCGACGGCATTTCACACAGGCTCCCATGCGGCTGGTCAGCAAGCCGATGATCACAACAGAGCCTCAGGCCGAAGACCTCGGAGGTGAAGACGGTGGCTGAGGCATCAGTATGGGGGGTGGGGACGACGTCGAGCCGCGAGTGGAAGATGTTCAGGCGAGGTGGCATCACCTGGCACCACGGCACCTGCACGGCCACCCGGTCAGTCCGAGCCCGGCTGCCCGTCGGGCGGCGGACCGGGTTGATGGTGATCGAACAGCACGTCCCGGAAGTCCGTGATCGCCAGGTCCAGCTCGCCGATCGCTTCCTGAACCTTCCCGGCGGCACGATAGCCGTCCATCAGCCCCAGCGCCGTCTGCAGACTGAGCCCGGCGGAAGACAGCCGTCGCACCACGATCTCGTTCATGCCAGCGGCGATCCGGTCGTGTTCCTGCGCCAGGTGCAAAGCCACTTCCGCCGACTCGCCTGACCGCCCCCGCGGGGGACCGCGTACCAGCCGCACAGCCGGGTCGCCCGATTCCCGTATCGCCCCGTCGGCGGGCATGCTCGGTGCTGCGGGTGGTGCCCGAACTTGAGCGCTCCCACGACCTCATCGTCGACATCGCCCGTCGGGGCAACCTCATTCTCAGCCAGGACTTCTCGCCGCGCAGCCGGGGGCTAATCGAGCACATGGGGACCCTTGCATCCGAGATGTGGCGCGAGGCAGTCGACTGCTGGTGCGAGCGCGACCGTTCCGCGGCGGTTGTGCTAGGTGAGCGTGATGACGAAATGGACGAGTTGTACGCCAGCTTGATGGCTGAGCTCGCCTCAGGCGAGATGACACTTCCGGTGACAATGCAGCTGACGCTGGTGGCGCGCTTTTACGAGCGTCTGGCCGACCACGCTTCCAACATCGCCCGCCGGGTGATCTACCTGGCCGGACGTGCGCATTAGCGCCGTGGCGAGGCTGGAGACTGTCCCCGGCTGCGGCGGGGGGTGATCCTAACGTTAGCCGATCGGTCCAGGGCTCCCGCGTGGCGCGGGCTGCTTGGGCCAGGGCACCGTGACCGGCGGGATGGCTGCCGTCTGGAGGTCCTGGCTCCACGACGATCTGTGAGCCTAGTCCCGTCCCGGGAGCGCCAGCGCGTCTATCGGTGATGGGATCTGGCTGGGGATCGGCCGCCCGGGGTCATGGAAGGGGCTGCCTCCACGATCTTTGCAGGCAAGGGATCGGGTGAAGGGGCCTGACCTCTGACCCGTAGTTCGGGACGAAGACGGACGATTCGGGTCCGCGAGTTTCGCTACGCCTGTACGGGACCGGAGTCGAAACATAAGCTCTCGCTGAGAAGTGCCTATCCGATCCCGCACCCGGCCCGACGCTCGGGTGCAAGTGACCGCGTCGCTCCGGACCACGGTGGCACGGCCAAAACCCTGGCCAGGCAGGGATCAAGGAGCCTCAGCGATGCACCGATCGGGTTTGCTTTCCACCGCAGCCACCGCCACGCTGCCGCCACGGGATGTACCCGACCCGCTGCTGACACGCGGCCCCCCGGCCAGCAACGGTCTGGCGCCGCCAGACAGCAGCGCAGCCGCCCCAGCGGAACTGATTCGGTACCTCACCCAAGATCACGACCGGATTGCCCAGGGCCTCAACGATGTGGTAGTCCCGCCGGATTTTCGCCGCGGGACTGGATCTCCAGGCCGCGCTGGGACTGATCGGCGAGCATCGCGGGGCCAGCAAGATCTGGCACGCCATCGACGAACTGGACCAGGCCGTCAAGGACATCCGGGACACCATCTTCGATGCAACAGGGGTCACGCACGGGCCGGACGCCAAGAGCACACAGGGTTGATCTACCCATCTGTAAGGCAGCACTGATCGCCGTTGGTCGCAACGACTAACTCCGTCAAGATCGTCATTAATGTCATTTACCCCGGTAAGAAGGAATCTCTCGCGTCCCCAACGGTCGGCTGCTCCGCAGGTCAGGCGCTCTACGATCAGGACCTCATGCTTGCAAGCGCCAGGTCAGACTGGGCGGCGCTGACGCCTGACTGAGAGTGCCTGGCCTCCGGGGCTGCGAGTAGGGTGCTTTAGCGATGCGCAAGTCTTGTGTGCTCTACGGTCATGGCGGTGCTGTGCCGCGCGCTGGTGCCGGGGGCTGCGCTGGGCGCTGAGGTGCCTGGCAGCCCGTGCCCGGTGCGGTGGGCGGGTAGTCAGGCGGTGGTGACGCTGCCGGAGCATATCGGCGCGCCTGATTCCGGGCAGATTCGCGAGCAGCTGCTGGACCTGCTCGACCGGGGCGCCGCGGTGCTGATCGCGGACATGACCGGGACGGTTTCGTGCGATTACGATGGAGCGGATGCCCTGGTGCAGGCCTACCAGCGCGCGCATCTAAGTGGCGCACAGCTGCGGGTGGTGGTCACCGCCCCGGCGGTGCGGCGGGTCCTGGATGGCGTCGGGCTGGACCGGCTGGTCTCGATGTACCTGTCGGTGGAGGCGGCCATTGCCGCCGGGGTGGCTGATGTCATCCCGCTGGTGCCTAGGTCCGGCCCGGCGGGGGGTGAGGGCGAGGCTGGCCAGCGGCGAGGCGGACGCGCGCCGCGGGGGCGGTTTCCGGCCGTGGAGGTCACCCCGGGGGTGCTGTGGAGGCTGGTCGAAGCCCTGGATGATGGGATCGTGCTGGCCCGCCAGGATGGCGTGCTGATGCTGGGCTAACCGGCGGGCCGAAGAGATGTTCGGCTACCGGCACGGTGAGCTGACCGGCCAGCCGGTCGAGTTGCTGGTCCCGGCCGAGTTCCAGGCAGCCCACGCCCGCCAGCGGGCCGAATACGCGCGG
>Ga0335077_10012102_pt1 | contig 10787 bp, 15 predicted proteins | sample Lox_Sample_31_FD_207151 | JGI IMG/M metagenome (GOLD analysis project Ga0335077, IMG submission 207151) | Soil microbial communities from Loxahatchee National Wildlife Refuge, Florida, United States - Lox_Sample_3.1 | ecosystem: Environmental > Terrestrial > Soil > Wetlands | place: USA...
TAAAGCCTTCAAGGACGAAGAGATCATGGATGCTGAAGGGAATGCCGAAAAGACAGGCCATAAGATTCGTTGTAGAATGATGGACTCGAGCATTGGCCCTAAGGGACGTGAAGGTATCTTCACTCTCGATTACCATAAGGGCATCATCAACGTTCATGAGGAAGTCTTTAAACTAGGTACCAACCGAGGCATCATCAATCGTCCGAACCAAGTCATGTATGAGTTTGATGGCAAAGAATGGAAGGGTAAGGATGCTATGCTGACAGCCCTCCGAGACGATCCTGTTTTACAACAGAAAATCCTCCAGGAACTGAGGCGCAGGGACATGGCTGGGCTCTTACAGGATGAAGAAGTAAGCCCGGAGTAACCGTGGAAGCCGAGATCCGGGAACTACTTCAGGAAAGCGGCGTATCATTCAAAACCAACAGCAAGTCTTTCATTATGTCTTGCCCACGATGCAAGAAGAAAGACAAGCTATACATTCGCAGAGCGGATGGTCGGTTCGTTTGTTGGTATTGTAAAGAGATAGACAGTTTCCAGGGACAACCTGAGTTTGCCCTGACTGAGTTGTGCGGAATCTCCCTCAAGGATATCCGCACAAGGCTTTTTGGGAACAGCGATAGACGAGCCGCTATTGTCTACCTCGATATTAGGATTGGAGACTTCGGAGATGAGGATGAATTTATCGACATCGCTCCTAAACTTCCATCCTATGCCTGGCCGTTAGACTTCTTCCCTATTGACCACGAATGCTCTAAAGCAGGACTCGAGTACCTTGTGGGACGAGGCGTCCCAAAAGAGATCGCCATTGAGTACAGCATTCGCTACCAACCCGCCAAACAGAGAGTCATCTTCCCCGTAATGGACCATGGAGACCTCTTGGGTTGGCAGGCACGTCTAGTAGCTAACGATCAGCCCTATTGGGATGAAGCCCAATTTAAGATGGTCACACCTCTCAAGATTTTAACAAGCACCGACCTTAAACGAGACCGGTGCTTTATGTTCTCTGATCGCCTTCAAGGTAGCGAGCACTGTATCCTAACAGAAGGTCCAATAGATGCCCTTAAGGCCCATTTGTGTGGAGGGAATGTAGCTAGTATGGGTAAGGCTGTTAGCAACAACCAACTAGAGTTGATCCGTAACGCAGGAGTTTCAAAGCTCTACCTTGGATTGGACCCAGACGCATACCTCGAAATCAACCGTATTCGACGGAAGATGACCGACCTGGTAATATATGACCTCAGACCGCCAGCCCCCTACAAGGATCTAGGGGAAATGTCTATGTTGGCTGTGAAGCAACTCTTCGATAACGCACCCGTGCTCAACCCGGCTGATGTTGTCATCTACCTTAAACAACTCTTCGGAGCCCCATGAGTCGTAACTTTGATACCGAACAACTACCCTTTAGTCCTGATAAACAACAGGCAGTGCTCGGATACACCCTAGACAATACAGAATTCTTCAATAGTGTCATCACTAAGATCGACCCCGATTGGTTCAGTGAAGAGCTAACCCGCAGGACTTTTGCGGTTGCCAAGAAGATGTACATGTCTAATCCTCAGAAGCCTACCTTCCGGGAGATTGAAGAACACCAAGACATCATCACTCTAGACCCTAAGCTAAAGACACGAATTAAGTCGAACATTGCAATCTGTAAGAGTAATACGGCTTTGTATTCGGCTCAAAACCTCCTCAATGAGATGCAGGGATGGATGAAGTCGAGGATTATAGCCTTAGCCTTGCCCAAAGCCAGTATGGCGTTCAATGCACATAACGTTGAAGAAAGCTATAACATCCTTGCTCGTACAATAAAGGACTACAACGAAGCTAACTTTCATGGAGATGGTGCTGAGTCATTCAAGAATTATGCTTTGGAGCTGAAGCAGGAAGAGATTGACCGTGGACGGGCAATGACATTCGGTCTAGAAGATATGGACCGTCATATTGATCCCAATGGTAAAACTGGTTTCGGAAGTCTCTTCCGTGGAGATATGACTGTTCTTCTTGCGCCTACTAATGTAGGTAAGACCTCAGCAATGGTTACCATTGCATCCCACAACCTGAATAGGGGTAAATCGGTTCTATTCTTGACTCATGAAGGTGGTCGTAAGGAGATTAAGAACAAAATCATGCGTTGTATGATGCACAAGAGCAAGCCCGAATTGCTTCGGTTATACCTGGATGCTGAGCCGGCTATGTTGGCAAAATTGGAACGATTAGAAAATGCTCTCGATAGAGATCTAACTTACGTTCCGCTTAATAAGCCAGGTCTGACTGTGGAAGAGGTAGCCACCGTCATTGATAAGTTCCAAGCTAAGCGAATCTTACAGTACGGAAAGGGATACGACCTTCTGGTAGATGATTATCCAGCTAAGCTGAATACTCAGCTAGCTTCTGGAGGTCAATTCCAGCGCCGGCATATCGACGAAGAGGTCTATAACCAATTTGTTCAGATCGGGTTGAAATACGATATTCACGTCTTGGTAGCAATCCAAACAAACCGTGAAGGTTCTAGAGTTAATAGACATACTGGTAATTACAAGAATGAGAGAAGACTCCTTCAAATGGAAGATGTTCTTGAGTCTTGGGGTCCAATGACTGCCGCAGCCACAGTAATCAGCATGAATCGAGACGATATCGATGCTCGAAATGGCAAGCTCACCTATTTCTTGTGCAAGTCAAGGTCTGGGGAGACCGGTTGGGCGGTTACTGTAAACACAGATTACGACCGCTGCTTGATCCACTCGAATGAGCAGGGTTGTTTCTCATATCGTGGAAGTGATAACCTAAGCGAAGTCAGTAGTAGCCTCATGCAAGCATATCGAGGACAGGTAGTACCAAGTGAAAAGATCAAGTTTTTCAAGCAGATGGGAACGTAAAGTCCGAAAAGTCAAAAGAAACCCGGACCATACCGTTCGGCTCGCCCAGTGTCTAGGTCATGGTGTGGATTGGAAGAACAGAACCATCTACATTGTAGGCCCCCTACCCGAGGAGAAGGCCTACCAATACATACCTGCCCTTAGGCTCCTAGATGAAACAAGGGGTGACATCAAAGTTGTCATCATGAGCCCCGGTGGGGAAGAAAGCGGTGGATTCGCTCTGTTTGATACGATACGGAGCCTGCGCAATAAGGTAATCACCATAGGATTTGGGGGTATTTATAGCATCGCAGCCCTGGTCTTTCAGGCTGGAGACACCCGGTTGTTGGCTCCAAACGCTCAACTTATGATGCACAACGGCTCGATCTCTCTGGAGGGCGGGGACCTAAACACCGACATGGTTCAGCAGATGGCCAAAGAAGCTACCCAGAACAATCGACGCTATCATGCCGCAATTGCTGTCCGTTGCGAGCTAGACTTGCAAAAAGTTGAAGAATGGTGTAGACAAGAGAAGTACTTCCTTTCAGGAGAGGCCATTAAAGAAGGTCTGGCTGATGGGTTAGTCGGATCCTGGAAGGATGTATGACATTGAAAGATGTGAAGTGGAATGTATTGATCCCCTACGTGGTAGTTGCAGCAGTCTGCCTAGCCGTAGGCTGGTTTCTCAAGCCGTCTAAGACAGAAACCCATGAGTCTACCAAGACGGTAGAGACCGTTAAGACGGATGTCATCCTCAAGCAGCTTCAGCAGCTCCAGGACCAGATCTCTAAGGTCATGGATGAGCAGAAAAACATGAAGCTCCATATCGAGACGGTGGTCACCACGAACAAGGATGGTTCTTCTGTAAAGAAAGTTACCGAAGACAAAAACGTCAGCGATGTGGTCCATACCCAGGAGTCTGAGACTAAGCTCCAGGCAGTCACGCTCGAGAAGCAGGTCGTGGTGGTTCAACACGATGTACAGACTATTGATAAAACAGTCAAACTGACTTTGCCGGTCTGGCAGCTTGGAGCCCGAGCTGGTTTGAACCTAATGCCCAAGCTAGGACTGACTCCTACTTTCGGTCTTGAGGGTGGTCACCGATTTATCGGTCCATTGTGGCTAGGTGGATACGTGGATACGGTTCCTAACTTCACTGGTGTCCAACTGGGTGTTAGGGCTTGGCTGGAGTTCCAATGAGTAAAGCAGATATGAGTCTGGTCCGTACTCACAATCACGGATACAACCTCGCCATCGGAGAACCATTCTTCCTTCAGAGGGTGATGAAGCCTATCTACCCAGATGCCTTCACCGGACACCTCCGATACCCCCAATTTAAAGGCGAACCTGAGCTTCTGGAAGAGCTGGGATATATGTACCCTGGCAAATACGTGGTTGTTACGAATGGAGCCAAGCAAGCACTCCTAGCGGCCTGCCACGCTCTTAAGACCAATCATAATGTTTTGGTACATCAAGCTCCTCATTGGCCTACTTATCCAACCATAGCTCGATTGTCCGGAATGGAATTTCAAGCTCTTCGAAATGACTATAACTATTGGGGCCTTGACGCTCCTACTCCTCTACGAGTTCTGACTGCCCCAAACAATCCCGATGGGTCCTGTGATTATGGTACTCGTCAATGGGATATTTGGGATGCTGCCTATGCCAGCCCCATCTACGGATGGGACAATCAGGTTCCGCACCATAGGATTTCGGTTTGGAGTATGGCCAAGCTTTTTGGACCTTCAGGTTATCGGGTCGGCTGGCTAGTAACCGGCGATGAAGATCTCGCAAATAAGGCTGCTCAGTATGTCGAACAGACTACTTCTGGAGTGGCCATTCCTAGCCAGGAATTTGCTACAAAGCTCCTACGAGCTTTTAGGAACCTAACGCCTGAAAATCTTCGCCTGGTCTATGGAACAGCACGTGGTTTTTTGAATCAAAATACCGATCAGCTTTGTAGACTTCGAGATCTATTCGCTGCTGAACGTGGCTTTACCAGCGATGGCAAGGGAATGTTTGCTTGGATTGAAGCGAGAGATCCATCTGCTTTTGAAACCCTTATGGCAAAAGCCCAGGTTTTGGTTGTAGACGGTAAACATTGTGGGCAGGCTGGCTGGTACAGAATCAGTTTAGGGAACCTCCCTGAAGTTACGGAGAAGGCGGTAGACGCCATCTTGAAGGTGTATAGTGGATCGTCACAGTGAAGTAGAAATTAAATTCCGAGCCCCGAAGGTAAGCCTTCAGGATTACCATAAGCTTCTTTTGGAACGAGATACCGTCCATACGAGTATCAAAGGGATTCGCCAGCATTTTAGAATCGCCCGTTACAAGGTAGCTAGAGGTAGCGATACATTCTTCAATCTAGGTGGAGAGATTGTTCGCTACCGTAGCGATGGTGGTGGCGGAGTACTTACCTACAAGAAGCGCAAGTCTGACAAATCGATTATGGATCGGGTAGAGATTGATCTCCCGTTTGCCGATTCAGTTCAACCTCGTGATGTTCACAAGGTAATGCGATTTCTAGGAGCTGAGGAAGAGTTTGAGATCTTCAAGATCTCCTATATCTATCACGCCAAAGGTGAATATGAAGGTGCCGAGTATGAGGCTACGTTCGCTCTATACGATGTCTTCACAGAAGGCGAAGAAGGCCCCTTCCAGCGTTTCCTGGAAGTCGAGATCGAGCGTGACAACAAGTGCTCACCGGACGATGCCATTAAGATCCTTGATAAGTGGTCAAAGATAATTAAGACTCGCCTTGAGGTAGAGGGACCACTCAACGAGTCACTCTATGAAATCTACTCAAAAAACAAGGTATCAAAATGACACGAACGGAGTTTAAGCAGATAGGCGATGATGTACTTACCGAGTACCTACCAAAGGTAAAGGCAACCGACCGGAATGAAGCCCTAGATGCTCTTTTTGAAGAGCTGAGTGCTCAGGGCCTCGACAGTGACGTACTTGAAGACGATCAAGTACCAGATTCTGAAGATACAGAAGAGGAGTCTTATGAAGAGAACGATGTCTAAGGCTTCAATGGCAGGCAACCAAGTCAAGGTTACCGTCAAGCTTGAATCCGAGCCTTGCGAGCTAGGTAGCATTGAAGCTCGCAAGCAACAGGTAGAGCTTCTTCGCCAGCTCACTGCTAATATAGAGCTGATGAACTGTGGCTACTCGCCTTTCCAAAAACTCACGATGAAACACACCGGGGAGCTTTGGTTAATCGAGATGGAGGCAGTGACATCAGAATGAGGATGTTCAATGCCCACGCAGCACAAGCCCCAGCGGGATACCGCCAAGGCCAAGGAACTTTCAGACCTGAAGCGGGAGAACCGATCACTTAAGAAGCAACTAGCACGAGCCAGAAAACAGCTCCTCAAGGTTATGGAGATCCATAATCAGCAGGAATCCGAGACTCAAGACAGTCTCGGAACACAAGTACCAGCCTCTAATGGTTGTGAATCTTGTGGAAGTCAAAATCTGGCCGAGGTATTGGTTCCAAGTGGTAAATTGACGGTCTGCAAGGATTGCAAACATCGTAAGGTGAAAAAGAATGAGTGAAGTAATACACACTGGCTGTGACGGTTGCCCGACAATCATCAATGTGGATCCTGAAGTCGCCATCAACGAGTATGGTTGGATGGAAGACGAGTATGGATGTCATTTTTGCACAGCTTGCCAAGAGACTGCTGCGGACCTAGAAGCCGAGGAAGCCTCAGGTGAGGAGCTTGAGGTTTTTAGTACTCAGGTTGATAAGGCAGCCAAAAGCGCTCTAAAGCTCAAGAAGAGAGCCAGGAGAGAATAAATGGATATTAGCGATACCGACCTAGCCTGGCTTGCTGGTCTACTTGAAGGCGAGGGATGTTTCTGTTATCAATGTAGTCCGGGCATTAAATTAGGTATGACTGATAAAGATGTAGTAAGTAAAGTTGCCAATCTCTTGGGGCGTTGGGTTCGTGGTCCATATAGATATAGAACTAATAAGAAAGCTGTCTTCTATACGGAAATTTGGTCCCATGAGGCTATTTGGTGGATGAAAAAACTTTTGCCATATATGAGTGTTCGTAGGTCGGCAAAAATCAAAGAAATAGTAGAGAGATGGGAATTAGCTCCTGATAAGGGTCATAAATTAGATACCGGAGCTGTATCGAACTGTCATCCTGATAGGAAGCACTACGCTAATGGTTTTTGTCGTGCTTGTTACAAGAGAGATCGTAGATCAAAAGGATTGGTGGGGTAATGGGATACATGCATATTGGGAATTTATATCGTGATAGGACCATTTTCCTTTTCAAAGAATGCTATGTCACAGAGAAGGTCCATGGGACTTCTGCTCATATCAGGTTTGATACTACATGGGCCTCTAAGGCTCACGTTGAGGGCTGCAACGGAGAGGTGCGAGAGATGGACGATGAAACCGAGTCGGTATCGGTCAATCCATGTAACTGTCCTAGTAAGGACGAAACCAAAGTCAAGTTCCATTCAGGAGGAGAATCTTACGAGCGTTTTAAGGCACTCTTTGGTACCGTCTTGGAGGAGAACTTCAAGAAGTTAGGGCATCTTTCTGTTACGGTCTACGGCGAAGCCTATGGTGGCAAGTGCCAAGGCATGTCTGCGACCTATGGGAAGGACCTACGGTTCATTGCATTTGACGTACAGGTAGGTGATACCTGGCTTTCCTTGCCAGATGCCGAAGATGTCTGCAACAAGCTTGGCATTGAGTTTGTACCATACGCGAAAGTGTCCACAGACCTGGTGACTCTTGACGCATGGAGGGATATGCCCAGCCGGGTAGCTGAGCGTCGAGGGTGTGGTACCAATCAGATCGCTGAAGGAATTGTCATTCGACCTTTGCTTGAGTTCACCCTAAATAACGGCGAACGGGTTATTGTCAAGCACAAGCGTCCAGAATTTTCTGAGAGGGCTTCTAAGCGGGATACTAATATCGATCCAGCCAAAGCTGAAGTCTTGGCGGCTGCCGATAAGATTGCCCAGGAATGGGTTACACCCATGAGGCTCGAACACGTCTTGGATAAGATTCAAGCCGAGAAGGGTACAAATTTAGACCTTTCTGATACACCAAAGGTTCTTCGAGCCATGGTTGAGGACGTATACCGAGAAGCTGGTAATGAAATCGTCCAGTCCAAGGAAGCCAACCGGGCTATCTCAGCGGTTGCCAGCAAGCTCTTTCAAGCGAAGGTAAAGGGTAATATCTCGTGATTGAGTTTGGAGATCCTCGTCTTCCACAAAGATTTTGGAAAAAGGTGGAGCGTATTACCAGTGGTTGCTGGATTTGGACTGGAGCCTTAGCTGGTCACGGATATGGTCAGATTAGGGTTAACCGAAAAGGGATATATGCTCATCGATGGATATTTGAAGTTGATCAAGGTTCTATAAAGAAGGGTTTGCAAATAGACCATCTTTGTCGTAATCGATCTTGCGTAAATCCAACTCATCTTGAGGCCGTGACACAGCAGGTAAATATTACCCGTGGCGATATGGGCTCTGGCGTCAGAATAGGATCTGGGAATCCGAATGCCAAGATTTCCGATCAACAAGTATTAGAGATAGATGCTCTTTATGCTTCTGGCCATTTACAACGAGAAATTGCGATAAAATTCGGTTATACTCAAGGGCAGATTAGTCGAATTTTGAATCGAAAAGCTTTTCGAAACGTGGGGCGACCTTGAACTTATATCTTGACGACATTAGAAGTCCGCCAATAACGGGTGAGTGGACATTAGCACGATCTGTTGGTGAGGCAAAACGCCTACTTGAGCAAAGCACCGAACCATTTATTCGAGCTTCGCTAGATCACGATCTAGGGTACGTGTATTGCCGTCCATGTGCGTTTCGAGACGCTGAAGAACCCTGTGGTGATGGCAATGGAGGTTTCTCCTGCGACTGTCCTTGCCACGTGGAAGCTCCATCTGGTATGGACTTCTTGAAGTGGATTCAAGCAACCGGGCGCTGGCCGGAGAATCGCCCTGTCATTCACTCTGCGAATAGGCCCGCAGCAGAGCGCATGGAAGCGTTCGTGAACGATTATGGGCCATATCAAAAATCTAGTTCGTGATTTTATCGTCTTGGGTATTCGTCGAGATAGGGTTATAGTCGCCCTCATTACGATATACCTGATGTTCAATCTCTTCGATCTGTTCAGTACCCTCTTCATGGTGGGTATCGGGGTCGCCAGAGAAATGAATCCCCTCATGAGATTCTTCCTTGAGCGGTCGGTACCATTGGCAATCTTGGTGAAGTTCTTCTTCCCTGGGCTTAGTGCCTGGGCCTTCTGGAAGGGCAGAAGCCACAAAGTGATGTTTGTCTTGACATGTATAGGCGTTTTAACCTATGCTATTTTGGTAGGGAAACATGTCTACATGATGTTGCATCTTATACCCTATGTAAGACTAGGTATACAATGCGCATACACGTAATGTCCGACATCCACTTCGAATTCATGCGGAAGAAGGATGGAGAGGAGTTTTTCCGTTTGGTAGCGGAGCTGAATGCCAAGCATCCAGAGGATGTACTAATTCTTGCTGGCGACATCAGCCAAGTTTCTCGTCATGAAGCCTTTGCTAAGGCTAAAATGGCTCAGCTCGCTGGCTACTACAAGAAGGTCCTCTACGTTCCCGGGAACCACGAGTATTTTGGATCCAGCTTCTTGGAAGTAGATCGCTTCCTTGAGACCTGGGACGATGATCCCAACCTCGCCAATGTAATCATCCTTCAGGATGGTGAGACCTACACCTACGAGAACCAGCTCTTCTATGGAGGAACCATGTGGTACCCCAGCGGAGACGAGAACGGCGCTTGGGATACATACCTCAAGAGGGATATGAGAGACTTCAATGTTATCTCAGGTCATGAACCCGAGGTGTACCGGCGCCACCAGAAATTCATTGACGGGCTTGCGAAGCTTCCAAAGGGTACGGTGGTAATCAGTCACCACTCCTGTACTCCGGACAGTATACATCCCCAGTTTAAGGGCTCGGATATCAATCCATTCTTTTGTTATGACGTGCGCCCACATTTGAACGAAGGGAACATGCCGAAGCTATGGATACATGGCCATACACATAACCACTTCGACTATATGTGTGGTGAAATGAAGGTCTATTGCAACCCGCACGGATATTCAAATGAAGGTGAAAACCCACAATTCTTCAATCTGGCGGTGCTTGACATCCCAGAGTCAGCAGCAGTAGAACTCAAGCCATCGACCTCATCAAAGGAGTGAAGATGTCAATAACTCACGGTAAAACCCCCAATTCAGCCCGACCGGCAGGTGCCCGTAACAAGTTTTTACGTGCAGATAGGGAAAAGAAGCGCTCTGAAGCAAAAGTTCGACAGGAAGCCTATGACAAGCTCACTCCGAAACAAAAGCTTCAGAGGTTGGATGATAAGTTCGGGAAGGACCAGGGAGCCAAGCGTGAGAGGGAGCGGATCATCCGTAAGGCGGCTGAGCGAATCATTACGGTCCTGGAGAAGGTTCCGGAGCTTGTAGCTGAAGCCGTTCAGACCGAACTTAAATCTGCGAAGAGTGACAAAAAGTCTGCCAGGGATCGGGCCAAGGTAGCTCCTAAGCCGCAAGGCTAAGTACGATCTCAGCTAACCTGAAAAGGGTTGTCCGCGTGTGGGGACCGAGCGTGGCGATTCGGTCCCAATTATTTGAAGATGAATCGAGCTAGAGAGAAATGGAAAAAGACAGATCCTGAGCGCTATAAAAGATATGTCAGGAACTGTAACTTCAAAAGAAAGTACGGCATTTCTGTTGAAGAATACGACAGTAAGCTAGCCAAACAGGGCGATTACTGTGCAGCCTGCGAAACTGAAACCCCAGGTAATCGAGGATTCTTTTTAGATCACGATCATAAGACCGGAGATCTCCGTGAATTCATTTGTCAAAGCTGCAATACAGCTCTT
>Ga0335077_10012104_pt1 | contig 10786 bp, 7 predicted proteins | sample Lox_Sample_31_FD_207151 | JGI IMG/M metagenome (GOLD analysis project Ga0335077, IMG submission 207151) | Soil microbial communities from Loxahatchee National Wildlife Refuge, Florida, United States - Lox_Sample_3.1 | ecosystem: Environmental > Terrestrial > Soil > Wetlands | place: USA: Florida...
TTCCGAATCGGCGCCCGAGGCCCCGGCGAAGCCCGCGGGCATGGCCCCGGAACCCCGGGATCCGGTGTGCGGGGCCGAGGTCGACCCGCTCTCTCCGGAGGGCGGGACCGAGACCGTGGGCCGGTTCGCCTACGGGTTCTGCGGGGACGCCTGTCGGCAGACTTTCGCCGTCGAGCCGGGGCGCTACCTCGCGAAGGACCCCGTCTGCGGGATGGACGTGAACCCGAAGGCGCCCCGCGGGGGGAGCCTCGAGCACGACGGCGTCCGCTACTTCTTCTGCAACGCGAGGTGCCGGGATCGCTTCCGCGACGCTCCGGACACCTTCCTCCGGGGCCGGCCGGCTCCCCCGGCCCCACCCCCGTCGAACGCAAAGGTGATCTGGGTTTGCCCCATGGACCCGGAGGTGAGCGAGTCCGAGCCGACGGCGTGCCCGGTGTGTGGCATGGCCCTCGAGCCGCTGGCGGTCGGCGGGGCGCTCCCCCCCGAGGAGGAGAACCCGGAGCTCGCGAGCATGCGCCGGAGGCTCTGGCTCTGCGCGGTGCCCGCCTTCATGCTGCTCACGCTCGCGATGTTCGACATGCTCCCCGGTGCGCCGGTCGCCCACCTCTTCGGCTCCCGGGTGCTCGCCTCCCTGGAGCTCGTCCTCTCCGCGCCCGTCGTCCTCTGGGGCGGGTGGCCCTTCTTCGCGAGGGCCGCGACCTCGCTTAAGACCCGCCGCTTCAACATGTTCACCCTCATCGGGCTCGGGACCGGCGCGGCCTGGATCTTCAGCACGCTCGCCACCCTCGTACCCGCGCGCCTCTTCCCCGCGGCCTTCCGCGGGCACGGCGGCGGGCTCCCCCTCTACTACGAGTCGGCGGTGGTCATCGTCGAGCTTGTCCTCCTGGGCCAGGTCCTCGAGCTCGAGGCGCGCGCTCGGGTCTCCGGGGCCATCCGGGCACTGCTCGGGCTTTCCCCGCGCACGGCCCGCCGCGTGAACGGGGCCGAGGAGGACGTCCCGGTCGCGGAGGTCCGCCCCGGCGATCGCCTCCGGGTGCGGCCCGGGGAGAAGGTCCCGGCGGATGGCTTGGTGGTCGAGGGCGCCTCGTCCGTCGACGAGTCGATGATCACCGGAGAGCCGTTGCCGGTCGCGAAGGGGCCCGGCGACCCCGTCACCGGCGCGACCGTGAACGGCACCGGCACCTTCCTCATGGAGGCCCGGCGGGTGGGAGCGGACTCGCTTCTCTCCCAGATCGTCCGCATGGTGAGCGAGGCCCAGCGGAGTCGCGCCCCCATCCAGCGGCTCGCCGACGCCGTGGCCGGCTGGTTCGTGCCCGCCGTGGTCGCGATCGCCGCCCTCACCTTCGCGGCCTGGGCGGCCTTCGGCCCGGCCCCTCGCCTCGCCTACGCGCTCGTGAACGCGGTCGCGGTCCTCATCGTCGCCTGCCCCTGCGCGCTGGGGCTCGCCACCCCCATGGCGATCATGGTGGGCACGGCCCGAGGCGCCTCCTCCGGCGTCCTCGTGAAGAGCGCCGCCGCCCTGGAGCGGTTCGGCACCGTGGACCTCCTCCTCGTCGACAAGACCGGCACCCTCACCATCGGGCGGCCGCGGCTCACGCGGGTGGTGGCGCTCCCCGGGACGGAAGAGGGCGAGCTCCTCCGGCTCGCGGCGGGCCTCGAGCTCGGAAGCGAGCACCCGCTCGCCGCCGCGGTCGTCGAAGGGGCGCGAGAGCGGGGGCTCGAGGTGCCGCCGCACTCCGCCTTCACCTACCGGCCCGGAGAGGGCATCGCCGGCACCGTGGACGGGAAGGCGGTGGCGGTTGGGAACGCCGCCCTCCTCCGGAGCCTGGGGTTCGAGCTCGGCGGCCTCGACCGGCGCGCCGAGGATCTCCGGGAGGACGGCGGCACGGTGATGCTCGCCGCCCTTGGCGGGAGGCCCGCCGGCCTCCTCGAGGTCCGCGACCCGGTGAAGCCAGGGGCAGCCGCGGTCGTCCGCTTCTTCGAGGCCCAGGGCGTGCGGGTGGTGATGCTCACCGGGGACGCGTGGACCACAGCCCGCGCCGTGGCGCGCGAGGTGGGGATCGCGGCCGTGGAGGCCGAGGTGCTCCCGGGGGCGAAGGGCGAGGTGGTGGAGCGCTACCGGAAGGCGGGCCACGTCGTCGCCATGGCGGGGGACGGCATCAACGACGCCCCGGCGCTCGCCGCTGCCGACGTCGGGGTGGCCATGGGCAGCGGCACGGACGTGGCTATGGAGACGGCCGGGATCACGCTCGTCGGAGGGCGGCTCGAGGGGCTCGCGCGAGCCCGGAGGCTCTCCAGGGCCACCCTCCGCAACATCCGCCAGAACCTCTTCTGGGCCTTCGCCTACAACGCCCTCGGCATCCCCGTCGCCGCGGGAGCGCTCTACCCGTTCCTGGGGATCCTCCTCTCCCCGATGATCGCGAGCGCCGCCATGAGCCTGAGCTCGGTGACGGTGATCGGGAATGCGCTTCGCCTGCGCCGCCTCCGGCTCGGCGACGGGGCAACTCCCTAGGTCGACCGCGGGCCGATCCAGCGGGGGGCGAGCGGAACCTTGTGGCGGGAGAGCCTCTCGAGGAGGCGGCCGGGACTCCGCTCCACCACCACCAGCTTCCGGTGCTCAGGACGCAAAAAACCCTCCGCGACCGCGTGGTCGAGGAAGGCGATGAGCGGCGTCCAGTAGCCCGCGACGTCGAGGAGCCCCATGGGCTTCCGGTGGATCCCGAGGTACCCCCAGGTGAGCACCTCGGCGAGCTCCTCCAGCGTGCCGAGCCCCCCCGGCAGGGCCACGAAGGCGTCGGCGAGCCCCGCCATCCGCGCCTTCCGCGCGTGCATCGAGGAGACCACCTCGAGCCGGGTGAGGCCCCGGTGCGCGATCTCCCGGCGCGCGAGCGCGCGGGGAAGGACCCCCAGGACCTCTCCCCCTCCCTCGAGGGCGGCGTCCGCGAGAGCCCCCATGAGGCCGATGCTGCTCCCCCCGTAGACGAGCCCCAAGCCGCGCCCGGCGATGGCGGCGCCAAGCGATCGCGCCGCGCGGCCGTACGCGGGCCTCCGGCCCGGAGACGAGCCGCAGAAGACGCAGACCCTCCTCATCCGGGCGTTCATGTTAGCAGAGGGGAGCCAGGCGGGCCGAGGAGCGTGGAGGCGACGCCGCATCGCGTCGAGCCGGGCGGGTCGGCGTAGCTCCGCGATTCCGGTGCCTTCGCGGCGGGGCTGCTCGAGCACTATTCACAATCAGTATATAGAGCGCACGAGTCTACGACGCGGAGGGCGGAATTCTCCTTCCCCAGTCGGGTCCCGGCGACTACAATCACCCACCCAATCGTTCCAAGGCCCGCTCGCCGCGCGCTTGCGCACGCGGCGAGCGATACACCCGGTGACACCTCCAGCCCTCGAGGGGTGATGATGAGCGTCGCTACCGCCAACGTGGAAGTCCCGGCCAAGGTCTCGCGCCTGGCCGTCTTCTGGAAGAGCCAGATCGGAAAGAAGTTCGTCTCGGCCGTGACCGGGATCATCCTTTCCCTTTTCGTAGTCGGCCACTTGGTCGGCAACCTCCAGGTCTTCGAAGGCTTGGAGCGGCTCAACGCCTATGCCCACTTCCTCCAGAGCGCGACGGAGCTGCTCTGGCCCGTGCGCATCGTCCTCCTCGCCGCCGTCATCCTCCACGCCACGGCCGGCATCCAGCTCTACCTGGCATCGCGCGCGGCGCGGCCGGTGCCCTACCGCGTGCCGCTCGCCTCATCCACGTCGGTCGCCTCCCGCACCATGATCTGGAGCGGCCTCCTCATACTGGCCTTCGTCGTCTACCACATCCTCGACCTCACCGTGGGAGCTGCCATGGTTCACGCCGGGTTCGTCCCCGGCAACGCCTTCCTGAACGTCGTCACCTCGTTCCGGAACTGGAGCAAGGTGATCTTCTACGCCGCGGCCCTGGTGGGCCTCGGGTTCCACCTCTCGCACGGTCTCTACAGCCTTCTCCAATCGCTCGGCTTCCGCAGCCCGCTGTGGACGCCGCCGATCAAGCAGGCCGCGGTGGTGGTCGGCGTGATCCTTGCGGTCTTCTACATCTTCATCCCGGCCGGCGTGGTGGTCGGCCTCATCCACCTCTAGGAGGAGAACCGATGCCGACTCTCGACTCCCGGATCCCTTCCGGGCCGCTCGACAAGAAGTGGACCAAGCGGAAGGAAGACATGAAGCTCGTGAACCCCGCGAACAAGCGGAGGTACACCATCATCGTCGTGGGCACCGGCCTCGCCGGCGCCTCGGCCGCCTCGTCGTTCGGCGAGCTCGGGTACAACGTCAAGAGCTTCTGCTTCCAGGACACCCCGCGCCGGGCCCACTCCATCGCGGCCCAGGGCGGGATCAACGCCGCAAAGAACTACCAGAACGACGGCGACTCCATCTGGCGGCTCTTCTACGACACCGTCAAGGGCGGCGACTTCCGAGCCCGCGAGGCCAACGTCTACCGGCTCTCCGAGGTCTCGGGCAACATCATCGACCAGTGCACCGCCCAGGGCGTGCCCTTCGCCCGGGAGTACGGGGGGCTCCTCGCCAACCGCTCCTTCGGCGGCGCGCTCGTGTCCCGCACCTTCTACGCCCGCGGCCAGACCGGGCAGCAGCTCCTCCTCGGCGCCTACAGCTCCCTCATGCGCCAGGTCCAGCTCGGGAAGGTGCAGCTCTTCCCCCGCACCGAGATGCTCGACCTCGTGGTCATCGACGGCCGCGCCCGCGGCATCGTCACCCGCAACCTGGTGACCGGGAAGATCGAGTCGCACATCGGCGACGCGGTAGTGCTTGCAACCGGCGGTTACGGCAACCTCTACTACCTGTCGACGAACGCCAAGAACTGCAACGCCACAGCCATCTGGCGCGCACACCGCAAGGGCGCTTTCTTCGCAAACCCTTGCTACACGCAGATCCACCCGACCTGCATCCCGCGCGCCGGCGACTATCAGTCGAAGCTGACGCTCATGTCCGAGTCGCTCCGCAACGACGGACGCATCTGGGTCCCGAAGAAGCAGGGCGACACCCGGAGCCCGGACCAGATCCCGGAGACCGATCGCGACTACTACCTCGAGCGGAAGTACCCGACCTATGGCAACCTGGCGCCGCGCGACATCTCCTCGCGCGCCGCGAAGCAGGTCTGCGACGCCGGCCAGGGGGTCGGCCCTGGTGGCCTCGGGGTCTACCTCGACTTCTCCGACGCCACCAAGCGGCTGGGGAAGCGGGCCATCGCCGAGCGCTACGGGAACCTGTTCGACATGTACGAGCGCATCACCGGTGAGGACCCCTACTCGGTCCCGATGCGCATCTACCCCGCCGTCCACTACACCATGGGCGGCCTCTGGGTGGACTACGACCTCATGTCGAACCTCCCGGGCCTCTTCGTACTCGGCGAGGCGAACTTCTCCGACCACGGGGCCAACCGGCTCGGCGCCTCCGCGCTCATGCAGGGACTCGCGGATGGGTACTTCGTCATTCCCTTCACCATCGGCGACTACCTGGCCCGCGGCGGCATCGCCAAGGCGGGGACGGACCACGCCGCCTTCAAGGAGGCGGAGAAGGCCGTCGAGGACCGCACCAAGAAGTTCCTCTCCATCAACGGCAAGCACTCCGTCGACCACTTCCACAAGAAGCTCGGCGAGGTGATGTGGAACGACGTGGGGATGGCCCGTTCCAAGGAGAGCCTGCAGAAGGCGCTCAAGGCCATCCCGGAGATCCGCGCCGAGTTCTGGCAGGACCTGAAGATCCCGGGCTCCGGCCAGGAGTTCAACCAGGAGCTCGAGAAGGCCGGCCGAGTGGCCGACTTCCTGGAGCTGGGAGAGCTGCTCAGCTGGGACGCGCTGCAGCGCAACGAGTCCTGCGGCGGCCACTTCCGCGTGGAGTACCAGACCGAAGACGGCGAGGCGAAGCGGAACGACGAGGAGTACACCTACGCAGCCGCGTGGGAGTGGAAGGGCGAGGGCCAGCCCTGGGCGCTCAATAAGGAGCCGCTGACCTTCGAGAGCATTCACCTCCAGACCCGGAGCTACAAGTGAGACTCACGCTCGAGATCTGGCGCCAGCAGAACACGGACGACGCCGGGCGCTTCGTGCGCTACGAGATGGAAGACGTCGACCACCACATGTCCTTCCTGGAGATGCTGGACGTCCTGAACCAGCGCCTCATCGCCAAGGGCGAGGACCCGGTGGCCTTCGACAGCGACTGCCGCGAGGGCATCTGCGGCATGTGCGGCTTCGTCATCGACGGCCACCCGCACGGCAGCCGGCCGCTTACCACGGTGTGCCAGCTCCACATGCGGTTCTTCCACGATGGCGAGGTCGTCCGCCTCGAGCCGTTCCGGGCGAAGGCCTTCCCCGTCGTGAAGGACCTCGTCATCAACCGCAGCGCCCTAGACCGGGTCATCATGGCCGGCGGCTACACGAGCATCAACGCCGGCGGCGCCCGCGACGCGAACTCGCTGCTCATCGGCAAGAAGGAGGCCGACCGGGCCATGGACGCCGCCGCCTGCATCGGGTGCGGCGCCTGCGTGGCTGCCTGCCCGAACGCGTCGGCGTCGCTCTTCACCGGGGCGAAGATCTCGCAGCTGTCCCTGCTCCCCCAGGGCCAGCCGGAGAGGGCGTCCCGCGCCCTCGCCATGGCCGGCCGCCACGCCGACGAGGGCTTCGGCTCCTGCACGGTCATCGGGGAGTGCGCCGAGGCGTGCCCGAAGGGAATCCAGCTCGAGGTCATCGCCCGGATGAACCGGGATTACCTCGGCGGGACCCTCACCTACCGGGAGGAGTCGGGGGGCGGGGGCGTGTAGACCGAGCGACTCGACCTGTCGTAAGAGACGCCCGTGCTCCTCTCGCGCGGGCGTCTCCTTCTTCGGGCCGTCCTCCTCTCGGTCGGCGGCGGCTTCATGCTGTGGCGCGCCCTCGAGGCCCGCGCCGCAGGCGCCGGGCTCGGCGGCCCCTCTCGCGTCCTCGGGGAGCGGCTCGCCCTCGTGCAGGCCCTCGTGGGGCTCCTCGCGCTCCTGACCGCGCTCGCCACCCTCCTCTCCCTCAGGGAGAGGAGGCGGCGCCATACCCTGCGGCTCGGGGCGCCCGCGGAGGGCGGGGGGCCAGACGGGCCCCCTACCCCGCGCCCTCCCAGCGGTACCCCTTGAGCTGCTCGCGGAGCGCGCTCTTCAGGAACTTCCCGGTGGCGGTGCGCGGGATCTGATCCACGAAGACAAAGTCGTCCGGCAGCCAGTAGCGGGCGAAGCGCGGGGCGAGGAAGTCCCGGAGCTCCGCCTTGGTGGCGGCGGAGTCGGGCTTCAGGATGACGCAGGCCACCGGCCGCTCCCCCCAGCGCGGATGGGGGACGGCCACCACCGCCGCCTCCTTCACCGCCGGGTGGCCCATGAGCGCGTTCTCGAGTTCCACGGAGCTGATCCACTCGCCGCCGGACTTGATGAGGTCCTTCGAGCGGTCGGTGATGCGGATGTAGCCCTCCGGGTCGACGGTGACGATGTCTCCGGTCCGGAACCACCCGTCCATGGTGAACTTGTCGGCCTCGGAGGGGTTCTGGAAGTAGCTCTTCGCCACCCAGGGCCCGCGAACCTGAAGCTCCCCCATGGACTTCCCGTCCCAGGCGACGGCTCCGGACTCGCCGACGACGCGGGTGTCGACGAGCGGCAGCGGAAGCCCCTGGCAAGCGCGAAGCCGGTACCGCTCCGCCTCGGGGAGCGAGGCGAGGTCCGGCTTGAGCCGGCTCACCGTGCCCACCGGCGTCATCTCCGTCATCCCCCAGGCGTGGACGACCTTGAGCCGGTGACGCTTCTCGAAGGCCTCGATCATGGCCTGGGGCGCGGCCGCTCCGCCCACCACCATCGCCTTGAGCGAGGAGGTGTCCCAGCCGGTGGGGTTCTTGTCGAGGGCTTCCAGGATGCCGAGCCAGACGGTCGGGACGCCCGCAGTGAAGGTCACTCGCTCGCGGCCCACGAGCTCGAGAAGGCTCGCGGCGTCGAGGTGCGGCCCCGGGAACACCTGCTTCGCTCCCACCATGGTCGAGGTGAAGGGCAGGCCCCAGGCGTTCACGTGAAACATGGGCACGACCGGCATCATCACGTCCGTCTGGGAGAGGCCGAGGGCGTCCGGCATGGCGCAGGCGAGCGAGTGGAGGACGAGGGCTCGGTGGGAGTAGACGACGCCCTTCGGCCGACCCGTCGTACCGGAGGTGTAGCAGATCCCGGCCGCCTGCCTCTCGTCGATCCGCGGGAAGGCGAAGCTGGTCATCTCCGGCTCGATGAGCTCCTCGTAGTCGACCATCCAGTCCGGAGACGGGTGCCCGTGGGTCCACACCATCACCTCGTGGGGGTTCACCTCCTTGTGGAAGCGCTCGAAGACCGGCACGAGTACGTCGTCCACGATGAGGAAGCGGTCCTCCGCGTGATTCATGATGTAGGTGAGGTCCTGGGGGGAGAGGCGCGGGTTGAGCGTGTGGATGACGCCGCCGGCGAGCGGGATGGCGAAGTAGGCCTCGAGGTGTCGGCCGTGGTTCCAGGCGAGCGTGGCCACCCGATCGCCGGGGCGGAGCCCGAGCCGCAAGAGCGCGTTCGCGAACTTCTGCACCCGCCGGTGGAACTCGCCGTAGTTGGAGCGGTGGACCGACTTGTCCGGCCAGCGGGAGACGATCTCCGTCTTCGGAAAGTACTGCCCGACGCGCTCGAAGAGCGGGAGGAGCGTCAGGTCATAGTCCATCATCAGGCCGTCCATTGGGCCTCCGGGGCAAGCGACCTCCTCGACGACTTCGAGGTCGAGGGTAGCGGCTCGCGCACCGCATGTCACCGAGGGGCCATGAGGCCCCCATCGGGATCCGCCTCCCTTTCGGGTGCAGCTCGGGGCCGAGGGCCCTTTCCCATGGTCTGCTCCCCTTGAGGGGACTCCCAATGGAAACGAACGACCTCGAGGAGAGCCTCTCGGCTCTCGCCCAGAAGAAGGACGCCTGGTCCTCCCTCCCGATCGGCGAGAAGATGGGGCTCTTGCGCGGGCTCCGGCCGCGGACGGCGAAGGCGGCGGACCGGTGGGTGGCGGCCGCCGTGAAGGCGAAGGCCATCCCGCTCGGCTCGGCCTGGGAAGGGGAGGAGTGGATCAGCGGGCCCTACTCGCTCCTCTCCTACCTCCGGGCGCTCGAGCGCACTCTCGAGCGGATCGAGCGCGGCGAGAGCCCGGTGCCGCCCCCCTCGGCGCTCCGCGAGCGCCCGGGTGGGCAGCTCGTCGTCCGGGTCTACCCGGCCGACACCTACGACCGCATCCTCCTCTCCGGCGTCCACGCCGACGTCTGGATGGAGCCCGGCGTCACCGCCGGGAACCTCCGGGAGCACGTGGCCGGCTTCTACCGGCGGCCCCCCGGGCCCGGCAAGGTGGCGCTCGTCCTCGGGGCCGGCAACATCGCCTCCATCCCCCCGCTCGACCTCCTCCACAAGCTGTACGCCGAGGGCCAGGTCGCGCTCCTGAAGATGAACCCGGTGAACGACTACCTGGGCCCGATCTTCGAGGAGATCTTCGCCGGGTTCGTCGAGCGCGGGTTCGTGCGCTTCGCCTACGGGGGCGCCGAGGTGGGCGCTCGGCTCGCGAGCCACCCTCTCGTGGACGAGATCCACATCACCGGAAGCGAGCGCACCTACGACGCCATCCGCTTCGGGACGGGGCCGGAGGGCGAGGCGCGCAAGCGCCGGGGGGAGCCCCTGAATCCGCGGCGGATCACCGCGGAGCTCGGCGGGGTGGGCCCCACCATCGTCCTCCCCGGCCCATGGCGCCCCGCGGACCTCTCCTTCCAGGCGGAGCACGTGGCCTCCCAGAAGCTCCACAACGGCGGCTTCAACTGCGTCGCCACCCAGGTCCTCGTCCTTCCGGAGCGCTGGTCCCTGAAGAGGGAGTTCCTGGAACTCCTCCGCTCCACCTTCCGCTCCCTCCCCACGCGCGGCGCCTACTACCCTGGCGCAGCCGACCGGCAGCGGCGCGCCGTCGAGGCCCACCCATCCGCCGAGGTCCTCGAGGCCCAGGCTTCCGCTCCCCGGACCTTCATCCCCGACCTCGACCCCCGGGACCGGACCATCCCGGCCTTCAGCGAGGAGTTCTTCGGGGCGGTCCTCGCCGAGACCTCGCTCCCGGGCGACAGCCCCGCCGAGTTCCTGGCGGAGGCGGTGCGCTTCGCGAACGAGACGCTCCGCGGAACGCTCGGGGCGAACCTCGTCGTCCACCCGGCCACCGCGGCCGCGCTCGGGCCCCGCCTCGAGGAGGCCATCGCCGCCCTCCGCTACGGGAGCGTCACCGTGAACACCTGGGCCGGCGTCACCTACTCGCTCCCGCAGGCGACCTGGGGGGCCTACCCGGGTCACCCCGACAACGACATCCAGAGCGGCCGCGGGTGGGTGCACAACGCGCTCCTCTTCGACCGCCCGCAGAAGACGGTGGTCACCGCGCCCTTCCGGCCCATCCCGCGGGCCTGGATCCACGGGGACCTCCACCTGGGGCCGAAGCCCCCCTGGTTCGTGACGAACCGCAAGGCCCACGAGATCGGCCGGCGCCTCACGAGGCTCGCCGCCGACCCCGGGATCCACCACCTCCCCGGGCTTTTCGCCGCTGCCCTGAGGGGGTAAGGGCGCCGTCGGGAGCGGCGTCAATAGATGCGCGCCACCTCCGCGCCGGAGTAGTAGGCGCGCAGGATCTGCCGGTAGTCCTGGCCCGCGGCGGCGCGCCCGATCGCCCCCCATTGGCACATCCCCGCCCCGTGGCCCCAGCCTCCGCCGCGGAGCACGAAGCCG
>Ga0335077_10012105_pt1 | contig 10785 bp, 13 predicted proteins | sample Lox_Sample_31_FD_207151 | JGI IMG/M metagenome (GOLD analysis project Ga0335077, IMG submission 207151) | Soil microbial communities from Loxahatchee National Wildlife Refuge, Florida, United States - Lox_Sample_3.1 | ecosystem: Environmental > Terrestrial > Soil > Wetlands | place: USA...
ATTACACGGGTTGGCTGACGAATGGGAAGAAGTTCGACAGCTCGGTGGGAACCGGGCATCCGTTCGAGTTCACGCTCGGCAATGGGCAAGTGATCAAGGGATGGGACGAGGGCATTGCCGGAATGAAGGTCGGTGGCAAACGGCAGCTGAAAATTCCTCCGCAGCTGGCTTATGGGGAGCGAGGCTACCCGCCGGTGATCCCGCCGAATTCGACTCTGATCTTCGACGTGCAGTTGGTGGGAGCGCAGTAAGATTTCGTAATTGGGTAATTTGTAAATTGAGTAATTTAAAAACCAAGCGCGTTCGCAAATTACCCGATTATAAAATTTCCCAATTACTCAATTAAGCTTTGGTGACTTTGCCGCTGCGCAGGCAGGAGGTGCACACGCGCATGCGCTTGTTGCCACTTTTGACCTTGGCGTGCACGGCGCGCAGATTCACGTTCCAGCGCCGCCTGGTCAGGTTGTGGGCGTGACTGATTTTATTCCCAGACTGCGGCTTCTTCCCGCAGATTTCACAAACTTGGGCCATGACTGCTCCGGATAGCTCTGAACTTTACGGCTGAAGCCTAATTTTACTGGATTTTCGGCAGTTCCGCCATCGACGCGACTCTAATGATTCTTGTCGGATGACTGACGCTCCCGCTGCGCTTCGGATTCGGCGATCCAACCGCGGCGTAGCTGATCGGCGGGAATGCTGGAGAGATATGGCTTGATGTCGAGGATGGGCGTGCCGTCGAGCATATCGACGCCGCGGACGTGCAAGCGCGGGCCGTCGCGGCGAAGCAGTTCGACAACGGTGAGCCCGATCGGGTTGGGGCGGCGCGGGGATCTGGTGGAGAAAACTCCGTGCGGGCGGTCGGCGATGGGCGGCGTGCCCACCAGGTCGAATCCTTCGGAACGATGAAACGCCCACAAGACGAAAAGATGAGAGAAGCCGTCGATGTCCTTCAGCCCGGCTTCGAATTCCGGTAGAAATTCGAGCACGCCTTCGGCTTCATGCTTGGCGCCGAATCCTTTGGGAATTTGTTTTGTGTCTGTGTAGGGACTGCGGACGAAACCGATGGGGCGCATTAGGAGTTGGGTCGGTTTGCTGGAAGTTTCGGATTTCGGCATTAGTGTTCGTCCCGGTTGCTGTGGCCGTAGGGAAATTCCGGCGTTCCCGCTTTGGCGATATTTTCTTCGGCGAAAATTCGTACGCGATCGAGGGCAGATTGCAGCTGTTGCAGGTATTCTTCATCGCCGCCGTCGCGCGGAACGGGAATTTCGCGGCTAATGCGCATGAACGCGCGGCTGAACGGTTTCGGAATCATGGCTCCATCCCAGGTCTTCAGCACCCAGGCGCGGTCGATCGCGATGTGAAAGACGACCATGGGCACGCCGGTGCTGCGGGCAAGAACGACTGGTCCCGGCTTTGCGACGTAGCGCGGGCCTTTCGGGCCGTCGATGGTGAACGCCACCGTCCAGCCTTGCTCGATCTCGCGCTTCATTCCGAGCAGGGCACGGACAGCGCCTTTCGAGCTCGAACCGCGCACTTTCGCGAAACCAAACTTCTGCATGATGCGGCCGGTGTATTCGCCGTCAAAACTGTCGCTGCTCATCACGCGCACCTGCAAATCCCGGCACCACCACATGGCGGAGATCATGCAGTTGTGCCAAAAGGAGTAAACGCGCGGGCGTTCGGCGAGACTCTTGGGAGATTCACCTTCCCAGGAAACGGCAAAGCGAACGGTTGGGAGGAGAATCCGGATGGCGAAGTACCCCGCCCACTCGATCAACCAGAGCAGGATGCGCTGCTTGAGCGTGAATGTACGCCAGGGTTTATCGACCTTGGGAGTGGCGGGAGTGGCGACGGCGCTCACGAGTTAATTCTAACTTCTTGTTCCTGTCATTCCGAGCGAAGGACTGCGCAGTCGAGGAACCTGCTTTTGCGTCGTCAGTCCGAAGTTTGCAGTGAGTGGTACTTCCCTCTCGAATAGTAGTAGAGCACTGAAGACTTTTCGAGCCACTCCACGTTCACCCCGTCGAGTTTCAGGGCGACCGATTTGGTTTCGTCGAAACCCGTCTGTTTGCCAGGCAGGACTTTTGATATGACCACGCCGGAGTTGGGAGTGCTCGGCCCATGGTCCAAAATGCTGACGTGATATTCGGCGGAGCCCTCACCTTGGGCAAATACAACAATCTTGTATCGATTCTCAACTCCCGTTTTCGGAACCAAAAAGATCGCGTATGAGCGCTGGTCAGGTTCTTCAAAATGGCCGATTGCAATTCCTGGGCAAGAGTGCGGATATTCCTGGAAATACGTTCGCTGGTCGTCTTCGTCCAGATCAGTGGTCGTTTTTGGACGCCAATCGCGGTACTTGTCATGCAAAAGTTGACGGACCTTCGCAGGCAACGCGACGGTTGCGCACGGATCAGGCGTCTTCGCTGGGGCAAGAGTCGCGAGAGCGAGAAAGGCCAAAAGGACAGTGCGATGCCGCATCGCACACATCGTACATTCGAGTTAGCTGGGGGTCTAGTTACGCTGGGGTAGATGCGGCGAGTGCTCATGGTTTCGGCTCCGACGAGGGGCGCGTCTTCGGCCGCGCCGTCAGTCTGAATTCCACGGCTAACGCGGCGTAAAGCGGTGCTCTGCCACGGTTGTACGCTACCGCTCTGCAAGGTACATTCGTCCTCGGTGCGGCGCCAGTTACGGATGGGTGGACGAGAACAGCGGATTCCTCGCCGCTAAAGCGGTTCGGAATGACATCAGTCTAGGGCCTGCAAGCGCTCTTTATTTAGTAGTGTAGCTCCGCACACCAGGTACAAACCCAGAGCACAATCCCGAATCCAATCGCGGTGCCACACACTGAACAGGCGGTTCCGGAAACGCGGCGGCTTACAGCCTCCGAAATTTTCGATGCTGCCACCGACAACGCACGCGCGGAGCTGAAGCGTCCCTGGCGTGGGCTGGCATTTTCCGGGCTTGCGGGCGGGACCACGCTCGGCCTCACCGGAATCGCAGTCGCTTCGGTCCGCGCTCTGCTCGGCGATGGCGGCTGGCAGCAGCTGCTTGCGTATTTGATCTATCCCATCGGATTCATTGCCGTGATCATCGGGCGGCAGCAACTGTTCACGGAGAACACGCTGTATCCGGTCGTGCTGGTCCTCGATGAGCGGAAGCATGTACTGGCAACGTTGCGGCTTTGGGGTGTGGTGTTCACATCCAATATCGCTGGGGCGGTGCTGTTTGCTGCGCTGTGCATCTACACCAGCGCGCTCAGGCCGGAAATACAGAGCAAGTTGATTGAGCTGGGAAATCAGGCTGTGCAGGGGACGTTCGGTCATGTGTTCTGGAGCGGCGTGGTTGGCGGCTGGCTGATCGCGCTGGTCGCGTGGATGGTCACGGCCAGCCATTGGACAATCGGGCAGGTGGCGATGATCTGGCTGCTGACGTTTATTGTGGGAGTGGGGCACTTTGCGCATTGCGTGGTGACCAGCTGCGAGATTCTGGTTTCCGTGCTCGCAGGATCTGTTCCCGCAGGAACCTACTCTTACTGGCTGCTCGCGGCCACGCTGGGGAATATTGTTGGCGGCGTGGGCATCGTGAGCGTGCTGAACTACGGGCAAGTTCGCGCCCAGACGTGACCTCGCTGCTCGACTGGCATATTCTGCAGGGTGCATCCGGTACTCAGATTCAGCGACCATCGTCCCCGGCCGTTGCCTTCCGGACCGTGGATCATGGAGCAGACGTGGAACGATCTGCTGTTCGCGCACTGGCCGATCGCGCCCGAAACTCTGCACCCGCTGGTTCCTTCGGTTCTGTCTCTCGATACGTTTGACGGGCAATGCTGGGTGGCGGTGACTCCGTTTCACATGACGGGAGTCCGGCCGCGATTTCTTCCGCCGCTGCCAGGAGTTTCAGCGTTTCCGGAGCTGAACGTTCGCACGTATGTGACATACGGCGGCAAGCCCGGAGTTTATTTTTTCAGCCTGGATGCGGGCAGCCGGTTCGCGGCTTGGGCGGCGCGGCTCTCGTATCATCTTCCGTATTTTTATGCGCGGATGAATGTCGCGGAACGGAACGGGTGGATTGAATATCACTCGCGTCGTTCGAGTGCAGCGGAATTTCGCGGCAGATACAGGCCGACGGCTCCAGTGCAGCTGCGCGAACCGGGAACTCTAGAGCACTGGCTGACCGAGCGCTATTGTCTCTACACAGTGATTCGCGATTCTGTTTACCGGGCGGAAATTCATCATGAGCGCTGGCCGTTGCAGGACGCAGACGCTGAAATCGTCATCAACAGCGTAGCTGACGCCAGCCGAATCGATCTTCCTCGTGGTATCTCGGCAAAAGCCGCGCCACTGCTGCATTTTGCCAAGCAGCTGCAGGTGCTCGTCTGGCCGCTTAAAAAGGCTTGACAAGCAGTATTGATTCTTTGATCCCTCTGCTGATCCAGCTCACGAGTTTTATTGCGTGCGGTTCTGCCTTCACATATGCTTCGATCAGATCATCGATCCGATTATGGCCACCGCAATTGTTACTGGGCCCGAGCAGTTGCTGCTCGAGTTATTTGCCATCTTTGTCTCTGCGAAAGCTGTGGGGGAGCTGTTCGAGCGTGTGGGCTTGCCCTCAGTGTTGGGGGAAATAGCCGCGGGCGCGCTGCTTGGACCGTACGCGCTGGGCTGGATTCCTTCCAGCGACACGATCCATTCTGTCGCGGAACTGGGCGCGATTTTTGTTCTTTTCAGCGCCGGACTTGAGACCAGCCCGAGCGAACTGATCCGTATTGGCGGCAAATCGCTGAGCGTGGCGGCCGCGGGAGTCGTTGTCCCGTTCATCCTCGGCTTCGTCTACATGAAGCTGATCGGTAGTGCCACGAGCGAATCGATATTCGTCGGCGCCGCTATGGTGGCAACGAGCGTTGGAATTACCGCGCGAGTGTTTGCTGACCTGCATCTGCTGTCGACTGAGACAGCCAAGATTATTCTTGGCGCCGCGGTATTTGACGACATTCTGGGTATGGTGTTATTGGCCGTGGTTGGCGGCGTTGCCTCCGGGCACATCGACTGGCTGCATATGGGCGTGCTGATCGGTGAAGCTACGGGATTTGCGGTGTTCATGATGTTTGTTGCGCCGACAATTGTGCGACGGATGGAGCCGGGGGTCGAGCATTTATCCATGCAAAATGCGTCGCTGGTGGTGGCGCTGGCGATTTGCTTACTGCTTTCCTGGTTGGCGGTGAAAATCGGAATTGCGGCGATCATCGGTGCATTCTTCGCTGGGCTTGTGTTTGCGGATTACTCGCCACAGTGGAACCTGTTTCCGCGGGTTTCGGGAATAACAGAATTTCTGGCTCCATTTTTTTTCTTCACAATTGGTGCGCGGCTGGATGCTTCGTTGTTGACACGGGAGATCCTAATTTCCGCGGCAATCATTTCTATTCTCGCGATCGTCTCCAAGCTGATTGGTTGCGGCCTGCCGCTGATTGGCGACGGATGGCGGCATGTGCTGCAGGTCGGCACCGGAATGATGCCGCGCGGTGAAGTTGCGCTGATCGTGGCATTGGTTGGACTGCAATCCGGGATCGTTAGCCAGTCGACCTACGCGATTGTGGTGCTGATGACGGCGGTGACGACGATTCTTGCTCCCCCGCTGCTGCGAATTTTGTTCCGGCGCGAAATTGCCGAACGCAGGGGAAACGACCTGCCCGAGCCTGTCCAGTTATAATTTCGCCTTCATAGAGTCGGATGATGAATGAGGCGAAGATGAATCTGGCGGGAAGAGTTGCGGTTGTGACCGGAGCGTCACAAGGCATTGGGCGCGCATGCGCATTGAAGCTGGCGCAATGCGGCGCGAGCGTAGCGCTGGTCGCACGAAGCCGGGAGAAGCTGGAGGCGTTGGCTGCAGAAATTTCAGCTGCACAGGCGAGGACGTCCGGGTCCCCCACCGCAACGGAGCCTGATTCTGAGCGAGTTTCCGGTCGTGCTTACGCCGCCGATATCAGCGACGAAGAACAAGTTAAAACTACGATTAAGTCCGTCATCGCCGATTTCGGCAAGATCGATATTTTGGTGAACAACGCCGGCATCACGCGCGATCAGTTGATCATGCGCATGAAGCGCGCTGACTGGGATGCGGTGATGAACACGAATCTGACCTCTGCGTATCTTTGCATTCAGCAGGCGATTGGCTCGATGCTCAAGCAGCGCTGGGGCCGGATCATCAACATCACTTCGGTTTTTGGGCAGATGGGACAGGCGGGGCAGGCGAACTATGCGGCGTCGAAAGCCGGTTTAATCGGGCTGACGATGGCGGTGGCACGCGAAGTGGCCTCGCGGAGCATTACGTGCAATGCGGTCGCGCCAGGATTCATTGAGACCGCAATGACGGCAGGCTTTTCGGAAGAGTTCAGGCAGAATGCGCTGAAGGTGATTCCACTGGGGCGCGTTGGAAGTACAGATGATGTCGCCAATTGCGTGGCATTCCTGGCTTCGGAAGAAGCGGGCTACGTTACAGGGCATGTATTGAACGTGAATGGCGGCATGCTGATGGGATAGAAGAAAAGCTTTCACCGCGGAGAACGCGGAGAACGCCGAGTAAAACAATGGAAAGGCATGAATCGGATCTCATCGCGTCCTCTTCAGCGATCTCGGCGTGCTCTGCAGTAAATGGCTTTGAACTTGCACAGGCGGAAACTCCGGAACAAATAGCAGTGATCCGCGAGCTTTTTCTCGAGTACGCGAGTTCGCTCGGGTTCAGTTTGTGCTTCCAAAGTTTCGATCAGGAACTGGCTGCATTGCCTGGAGATTATGCTCCACCCGAGGGCCGGCTTATTCTCGCAACACGCGGAGGCCGAGCGAGCGGGTGCGCGGCGCTGCACAAAATTGATGGCGAGAGCTGCGAGATGAAGCGGCTCTACGTGCGGCCGCAGTTTCGCGGTAAGGGATTGGGGCGTATTCTTGCCGAGCAGATTATTTCCGATGCGCGGGCGATCGGATACAAACGACTGCGGCTGGATACGGTTGAGCCGGTGATGACGGCGGCGGTTGCAATGTACAGAGGCTTAGGGTTCCGTGAAATTCCGCCATATCGGGCGAACCCGATTGAGGGCGCACTTTATATGGAACTCGAATTGTGAAAGGAATGAGCATGAAATTTTTTTTGGTCTGCGGCATTCTCCTGCTGGTTGCGAACGCTGCGCTGGCGGCTACGTCGAAGGAAGTTTCGTATAAAAGCGGCGACGAGACCGTGAATGCGATTCTTTACACCCCGCAAGGCAACGGCCCGTTTCCTGGCATCATTGCGGTGCATGAATGGTGGGGGCTGGTCGATTGGGTGAAGGATGAAGCGAACAAACTGGCGGACCAGGGCTATGTGGTACTGGCGATTGATCTGTACCGGGGCAAGACGGCGATGAATCCCGAAGAAGCGCACGAGTTGATGCGCGGTTTGCCGGAAGACCGCGCTAATCGCGATCTTGAAGCGGCTTATCAATATTTGAGTTCGCAGCCGAACGTCAAAAAGGACCGCATTGGCGGGATTGGCTGGTGCATGGGCGGCGGCTATGCGCTTGATCTCGCGTTGGATGAACCAAATCTGGCTGCTGATGTGATCAATTACGGTCATCTTGTGGATGACCCGAATGAGATCAGCAAAATTCATGCTCCGATTCTGGGGTTATTCGGCGCGCAGGATATGGGCATCACGCCCGATGACGTGAAGAAGTTTCAGTCGGAGATGGAAAAGCAGGGAAAGAAGATCAAGGTCACGGATTATCCGGATGCCGGACACGCGTTTGAGAATCCGAACAACAAAGGCGGCTATCGCGCGAAAGACGCTGAGGACGCGTGGAACAAGACGGTCGCGTTCTTTGCAAGCACGCTGAAATAATTGCAAGCGTTCTGCTTGTGAAGCACGGGATTAGTTTGAGACTCACAGCGGCGTCATCCCGAGCCGAGCTGTTCTTCAGGCGAGCGAGGGATCTGGCGCTCACTACCGGAGATGTCCACGCGAGAGTCCCATTCGACTCCTTCCGGCTTCGCCGCTCAGGGCAGGCTCTTGCCCCGCTGGTGAAAACGCGGGGCCTCGGAATGACGCCCCTCAGGTGGAAGTTCAAATAAAAACGGCGTCGGTTGTGAAAATCTGTTGGAAACTTTTTTGGAGGAATGTAGAAGAAAGAGAAATAAGTAAGTAGCAGGTGGCTGCTGGTGTGATAAATTTTCGCTTGCTATCCGGTACTACTCTGGTTACCATTCACGCTGACCGATTCGATGAACATTGGGGACACAATCCGGAGCTTCCGGCTGCAGAAAGGGATGTCCCAGGGCGACATTGAAAAGCGGACCGGCCTGCTGCGCTGTTACCTCTCGCGGGTCGAAAACGGGCACACGGTTCCTTCTCTCGATACGCTTTCAAAAATTGCCGGCGCTATGGAGCTGCCGCTCTCGCATTTCTTCGCCGAGCCGGGCAGCAACAACGGATCGAAGACGCTGCCGCAACTTTCCGATGACGAACTCCGCTTCCTGACCCAAATCCGGCGCTACTCCGGCAATTTGAACGACAGCGACCGCAAGCTGGTGATTGCCATGGTCAAGAAGATGGCGACGAAGTGAGTTAGCACTCAGCCATCAGCACTCAGCATTCAGCCGTCAGCACCCAGCGGAGAAAATACAATACACCGGCCTCTCAGCTCTGATCTGACAGCAATTGTTCTACTTAGCTGACGCCCGAAGGCTGAAGGCGGATGGCTGCCTGCTTACCTTCGTACATTCCCTTTCGTGTCCGGCGGGTACCTCGTAGCGATTACCGATCTCCCCTAAACTGACGCTGAGATTCCTAAACGCGAACCCGTTCCGGAGCGGGATAATCGATGACCGTTGACGAAGAACTGAATCTACTCGAGTCGCATTTGCGACGGCTGAAGATTGAGTACGAGATTTACTTCAGCAATCCGCAGAAGAAGCCGCCTTCTGACCTGGAATGGAAGGTGCTCTCGCTGATGCGAAAATTTTCTGACGGCGGGGGGATGAAGCTCTCGCAGCGCTTTCGTTATAACGAGATGGCGCAGCGCTACGCCATTTACAGCGATCTGTGGCGCAAGAAGGGACGCATTCGCGAAGAAGGCTACCGTCGGCCGCAGGATGCGCTCTTGTCAGTGCAAGGCGTGCGCGAAGAGGAGCACGGGCATGGCCCGGCACACAAAGCCTATGGGGTTGCGCATCATGCCGATGCCTTCATTGTCGATTGGTCCGATGCCAAAGCCGAGCGCGAAAAAGTAGAAAAGCTATTCACAGCCCTGAGCGAGGCGAAAAAGAAAGCCGGAGAGAACGTTTCTGGTTCACTTGAAAGCTTTAGCTCGTTCGTGCAAAAGAAGACCAAAGAGATTAAGAAGCAGTACGGCTGCGAGCGCGTCGAATATTCGGTCGACGTCGCCGATGGAAAAGTGAAGCTCACGGCGCGAGCGAAGACGTAGAACGTTCAGCCGCCTGTAATGTCAGACAGTGATGATAAAATGTCTGACATGGCATCGAACCGTATCACCGTCCGCATTCCAGAGGAACTCACCTCGCGTCTGCGAAGCCATTCGCATGCCCGGGGAACCACTGAATCCGAATTGGTCCGGGAAGCACTGGAAAGCTACCTCGGAAGATCTGGCGCGCAACCGTCCGCTTACGAACAGGCTACGCGGGCCGGAATCATTGGGGTTGAAAAGAATGCCCCACGTGACCTAAGCACGGATCGAAGGCACTTTAAAGGCTTCGGCAAAAGTAAATGAGGCGGGTTTTAGTAGATACCGGCCCGATCGTCGCTATTCTCAGCCATCGCGACAAATACCACCGAATCTGCGTGGATGCTTTACGCGAAATGCCCGGTCCGCTGTTTACTTGCTGGCCGGTGATTACGGAAGCCGCGTGGCTCCTGCGCGGAAGTCATGGTGCAGTTCAGGGGCTACTGCGGAGTCTCGATACCGGTTTTCTCGAACTGCTGCCGCTGACGACGGAAGATGCCGTGCCGGTCGCTTCCATTATGAAGAAATATCGTGATGTTCGAATTCAGCTCGCGGATGCGGCGCTCCTCCATCTTGCTGCGCGTGATGGGCTGGATACAATCTTCACACTCGACCACCGCGACTTCTCGGTGTACCGCCTGCCGAAGGGACGTGCGTTCCGGTTGCTGCCGGAGCGCGGCCGCTAATAGCCGCAAAAGCTGCGCCGAGGACAAGTTGAAAATTCATTGTCCGCCGACCACGGGCAAAATCAGGGCCGAGGGATGCTCGGCGTCATGCAACACAACGTTTGTGGCGCTTACGAATTGATCTCCCGTCAAGCCTTGCGTCGTTTTCACGTAACGCAGCTCACCGGAATTCAGGTTGCGATCGAAGCGCGGGAAGTTGCTGCTGGAGACTTCGAGCCGGAGGATGTGCCCTTTCTTGAAGACGTTGCTCGTGGCCCAGAGGTCGATTATGAGCTTGTAGACGTGGCCGGGATTCAGCAGCGTGGGCGTCTCGCGTGAGTCGCGATACCGGGCGCGCAGAATGCCTTCGGTTAAGTTTTGTGCGAAGCCGTTGGGCCAGACGTCAACCAGCTTGCCCGTGAAGTCAGTATCGACAGCAGAAGATTTTAAATACAGTTCGAGTGACACCGGTCCGGTGACTTCCATATCTTCCGCCATCGGGGGAGTCGAATAGACGAGAACGTCATCGCGGGCCTCGACCGAACGCTGATCGCGCGCACCCGGTTCCCAACGCTGCGGCTCGCAACACAGGGGACCTCCCACGGTCGGCACGGGATTTGACGGATTATA
>Ga0335077_10012107_pt1 | contig 10784 bp, 6 predicted proteins | sample Lox_Sample_31_FD_207151 | JGI IMG/M metagenome (GOLD analysis project Ga0335077, IMG submission 207151) | Soil microbial communities from Loxahatchee National Wildlife Refuge, Florida, United States - Lox_Sample_3.1 | ecosystem: Environmental > Terrestrial > Soil > Wetlands | place: USA: Florida...
GAAAGCCGGGTTCATTCGTGTAAGCGTGCAGGCGAAGCAGGGCGATGACAGCAACCGGATTGCCCGCGGGAGTGGGCGAATCCTGAAACGGCTTGCGGCGGGTTCCGAGCACACCGAGCGCCGCCGTGCCGTCGGAACGTGCCTCGGTGTCGAAGAAGCCTCCGCCCGCAGGGTCGAAGAAGCGCTGCATCATAACTTCCGCGATGCGCCGCGCGAAGTGAAAATAACTGAGGTCGGCGGTGCTTTCGTAAGCGTCCAGGCAAGCATTCACGGTAAACGCATAATCGTCCAGTATTCCGGGGGTGAGGCGGCGCTCGGCCGCCGGGTCGGAATAGGCGATCACATGATTGAGGCCCCGCTCGCTATTCCACCCTTCCGCGAGGATGCGATCGAGGGAGCGCAGCGCGAAGTGCCCAGCCGGTTCGAGTGGAAGAACTTTGGCAGCTTCCAGATAGGCGGAGACGCACATGGCGTTCCAGCCTGTGTACATGGTTTTGTCAACGTAAGGCGTCGGACGCTGCAGGCGAGCGGCGTACATCTTCTGCTTGGCCGATTGCAGCAGTGCCTCGACGGCCTGCGGCGTCAACTGCATGCGTGACGCGATTTCCTCGACCGAAGCGCGCTGGAACAGCACGTTCTTCGCCGGATTGTGATGCATCTCCCCGATTTCGTTAATGTCGTAGTGTAGGCAGGCAACTCCGGATTCTTCACCGGTCAACACGGCCTGCGCCTCATCGCGCGTCCAGGTGAAGTAATCGCCGTCGTCATCCATGGAATAGTCAGCGTCCTGGGAGGCGTAGAAGCCGCCGTGCTGGCGGTCGCTGAGCCACTCATCCATCCAGCGAATGATGTCGCGGGCTACATCGGCGAAAAATGAGGAGCCCAGAGCCTGGTAGGCGTGCACGTAGTTCTTCAGCAGTTCGGAATTGTCGTAGCACATCTTCTCGAAGTGCGGGACGACCCAGCGCTCATCCACCGAATAACGATGAAAGCCTCCGGCTAACTGGTCATAGACGCCGCCACGGGCCATTTTTTCCAGGGTGGCGGAGACCACATCGCGCAGTTGCCCGTCTCCGCTGCGGACGTACTGATCGATCAGCAGGTCGAGCACGGAAGGATGGGGAAACTTGGGCGCCGACCCGAACCCACCGTTGCGCGGATCGAACATTTTGAGCGCGGCTTGCACAATCGCGTCAATCACAGCAGGCGAGAAGTCACCACTGGGCCCGGTAAAGGAGTCGGCGCGGGCGATGGCGTTTTCCACCAGCTTGGCCTGTTCGGTTACGTCGCTGTTCTTTTCGCGGTACGCGTCGGAGATCGCCAGCAGCACGCGCTTGAAACTCGGCCGCCCATAATGGTCTTCAGGAGGGAAGTAAGTGCCACCATAAAAGGGCTTGCCATCGGGCGTGAGGAACGCAGTCAGCGGCCAGCCGCCCTGGCCGCTGACGGCCTGAACCGCTACCTGGTAGCGGCTGTCAATGTCAGGACGTTCATCGCGGTCGACTTTTACGGCAATGAACCGCTCATTGACGATCTGCGCGATTTCCGGGCTGTCATAGGATTCGCGGTCCATTACGTGACACCAATGGCACCACACCGCGCCGATATCCAGCAGGATGGGCTTGTTCTGCTGCCGGGCGACGGCGAAGGCTTCCTCGCCCCATTCGCGCCACTGGATGGGTTGGTGCATGGCCGAGCGCAGGTAGGCGGAGGACGCGCGGGAGAGGAAGTTGAGGGTGTGGGCAGACATGTTGCCAGTCTAACTGGTTTCAGCGAGTGGCGTGCTGCAGGTTCGCTAAGCCAGCAAGGGGTTGATGACTTCGATCGCGCCGTAGTTGTGGCCTGTCGTCAAATCTTCGGAGTAAACGATCGCTGCGCCCGACTGCTCGGCGGCTTGTAGAACAAGCGGTCAATAGAGCGACAGCTGCCTCGCGATCCTGCAATACAGCTCCACCGCCTCATGCAGTTGTGCTTTTTCCACGTGCTCACCTTCAGTGTGAGCCACATGGATCGACCCTGGCCCTACGAGCAAGGGCTGTCCCCAGTTGTCGAGCGCTGGGATGTCGGTGGTAAACGCCGCGACCATGGTGGGCAAGCCGTCGAGCGTGCGCAGCCGGACGAAGGGGATCTCCAGGGTAAATTCCACCTCGGCCAGATTTCCCACGGTCGCCACGATCTGCCGCCGGAGTTCCTCGGAAGGCCCAACCAGGCGATACAGCAGAAGTGCTTTCGCGCGATCGGGAACCACGTTGGGGGCCCGCCCGCCTTCGATAAGCCCGATATTCATGGTGCTCGGCCCAATGCCATCGGTGCTGGGCAACACCATGGCGCGCAGCTTGGCCAGAGCTTCGATCAGCTTGTCAATGGCTGATTCCCCCAGTTCTGGATAAGCCGAATGCGCCATCCGTCCCCGCGCCGTGACCTCCGCCCGCAATGCTCCCTTGGAAGCAATCGCCACGCGGTTCCCGGTAGGCTCCCCGTTCACGAGAAATCTGCATCCCGGGGAACGCTGGTTCGCGACCTTGGCGCCCAGGCTGTCCCGTTCCTCACCGACCAGGTAAAGCAGTCCAACATGAATTCCTTCCACCCGCAGCCGCTGGGCGGCCGCGACCTGCGCGGCGATGATGCCCTTCGCGTCGCACGATCCCCGGCCGAAGACGCGCGTCTCGTCCTCCGAGGAGGGGATAAACGGCGGTACCGTATCCATGTGAGTGGAGAAGACGACGGCCGGGCGGGACTCCTCCGGCGACGTGGCAAAAACATTGGCCCGCCCATCCTCCACCGGCATTTTTACAGCCTGGTACCCCAGCCGGCGAAGTTCCCGGTGCAAGAAATCGCCCACCGGCCCTTCATTCCCGGTGACGGACTCAATGTCCACTAGTTGTCGCGTGAAGGAGATCACGTCCATGGCACAGAGGATATCCCAGCGCCGTGACTCCCACCAAAACCGGCGCAGCTTCGGGCTTGCCCTGGGCTGCCGCGCCAAGTGAAGGAGGTGAGCGCCGATCTGACGTTTCTGGACGGGGCACCCGCGCCCCGCCTGACCACCGAACGCTGTAGGATTGCGCTGTGACTTCCCCGAACACGGTCATCCGCTCGCTCTTCCTCGACGGCCCCGCGGGCCGCCTGGAAGCCCTCCTCAACCATGGAGCCGAACACCCGACCCACACAGCGCTGGTATGCCATCCCCATCCGGTGTACGGAGGAACGCTCCACAACAAAGTGGTGTTCCACACCATGAAGGCCCTGCACAGTTTTGGCTTCCCGGTGCTGCGCTTTAACTTCCGCGGCACAGGGCTCAGCCAGGGGGAACACGATCACGGCCGTGGCGAAGTGGAGGACGCCCGCGCCGCGCTGCAGTGGCTGCAAAACGAGTTTCACCTCCCGATTGTCTTCGCAGGGTTTTCTTTCGGCGCTGCAGTCGGACTGCAGGCCGCCTGTGCCGACGACAAGGTCGTCGCGGCGATTGGACTTGGCCTTCCTGTCGCTCCCCTTGACGACCGCACCTACGACTTCACTTTCCTGCAAAACTGCGCCAAGCCCAAACTTTTCGTCAGCGGAGCGCGCGACCAGTTCGGGCCGCGAGCCAGGTTGCAGGAGCTGGTGGAGACCCTTCCCGAGCCCAAAAAGCTGGCGTTCATCGAAGGGGCGGACCACTTCTTCGAAGGCCGGCTGCGCGAGTTGCGTGAAATCATCGAAGGCTGGGTCAGGGAAGTGGTCCTCTAAGTAACAGGCTGCGGAAGAACTCGATTTCCAGTGCCCCAGTGGCTATAAAGCCACATTCACTCGAGGGCACTTATCGCAGCGCTGAAAGCACTGCGCCACGCCAAACCGGAGGTTTTCCGCGCCTGCTGAAAGGAAGAACACAAGAGCTGCTGTTTATAATCTGCGCCATGCTAACGGGCGCAAACGACAACCTCGCTGCCGCAATGCGGGCCCAGGCACGCCGCATATTTGACGCTGCCCTCGCCGAGGCCAGCGTTGCCCGCGCTTTCGAGCGCCACGTGGACTGCAGCCGTGGGGTGTTGCGCGTTTTCGATGATCTGTACGATCTTGGAGCCCACAGCCGTACCTTCGTGGTCTCCATCGGCAAGGCGGCAAATTCGCTGGTCGAGGCTCTCGAATCCCGTGCGGGAAGCCGGTTTGAGGGGATTGTCGCGTGCTCCACCGCCTCCGGCCCGCAGGTCCGCGGGTTCCGCTACTTCCTGGGCGGACATCCCACGCCCAACGAGGAGTCGGTGTGCGCCGCCTCGGCCATGCTCAAGTCCCTGGGGGCGCTGGATGCATCCGCTCTGGTGATTTTTCTGCTGAGTGGCGGCGGCTCCTCCATTGTGGAGAAACCCATCGATGACGACATTTCGCTAGCCGACCTCATCGCCACCTATCGTGCCCTGGTGCTGTGCGGCGCGCCGATTGCGGAGATCAATGCGGTTCGAAAACATTTGTCGGCGGTGAAAGGAGGCAGGCTGGCAGCCGCGGCTTATCCGGCGCGCCAGGTTTCGCTGCTGATTTCCGACGTTCCCGAGAGCACTCCCGATGCCCTGGCCTCCGGGCCCACCATGCCCGACTCCACTACCGCGGAAGATTGCTACACGATTGCAGCCAAATACAATCTGCTCAAACAGTTTCCGGAGTCGACAAGGTCGCTGTTCACCCGCCGGGCGCTGGAAGAGACGCCTAAATCAGATGATGCAGCGTTCGTGCACTCGCGCTGGTGGGCCCTGCTTTCCAACAAAACAGCAGTGGATGCGGCTGCCTCTGCCGCCGCCGGTGCGGGGTTCGAAGTAATCATCGACAACAGTTGCGACGATTGGGATTATGCCCTCGCCGCTGACTACCTACTAACCCGCCTGCGCGAGTTGCGCGCCAAGTCGGAACGAGCGTGCCTGATCTCGGGCGGGGAAGTGACCGTTAAGGTAACCAACGGAGGAACCGGGGGACGCAACCAGCAATTCGTTCTTGCCTGTGCGCAGGCGATCGCCGGCGAAAATGTCACCGTGCTAAGCGCTGGCACCGATGGTATCGACGGCAATAGTCCGGCGGCGGGCGCCATCGCAGATGGCAGGACGCTCCCTCGCGCCCAAGCGCGAGGCCTCGATGCCGCCAACAGCCGGCGTAGTTTCGACGCGTACAGCTTTTTTCACGCGCTACAGGACGCAATCGTAACCGGACCGACAGGGAATAACGTCCGCGACCTGCGCATTCTTCTGGCCTACTGAGATCACGTGGCGCGCAAGCGCTGGGTCTCGGGAGCTGACAAACGGGAACTGCTTGTCCTCACACGACCTTCTCCAGAACGAGCGCTGGGTGCAGTTGCAAGAAGCAGTCGAGAAGGTCAGGCAAAGAGGTCGCGGTTGCGAGGGCTGCGGCCCGGCGCGGGCGAGTGCCATGGCGCTTCGCCCGCGCTCTGGACGGCTGCCCGAGCGGCATCCGTTGACCCGATCATGGCGCCAAGCTACGCATCCGAGAGCGCGGTGCGTTATGCTGCTGCGCGCTCACCGTGCTGAGCCAAGCTGCACCAGACGCGGCATTGGCTGTCGGCGACCCAGTGGTCGAGTCAATTCCTGTGCGGCCAGAGGCGTTCCCGAGGAGCAAATACCGCACTCGCTTGCGGGTTCTTGAAATGGCGGTTGCTCTGCAGTATCCCGTGCAGGGCAGAGCGGGTCAATGAACGGAAGTCGCGCCCGAAGGGTCGTAGACGTATCGAGAACGTAACCTGTTGCGAGAGCGTGCCAAGCTGGGCACCCTTGACAGACCCGCGGCAAGGCGCTAGATTATTGACTCTTAGTTAAGCTACACTGTCCAGATACGAGCCCATGAGCGACAGACTCAGCGTGCGCCAGAACCGACTGCAGCTAGTAAGCGTACGAGTACGTGTCTCCGCCGCCTCGGTCTGGAGGGCATGAGTGAGCTAAGACAGCAATTTTAGAAAGCTCCCAAACCCACCGAGCCAGAGGCACTGGCCAGGTGGGTTTTGGTTTTTGGTGGCAAGTGTTCAGTGACAGTGGCTCCCGACCGCTGGCACCTGGATCGCATCTTTCGTTGGAACTAAACACCAGCCGCTGATCACTGGCAGCTGAATGCGAGGGTTTCATGGCAAATGAAAAACCGACATTGACAGGCTCGCGAGTTCTTTGGGAGTGCCTGGAGCGCGAGGGCGTGAAACACATCTTCGGCTATCCCGGCGGTGCCATCCTGCCGGCGTACGACGCGCTCAAGCACAGCTCCATCCACCACATCCTCGTACGCCACGAGCAGGGTGCCACGCACATGGCAGATGGATACGCCCGCGCCACCGGCGGCGTCGGAGTGGCGGTTGCGACATCAGGCCCGGGCGCTACCAACATGGTGACCGGCATCGCCACTGCCATGATGGATTCCTCGCCCATCGTCTGCATCACCGGCCAGGTCGGGAGCAAACTGCTGGGCTCGGATGCGTTCCAGGAGACGGACATCACCGGCGTTACCCTGCCTATCACAAAGCATAACTATCTGGTAACCCGAGCCGATGAGGTCGCCGCCACGGTGCGCGAGGCGTTCTACGTGGCCAAGTCCGGCCGCCCCGGCCCGGTCTTGATCGATATCACCAAAGACGCTCAGCAAAGCACGGCCGAATTCGACTGGGAAGCTGCTGCCCCCAAGATGCGCGGCTACCGCCCCGATCTTTCTCCGGAAAAAGAAGAATACGAAGAGGCGCTATCCCTGATTCGCAGTTCCAAGCGCCCGCTGATTCTCGCCGGCCATGGCGTGCTCGTTTCCGGGGCGGAGATGGAACTGCAGATGTTCGCGGAGCGCGCCTGCGTTCCGGTGGCCCTCACCCTGCTCGGCTTGGGCGGCATGCCCGCTTCGCATCACCTGAACCTGGGCATGATGGGCATGCACGGCGAGGCCTGGGTCAACACCGCCATTCAGGAAGCTGATCTCCTCCTGGCCTTCGGCATGCGTTTCGACGACCGCGTCACCGGCAACATCAAAACCTACGCTCCCAACTCCAAGAAGATCCACGTTGAAATCGATCCCGCCGAAATCAATAAGAACATCAAGGTCGATGTCGCGCTGGTTGGAGACTTGAGGAAGATTCTGCAGGAGCTTCTGCCCCGGGTGGAAACCACCGACCACCGTGAGTGGATGGATCGCATCGCCGATCTCAAAGGCGACTCCGCAGTGCGCGACATTCAGAACCTGCCCGACAGCGGCCATCTCTACGCCGCCCACGTGATCAACGATCTGTGGCGGGAAACTCGCCACGGCGACACCATCGTGGTCACCGACGTCGGCCAGCACCAGATGTGGGAGGCGCAGTATTACAAGCACGAGACTCCACGGTCGTTAATCACCTCGGGTGGGCTGGGCACCATGGGATTCGCCTTGCCGGCGGGCATTGGGGCTAAGGTGGCGCGTCCGGAGGCGGACGTTTGGGTGGTTCCAGGGGATGGCGGCTTCCAGATGACGATGTGTGAGCTGGCCACCATCGTTCAGGAAAAGATCAAGGTAAATATCGCCATCATCAACAACGGCTTCCTGGGGATGGTCCGCCAGTGGCAGGAGTTCTTCTACGACAAGAACTACGAAGCCACGCCGCTTATCAGCCCGGATTTTGTGAAGTTGGGCGAAGCCTACGGAATCCGCAGCTATGCGGTAAAGCGCCGCAGTGAGGTCATACCCACGGTGCAGGCCGCTCGCGAGCACAACGGCCCGGTGCTGATTGATTTCCAGGTGGAAAAGGAAGATTCGGTTTATCCCATGGTCGCGGCCGGGGCATCGCTACACGAGATGATCCGCCGCCCCAACCCGCTGATGGAAACCGGAGACGACGAGTAGGTGCCGCGGCGGCATGGAAGTTGCAAGTTCGGTCTTGAAGAAAGGACGCACGCGCGGGACGGGCGCGCCGACACATAATATGCTGCATACATTCGTGGTTTACGTGGAAAACAAACCCGGCGTGCTGACCCGCGTCTCTTCGCTCTTCCGCCGCCGCGGTTTCAATATCGATTCGCTCACTGTCGGCCGCACAGAAAAGCCCGACGTCTCGCGCATGACGATCGTACTGGAGGCCAATGAAGACCAGGCCCGGCGAATGGTTGCCAATGTCTACAAGCTGGTAAACGTCCTCTATGTGGACGACGTCACCGCCGAGCCGGCCATCACCCGCGATCTGGCGCTCATCAAGGTTGGCGCCACTCACGAAGCCCGCTCGCATGTGCTGGAGCTGGCCAGCGTTTTCCGTGCCCGCGTCGTGGATGTCGCGCCCGAATCGCTAACCATGGAGATTACGGGCGGCGAGGACAAGATTGATGGCTTGCTGGAGGTGCTGCGCCCGTATGGTTTGCTGGAAGTCGTGCGCACGGGGATTGTTGCCATGCGGCGCGGCGCGAAGTTTTCGCAGCATGCTCTCTCCAAAGCGAACGGAAAGAGCGTGGCTACCGACGACGGCAACGTTTCGTATTCGGTATAGCGCGACCAGGCGCGCTCGGCCGCGAGTTCAGTGGCAATCCCTGATTTGGTAATTTTGTAATCGGATAATTTGGTAATTTCGAAAATCCCAGTCCGGTCTTCGCAGGAATCGCCGAATATCCTGTGGGCAATCTGAATTGTCATCTCGAGGGAAGCGAGGAATTTGTTCTCGTTTCTCGCGGAAAAGCAGATTCCTCGCCTCGCTCGGAATGACGAGGTGATCAGTTGGGGCTTAGCGCAGATTTTCAGTCGCTGCGGAAAAACGGTTTGGAAGCCTGCAGTAGCACCTCAGGGGCTGAAGCCCGCTGGAAGCAAGCGCGATTACAAGATTACTCAATTCTCCCAAGGAGCTTTGAATGGCGAAGCTTTACCATGATGCAGACGCAGACTTATCTCTGATTCAAGCCAAGAAAGTGGCCATCATCGGCTACGGATCGCAGGGGCATGCCCACGCCCTCAACCTGAAGGACAGCGGGGTAGAAGTGGCGGTGGGCCTTCACGAAGGCAGCGCCTCCCGCGCCAAGGCGCAGGCTGCCGGCCTGAGGGTCATGAGTGTGCCCGAAGCGGCTGCCTGGGCCGACGTGATCATGGTGCTCATTCCGGACACGACCCAGCCCGAGGTCTACAGACGCGACATCGCCCCGCACCTCAAGGCCGGCAAGACGCTCATGTTCGCCCACGGCTTCAACATCCGCTTCGGAACGATCACCCCGCCGAAAGACGTTGACGTTTCCATGGTCGCACCCAAGGCTCCAGGCCATCGCGTGCGTGAAGTGTTCGTCGAAGGCGGAGGAACGCCTGCGCTCATCGCCATTCATCAGGATGCCAGCGGCAAAGCCAAGCAGCTCGCGCTCTCCTACGCCAAAGGACTCGGCACCACCCGCGCCGGCGTGATTGAGACCACCTTCTCCGAGGAAACCGAGACCGACCTCTTCGGCGAGCAGGCCGTCCTGTGCGGTGGCACCAGTGCGCTGGTCAAAGCTGCCTTCCAGACCCTGGTGGACGCCGGTTACCAGCCCGAGATCGCCTACTTTGAATGCATGCACGAACTCAAACTGATCGTGGATCTTATGTACCGCGGCGGCCTCAACTACATGCGCTATTCCGTCAGTGACACAGCCGAGCACGGCGACTACACCGGCGGGCCACGCATCGTGACCGACGAAACCCGCAAGACGATGAAGCAGATGCTAAAAGAAATCCAGGACGGGACCTACGCCAAGAACTGGATCAAAGAAAACGAAACCGGCAGGCCATGGTTCAAGAAGGTACGGGCGGAGGAACAGGGGCAACTATTGGAGAAGGTCGGCGCCGAGCTGCGCAGTCATATGCCCTTTCTTGATCCGGTGAACATCAAACAGCAGTAAGCGGAGTGGAGTTCGCGTGAAGTGCACGCGCGCCCATCACGCGCGAGACGTGCGCGCCTGCATGAGCTAGCCGCGGAAATACAGATACGAGCCCAAGATGCAGACCAGCACCAACGCCGACGCGACGACGTCCTGCCAGCCCCATCCGGCGCGGGTTCGCTGGCGGTCTTCCACGGTCGTGGTCTCGAAGGTGAGGCTTTGGATCTTGGCGTACTCCGGTTCGGCCGTCACGTGACTTACCACAACCATGACTACCGCGGAAACGATGGTGATGAGCACGCTGAAGTACTGGAAGTAGATGTTGTTCACGATCCACAGGAACGATCCCTGCGCGTAGCCGCTCTGAAACTCACCGATGCCGAGGGTTACGGGCGTATCCACCAGCATGCGGAAGATGCCCAGGGCAAAACCCACCACCATGGCCCAGAGCGCGCCTTGCGCGTTCATGCGTTTGAAGAAAACGCCCAGGAAGAAGACTACGAAGATCGGGGGCGCGAGATAGCCCTGAACGGATTGCAGGTAGGTATAGAGGCCGTGCGCGTTCTTGATGACCGGAATCCAGGCGAGAGCGACAAGCACCATCACGGTGGTGGCGATACGGCCGGTGCGAACGATCTGGTGCTGCGTGGCGTTGGGCCGCCACTTTTCATAGAGGTCCACGGTGAATAGAGTTGAGCAGGCGTTGAAGACGCCGGCGAGCGAGCCCATCAATGCCGAAAGCAGTCCGGCGACGACGATGCCGCGCAATCCCGGGGGCAACAGGTATTGCACGAGCATGGGGAAGGCACCGTTGGACATCGCGGGAATCGCCTGTCCGTCCGGCCCGATCATGGGCGCCAGTTCTGGAATCTTCCCGCTCTTGGCCAGGGCATAGCACACGAGACCAGGGACGATGAACAGATAGACAGGAAACAGTTTGAGAAACGCGGCGAAGATGCTGCCGCGGCGAGCTACCGTCTCATT
>Ga0335077_10012108_pt1 | contig 10784 bp, 9 predicted proteins | sample Lox_Sample_31_FD_207151 | JGI IMG/M metagenome (GOLD analysis project Ga0335077, IMG submission 207151) | Soil microbial communities from Loxahatchee National Wildlife Refuge, Florida, United States - Lox_Sample_3.1 | ecosystem: Environmental > Terrestrial > Soil > Wetlands | place: USA: Florida...
GGCACCTTCGCACTGCAATGTGTATCCGCCAAGATCCGGATGCGAGGCATAGATCTTGTCGCTATCGATCGCACCCAGAACAGGCTTTGCAACGCCTGATTCCCAGGACCAGGTATTCCGGAACCAGAGCGTGGGAAGGACATGGAGTTCGGCGGCTTCTGGACCGCGGTTGTGCACCGAAATTCGGATCAAGGTGTCTTCGGGGTCGGCTTTGGCGTACTCCACAAAAACATCGAAGTAGCGGTCTTCGTCGAATATTCCGGTATCGAGGAGTTCGTATTCAAACTCTTCTCGCGAACGCCGCCCGTTTGTTTCCAGCAGATCGCGATAAGGGAATTCCGATTGCGGGTACTTATAGAGATATTTCATGTAGGAGTGCGTGGGAGTGCTGTCGAGATAGAAGTAATACTCCTTCACATCTTCGCCGTGATTCGACTCACTGTTTGTGAGGCCGAAGAGACGCTCCTTCAGGATCGGATCCCTTCCGTTCCAGAGTGCCAATGCGAAGCAGAGCAGTTGCTTGTCGTCGGAGTATCCGGCCAGTCCATCCTCGCCCCATCGATACGCGCGCGATCGCGATTGATCGTGGGAAAAGTAATTCCACGCATTGCCATCCTTGCTATAGTCCTCGCGAACGGTACCCCACTGGCGCTCACTGAGATAGGGGCCCCATTTTTTCCACGCGATGTGCTTTTCGCGTGCGTCGTTGAGGCGCTTCTGCTCTGTGACTTCGACGTAGGAGAAAGGGGAACGGTTTTCTTCGGATTTCATTGGGAAAGATCTCCTGATTCGACGGCAAGTTTTTGTACTTCGCAGGGACCAAGGAAGCCGGGAGAAAAATCAACATCTTTCGATGCGAGATTAGAGGAAATCCGAGGGCGCATCCTACTGGCAAAACTGATAGTCGCCGGCGCTTCGAGAAGCGTTGCGCCCGGCCTTTCCAGGTACCCCGGCCATGTGAACTCAGCCGATCGCTTCTGGGTTCCGTGGGGTCGGAGGGCCTGCAGATGTGCTGCGACGCTCACATCTCGAAAAGCACCAAAAGCGCATCCGAATCTCGAGAGAATAGCCTATTCAGGTTTACCGTCACGGAGGCGACGGATTCCGAGCGGGTTCGCATCCTGCAGTTCGAGCGGGAGCTGCGACTGGGGGAAGTTCTGGAAGCAGACCGGACGGACGAAGCGGTAGATGGCGAGGCTGCCGACGGACGTGAAGCGCGGGTCGGAGGTGGAGGGGTAGGGGCCTCCGTGGACCATGGCATGCGTAACTTCGACGCCCGTGGGGAAGCTGTTGAAGATGACGCGGCCGGCCCTTTGCTCGAGGAGGTGGATGAGTTCGCGGTTGGCCGCGAGGTCCTCTTCGTCCCCGAAAATCGTCGCGGTGAGATGGCCGGAGAGGGCGCGGGCGGCCTGGAGGTAGTCCTGTGTGGTACCGCAGCGGACGAGGAGCGTGTTGGGGCCGAAGATCTCATCGGCGAGTTCAGGCTGGCGCAGGAGTTCGTCGAGAGTAATAGTAAACAGCTTGGCCTGTGCGTGAAATGGCTGTGCGACATTGCCGGGCGACGGCAAGAGGTGCGCCTCGGCGGTGAGTGATACCTGATCGGCGCGTGCCGAAGTGGCACGATCATATTCGCGGGCGATTCCACCGGTGAGAAGGGTGAAGGGTTGCGCCTGTTCGACGAAAGACTTAAGCTCGTCCCGAAAAGCTAGGCTCTGGGGCGCTTCTGCGACAAAAATGACACCAGGTTTGGTGCAGAACTGGCCCGCACCGAGAGTAAACGATCCGAAGAGACCCTGCGCGAGGGCAGAGGGACCCTTTCGCAACGCGCCGGGCAGAATGAAGACGGGATTGCCGCTGGACATCTCTGTGAAACATGGGATTGGTTCGGGGCGGGCGGCAGCTGCGTCCATGAGCGCGCGGCCGGCACGGAGAGAGCCAGTGAAGGCAATGGCGCGGATTTGCGGATGTTTGGCGAGGGCAGCACCGATCTCGACGCCGGCGCCGAAGAGCATGGAGAAGGTGCCTGCGGGGAGGGATTCATAGGCGACCGCATCGGCGATGATTCGTCCGGCGATTTCACCGGTACCTGGATGCGCAGCATGCGCTTTGACGATGACGGGGCATCCTGCGGCGAGTGCGGAGGCGGTGTCGCCGCCACCCACGGAGAAGGCAAGCGGGAAGTTGCTGGCGCCGAACACGACGACGGGCCCAAGCGAGCGCAGCATGGAGCGGATGTCGGGACGCGGAAGGGGCTGGCGATCGGGAAGAGCGGGGTCGATGCGCGCCTGGACCCATGATCCTTCTTCGACGACACCGGCGAACATCCGGAACTGGTTGACGGTGCGGGTGACTTCACCGGTGAGACGAGGCAGAGGAAGCGCAGTTTCAAGATGTGCGCGTTGGGCGAGGTCATCGCGACGCGATTCAAAGCCGTCGGCGATGCGGCGGAGAAAAGCGGCGCGCACTTTTCCTGATGTTTGTGAGTAACTGGCGAAGGCTTCGGCGGCAAGCTGGGCAGCGCGATCGAGTTCCTGCAACGTGGCGGAACGAAAGACGGGCTGGATGGGTTCGCCGGTGCTGGGGGCGAAGGCCTGGAAACTGGAGCCGTTGCGCGAACCGCGCTCGGAACCGATAAATGAGAGTCCGGTGAGTTCCATACTGATTCAGTGTAGAGCAGCTTTTCGCTACTGGCTTCTCGCCGTTAGCCCGGTGGGATTTGCCACTGGCGGTGGTGATTGGGTAGAACTGGTCGAGCGGTTGGGGGACTGTTCTTCGTGTTGTGTATGGAAGGACTGGCATAGAACCGTTGGGGAGGCAAGATGCCTTTAAACTCGAGCCCGGTGGTGAGTGAGGCAGGTGCACGGAAAGATCATGATGCACCCCTGGTGCCCCGCGACCGGATGTTGCCGTTTGTGCTGATAACGGCCCTTTTTTTTCTATGGGCGATCCCAAACAACTTTAACGACATTCTGATTCGGCAGTTCATGAAGTCGTTTGAGATTAACCGGCTCGAGGCGGGGCTGGTGCAGTTTGCGTTCTATCTTGGCTACTTCTTCCTTGCGTTTCCGGCGGGCGTGATCATGCGGAGAGCGGGATACAAGACGGGACTCGTGATGGGGCTGGTCCTGTATGGGGCAGGATGCATTTTGTTCTATCCGGCTGCGCACGTGGGGCAGTACTGGTTTTTTCTGACGGCGCTGTTTGTGATTGCCAGCGGGCTGGCGTTTCTGGAGACCGGAGCGAGCCCATTCATCATTCAGATCGGCGATCCGGAGACGGCAGCGCAGCGTGTGAACTTCTCGCAGGCGTTCAACCCGCTGGGGAGCATCACCGCGGTGCTGATCGGAAGCCGGTTTATTTTTTCGGGAATTGAATTGAAGCCGGAGCAGATGGCCGCGCTCCAGGCGGCAGGGACGTACCAGGCTTATCTGAAGTCCGAGACGCTCCGTGTGGTGATGCCGTACCTGGTGCTTGGGTCACTGGTGCTGCTGTGGGCCGTGCTGCTGGCGCGCACTCCGTTTCCACATACGGGGATGGATTACTCGCGCAACACGCTGGAGCATGACACGTCGAAGCCGCTGTGGCGTCGAAAGCACTTCGTGTTCGCGGTGGCGGCGCAGTTTTTGTACGTCGGCGCGCAGGTGGGTGCGTGGAGCTGGCAGATTCCTTATGTGCAGACGTACACGGGACTGGGCGAGCGCAAGGCGGGTTATCTGCTGACGGCAGCGTTGGTGGCTTTCACGACGGGACGGTTTTTCTCGACGTGGCTGCTGAGGCATGTGCGTGCGGCTCGGCTACTGGGAATTTATGCCGTGGTCAATACGGCGATCTGCACAGCGGCGGTGATTCGGCCAGGGTGGTTTGGGGTCGGCTGCCTGGTGGCGACAAGCTTCTTCATGTCCCTGATGTATCCGACAATCTTCGCGCTCGGAGTGAAAGGACTGGGCACGCACACCAAGACCGGCGGCGGCATCATCGTGATGTCCATCGTTGGCGGCGCTGCGATCCCGCTGATCATGGGACGCGTTGGCGATGTGGCGGGAATCGCACTGTCGTATGTTGTACCTGCGTTGTGTTTCGCAGCTGTGGCGCTGTATGCGTGGTTTGGGTCGGCGCCGGATGAGGAGGAAGTGGCGTCTGAGCCAGGTGTTGCGTTGGGATGACTTCGCTACTCTCGCGTGATTTGCTCGATGATTTTTCGGAGCTCGGGGTTTTCGACTTCGTTGAGCATCTGGCGTGGCGTGCGTCTTTCGCACTTTTTCCAGAATTGCCACCAGCGTGGCTCGAGCGACGCACCAGTTTCAGCGGCAAGAACTGCGGCCAGATCCGTTTTGCCCTTCCAAATATTGTTCAACTTTGCCCATTGCTGCTGGGACGACGAGCCAAGAAAAGGCTCAAAAACTGTGGCGCCGCATTTCCGATGTGATGCCACATTCTGAACTGTCTCGAGGAACCCTACGACTGCAGCATGAGCTTCTGCTTCGCTTCCAGTCGTAATGAGCGACTCTGCAAATTCAAACGCCTTGCCGACGGTTTCCAAGTCTCCCATCTCAAAAGCGTCCACGACATGACTGGCGAGTTCGGCTATCAGACGCGAATCAGATGGCTCCTCGCCAGAGGCAAAGGAACTCAAGATCGATGGGAATCTTTGAGCGATTTCGTTCTGGATGCAGGACATTTGGGCCTCGACGCTTTTCCATCCAAGCTGCAAAAAAGCGCAGCTTGGATGGGGCGACCTTTCTATTCGGCGACGACGGGGTTGGTGAGAGATCCCAGACCTTCGATGGTGACCGTCACGGTTTCACCTGGCCTGAGCCAGCGCTTCGGATTCCGCCCGAGTCCGACGCCGGGAGGCGTTCCAGTGGAGATGACATCCCCCGGGAGAAGCGGCGTGATGGAAGAGAGATATTCGACGAGCTCGGGGATCTTGAAAACGAGTTCGCGGGTGTTGGAGTGCTGAAGCGTTTCGCCGTCGATCGAGAGGCTGATGTCCAGGTTGTGTGGATCGGGGATCTCGTCGGCGGTGACGATGGTGGGGCCGAGAGGGCAAAATGTCGGGAAGCACTTGGACATCGACCATTGCGTAGAGGAGAACTGGACGTCGCGCGCGCTTACGTCGTTGACGATGGTGTAGCCGTAGATGTGATCGCGCCAGGCGCTGGCGGGGATGCGGAATCCACCCTTGCCGATGACAAAAGCGAACTCGGCCTCATAATCGGGCTGAGTTGAGTTTTTGGGAAGAACGATAGCGTCGCCGGGGCCGACAATGGCGGTGGCCAGTTTGAAGAAGACAACGGGTGTGGTGGGGATTTCCATGCCGGACTCTTTGGCGTGATCCCGGTAGTTGAGGCCGATGGCGAAGATGCGCGGTGGATTCGCCAGGGGCGCATGAAGCTTCACGTCTTCGAGGCCGAGCCGCGAGGTGACAAGTGTGCGTCCGACCGCGCTAGAAATGACTTCCAGAGTCGAAGCAAAGCCGTTTGGGGCGAGGTCGAGAACTGTCTCCGTGTCATCGAAGAGAATGCCAGGACGAATCGGGCCGTTCGCGGTCGAAAAAGAGATGAGTTTCATAGCACAGGTCTCCAGACATTGTTCAAGACAAGGTGTACAGCAGGTCAGCCGCACTTGGCGATCGGCAGCCAGCTGTTCAATGTGTGTTCCGATTCTGTCCCAGGTAACGCGCTATTTCAGAAATTCTCATGCAGCGGTCCAGCCGCCATCAATGGCGAAGAGGGAGCCGTTAATGAACCCGGCTTCGTCGGATGCTAGGTAGCGGACCATGGAGGCGACCTCTTCGGGTCGGCCCAGGCGGCCGATGGGTTGGCGCGCGCGAAGTTCCGCGCGAACCTCTTCCTTGTTATGCCTATGGAACTTTTCGAGGTAGCCCTCCACGAATGGCGTTTCGACGGTGCCTGGACAGATCGCGTTGACGCGGAGCGTCTTCGGATACTCGACCGCGAGCTGGCGGGTCATGGCAACAATCGCGCCCTTGCTGGTGCAGTAGGCGAAGCGCTGCTTGATGCCAACGAGGCCTGCGACGGAGGCGATGTTGACGATCGTTCCGACGGGGCCGCCATTCTCGTTGGCGCCGAGCAGCAGGGGCAGAAATGCACGCGTGACGAGGTAGACGGAGCGGACGTTGACATTGAGCAGGCGATCGAAGTCCTCGGGCTCTGTGTGTTCAATCGACCCGACATGGCCGACGCCGGCATTGTTGACGAGAACGTCCAGACGGCTGAGATGGCTGAAGGCAGTGGCAATGGATTCCGGACTGGTAACGTCGAGGTGCAGAACCTGCGACGAGCCAAGGGACTTGGAGAGCGCCTCTGCGGCCGAAAGATTGATGTCGGCGATCCAGACGAAGGCTCCGGCGCGAATGAGTTCCTTCACTGTGGCCTTGCCGATGCCACTTGCTCCGCCGGTGACGAGGGCATGGCGTCCTTCAAGCGAGAAGGGTCGAGTCGAATATGGGTCTTGCGAACTGCTCATGAGAAACGGATTCCTTTGGTATCAATCTCGTGTTGCGCTGATTGAAGGATAGCGGCGGAGGGCTCGTCGGTGGTGAGTGCGCGGGTGATGACTTCGTCAATGATGGCGGCGAAGGAGGCCATGGCGGGCCCGGCGGGAAGCTGGCGCGCGCCGATAGAGATGGCTTCGACTTCGCGGTAGACGGGGATGCGGGCCTGAAGGTCGAGATTGCGCCAGGTGGAGAGGCGGCATCCGACCGTGCCGTGGCGGGTAATGCCGAGATCGCGCTCGGGCGAGGCGATGAAGCGAAGGAACTGCCAGGCGAGTTCTTTGCGGCGCGAGCCCTTGCCCATGGTCAGCGCCCAGAAGACGGAGAGTGAAACAGGCGGCGTTCCGTAGCTTGTGGGAATGGGTGCGATGGCCACGTTGCCCGCGAGTGGAGATCCCTCGCGGCCCGAGCGAGTGGCGAAGCCGAACCAGTTGACCATGAGGGCGACTTCACCGGAGAGGAACAGATCGCCGGACTGGGTGGAATCAAGATCTGGTGATTTGGGGTGACAAAGCGCCGGATCGCGCACAACGCGGCGGTAGAACTCGAGAGCCGATAGCGCTTTCGGTGTGGTAAGGAACGGGCGGCCCGTGGAGTCGGTCAGTTCTGCGCCACGGCTCCAGAGTTGGAGGGCAAAATCATAGAGAGTGTTGTGGCCGTCAGGATAGGCTGCGAAGACTGTACCGTAGCGACCGAGGGCCGGATCGGTAAAGAAACGGGCGGTTTGCTCGAAGTCTTCCCAGGTTGTCGGTGGCGCAAGTTCGCGGAAGAACTGCGATCGAAATGCATCGCGTGCAGCGGGGTCCTCAAAGAGATCGGTGCGGTAGACGAGACACTCGGGGCCGTCGTGCCAGGGAAGCGCTGTGATGTGACTGTCGAGAATGAGCGGCTGAACGAGGGAACGTGGCCATCCCTCGGGCCAATCGTGGAGGGGAATGCGTTGGTGCCAGGGACGCAGGTCTTCGAGGGCGCCCCCGCCGTGAGCCTCGGCGATCCAGTCAGTGACGAGAAGCGCGAGATCAAAGTGGCCGTCTTTCAGACCGCTGTCGGTAATGGCTGATTTGTAAAGTTCGTGAATACCCACCGAGATAAGCTCGATCTTTGTTCCCGGGTGGCGGGTCTCGAAGAGATGCGCTTCTTCCGTCATAGCGCGTTCGAAGTCAGAATAGTTACGCAGAATGATACGCAGATTACTCATTGGGTCTCCGTCGGCACCGCGGAGGTTTTTGGGGAGACGTTCTCAAAATAATCATCACGAATTTCGACCGGTTCCTTGCAGCAGCCGCAGTATACCGCTGCGGTGCCTTCATGAACGATACTGGTTGGGTTAGGAAAGGAGATTGCGTTGGCATTGCTGCATGAAGACAGGATGTTTCCGGCGAACGAAACGACGAGAAGGATTGCCCGTCGGCTCTATGAGAGCATCAAGGATTTGCCGATCGTAAGTCCCCACGGGCACACGCAGGCGGAATGGTTTGCACGCAATGAGCCGTTTCCTGATCCTGTGACGTTGTTCGTGCAACCGGATCATTATGTCTTTCGTATGTTGTACAGCCAGGGAATCTCGCTTGAAGAGCTCGAGATCGGCAATAAGCCGGTGAAAGAGCCGCGGAGGGTGTGGCGAATCTTCGCGAGCAATTATCACCTGTTTCGAGGTACGCCTTCGCGCCTGTGGCTCGATTATGCCTTCGAGAAATTGTTCGGGCTGACTGAGAGATTGTCGGCAAAAACCGCGGACGAGTATTACGACACGATCGAGGTGAAGCTGAAGCAGAAGGAATTTCTGCCGCGCACCCTCTATGAGCAATTCAAGATAGAGGTGCTGGCGACGACGGATTCACCGTTGGACTCGCTTGCGGATCACAAAGCGGTTCGGGAGTCGGGGTGGAAGGGACGGATTGTGCCGACGTTCCGACCGGATCCGGTCGTGGATCCGGAGTTTCCCGGGTTCGCGGAGAATGTTGCAGCAATGGGGAAGTTGACGCAGGAGGACACGGCGAGTTGGAGGGGGTATCTGCGGGCGCTTGCGGTGCGCCGGCAGTACTTTAAAGCGATGGGTGCTACGGCTACGGATCATGGTCATCCGACCGCAACGACGGCGAATATGAGCGAATCGGAGGCCGAATGGCTCTTCGGCAAGGTGCTGGACGACGGAGCAGATGCGGAGCACAAAGAACAGTTCCGCGCGCAGATGCTGACGGAAATGGCGCGGATGAGCCTGGAAGATGGGCTGGTAATGCAGATTCATCCGGGGTCGGTGCGCAATCACAATGGGCAGCTGCATGCGCGTTATGGTCGCGATATGGGGGCGGATATTCCTCGTGCGACCGATTATGTGCATGCTCTGAAACCTCTGTTGGACCGGTTCGGAAACGAGCGGGAACTGACGATCATCCTGTTCACGCTGGATGAAACGACGTTTGGCAGGGAACTGGCACCGATGGCCGGTCATTATCCGTGTTTGCGTCTTGGGCCGCCTTGGTGGTTCTTCGACAGTCCCGAGGGAATGCGGCGTTTCCGCGAGTTGGTGACTGAGACTGCTGGCTTCTACAACACCGTGGGATTCAACGACGATACAAGGGCGTTTTTGTCGATCCCGGCGCGCCATGATGTCGCACGGCGTGCGGACGCGGCGTTCCTGGCGCGCATGGTGGCCGAGCATCTTCTGGGAGAAGATGAGGCGTCCGAGCTTGCACAGGAATTGACAGTGGGGTTGGTCAGGAAAGCGTACAGATTGGGGACATAGGGACCAGGGAATAGGCAATAGGGGCAGAAGAATCGCATGAACGAGGGTGCCAATCCAAGCTGCGGGTTTTGCAGCTTGGGTGGGAAAGCACGAATTTCGTGCAGTACCAGGTGCACGACTTGAGAACGTTCGACCGCATCTAAGCGGTGCAGGTGGTTCTTCGATGATTGTGAAGAGGAAGGAGAGTGCCGCTGCGTTCGTGCCCGAAGAACGGGAGTTGCCGGTTCTGACAAAGGCGGTGCAGAAGTGTAGAGGGTGCGATCTCTATCGCAATGCGACGCAGGCTGTGTTCGGCGAACTTGAGACGCACGAAGGCGCAACGCGGTTTCGGGTTCCAATCATGATGATTGGAGAGCAGCCGGGCGACCAGGAGGACAAAGAGGGGCGGCCATTCGTGGGTCCGGCTGGGCGGCTGCTGGACAAGGCTCTTGAGGAGGCTGAGATTGATCGCAGCGAGGTTTACGTCACCAATGCCGTGAAGCACTTCAAATGGGAACCGCGCGGAAAGCTGCGCATCCACAAGAAGCCGAGCATGAAAGAAATCAACGCTTGCCGGCCGTGGCTCGATGCGGAGTTGGAGATGGTGCGACCGAAGCTGATCGTCGCGCTGGGAGCAACAGCAGCACAGGGACTGTTGGGGTCAGGTTTTCGCATTACCCAGGAACACGGACAGGTGCAGAGCGCGCCGGGATTGCCGCCAATCGTAGCAACGCTGCATCCTTCGGCGATTTTGCGGGCACAGACGGCTGAGGATCGGCACAGCCAGATGCGCGTGCTGGTTGAGGACCTCCGCATTGTGGCGCGGATCGCCGTGCAGTAAGCCTAGTTTTTCAATTCCGCTTTTTCGCGCAGGTCAGCCAGCACTTTGAGGTAGGCGCGGGCAGTATCGGTGATTGTTTCCGGGCGGCCCGAGTCAATGGCGCCGAGGTTGACAAGGTCGCTGCCCACGCCGAGAGCGCGTGCCCCGGCCTGGATGAAACTTGCAGCGGTCTCGAGAGTGACTCCGCCGGTGGGGATCAGCTTGAGAAACGGAAACGGAGCGAGCAGCGATTTCAAGTAGCTCGCGCCGCCCATCGCCGAACACGGGAAAATCTTCACATAGTCAGCGCCCTCGCGCCACGCGGTGATGACCTCCGTCGGCGTGAGGGCCCCGGGGATAGAGAGCTTTCCGTTGGTCCTTGTTACCCGGATGACTTCGGGATGCAGGCTGGGGCTTACAACGAACTCGGCCCCGGCGTTGATGGTGGCCTGGGCTTCGGCGGCGCTGGTGACAGTGCCGGAGCCGAGGAGAAGCTTCGAGCTGTATTCCTTCCTCAACTCCTTGAGGACGTCGATTGCGCCGGGGACGGTCATGGTCACTTCAACGACGGTGACGCCTCCGGCGATCATCGCTTCGACAACGGCGAGAGCCTGGACTGCGTTACGTGCGCGGAGTACAGGAATGAGGCCGACTCGTTCGATGATTTCTGCAGTGGGGTTGGACATCTTGCTTCCTGATCGAGGCCAGCGGGGTCAACCGCG
>Ga0335077_10012109_pt1 | contig 10783 bp, 10 predicted proteins | sample Lox_Sample_31_FD_207151 | JGI IMG/M metagenome (GOLD analysis project Ga0335077, IMG submission 207151) | Soil microbial communities from Loxahatchee National Wildlife Refuge, Florida, United States - Lox_Sample_3.1 | ecosystem: Environmental > Terrestrial > Soil > Wetlands | place: USA...
AGGACAGTGCCCTTTGGAGGCACTTGTCTAGGTTCGAATCCTAGCCGCCCAGCCAAAATCAGTGGCTAGTGGTCAGTGGATAGTGGCTAGTGAGGACACCTGATTCACGCTTATAGCTTTCAGGTTCGCAGCAGTTTGCACTCGTACGCGAAAGGCGATGAGCGAAAAGCTAGTTGCTGATTGCTGGCTGCTAGTTGCAGTTTCACCCGGCTCATAATCCAACCAGATTTTGCGGGGTGTGGAGACGATGGAAGCAGCAGGAACGAAACCCGGAGCGATGCAGGCGGCCGCCGCTGTGAGTGAAACGACTACAGCGGTCGCTCAACCTTCCGAGAAGAAGCAGCAGGCGAATCCTGAGGCCAAGCCGAAGGCGGCGCAGCGGCCGCGGACCGAAGACAAGTGGAAGATCTTCTCCGGCACGGCGAACGACGCGTTGGCCAGGGAAGTCTGCGAGAAGCTTGGTTTGCCGCTGGGACAGACGCACATCACGCGCTTCTCGGATGGCGAGACGTACGTGCAGATCATGGAGAATGTGCGCGGCGCGGACGTCTTCCTGCTGCAGCCGACATGCGACCCGGTTGATTTGCACCTAATGCAACTGCTGCTACTCATCGATGCGTTGAAGCGAGCATCGGCACGTCGCATCACGGTGGTGGTTCCGTACTTCGGGTACGCACGGCAGGATCGCAAAGACAAGCCGCGTGTGCCAATCAGTTCAAAGCTGGTTGCCGACCTGCTGACGACCGCGGGAGCCGATCGCGCCTTAGTCGTTGATTTGCACGCGCCGCAGATTCAGGGGTTCTTCAACATTCCGGTGGATCACCTGTTCGCCTCGCCGGTTCTGGTAGGTCACTTCAAGGAGTTGAGCCTGCCCGACCTGACCATCGTGTCTCCGGACGCAGGAGGCGTGGAGCGTGCGCGCTTCTTCGCCAAGAAGATGGACTCGGCGCTGGCGATTGTCGATAAGCGCCGGACGGCAATGGATGAAACCGAGGTGATGCACGTCATCGGTGAAGTGGAAGGCCGCTCGTGCGTCATTCTCGACGACATTATCGATACCGCCGGAACGCTGGTGAAAACTTGCCAGGCGTTACTCGACGCCGGTGCGCGGCAGGTTTATGCCTGCGCCACGCATCCGGTGCTTTCGGGGCCGGCGATCGAGAGGATTTCGCAATCGGGATTGGTCAAAGTGGTTGTGACCAACACCATCCCGCTAACCGAGACGGCGCGCAAGGAGCCCAAGATCCATCAGTTGTCGATCGCGGGCCTGATCGCGAGCGCCATTCAGTCGATTCACGAAGAGTCATCGGTCAGCAGACTGTTCTTATAAAGGAAAACGAAATTATGGCTACAGCAACTGAACAGAAGAACATCGAAGCGAAGCCGCGGAAGGGCGGCAATAAGAATGATGCGCGTCGTCTCCGCAAAGACGGCCTTATTCCGGCTGTGCTTTACGGAGCAGGGCTGGAATCGCTCACCATCTCAGTCGATCCCAAGCAGATGAAGCGCGTTCTGGCCTCGGAAGCGGGACATAACACGATCTTCGATCTGAGTGCGGGCGGAGATTCCGGCAAGGCGATGATCGTCGACTGGCAGGCCGATCCCATCAAAGGTTCGCTGCTGCACGTTGACCTGAAGCGCATCGCCATGAACGTGAAGCTCGTCGTCAGCGTGCCCGTGCATCTGAAGGGCGAAGCGCCTGGCGTGAAGGTGCAGGGCGGTATTCTCGAGCAGATGATGCGCGAGGTCGAGATCGAGTGCCTGCCGGCTGACATCCCGAGCCACCTCGATGGCGATGTGAGCCAGATGATGTTCGGACAGACGTTGCGCGTTTCCGATCTGCCGCACAGCGACAAGATCCGGTTCATCACCGATGACAACCAGGCAATCGCCCACGTCACGGCGGTGAAGGAAGTCGTGGAAGCTGCTCCTGTCGAGGGAGCCGAGGCCGAAGCGGCGTCTGCCGAGCCCGAAGTCATCAAGAAGGGCAAGCAGGAAGCCGAAGGCGAAGCTGCCGAAGGCGGCGAGAAGTCCGAGAAGTCCGAGAAGGCCGAAAAGGCAGAAAAGAAGAAGTAGGCGGCGTGAAACTGATCGTCGGGCTCGGCAATCCGGGCATCGAGTACCAGTTCACACCGCACAACCTGGGGTTTCTGGCGGTGGATCGCATCGCCGAACAGTGCGGCGTGGTGGTCAACAATCGCCATTGCCGCGCACAAACGGCGCGGGCGCGCATCGGCAACGAAGATGTCGTGCTCGCCAAGCCGGAAACCTACATGAACCTGAGCGGCACATCGGTGCGAGAGCTGGTAGCGAAGTACGAAGCGCAGCCCGAAAGCGACCTGGTGCTGCTCTACGACGAGCTCGATCTGCCGTTTGGAACGTTACGCGTGCGGCCGAGAGGCCGCTCGGCGGGACATAACGGCGTTGAGTCGGTGATTGCCGCGCTAGGTACGCAGGAGATTACGCGCATCCGGATGGGAGTTGCACCGGATTATCCGGTGGGCGACGGCGCGAAGTACGTGCTGTCGCAATTCAAGAAAGCGCAGTACCCGGTGGTGGACCAGGTGCTGGATACGGCCGCCGAAGCAGTGAAGGTCATCCTTACTGAGGGTGTGCAGGCGGCGATGAACCGGTTTAACCGGAAGGCGGAAGAAGAAGCAACTAGCGGCTAGCGGCTAGCTGTCAGCCATCAGCCGTCAGCTAAGAACTGGCGAGAGCGTAATTGATTTTGAAAAAGGGTGGGATAAGTGGTCCTGCCAGAGTTTGGAAGATTTGAAACGTATTGCAGAAGAGTTCGCTAAAAGCGAAGCGCCAAAAGCTAAGAGCTGATGGCTGACGGCTGATAGCTGACAGCTTCCTGCTGGGAGAGACAAATGCAACGTACTTACGAATTGATGTTCATCGTGCGGCCCGACATGACGGAAGAAGATCAAGACAAGCTGATCGCCAATCTGGAAGGACAGGTGGGCACGGCGGGCGGCACCGTGAAGAGTGTGGAGCGCATGGGCAAGCGCCGTCTCGCGTACCTGGTGCGCAAATTCCAGGACGGTATCTACGTCCTAATGGTGCTCGAAGGCGACGGCGCTATGGTGAAGGAAATCGAACGCCGCCTGCGCGTCACCGAGCCGGTGATCAAGTTCATCACCGTGCGGGTGGATGAAGAGCAGAAGCGCATGGCCAAGATCAAGGCCATCCGCGACACCAAAGTGCGTGGCAAGGGCACGCGCGCACAGGCTGCGGAAAGTGCGGCTGCCGTCGCCGAGCCCGCGGCTGCTACGGAACCGGCGGAATCGGCTCCAGCGAGCGCGTAGGAAGGGCTTACTTACGCTGCGCGTGGCGTCAGGGCACGACTTCAGTCGTGCCGTATGAGGCCGCGGTAAGGTTTTGGGGCTTTAGCCCTTGAGTGAACATCGCCAAGCGCGACCTCACTCGAAGAGAGGATTGAGGGCCGCACGGCCCGAAGGAGAAACATGGCAGACGAAACGACGAATACGGCGGCCCCGGTGGCCGTAGCCGAAGGCGGCAGCTCCGCCCCGGCATCCCGTCCCGAAGGTGGAGATCGCGGCCCGCGTGGCCCGCGCCCCGGAGGACGTCCCGGCGGAGGCCCGGGAGGTGGGGGGCGCGAAGGCGGACGGAAGTTCTTCCGCCGCAAGAAGGTTTGCAAGTTCTGCGTCGAGAAAATCGACAGCGTGAACTATAAGGATGTGCGGCTGCTCGGCCAGTTCGTAGCCGAGTCGGGCAAGATCGTGCCGCGACGGCTGACCGGCGTGTGCACACCGCACCAGCGCCGCCTGGCCGACGCGATCAAGCAGGCGCGCAACATCGCCCTGCTGCCCTTCTCCAACCGATAGTGGCCAGTGGTCAGTGGCCGGGAAAGAGTTCGCAGTACGAGTCCTACATTGTGGGACGACCTTTAATTGATAGCTGACGGCTGATAGCTGATAGCGGCGGCAGAGCCGCCGACGGAGTTCTCAACATGGAAGTCATTCTGAAAGAAGACATCAACAAGCTGGGCCACCGGGGCGACGTGGTGAAGGTGGCGGAGGGCTATGGCCGCAACTACCTCATCCCCAAGAAGCTGGCCATCGAAGCCACTCCGGGCAACAAAGCCGTCATCGAGCAGATGAAGGCCGCGGCGGTGCGTAAGTCGGCGAAGGAGAAGGGCAGCGCCGAAGATTTGGGCAAGCAGCTCGACGGCGTTACAGTGGAGTTCACGCGCAAGTCAGGCGAGCACGACCAGTTGTTCGGCTCGGTCACTTCGGCCGACATCGCGCATGCGCTCGAAGCCAAAGGATTCACTATCGATCGCCGCAAGATTCTGCTCGACGTGCCCCTGAAGACCGTAGGCGAGTTCAAGGTTCCGGTGAAGCTGCACCGCGAAGTCACGGTTACGGTGAACGCTGTCGTGAAGAAGGATGCTGTGGAAGAAGCAGCAGCACCTCCGGCAGCCGAAGAAGCTCCGGCCGAAGCGTAGTTCTCGTACGTAAATTTTTGACTATGATCGCAAAGGCTGGTTCCGCACGGCGGAGCCGGCCTTTTCTATTTGAAGATCACGGCCTTTATGGGATGACGCCGCAGATCTCGGGCCGTTTCGCGTCGGCCGGGAGCAATGTGCACACGCTCTTTTGCATATCCACCGCGCGTTGCTGGCGGACCGGGTCGGGAACGGTGCGGTCGCTTAATGCACCCTGTCCGACGTTGAAGGCCGGTGGCGTGGTTGCCGTAAAGGGGACAGATTGAATTGGTTGCGAGGGCTTAGTCGGCTTTCGACGGCGCGATGGCCACTGCTTTTCCAGGTCGTCGAGCTGCGCGGTGGTGAGCAAGTCAACGCCCGAGAAAACGTCTGCATCTTCATCTGGAGCTGTTGCCGGCGGAGGAATCGGCGCGGTTGGCGCTGAAGGGGGAGGCGGGCAGAAGTCGTTACCACACATCCATTGAATACTCAGCGAACCGTCTATGTAGGTCTGCTGATCCGGCGGCCCGATAGAAAAGGTTTTTTCAACGAACGTACCGTCCGCATCGTGCTGGATCGGCGAGAAGTTTGAAATCTTGAAAATTGACCAATCGCCATTCATCGTGCCGGCGTCGAAGTTGGTCGCTCTGTACTCCTTAACCGAGGTTGCTGCCTCCGCGCCCGGAGGGGCCGAGAAGCGCAAGGTGAACTCCTGTTCGTCAAGGTAGTGCTGGCTGCCGCCACATTCCCCTTCGTTTCCCCAATTGCGGACGAAGATTCCCCAGGTATCGAGGAGCGATCCTCCATCGCCCAGGACCTGACCGCTGCCGGATCGCACCATGAAGATGTAGACAGGATGAAGTTCGGCATGGGGGCCATGCTCGGTGTCGATGCCGAACAGCCCGATCAAGCGGGCGTCCTTGCCCGCAAGGTGTTGGACATGCTCGTCATCGTCAAAACCGTTCCACCAGTTCGACTGAAACTGATCGGTAGTTTCATCCGAGTCGAACTCTGTGGTTATCGATGAGCGCGCAAAGTTGGCCGCGTGGTTGCGTGGGTTCAGATCGACATGGAAGTCGTCGTCCCCGCGCGGCTGAGGAGGATTCTTACCACCACCGCTGGCAATGGTTCCCTCGACAGTCGCAGGAAACCAGTTGGCGTGCCAGCCGCAGACGGCGCTTCGGTCATAGGTAGGTGCCTGCGAACTACACCGCCCATAGTCGTTGGGAGTGCCTCCCGTGCATTTCTTTGTGAACGGAACGCACTGACTGGTGGACTGCAACGGAGAGGGATGGTAGGGGCAGACCTGGTCCGCGCAAGCGTTGTTCTCACAAGCGCCTTGCTGTTGGAATTCCCGCCAGAACGGGTTGAGTGGCAGCCCGTTCTCATCGGTGTCTTTCCAGATCAGATCCAGAGGCGGAGGCCCAAGCGACCACTTGATGAACATTCCGGCTGTTCCGGAGAGGTCTTCATTCGTTAGCCAGATGTTGTCGCGACGGAATTCATAGTGAGCGCCGTCTTCACGATCACCATCGACCAGGAAGTTCAGCTTCCAGCTGTCATCGCCACTTGGCTGGGTAAGTACGGTAAGGCTGCTCATCGGAATGATCGCCAAAGGCTTCGAGCTCGGGGACATTGCAATGCGTCGCGTGCTCCAGTCGTCGTATTTAGTCTGGCCGTCTCCCGGCCAGGAGAATAGCCCCATGAGTGACACGTGCGTGTTGTCATCTTTGTCTTCGTTGGTGGTTTGTAACGTAACCGCCAGGTCGTTAACGTTGGAGCCCGCGACGCAGGCACCTTTCTTGCAGCTCAGCGTGCCCTCGCAAGGCATCCCACTGTCGCAACAGGCCTGTCCTGTCACGCCGCAGGCAGGCATTGTCCACTGTTGCGAAAGACTGCCATCGCAACTCACATACTGAAGGAACGCTTGTGTCTGCCCCACTCCAACTTGGGCCGACGGCGCACCGGTGGAAACGATGATTTCACCTTGACCATTTGGATCAAGGCACTTGGCCAAATTTCCGCTGACTTGGGCAGCGGCGCCGCCCGACCATTTCCACTGTTGACCGGGCGAGTTATTGCATGTCTGAAGCTCGGGCAACTTGCCGTTTGCCGGAAGTCCTAAACACTGCGCAAGATGGCGAATCTGACCGATACGCGCCCCATCAGGCGCAGGCGTACTGACCTGCGGAATCAGGCTCCATTCCTGCCCCGCTCCGCCGACGCAATCGTTCAGCACTGCTGTCGATCCCACCGTCCCACCCTTCGTGACCGTTAAGCACTTTCCGTTGGCCTTCATCTCCCCTTTCGGAGCGGGAACAGGCGTGGCATCCCACGAAAGGCAGGGCACATCTCTGGAGAGAAACACATTTTCTTTGCGGACCTCATATGGAACGCCATCATCCCGTGTGCCCTGTAAAAGGAAATTGAACTTCCAGGTATCGTCGCCGTCGGGCATCATGCAGATGGAGACGTAGCGTCCTGCCAGATCGTCGAGGCGCACGATGCCGGGATTCAGCGACCAGGTGTGCGTGCTCCAATTGTCGTAGTGAGTATCTTCGGTCTGTGCCCACGTTGCCAGACCGTCAATCGCAATCTTAAGACCGGTGTTGTCATCCTTATCTTCGTCGTTGGTGCGAAGAGTGACCGATAGGTTGCTCACTTGAGTCCCGCCTGCGCAGACGTTGTCGATGCACTTCAAAAGATAGTTGCTGCAGACGGGATTCGTATTCGTGCAGCACGGATCGCCCAGGCCTCCGCATGATCCTCCTTTTGGAATACACGTCCCGTTCTTACAGGTCAGGCTTGTCCCGAGACACTTGTTACCTGTACAGCAGTCGTTGTTGATCGTGCCGCAGTCCGGCGGCCCGCATGCTGGCTGGTTCTGCCCTCCGCAGTTGGCACGCAGAGGAGCTTGAGTGGACGCTTCAGCAACAGTCGGTGCTTGCGTCACGGTCGGCGCCTGTGCCTGTGTTGGCGGCGGTGCCGGGTGATTCGCGCAGCCAAGAGTTCCAATCGCGAGAGAGAAGAGAACGGCAGTGTAGGCAGTAAAAGTAAGTTTCTTCGACCGCCGCGGTCGCGGAGAACAGGTTTGCATGATGGTCGCCCCAAAACCTCGAGCAGGTTCGGCCAGATGCTTTTATCCTTGCGAAATTGTGGCCAGAATGGGCCCGGAGATGGTTAGTACTTTCTGGTAGCCAACCCTGATTGCGAAGGAGTGTACCCTGAGTTAACAGGAAGTCAAGGGCGACTTTTGAAATTAGTGAGCGGTTCGTCCGCTAGTCTAGGAACTTATGTAATAAGTGCGTTGTTTGATTCCCATTTTGGGAATGTTCCACGTGGAACAATTTCAGTTAACACCTCGTCGAAGTTTTTCCTTGTGAGTTGGTTCGCGATGTGCTCGCCAACGGGTCATGGCCAGTCTTCGCCGCCGGGGACGAACTTCCTTATCTGGCTGGCAACCTCCTGCATGACGCGCAAACGGCCATCCTGATGCGAGAGCATGGCGTACGCCGAATTTGCACGCGAGATACCGACTTCCATCGGTTCCCGTTTGTGGAAGTAGTTGATCCAGCAGCACAAGTATGACTAAAAGACATACTTGTTCAAAAGCCTGGAACACAGCTCATCCGCGAAAAGTACGTCGCCTCCTCCTATGTGATGGACCGCATTGGGGCGTTGCGGGTTCTAATTAATTAGTTGCCAGTGCCAGAACATATCGGCGGGCAATAACGTAAATTGAGCTGTGGGAGGAGTTTGCCCAGCCGTCGGCAAGGGTGGCGGCGAGGCGGATGTAACTCGTCCCCGGTATCTTCAGACCGTTTAGAATGGCCGCTCACGCTTGCTCCGCGGGACCGTCTATCTAATTGCAGGCTCGAAGATTGGGCTGCAATTTCGAGACGGGCGGGAACCAGCATGCCGGCTGAGGCAGTAGCGATTGCTCTCACGGTAGGCCCGGGTCTTAGCCTTGTCGGCACACCGGCGGGGGCGAGCGCGAGGCCGTCCACAACCCCCTCGGAACGACGAGGCGCAGCGGAGCAGACCCAGAGCCGAATGAACGACGCGGAGCTGATCCGGGAAGCCCAGCGCGGGAACCACGCCGCGTTTGAGGAACTGGTACGCCAATACGACGGCGCGGTGTTGCGCCTGGCGTATCACATGACCCGCTCCGAGCAGGACGCGCAGGACATTTACCAGGAAGCGTTCCTCAAGGCGTACCGCAATATCGGCAACTTCCGTTTCGAGTGCTCGTTTTATACCTGGATTTACCGCATCGTGACCAATCTGTGTCTCGATCATCTGCGCAAGAGGCAAGTGCGCAAGGAAGACTCCGGTGTGGTGACGGACTCGGAAGGCGAGAGCTTCGACATGCTCGACCAGGTGGCGGATGTGAGGTCGGGCGCGAGTCCCGAGAAGGACCTGATGCGGCGTGAGCTGGGTAATCGCATTGCGCGGGCGCTGGAGAAGCTGACGCCGCGCGAGCGGATGGTCTTCGAGATGAAGCATTACCAGGGCCTGAAGCTGAGAACGATTGGCGAGATTTTGAATACAACGGAAGAAACAGCAAAGAACACGCTGTTTCGCGGAACGCAGAAGTTGAGGGCGGCGCTGAAGGATACGAGGTAACTCGTAGCTCGTCACTCGTGAAAACCCGAGTAAGAGCGACGAAATCGAGTTACGAATGACGAGTAACGAGTAACTATTATGAATTGCGATTGGGTACAACAGAACATTACGCTCTACCTGTACGGTGAGCTGGCCGACGACGCGCGGCATGAACTGGAGCAGCATGTAGTCCGCTGCCAGGCTTGCGCGGCGGAGGTTACCGAGCAGCGAGAGTTTCAGGCGCAGATGAGCGTGCTGCCGGTGGAAGAGCCGTCCGCGAGCTTTCTGGCGGCGTCGCGCATGCGCTTGCAGGAAGCGCTGGAGCAGACCTCGCCGCATCGTGCCTGGTATCAGAAGTTCGCTTTCGATCCGGCGGCGTGGCTGCGGCAAGTACGCTTCTCTCCGGCGCTGGCCATGGCGATTTTCATGCTTGGATTTGGCGGCGGACTGGGAGCGATGTACCAGTCGATGCGCGGGAAGGCGGTGCTTCCGGCGCCGCAAGAAAACGTGTCGGAAGCGGCGATCAGCGGCATTACGTCGATCGAGAAAGATCCAACAACGAATACAGTAAAGGTGCAAGTCGATCGGGTGACACCGGGCTCGGTGCAGGGCTCGGTGAGCGATCCCAGGGTGCAGGACCTGCTGTTGTATGCGGCCAAGAGCAACGATAATGCGGGTGTGCGGTTGAATTCCGTTGATGCCCTTTCGTCCAAGACCGACGATCCGAAGGTACGGGAGACGCTGACGTACGCGCTCCGCTACGACAGTAACCCGGGGGTACGGTTGCATTCGCTCGAGGGGTTGTCTCCGTTCGTCAAAGAGGACATCCGGGTACGTAATGCGGTGCTGGAAGCGCTGCTCAACGATAGCAATCTGGGCGTGCGCAGCGGGGCGCTACACTCGCTGGAGCCGGTGAAGACCGACAGCAGTGTGCGCATGGCGCTGCAGCAACTGGCGAAGGAAGATCCCAGCGAGTACATTCGCACTGAGTCGAAGCGCTTGCTGGCATCGATGCCGACGGTGTACTGACGAACCAATGAAAAGGGGACCCTATCAAGGCGCGGCCGCTTGGCGCCGCTGGATGATTGCGGCTGCGACACTGGCTCTGACGGCTCCACTGTGGGCGCAGTCGCCGAAAGTATTTCGCGATGGTGATTCGTGGGTCGAGGAGACGACCGGGACGCTGTCGGCCGGGCACGAGTTCCGTTCGTTCCTCGATATGGGCTCGGTGCAGGTGCAGGGGAATTCATCACAGGTCAGCTACGTGGTGCGCAAGCGCTCGCGCGCCGGGTCAGAGGAAGAGGCGCGGCGGCAGTTTGAACAGTTGCGAATTTCCGCAACGAAGGTCGGCGACGCTGTGATTCTGGAAGGTCGCTTGCTGAGCCACAATGTGAGCCGTTTGACTGCAGACATCATGGTGCAGATTCCGCGCATGACGCAGTTGGTGAAGGTGGAGACGAAAGGCGGTAACCTGGCGCTAAGCTCGGTCTCGGGCAGCGTTATCGGCGCCACGGCCGGCGGCAACGTTAAGGTCGACATGGTGTCGGGCCCGGTGAAGATCATGAGCGGCGGTGGGAACATGGAGGCGTCGAACATTGCGTCGGACCTCTATTTTCAGAGCGGCGGCGGCAACGTGTCGATTGACCGCGCCAACGGCCAGGTGGTTGTGAAAACGGGCGGCGGCAAAGTCTGGATTGGGAACGCAGGACCCACGACGGTTGAAAC
>Ga0335077_10012113_pt1 | contig 10781 bp, 7 predicted proteins | sample Lox_Sample_31_FD_207151 | JGI IMG/M metagenome (GOLD analysis project Ga0335077, IMG submission 207151) | Soil microbial communities from Loxahatchee National Wildlife Refuge, Florida, United States - Lox_Sample_3.1 | ecosystem: Environmental > Terrestrial > Soil > Wetlands | place: USA: Florida...
TTCTCCGGCGATCGCTGCCGGCACGATTGACGGACTTCCGGTGGGAGAACTGGACCTTGACGGTTCACCGCGGATCAAATTCGGCAAGATAGACATTGGCTGTTACGAAAAACGACAGGAGTAGTTCACTGTGAACCTGGATCTGAATCGCCGAGAATTCCTAAAGATTTCCGCGAGCGCTGGGGCCGCCTTGGCCATCCCAACCTCAGTCCATGCCGCTGTTCCCTCCCGGATGATCGGCATCCAGGTCGGAGCCGTTTCCTTTGTAGATGAAGGCACCGACAGAGTCCTCGATGTGCTTCAGGAGCGTGCCAGCGTAAACACGCTGTTTCTCGCAGTCTTCACCTACGGACGCGGCATCGCAGGAAGACAGATTCCGGGCCAGCCCCTCCCCGATCACGGTAAGCAGGAATACGATCTCAATTTTCACGGCGGAAACTTCGCCACGCCGCATCCTCAGTACTACAAAAATACCGTTCTCAAAGACACACGAGCGCCCGACCACGGAGATCTCGACATCCTGGCTGAGGTTCTCCCCGCAGCAAAGAAGCGGGGCATGAAAGTGATCTGCTGGCTTGAGGACGTGTTCCGCACCGACCTCCCGAACATCGAGAAACTACAGGAGCGAGATTTGTACGGCCGGAACGCCGACACCCTGTGTGTCAACAATCCCGACTACCGGAATTTCCTGACCGGCTTGGTCGAGGACTACACGCGTTCCTACGATATCGACGGAATCATGTGGGGATCGGAACGGCAAGGCGCACTTTGCGATAGCCTTGGACTCACACACGACACGCCTCCCGTCGATCCGGGCAAGGTCACTTGCTTTTGCCAGTTTTGTCAGAGCAAGGCCAAAGAGCGCGGCATTAATGTGGAGCGCGCCCGCCAGGGTTTCCTGGAACTCGAAAAATTTGTTCGCTCCTCACGCGGCGGCAAGCGGCCGGTAGACGGTTACTACGTCCAATTCTGGCGACTGCTGTTGCGTTATCCCGAACTGGCCGCATGGGAAATGCTCTGGACCGACAGTCTGCGCGAGACCTACGCAGCGATTTACAAAACGGTAAAGACCGCGAAGCCGGGCGTGCCCGTGGGCTGGCACATCTGGCACAACAATTCCTTCAATCCGATCTACCGCGCCGAGCAAGACCTTCATGAGCTCTCGGATTACTCTGATTTCATAAAGGTCGTCATGTACAACAACTGCGGGGGCGAGCGCATGGCGTTGTATGTAGACAATGCTGGATCGACCCTCTATGCCGACCTCTCAAAACAGGGCCTGCTCGATTTCAATTACTCCGTGATGGGATTGAAGGAGGGCAGCTATGATCAAATTCCGCACACCGGACTTTCTTCAGATTATGTCTCTCGCGAGACAAAGCGTGCGCTCGAGGGCGTCGTCGGCACCCCCACTCTGATCTGGCCCGGTATTGATGTCGATATTCCCACTGAGTCCGCCAACAGTAAGTGCACGCCGCAAAGTGTGAAGCAAGCGGTTCTGGCCGCTCTCCGCACTGGTGCGCCCGGCGTAATTCTGTCTCGCAAATACTCAGAGATGAGACTCGCCAACCTCAGTGGTGCCGGCGATGCCATTCGCGAGTTCAAATCATAGGGCGAATACCACTCGGGCGATTTGTACTAAGAAAAGGAAGGTAACTCCGCAGTTGTTCTGCTAACGCGGAGCAGAATACTTTGATTCTCGAGTCACAGAGACGGCATTGCGAAAGTTAGGTGCCGCTTACAGGCTCACGCCCTGTACAATCGTATGAGGAGAACTTAATGACTAACATCACTGGAGTCGTACGTCTGCTGGAACAGGAAAGAGATCGTCTTACCAAAGAGCTCAAAGGCATCAGCGCCGCACTCGCGGCTTTCGGCCAGGTATATGTAAGGGGTGCAGGGAAGAGACAGCTCTCTGCCGCCGCTCGAGCCCGGATCGCAGCCGCTCAGAAAGCGCGATGGGCAAAGTTCCGACAGAAAGCGGGATCAGAACCGAAGGTTGTTTCGATCCGGGGAAAGCGCACGCTCTCGGCAGCCGCTCGGCGGAAGATTGCGGCCGCGCAGAGGGCAAGATGGGCGAAGGTGAAGGCAGGAAAGAAGACAGCCTAATACCGTATCTTGGCCGCGGGCTGTGTGCCGTCACGGCGGGAAGCCATTATCGATCCCGTTAGCGTGCACCAGCCCGAGTAGTAAGTAGGCAGCCTGCCTATTGTTGAGCCTGGTTAGACTTCTCGCCGGATCGTTTGTTTTGGAGGAAGCCTTTTATCGGTTGATCTCCATCCCTAAAGATGACGTACTCGTCTGCAGATAGATCCGCCTTCTGCGCTTTTACCGTGCTCAGAGCATCGTTACCGGCCACCACCAGAACCATGTGTGTGGCATCCAGAGGATTCCGCGCAGCGAGAATCAGTCCATCTCGTTCTGAGGCATAGCTCTGTCCGTTGATTCTGAAAGCGGCGCCCTCGTAATTCAGTCCGAGCTTTTCGGACCAGTATGCCAGAGCTGAGTTGGACTCAGGCCGACCGATGAAAATGACTTCGTGATGTCGAAGCAGATCGTCATTCACCTCGAAGTCTTTATAGATTGGCACCCGGCTCTCATAGCGATTGAGAAAACGGGTCTGTATTTGTTCGGCTGCATAACGATTCGAACCTGCATCGCGCAAAGTGCCGTAGACGATCACTGAAGACGCGAGTTTTCCCCAGATGTCGCGAGTAAGGTACGCGGGGCCATCTGGCGGATCGATCGCGTCAATTCGGGCGCCGGCTCGATCGAGAAATGACTGCGATGTAACAGTCTTGGTGGTGTTGGCCGCGAAATAGTCGGCCATTAGTTTAAGGAACGCGGCATCGCCCATCTTGACGCGAAGTGAGTCTAGAAAAAGTACGCCCTTGGCTCGCTCCCGCTGAAAATGATTTGCAGGCGTATCTGGGATTAGCTCCAGGCCGCGCCAAGTGGCGCGCTGGGCATCCAGCGCTTCCTCCATATCTTTCGATTCGAGCACGCGTTTATACGCAGCTGAACCAGCAACAAACCACGTGTCAGCGTCAGTGGCAGGAAGTACCCAGCCCTTCCAGAGGCGCCCCTCAAAAGAAGGCGGGTCTGCCATTGGAGAGTCCGAAGACTTTGGTGGATCAGCCAACGCGACGAGCCGCGCATTTTCGTTTTCCTGAAGCGCAGCCCGCAGCGAATCAGAAGGTTCTTGCTGAAAAAGATAGTAGCCGGATGGATAGATTCCGTCGTCCATGCTCGAGTCCCACTTCTGCGGCAGCCACTCTCTCTGATTGGGCTTGCCGAATGCGGCCCATACCATGAGGTGAGAGGCCATGTCGGAAGTTAAGACTTTTGCGTCCATCGTAGAAGCGCTAACCAACGGCGCCGTTCGAAATGCGAGGAATCCGAATTGTTCGTCGATCTTGCCATAGTATTTGCGATAGAGATTTTGCCAGGCCAGATCACGAGGTCCAGGCACGTATGGGATGTAGTCACCGTCTGCGTTAGGATCGGGATAATCCTCGAGGCGAACCGTCAAATCCTTCGCGTTATTGTCGCCCCAATAGAACCCCGGCGTGTCGCCGAACCATTCGTTCTTCGAACTCCGCCACAGCCGCGTATGCTTCGTGCCCAGATCGTAGATCGCGATCTCGTTTGTCTTTGCATCGCCGATGATCCACTCATTTGTATAGAGACCATTGTTGCGGGTTCCGAGATGCTGGACCACCTCGTCGATGGTGCTGCTGTACTGGATCGCACTACGGGCACGGAACGCCACAGATGTCCCTTCGATGTTGAAAGGTGTTTGGTCGATAGTGGTTTCCGTCAGTACAACTCCCGCGTCATTCTGATACCAGTCCGTGCCGCTCTCAATGCCGCCAGGATAACTTTGAATGAGCATGCGATGCCCGGAAGCGGGCTTGATATCGAGCATCACATTGGTTTGTTCTGCCAGCGTCAGCGGCCACCACGTGACATGTCCAATCACCATTTTGCCGTCAGATGTGGCCGGACCGGTGGCGGCAAACGCGCTGCAATGGTCTGTGACAGAATCATGTTTGCCGTTCGCATAAGGAGGCGCCTCCAACCCCAAGCCTTCGAGTCCTGTGGGAGTGGTGGAGAGAGCCCCGCCCAGTTCGCCCATTTCGACGGTCGTGTTCGCAATGACGATATCGATGAGGTCGACGCGGCGATCCTGCCAGTGAGCGCCGGCATCTGATGCGCCATCCGCTATGCCGCGCATCTCCTCCAGGAGTTCCTGGTCAAAGCCACGAAGGAACAGAGAATCTGCAAGCTTGCGATAGTCGTCCCAGTGTTCCTTGGAGCCCAACAAAGACGCGCAGCGCTCCAGATATTCCGGAATCTCGCGCGCCATCAGATGGCCGTGCTGGTATCCGCGCTCGTACGGCTTGCCCTCGATGTGCAGATAGATCCAACCCGCTGCAGGATATCGATAAGCTGGGCCAAAGGTCTGAACCGCTTCCCGGACTGGCCACTCGTCATCGAAAGAGATTTCATCCAGATGTATGCCCTCGAACCAGGCCGTGCCACTAAATGCTCCGCCATTGCCGACAGTGAGAAGTATCTGGTCCCGCTCCCGCGTGGCAGTGAAACGAAGCGTCAAGTGCGTCCACGGTTGTGTACCACCGACCGACTCCGAGTGGACATCGAACGGCATCGATGCCATCGTGAGCGCGGCAGCGGAGGCAATGGGCGAACGATCGAGATCGCGTACTTGAATCGCCTCGGTGCGGACCCAACCACTCAACTCATAGCGCTTGCCCAAGACGAGTGGCACGGGCGTCAGGGCAACGCACGCGTCCTGAGAGACTGCATCCCGTTCGATACGCAGGGAACTATTCTTGCCGTGCACGATGCGGGAGTCCGCGGTTGCCATCCCACGAACCGCTGTCCAGCCGCCGTGTCCCTTTTCGAACGACGCTTGGTATAGCGAAGTGCTGGCCTGGCCGATTGAGGCGACTAGCAGACAGCTAATCAGACCGAACAATGCCTGCCTGCGCTGAGAACTGCGCGGCCAAGACAATGCGACGAACGACGCATTTTTCAGTGAAATTCTCATGGGAACCCCCGCGTGGGCACGAATGTTATCACCTTAGAGTCAGTGTGCACCAAGAGCCAAAATCGAAGCCGCGGAATCCCGCTGCTCCTTTCGCGCGATTGGTGATGAATCGCGTGGAAAAAATCTTGTGTGCCTCAACCGGCACTGTTCGGTACCCATGTTCGGCGACCCGGAGTCGGCCAACAAGTGTCAAGCAGCGACTCGCAGTTCAGTGCTTTCCGCGGTCTGATTGAGCCGTATGCATCGCAGGGACTGGCCCAAACGTGAAGAAGAATGTCGCACCTCGTTCGATGACGCCTTGAGCCCATACCTCGCCCCCGTGCCTCTGGATAATGCGCTTCACGGTAGCAAGGCCGATTCCGTTACCAGGAAACTCTGCTTTTGAGTGAAGGCGCTGGAAAGGCTGAAACAAACGATTCGCCTCACTCGGCTCGAAGCCGGCTCCGTCATCCCTCACGTAATAGACCGCTTGGCCCTGTTCCTGTAATTTACCGAACTCGATTCGGGCACTCTCATGTCGTGACGTGTACTTCCATGCATTACGGATCAGGTTCTCCATGACAATGCTGAGAAGCCGGGGATCGCCTAAAACGTCCTCCCTCTCTGGAGCAATGAACTCCACTTTTCGATCCGGAGCAGTACGGCGCAAATCTTGCAGAGTCGAGCGAGCAACTGCGCTCAGATCGACAGGCTCAGGACGCATCACAGTGCTCGACGCACGAGAAAGGCTAAGAAGCGCGTCAATCAGCTCTCCCATCCGCTTTACACCGGCACGGATGTTCTCCACGAGTTCTCGCATCTGCTGATCAAGCCGGTCCGCATTTTGGGTCAGCAACAGGTAGCTGAATCCATTAATCGCCTCCAACGGGCCGCGAAGATCATGTGAGACAGAATACGAGAAAGCTTCGAGCTCTCGGTTGGATGACACCAATTCGCGGGTGCGTTCCGCGACCCGTTGTTCAAGTTCGTCGTGTGATTTGTGAAGTTCGTTCAACATGTCGTTGAACGAATCAATCAAGACCGACACTTCGTCCCCGCCCGTGGCGCGCGGAACTCGCGTTGTATAGTCCCGATTCCGGGAAATCTGCTGGGCGGTAGCCGCGAGTTCAATGATGGGTGTTGACACTGACCGGCGAAATGCTGATGAAACCAAAATGGCTGCCAGTAGCGACACAACCAATACTGAGACGGCAATGATGGCATACCGCCTTAATCTCTTATCGATCTCAGTAAGATCAGCCCTCAAATAGACAAATCCGATTGGCTTACCTTCGGATGTAATCTGTCGGACCAGAACAAGATGTGTGCTTCTAAACCAGTGCTCTTCAGCTTCACCATCAGGAAGCTGGGGAATGTTGAGAATGCCCTGGTCTGGCGACCGGAGGTATTCCGCAAGCTGCCGGCGGTCGGCAGTGAAAATGCCTGCAGAGACAATGTGTGGAAAGTTCTTCAAAGCCGCGAGTGTATTTGTTGCCGCCTGTGGGTCATTAAAGAGAATTGCAGAAATACTGTTGGAACTGATCATCTGAGCTTGAGCGGAAAGAGTTCGCACCAGGCTCTCGCGGAATGTGAGCTGGTCGTACGTAAAGAATGCGGTACAGGCCAGCAACAATGCCACTCCGCTCACGAGCACGTTCATCAACGTGAGCCGAGCGGTAATGGATTTTCCTCGGTTGGCCATTTGATTATCTGTTTGAATTCTTCTGGAGAACTCGGATGGCGACCTTCAGCAATTCGGAACTGAGTGCCAAATGGCTCTCCTGTGCTGCTGTGAGATTGACTTCGAATCGGATCCTATCCTGCTGCCGCACCAACTCTATAACTCCGCCGCGCTCAGCGAAATTCTTCATGTCGCTGACGGTCAACAGACTCAATCTTTGAGCGGTCGAGAGAATTGCAGGAAGACGTCCCTCTTCCGATGAGCTTACGAACAAGATGCTGCAGTCTTGCCCCTGTTGCACACTTGAGATTCTCTGTAGGCTGATCTTTTTCCCGTTGATGCTTTCACCGCGCACAGTGGCGGCGAGAATTCCTTCAAATGGGTCTTTCCCCAGTACACAGATTTGGAACGAATCAGAATTCGCCGACCGATTTGGTGGGAAAGTAACGAATTTGCCGAAATTGTAGAGGTAAGCGGCTTCGACCTGAGATTCGCTGGGTCGCGGTTCCTGTCCAGCAGACTGAAAAGCCGTCAGCAGGAGAACGAGGAACACGCAGGCCGATTTGGAGAGAATACGTTCAGGCTGAGGGGAGCGTATCCGCGACCCCGTTCGATGCGCAAGCTTCACCGTTGCCACGCGACCTGTCCGTATACGCTTCGCTTTATACCTACATTCGGTCCCGGATCACTCGCGAATTCGAAATGATAGGGCTGAAACAAATTCTGCCCGACGACGGAGAACCGAAGGCATGGTTTGGCCTGCCAAGCGAATTGCGCGTCGCCCGTGGAATAGGAGCGCATCATTTGCGCGGGTAACCCGCTGACATAGCGATACGTCAGATTCAGGCTCAGAGTTTTGCTTAGATCAAAGTCAGATTCCGCCGTCACTTGATGTCTCGGGCTCGATCCTTCAACGATAGGCGCAGTTCCGACGTCTGCTGAACCGGGCCTGCGGCTTATCTCCATTTGCAGGAAGGAATACGACGCTGCGAGTCTCCAGGAAGGGAGAGGTCTCCATTCCGGAGCAATCTCGATTCCTCGCGTGGTGCCGAAAAGTCCGTTGCCAAAGTCGGCAGGCAAAAGCACATGCGGAGGGGATGGGTTGGTCTCCACGAATGCCGGACCCGCTATGTCCTCACTGAACAGGTCGTTGTAGTGATTAAAGAATGCTGCGAGATCAAAATAGAGCGACCTTCGTAGAAGATGCCGGTAACCGAATTCATAGCCGTTCATCTCTTCCGATTTGAAATTGGGATTAGGGTTGAAGCGCGCGAAGAAAGGTAGTCCGTTAACGAATGTGCCCGTGAAGCGGGAAAGGTAAAATGCGCGCTCAGCGTCCGACGGTGTCCGCAGAGCATGTGTGAATGCTGCCCAGAGCGTTTGCTTATCGTTCGGCATCCACAACAGCCGGGCAGTGGGCTGGAACCTGAGCCCAGTGTAGTTCGTCTTCAGGAGCTTCGTGCCGAACTGCAGCGACAGACGATTTTGTACGACGGCGATCTCGTCCTGGAAAAAACCGCTGTAGAGCGTGTCCGTTCTGGTTTCGGGTATGAAATAGAGCCCCGAAACGATCGTCGGATTTCTCCCAGTGCTGGCGCGTGCTCCGAACCCCCAGGTTATCTGCTGTCCTGCCGGTAGTCGAAATCGGTCCAGGAAGTCAACATCGAATGTGTTTCGGTAATCCGCAAAGTTGGGTTCACGTCGGTTCGTACGGTCATAGTAGAACTGCAACTGGAAATCCTTACCTTCACGTTGAGTATGCTGCCAGCGTCCGAGGATGTTGCCGCCTGACAGCAATTCCGTGCCTCGGACAATCTGCTGATAGGGCGACGCATATGTGACCGAGGTGACGGTCTCCCCAGCGCCCTCGTCATAAATATCACCTTGCAAGGTGAAGCTGTCGCGATCGTTCGCGACAAAGTCCATCCGACCGCCTCCCTGGACTGCCCGCCAGCTATCGTAGTTGTTCCGGTCCGGGTGGTACTCAGGGCCACGAACGAAACCTAAACTGTAGACGCGATAATCGAACGTTTTGCCATTGCCCCCGCCATAGCGTGTGTTCATGAATCCTTGATCTACGTTCCCACCTCCCGCAGTGACCAGGGTGCCGTGAGTGTCTTTAGTGCTTTTAGTGATGATGTTTATAACGCCATTCAGTGCGTTTGGACCCCATATTGTGGCTCCTGGCCCACGAATCACTTCTATCCTTTCGACATCTTGCAACATTACGTTCTGGACTTCCCAATAAGTTCCCGCGAGCAGAGTTGTATAAACGGTCCGCCCATCGATGAGAACGAGTGCATCTCGCGATAACCTGCCTCCAAACCCGCGAATTCCAATCGACCATTTGTTGCTGTCGATTCGAGCCACTTCCACGCCAGGGGCCAGCCGCAAAGCCTCTGGAATTGTCGTCGCACCCGAGCGTTGGATAGCATCCTGCGTGATTACGTAAATCGCGGCGGACGTTTTCCGAACTTGCTCCGGCGCCCTTTCGGGAGTTGTTACTTCAAGATTCCCCAGCTGTTCGAGAGTCAGCTGTTTCAGCCGATCTGCAGATTGTTGATCGGAACTGCTGTCTTCGGCATACGCGATTGAGGAAAGGAAGTGGATGCCGCACATTAAAAGCGTCAGAACAAGCGAAACAGGGGCAGAGCGACTACGGAATGTCTTGAATTCTGTTTGACCTGAGAAGGCCGCGGGCCGGTTCATTTAGATTCGTGGTGTTTTACGCGCTGCTCGATCAGTCTCTTAACTTCTTTGACCAAATCGTTTGGATCTACTCGCGATTTACTCATCCACGCATCGACAATTGCTTCTTCACCGGGCAAAGAGCCATATCCGGAGAGCATCAACACTGGAATGTCGGGACTCTTTCGCTTGATTTCTTCGGCCACTGCCGTGCCATTTCCGCCTAATCCCGAGAGCCAGTAGTCGAGGACGACCGCATCAATCGAGTTTGATCGAAACACATCGAGTGCCTCTGCTTTGGATCGGGCCTGCAGCACTCGGAAACCAGCCGATTCGAAAAGCCTCTTTCGAGCCTCGAGCTCTAATTCGTCATCTTCCACACAGAGAACCGTCTTTCCACGCTCTTTCACTTCCCACTCTCCGCACTTGAATAGGTTTTTGGCTATTGCGGAAAGGAGAAGTTCCGGCTCTAGCCCTTTAGGAACGCTGGCGTTTACGTTTTTCGCGAAGCGTTCCGGCAGTTCTTTCACCCCTGAGACCGCGATGACCACCAACGATGGGAATTTCTGCCGCAATTGCTCGGCAAGTTCGTCCCCATTCATACCGGGCATCGTGTAGTCGAGAAGCACGACATCAACGGAAGGTTCTCGTGAGGTGAGGTTCAGCGCCTCCTCCCCCGAAGTTGCTGTCAAGACGGAGTAGCCTTCAGACTCCAGCAGCAGTCTCCGAACTTTCAGCGTGTCGAGGTCATCATCAACACACAGCACCTGTTTTCCACTCATGACCAGGAAAACCGTCGGAAATAGGGAAAGCACAAAATGATTTCATTGTGGGATCGTCGGGGGCTATACAGGTTTTGCTGTATAAACCCAGGCAAAGTGAGTGACCAGGGTATCCCGCATCCCTGGAACTCCAGCGTTATATCCCTTGCCAGTAAAGGCATTTGAGATTGAGAGATGCGGTTGTTGATCGTCGACGGCCACGAGGTTCGTTCCCTGCGACTGAACCTGCCAATCGACCAACTGCCTTTAAGGGCGTCCATATTGCTGTTGCAGGTGAGTTGTGTGTGGCAGGTGTCTCAGAGTTGTTGACCGCCGTCCACATTTGCCGGCTTGCCGTGGTTAGGCGCTCCCCACCAGGGCTATCAACTGCGAAACTTCCCGAACGTCGATTCATGACCGTTTCGGTTTAACTCCTGATTTACGCCTCAGTCGGTACAGGCTCAACGTAAAATACAGAACACGGAAATCGTTTTCGAATCATGGGTTCTTTTCGATCGAAAAAACAAAAGGAGACATCGAATGGGCATCAACACACGACGAAAGTTCGTTGGAACGATCACGGCGCTGGCAGCGTTTG
>Ga0335077_10012115_pt1 | contig 10779 bp, 9 predicted proteins | sample Lox_Sample_31_FD_207151 | JGI IMG/M metagenome (GOLD analysis project Ga0335077, IMG submission 207151) | Soil microbial communities from Loxahatchee National Wildlife Refuge, Florida, United States - Lox_Sample_3.1 | ecosystem: Environmental > Terrestrial > Soil > Wetlands | place: USA: Florida...
AGGCGTCTGGGAGCTCGCTGCGGCCGGCAAGTCGGCGATTCTCGTGCCCTATCCACTCGCGACCGCCGACCACCAGACGAAGAACGCGCGCTACTTCCAGGCCGCAGGCGGCGCGATCCTCGTCCCCGAGACCGAGCTCGACCGCGTGCCGGAGCTCGTGCGCTCGCTCCTCGACGACCCGCGCCGTCTCGGGGAGATGGGCGCGGCGATGCTGGGGGCCGCGCGCCCGGAGGCGGCGGACGAGATCGCGGAGGAGCTGATCGCGCTTGCTCGAGGGTAGGCGGTTCTGGTTCGTCGGGATCGGCGGCGCGGGCATGAGCGCCCTGGCGCTGGTGGCAAAGGAGTGGGGCGCCGAGGTCGGCGGCTCCGACCGCGCGCGGTCGTCGTACGTCGAACGGCTCGAGGCGGCCGGCATTCCGGTGGCAATCGGCCACGACGCCGCCAACGTTCCGGATGGCGCCGAGGTCATCGTCTCGAGCGCGATCGGGCGGGACAACCCCGAGGTCGCCGGGCGCGAGGTGCGCCGCCGGGGTGAGCTGCTGGCCGAGCTGGTCTCGCTGCGCCCGTCGATCGTGGTCGCCGGCGCGCATGGGAAGACGACGACCGCGGGCATGATCGCGTTCTGCCTCGAGCGGCTCGATTACGACCCGGCGTTCCTGATCGGCGGCGAGATCCCGCAGCTCGGAGGCAACGCCCGTGCCGGCGAGGGCTGGCTCGTGGCCGAGGGCGACGAGTCGGATCGCTCGCTCGAGCTACTGCGGCCGCAGATCGCCGTGCTCACCAACGTCGAGCTCGACCACCACGCGACGTTCGCGTCCGAGGAAGAGGTCCGCGACCTGTTCGAACGTTGGGTCGCGGCGGCGCCGGCGTCCGTTCGCGGTGACGAGCTCGAGCCCGTTTCCTTCGAGCTCGGCGTGCCGGGAAGGCACAACCGCCTGAACGCGGCCACGGCGCTCGCGGCGCTGGAGCTCGCCGGCGTGTCCCGCGAGGCTGCCGAGGGCCTGCTGCCGGAGTTCCGCGGCGCCGGCCGGCGGTTCGAGCGGCGCGGCGAGGCGGGCGGCGTGCAGGTCTTCGACGACTACGGCCACCACCCCAGCGAGATTGACGCGACGCTCGAGACGGCGCGCTCCGCGGCCGGGTCGGGCCGGGTACTCGTCGTCTTCCAGCCGCACCTCTTCTCGCGGACGCGCCACGTCGCCGCCGAGCTCGCCGCATCACTGGCCGCCGCCGACGCGGTCGCCGTGACCGAGGTCTATGCGGCGCGCGAGGAGCCGGTGCCGGGAGTCGGCGGGAAGCTGGTCGTCGACGAGCTGCTCTCGCGCCGCCCCGGGATGACCGTTGCCTGGACGCCCGCGCTCGAGGACGCGGCGCGCTTCCTTTCACGCCGGGCGCGGCCGGGCGACCTCGTCGTCACGATCGGCGCAGGCGACGTCGAGCGAGTAGGCCCGCTGATCCTCGAGGAGCTCGGCGGATGAACGTCGAGAAGGGTGTCGCGCTCTCGCGGTTCACGACGCTCGGCACGGGCGGCCCCGCAGCGGCCCTCGCCCGGCCGGAGACCCTCGAGGAGCTGGCAGAAGCGCTGGCGTGGGCCGCAGAGCGAGAGCTCGAGGTCGCTGCCGTGGGGCTCGGCTCGAACCTGCTCGTGGCCGACGAGGGCTTCGCCGGCCTGGTCGTCAGGCTGGCCGGCGAGCTGGCCAAGGCTGAAACCGAGGACGATCGGCTCGTCGCCGGCGGGGGTGCGACGAACGCGGTCTGCCTGCACCGGGCGCGAGCCGCCGGGCTCGGCGGCTTCGAGTTCGCGTGCGCGATCCCGGGCACGGTCGGCGGAGGCGTCTGGATGAACGCCGGCGCCTACGGCAGCGACTGGGCCGCGATCCTCGAGCGAGCGCTGGTCGTCGACGCCGAGGGCTCGCGCTGGCTCACGCCGGCCGAGCTCGGGCTCAGCTATCGCCGCTCGGGCCTCAGGCACGGCCAGGTCGTGGCTCACGCCGAGTTCCGGCTCGAGCGGCGGCCGGCGGACGAGATCAAGGCGACGATCGCCGAGCTCCAGGCGCTGCGCAAGGCGGCACAGCCGACGAACAAACGGACCTTCGGAAGTGTCTTCAAGAACCCCGAGCACGAGCTGAGCGCGGGGCGGATGCTCGAGGCGTGCGGGCTCAAGGGCCACCGGATGGGCGGTGCGCAGATCTCGCCGCGACACGCGAACTTCATCGAGAACGCGGACGGCGCCCGGTCCGAGGACGCGATCGCGCTGATGGCGGAGGCCCGCCGCCGGGCGCGCGAGCAGTTCGGCGTCGTGCTCGAGCACGAGGTCGAGTTCCTCGGCCCGCTCGAGCTCCCACCGCTCTAGGTAGGAGGCGTGAGGGGCGCGGCGAAACACCACTGGCCGTGCCCGAGCGAAGGCCTCAGCAGCGTGCCCGTGCCGCGGTGGTCCCTGTCCCGGCGGGTGCCCACCGCGCTGCTTTCGTGCGGCTGCTCCCCTCGGGGCGCTCGCTGCTGATCGGGTTCGCGCTCGTCGTTGCGGCAGCCGGCCTGTACACGCTCGCGCGTGTGACGCCGATGTTCGCCGTGAAGCGGATCGAGGTGGAAGGCGCGCCGCCGTCGGTCGCGTCCCACGTTCGTGCTGCGCTGGCTCCCCTCGAAGGGACGAGTTTGCTCGCCCTTCACCAGGCCGACGTCGAGCGCCGGCTGGCGCCGCTCACCGACGTGGCCACGGCAAGCTACGACCGTTCGTTCCCGCACACCCTGCGCGTGACCGTCCGGGCAGAGCACGCCGTCGTCGTCGCGCGCCGCGGGGCGAAGGGCTGGCTCGTCTCGGGCGAAGGCCGGGTCCTCGGCCCGGCCAGCCCCGGCACGCACCGCTCCCTGCCCCGCATCTGGCTGACCCAGCCCGGAGATCCAGAGGTCGGGGCGGCTCTGGTCGATCAGCAGGGTCTGCGGGCTGTCCGCGCCCTCGCCGTTGCCCGTCGCTCGGGTTTCGGGACGCGCATCTGGAACGCGAAGGCGCAGGCACACGAGCTCACCTTCCTGCTCGGTTCCGGCCTGCAGCTGCGGCTGGGGGACCTGCGCGCGGTCCGCCTCAAGCTGGCGGTCGCCGCACGCGTGCTGCCGCAGCTTCGCGGCGGGGGCTACACCTACCTTGACGTCAGCGTCCCCAGGCGGCCGGTCGCCGGCACGAACTCTCAACCCGCAAGTTGAGCCTTAGAGTTTTCGAGCACGACCGGCGTTGACACGCGCCTCGACTAGGCGTACCCTCCTGGGCTCGGAAGGCGTACCTTCCACCAGAGCTTCAGGTAGAGACGAGTCGAGGATGAGAGATCAAGCAGGAAATTATCTGGCCCTGATCAAGGTTGTGGGCGTCGGCGGAGGCGGCTCGAACGCCGTCAACCGCATGGTCGATGCCGGCCTGGCCGGCGTCGAGTTCGTCGCGATCAACACCGACGCGCAGGCGCTCCTGATGTGCGACGCCGACGTGAAGATGCCGATCGGCTCCTCGGCCACTCGCGGCCTCGGTGCCGGCGCGGATCCGTCCGTCGGGAGGGCCGCCGCCGAGGAGAGCCGCGACGAGCTGAAAGAGGCGCTGAAGGGCGCCGACATGATCTTCGTAACGGCCGGCGAGGGCGGTGGCACCGGCACCGGCGCCGCCCCGATCGTCGCCCAGCTCGCGGATGAGCTCGGCGCGCTCTGCGTCGGGGTCGTCACGCGGCCCTTCTCGTTCGAGGGCCGGCGGCGAGCCGAGGTCGCCTCGCTCGGCGTCGAGGAGCTGCGCGACCACGTCGACACGCTGATCGTGATCGAGAATGACAAGCTGCTCCAGGTCGTCGACAAGCGCACGTCGATCATGGACGCGTTCAAGCTGGCCGACGACGTCCTGCGCCAGGGCGTCCAGGGCATCACCGACCTGATCACGATCCCCGGGCTCGTCAATCTCGACTTCGCCGACGTGCGCACCATCATGAGCGAAGCCGGCTCGGCCCTGATGGGGATCGGGATCGCTTCCGGGGAGGGTCGAGCGACATCTGCCGCCCGCCAGGCCGTCTCCTCACCACTGCTCGAGTCGTCGATCGAGGGCGCGACCGGAATCCTCCTGAACGTGACCGGCGGCCCGAACATCGGCCTCTTCGAGGTCAACGAGGCCGCCGAGGTCGTCACCTCGGCGGCCGACCAGAACGCGAACGTGATCTTCGGCGCCGTCATCGACGACGCGCTCGCCGACGAGGTGCGCGTAACGGTGATCGCCACCGGCTTCGGGCCGTCACGGCCCCGGCGCCGCCGCCGAGCCGAGGAGCCCGCCGAGGCTTCGTCAGAGGAAGGCGGCCGCGCGGTCGCCGCCGACCGCTTCGAGGTATCGGACGAGATCCTCGAGGTGCCGTCGTTCCTCCGCGACGGCTGAGCCCGTCCGACCCGCTCGCGACGAGTTTTCCGGCAGATGGCCGGCGCCGACGCGGCCGGCGCCTTTAGCATCAGCGGCCGATGCAGACGCTGCTGCGCACGCCGCTCTACGACCGGCACGTCGCCCTCGGCGCGCGGCTCGTCCCGTTCGCCGGCTGGGAGATGCCGGTGCAGTACGAGGGCGTGATCCCCGAGCACCTCGCGGTGCGAAACGACTGCGGCGTCTTCGACGTCTCGCACATGGGCGAGCTCGAGGTCGAAGGCGCCCGGGCGCGCGAGTACCTGCAGGGGCTGCTCTCGAACGACCTCGACCGGATCGAGCCCGGGAAGGCGCAGTACACGCTTCTGACCAACGACGGCGGAGGGATCGTCGACGACCTGATCGTCTACGAGCGCGCACCGGATCGCTTCCTGCTGATCGTCAACGCTGCGAACCGGGAGACCGACCTCGCGTGGCTGCGCGACCATGAGCCGGAAGGCGCCGAGATCCGCGACGTCTCCGACGCGTATGCGCTGCTCGCGGTCCAGGGCCCGCGCTCGGTCGAGCGGCTCGGCTTGCCGGAGGCACCGGCGTTCTCATTCGCCGACGGCGAGATCGACGGCGTCGCGTGCGTGGTCAACCGAACCGGTTACACCGGCGAGCTCGGCGTCGAGCTGCTCGTTCCGGCCGAGAGCGCCGGCGCGCTCTGGGATCGCGTACTCGCGCGCGGGGCCTTTCCTTGCGGGCTGGGTGCGCGCGACACGCTGCGGCTCGAGGTTTGCTACCCGTTGCACGGGAACGACATCGGGCCCGAGACGGACGCGATCTCCGCCGGTCTCGGCTGGGTGTGTGCGCTCGACAAGGACTTCACGGGCGTGGCCGCCCTGCGTGCGATCAAGGAGGGAGGCCCGAACCGGCGGCTGGCGGCGTTCGTGATGGAGGAGCGCGCGATCCCGCGTGAAGGGATGGCGATCCTCGACGGAAGCGGCGAGCCGGTCGGCGCTGTGACCTCGGGGTCGCACTCGCCGATGCTCGAGCGCGGCATCGGGATGGGCTACGTGCCGACGGCGCTGGCGGAGCCCGGAACCGAGCTGACGATCGACGTGCGGGGCCGGCCGCGCCGGGGCCGAGTGGTCAAGAAGCCGATCTACCAACGAGAGGAGCGGAATGGCGGCTGAGAGCTATCCCGGCGATCTGCGCTACCACCCCGAGCACGACTGGGCGCGCATCGACGGGGACGAGGCGACGTTCGGGATCACCTGGTTCGCGCAGGACGCGCTCGGGGAGCTCGTGCACTACGAGGCGCCGGAGGCGGGAACGACCGTCGCGAAGGACGAGACATATGCCGAGGTCGAGTCGGTGAAGGCGGTCTCCGATGTGATCGCGCCGCTGTCGGGCGAGATCCTCGAGGTCAACGCAGCCGTCGCCGACGCCCCGGAGACCGTGAACGCCGATCCCTACGGCGAGGGCTGGCTCGTGCGCGTGCGTTTGACCGACCCCGGCGAGGCGGATGCGCTGATGGACGCAGAGGCCTACCGCCGTCACCTCGCCGACCAATGATGACCGTCGTCGTGCAGCTCGACCGCTCGTGAGCTACCTCGCGCTGACCGATAGCGACCGCGACGCGATGCTCGAGACGATCGGCGCCTCGTCGATCGAGGAGCTCTTCGCCGACATCCCGGCGGCCGTGCGGCTGGGCCGCGAGCTCGACCTGCCGCGCGCGCTCACCGAGCAGGAGCTGGCGGCCCACTTCGAGCAGCTCGCCGCCGAGAACGCGGCGACGGGCGAGACGGTCTCATTTCTGGGCGCTGGGCTTTATGACCACTACGTGCCGGCCGTTGTCGACGCCGTCATGCAGCGCGGCGAGTTCCTGACCGCGTACACGCCGTACCAGCCGGAGCTGAGCCAGGGTGTCCTGCAGGCGATCTTCGAGTACCAGACGGCGATCTGCGAGCTGACGGGCATGGACGTCTCGAACGCCTCGGGCTACGACGGGACGACGGTCGCCGCCGACGCCTGCTTCCTGGCCAAGCACGTGACCGGCCGCTCGAAGGTCGTCGTCACCGAGGCGACCAACCCGCAGGTCCGGCAGGTCGTGAAGACCTATGCCCCCGGCTTCGGGCTCGAGGTCGTCGAGGTGCCGCACCGCGACGGAGCGACCGACCCGGACGAGCTGAGGGCGGCCGCCGAGGGCGCGGCCTGCGTCATCTTCCAGCAGCCGAATGCCTTCGGTGTGCTCGAACCGGCCCCGGAGCTCGCCGCCGCTGCGTCCGAGGCAGAGGCCCTTCCGGTTGCCCACGTCGACCCGCTCTCGCTCGGTGTGCTCGAGGCCCCGGGGAACTTCGGTTGCGCCCTCGCGATCGGGGAAGGCCAGCCGGCCGGGAACCCGCTCTCCTTCGGCGGGCCGCACTACGGGTTCCTGGCTGCGCGCTCAGAGTTCATCCGGCGGATGCCTGGTCGGATCGTCGGCGAGACCACAGACGCCGCGGGAAACCGCGGCTATGTCCTCACCCTGCAGACGCGCGAGCAGCACATCCGGCGGGAGAAGGCGACGTCGAACATCACGACCAACCAGACGCTGCTTGCTCTCGGCGGTCTCGTCTACCTCTCGTGGCTCGGTCCGCAGGGGCTCCGTGAGGTGGGGGAGACCTGCCTCGCCCTCGCGGACTACGCGAAGGAGCGGCTGGGCCTTCCACTGCTGTTCTCTGACAAGACAACATTCAAGGAGTTTGCCGTACGCGTCGGACGGCCCGCGCGTGAGGTCGTCGCGGCTGCGCTCGAGCAGGGGATCCACCCCGGGTACCCGCTCGGCCGCGATTACCCGGGAATGGACGACGCGCTGCTGATCGCGGTCACCGAGCGGCGCACCAAGGCCGACATCGACCGCCTCGCGGAGGTGCTGGCGACGTGCAGCTGATCTTCGAGAAGTCCCGTCCCGGACGTCGTGCCGGACGCCTGCCGGACCACGGCCTCCCCGTCCCCGAGGTGCCGGCCGAGCTGCGGCGTGCCGAGCCTCCCCGCCTGCCGGAGATCGCCGAGCCGGATCTCGTCCGCCACTTCACCGAGCTCTCGACGCGCAACTTCGGGATCGACACGGGCTTCTACCCGCTCGGCTCCTGCACGATGAAGCACAACCCACGGGTCAACGAGCGTCTCGCCGCGCTGCCCGGCTTCCGCGACCTCCACCCGCTCGACGAGGAGAGCCGCACGCAGGGTGCTCTCCGCCTCTGCTTCGAGCTGCAGCAGGCGCTGGCGGAGATCACGGGGCTCGACGCCGTCTCGCTCCAGCCGGCCGCCGGCTCCCAGGGCGAGGTGACCGGCCTGATGCTGATGCGCGCGTACTTCGCCGACCGCGGCGAGGCCGAGCAGCGGCGGAAGGTGGTGATCCCCGACACCGCACACGGGACGAACCCGGCCAGCGTGACCATGGCGGGCTACGAGCTGACGCACGTCCAGACCGACGCGCGCGGGAACATCGACGTCGATGACCTGCGCGGCAAGGTCGACGAGGAGACGGCGGGGCTGATGCTCACGAACCCGTCCACGCTCGGGCTCTTCGACGAGAACATCGAGCAGATCGCCGAGATCTTCGGCTCGGCCGGCTCGCTCATGTACTACGACGGAGCGAACCTGAATGCGGTCTGCGGAATCTCGCGGCCCGGCGACATGGGCTTCGACATCGTCCACATCAACCTGCACAAGACGTTCTCGCAGCCGCATGGCGGCGGTGGCCCGGGCGGCGGCCCCATCGCGGTCGGCGAGCGGCTCGAGCCGTACCTGCCGGTGCCGGCGGTCGTGCGCGAAGGCGACGGCTACGCCCTCGACTACGACCGCCCGAAGACGATCGGCAAGGTGCGTGGGTTCTACGGCCCGTTCGGGGTCTTCGTCCGCTCGTACGCGTTCATCCGTGCCTACGGGCCGCAGCTGCGGGAGATGTCCGAGGCCGCAGTCCTCAATGCCAACTACCTGCTGGCCCGGTTGCGGGAAGCCTACGAGCTTCCGTTCGACCGGCTCTGCATGCACGAGTTCGTCCTCTCGGCGCGGCCACTCAAGCGGGAGCACGGTGTGACCGCGCTCGACGTCGCCAAAGGGCTGATGGACCACGGCTTCCACCCGCCCACGATCTACTTCCCGCTGGTCGTGCCCGAGGCGCTGATGATCGAGCCGACCGAAACCGAGACCAAGGAGACTCTCGACGAGTTCGCCGACGCGATGCTCGCGATCGCACAGGATGCAGCGGAGCGCCCCGAGGTGCTGAAGGAGGCGCCACACTCGACCGTGGTCGGGCGGCTGGACGAGGTCAAGGCGGCCAGGCGCGCAGTGGTGCGGTACCTGTTCGAGGAGCACCCGGATCTGGCCGCCGACCCGTCGCCGGTCGGGGCCGAGGCCCCCAAGGGCGTCCGATGATCGAGCTCCGCTCCGACACGCAGACCAGGCCGAGCGCCGAGATGCGCGCGGCGATCGCCGCGGCCGAGGTGGGCGACGAGCAGAAGCGCGAGGACCCGACCGTCACCCGGCTCGAGACGCTGGCGGCGCAGCTGCTCGGCCAGGAGGAGGCCGTCTTCGTCCCGACGGCGACGATGGCGAACGAGATCGCCCTGCGGACGCTGAGCGAGCCGGGCGACGAGGTCGTCGCGGAGGAGAACTCGCACATCTTCCTCTCGGAGCTCGGCGGGCCGGCCGTCCACGCAGGGTTGATGACGCGGCCGCTGCGCTGCGAGGCAGGTCGCTTCACGCCCGAACAGCTGCGGGAGATCGTGCGGGCCGGCGATTCGACGCACACGCCTGCGACGCGAGTCGTCTCGGTCGAGAACACGCACAACGCCTCGGGCGGGCGCGTCTGGCCCCTCGACGAGATCGAGGCGATCGTCGCCGCCGCGCGCGAGCTCGGGCTCCGGCCGCACCTCGACGGAGCGCGGGTCATGAACGCGGCCGTCGCCTCGGGAGTGCCGTCGGCCGAGATCGGGCGGCACTTCGACACGGTCACGCTCTGCCTATCGAAAGGGCTCGGCTGCCCGCTCGGGGCGCTGGTCGCGGGCTCGGCGGAGCTGATGACGAAGGCGCGCAGGCTGAAGCACCTCTTCGGCGGCGCGATGCGGCAGGCGGGGATCGTGGCGGCCGCGGGCGTCTACGCGCTCGAGCACAACGTCGAGCGGCTGGTCGAGGATCACGAGCGCGCGAGGCGGCTCGCAGAAGGTCTGGACGCTGCCGGGGTGCCGGTCGACCTCGAGCAGGTCGAGACGAACTTCGTCCAGGTCGAGCTCGGTCCGCTCGGGCTGTCGCGCCAGGAGGCGCTCGCCCGGCTCTGGGACCACGGCGTCGGGCTCTCACTCACGCCGCACGCCACTCGCCTGCGGGCGGTCACGCACCTGGACGTCGGGGACGACGACATCGAGCGGGCGGTGGCGCTGATCCCGCGCGCGCTCGGGGCGCTCGCCCGTGCGTGAAGAGGCCTTCTCGCGAATCGTCCGCGGGGCACAGCGCGAGGGGCGGCTGCCGTGCGTCGTGGCCGGAGTGTTTCGCGCCGGCTCGCTCGTCTGGTCGGAGGCGATCGGCCTCGCAGACGTCGAAGAGGGCCGGGACGCCACCGAGGACACCCAGTTCCCCGTCGCTTCGATCACGAAGACGTTCACGGCCGCGTCGGTCATGCAGCTACGCGCCGAGGGCAGGCTCGACCTCGCGGATCCGCTCGAGCAGCACCTGCCCGAGGCGGCGGAGCACGGGTCGCTGACGCTCGGCGAGATGCTCTCGCACACGTCGGGCCTCCAGCGGGAGCCGCCGGGTGAGATCTGGGAGTCGCTCGCCTTCCCGGATGCCGACGAGCTGTTGGCCAGGCTCCCGGAGGCAGAACGGGTCCTCGCCGGCGGCGAGGCGTGGCATTACTCGAACCTCGCCTACGCGCTGCTCGGTCAGGTCGTCGAGCGTGTCTCCGGCACGCCGTTCCGGGAGTACGTGGAGGAGCGGTTGCTGCAGCCGCTCGGCCTCGCGCGGACGACGTGGGGGCCGACCCCGCCGGCCGCCAAGCCCTACCTCGTCGAGCCCTACTCGGACGCCGTGCGGCGCGAGCCGGAGCTCGAGCTCGGGGGAAAGGGCGGCGAGTCGGGGCTGTCCAGCACGGTGGCCGACCTGGCGCGCTGGGGGTCGTTCCTGTGCGATCCGGACGACGCCGTCGTTCCGGCGGCGCTCGTCGAGGAGATGCACGTGGTGCGGATCATGACCAGGCCGGACTGGACGCTCGGCTGGGGTCGAGGAATCGAGCTCTGGCGACGGGGCGAGCGGATCCTGGCCGGCCACACCGGCGGCTTCCCCGGCTTCCTGTCGATGCTCGTCTACTCGCGGCCCGATCGGATCGGCGCCGTGCTGCTGACGAACTCGGGCAAGTGGGACGAGCTCGGCGACACCGGCCT
>Ga0335077_10012116_pt1 | contig 10779 bp, 5 predicted proteins | sample Lox_Sample_31_FD_207151 | JGI IMG/M metagenome (GOLD analysis project Ga0335077, IMG submission 207151) | Soil microbial communities from Loxahatchee National Wildlife Refuge, Florida, United States - Lox_Sample_3.1 | ecosystem: Environmental > Terrestrial > Soil > Wetlands | place: USA: Florida...
CGGGTCGTGCTGGCGCATCGAAATCAGGTAGGCTCCAGGCTTGCCTGCCGCGCCGCGCTCGGTCTGACGTTTGGCTTTGAGGTAGGCGTTCCAGAGGACGGTCTCGCGGTTGCGTGCCGCAAGGTCAAGCGTCGCCCACGCGGAGACTTTCTGGCGCTCGACGATGTCGCGCAGATGCCACCACCCGCCCGGCCACGGATTCGGGAAGATGGTCTCCGCTTCGTAGACGGGCAGGTTGCGGGTGTTGCCGCGCAACTGGTCGGGATGCAGGAACTGCGGCGAGGCCAGGCGCGCGCTGGCGGATTCCGTAAGCATGCCCGCAATGTTGTGGAACGGCGTGATCCAGTGGAAGCCGAAGTGTCCCCATCCCGAGTAAATGGCGCCATTGATCGCGCCCGACAGGCCGGCCTCCTCCTCTTTATAAGCCATGTGGGCGCCGTACCAGCTCAGTTCCCGCCACAGGATGGGGTCGGCGCCGGGCCGAATGGGCTCGGCGTAGGGCGGAAGATAGATGCGGGCGCCGTTGCCTCCCATATGGTGGTGATCGACATACGCCTCGGGCTTCCACTCGGTAAAGAGGATGCGGGCCATGTACTGCGAGTCGGGAATGTTGGTCATGAAGGCATCGCGGTTGTTGTCGTGGCCGGCGTATTTCTGGTAGAGCCACGGAGGATTGCTGCCTTCATACGGCGTCCCGAGCTGCTTGTTGTACCAGTCGGTGACCATGATCTGGCCGTCGGGGTTGAAGCTCGGAACTTCGATGAAGATCACGTTGTCGAGGATGCGGCGCGTCTCTTCATCCTTACGGGCGAGCAGGTCGTAGGCGAGTTCGGGCGCCATCTGGGCGCCGCCGATCTCGGTGGCATGCATGCTCATGGACTGGACGACGATGGCCTTGCCTTCGTCCACCAGAGCGCGCGCCTGCGTTTCCGTCAGACCGCGCGGATCGGTGATGCGCTGGTTGATCTCGCGATAGTGTTCGAGCTTGGAGAGGTTCGCGGGCGAGGTGATAAAGACTTCGAGGAAGGGATTGCCTTCCGATGTGGGCCCCATGTTGACCACTTTCATGCGGCCGCCGCTTTGCTTTTCGAGCACGCCGAAGTACTCGACGATCTTGTCCCAGCGGGCCATCTTCTTGTCGGCGCCGAGCTGAAATCCGAAGAACCTTTCGGGCGACGTGACCTCCTGTGCCTGACTTGCCGCGGGTGCGAGCAGAAGGGCGAGGACGAATGAGAGACGCAACATATGGTTAGCCATTCTACCGGATGATGGCGGTGGCGCGGGCACAGGAGTCGAGGCGGCCACATGTTTCGGCATGAGTGCCGACGCGGCAGGCAGGAGTGCCCGCGCCACAGTCCTACGGAATTCGGGCTGTGCGAGCGCGCTGCTCGCTGACTTCCAGATAAGGACGGAGCTTGGCGAGCGCAGCTTCCACGCTGACTCCATATTTGGCCCGAAGCGCCTCGAGTTTTCCGTGTTCGATAAACTGATCGGGCCAGCCGATCCGCACCACGGGGGTGGTCAGACCCGCGGTGCTGAGCTCTTCCAGTACCGCGCTGCCGAACCCGCCTCTGAGAACGTGATCCTCCAGGGTCAGGATTACGTCCACGCTGCGGGCGTAGAACTCCAGGGTTTCCACGTCAATCGGCTTGGCGAAGCGGGCATTGATGACGGCCGCCGAAATCCCCTCGCCCTCGAGCTTGAGAGCGACTTCGTTGGCCATGGGAACCAGTGCGCCCAGCGCAAAGATGGCCACCCGATCGTTTTCGCCGTGCTGCAGGAGTTCGGCCTTGCCAATTGGTATGAGAGCGGGAACATCTTTCACGGGTGTGCCGGGGCCGATGCCGCGCGGGTAGCGGACAGCGATGGGCCCCTCGTCATACTTCATCGCGGTGAAGAGCATGTCGGCCAGCTCGTCCTCATCCTTGGGGACCATGTGCACCATGTTGGGGATCGAGCGCAGGTAACTGATATCGAATACGCCGTGATGAGTCGGACCGTCGTCGGCAGACAGACCGCCGCGATCCATACAGAAGACCACCGGCAGATTCTGCAGGCAGACGTCGTGCACGATCGGGTCGAAAGCACGCTGTAAGAAGGTCGAGTAAATGGTGCAGAAGGGGCGAAAACCTTTGGAGGCGAGCCCGGCCGCGAACAACACGGCATGCTCTTCGGCGATTCCCACGTCGTAGTATTTGTCGGGATGGTGCTGCCGGAAACGGTCGAGGCCGGTGCCATTCGGCATGGCAGCCGTGATGGCCACGATCTTGGGATTGTAGTTCGCCAGCTTGACCAGGGTATCGGCGAAGACTTCGGAGTATGTGCGGCGGCTCAGTGGCTGGGTTTCACCGGTTTCCGGATCGTACGGCCCCAAGCCGTGAAACTTCTTCTGCTTTTGAAGAGCCGGCTCGAAGCCCTTGCCCTTTTGCGTGAGGACGTGCAGCAGGACCGGGCGGTCCTGCTTGCGAAGAAACTCGAAGGTCTTGATCAGGGTTGTGACGTCATGCCCGTCGATGGGCCCATAGTATTTCAGACCCAACTCCTCGAAAATCACGCTGGGCCAGAGCATGCCCTTGGCGACTTCTTCGGCCTTGCGGGCCATCCGCAGCGCGATCTTACCGCCCACCTTTTCCACGAATTTCCCGGCGCGCTCATGCAGGTAATCGTACTGCGGGCTGGTGACAATCTTATTCAGGTAACTGGCGATAGCTCCTACATTCTTATCGATGGACCATTCGTTGTCGTTCAACACTACCAGCAGGCGCCGGGTGTGGTGAGCGATGTTGTTTAACGCTTCGTAAGTGATCCCGCAGGTGAACGCCGCGTCTCCCGCCACGGCGACCACGTGTTCCTTGCCGCCGTTCTTATCGCGTGCCACCGCCATACCCAGAGCGGCTGAGAGCGCGGTTCCGGCATGCCCCGCTCCATAACAGTCGTGCTTGCTCTCGGTGCGCAACATGAAGCCGTTCAAACCGCCGGGAGTGCGGATGGTATGGAAACGGTCGCGCCGCCCGGTCAGGAGCTTGTGGACGTAGGCCTGATGGCTTACGTCAAACAGGAAGTGGTCCGCTGGAGTGGAGAATACATAATGGAGGGCGATGGTCAGTTCCACAACACCGAGGTTGGGCCCAAGGTGGCCTCCATTATTGGAAAGGACCGTGATCAGTTCCTCGCGGATCTCCGCCGCGAGTTTCTCCAGGTCGGGTACTGGCAGCCGCTTTACGTCCGCCGGAGAGTCGATTCCATCAAGGATTCGTGCCATAGAAGCGTCGCTCGAAGTAGCACTACGCGCGGATGAACAGAAGGCGCAGCGAGAACCGGCGATTCGATCCGGTACCCTCGACATAATCGTATGATACCTCACTCGCTCACATGTGAGATTCAGAAGATTCGGGCGAGCCCGCAGGTTGTTATCGTCTGTTAGCAGCGTGAGATGAGGCCGGGCCGCTCCACGGCCGAAAACGGGCGATAACCTAAGTGCACCATTTCATAAATACCACCGCGAACTCCATAGAGAGCCGCAAGAAGCCGCTCCCTCAGAAGGGTGAAAAAATCGAAAGCACGCAGCGCCCCTCCTGCAAAACCCGCGCCCCGGTGTAACTAGCGTTGCGCATCCCGGTTGGTGCTCACTAGCCCCAGGTAGGGTCGGCGAGATGGAGACGCGGGTCAGTTCCAGCCATCCCCGTACCGAGCCAGTGGAAACGCCAAACGTCCTATACGTCCTCTTGCAGTGACCCAACCCGGCGCCCAGCAGCCCAGGTAGGGATTTTACCGGCAAAGTCGATCATTGGAGCTTAGAATAGCAATAGCTCTAAATAATTTTGGCTCATTTCCGCTAACTCGTGATAGACTGACGAAGATGAAAACTGACTATAGCCTGCTTGAGGCCGCACTTATTGGATATGAGCACCAGCGAGAGCTTCTGGCAGTCAAGATCGCAGAGTTGCGGCGCCAACTGGGAAGTGTTTCGGCGGGAGCGGAAACGCCCAGGAAACGGGTGATGAATGATGCCGCCCGGAAGAGGATCGGGCTCGCCCAGAAGAAACGCTGGGCCGTATACCATAAGGCCCAGGCGCCGGCGAAAAAGCGGATCATGAGCGCCGAAGGACGCGAGCGGATCGCTGAGGCGACGCGGAAACGCTGGGCCGAGTTTCGGGCGGCGAAGGCGGCTGCGGCTGCAGCCGGCAAACCCGCCAAGAGAGGCACCCGTGTCCGTAAGGCCGGAGCGGAAGGCGGCGCCTCAGAGGCCGAACAGGCGGCGACCTCCTAAGATCGTACGGGTTTCCGCCAGGTCAACATCGCCGCACCGTGATGCCCGGAGTGTCAGCGGGGGCATCTGCATTTAACTCTGCGGTATAGCCTGGCGGTGGCGTTCCCTCGCTTCGGCTGCGTGCGGCCAGAATCCAGTCCGGATTCTCCCAACGGCGGGCTTCAACCGCGTCCGTATAAGGCTGTAATCAGGTTCCACAGAACACACATCCCAAACACCAGATTCACTTTCCGCAGAAGGGCAGTTCTACCGGAACGACTCGCGAAGACTGCCAGTCCGATTGCAAAACCCTTCGAGAGCAAAAGTGCCAAACGGGGTCCAGCCAATGCCATGACGGCCCGCATCAGCGGATTGGCCTCAGGGATTCCCCGATGCAGGAAGACCAGGGTGGTCATCGCGTCCAAAATCTGCAGGGAGATGAACATCGCCAGAGTCATCTTTGGTGTCCGTGGGTTCGGACCAACTTAGCTCCCCGGAAGGTGGTGAGCCAATAGTACCAGTTCCGGTACCTGAGCATTCTGCCTTAGTAGGGGTAACCTCACTCAATCCGGTCCGGTGAGCCGGACCCAGGATGCGGCCGAATCGAGACATCCTTGCCCTACACACTAGCCGCCGTTTAGAATTGGCACGGTGCCTAAACCGGTATTTTTTCTGATCTGTCTGGCGGCGCTGATGTTGACTTCCTGCGCCCGTCCGAAGGGAGTATCGAGCATCCTTCAGTCCCCTCCGCCTCCGAGGCAGGAGGATACGGGCCGCCCCTCCGAGGCCAGGGATGACAACCCCTTCGAGGCGGCCGAGTACTTCATCGAGCAGCGTGTCCCGGCCGGCCAGTGGTTGCCGGTCGAGCGGTACCTGGAAGCTCAGCGTCACGCCGCAAGTATGAGGACTTACTCTCTGCGCGCGGACCGATTCCTCGACGAGACGAGTCACGACACCCCCGCGACCTTCGGCGCCTGGGAGTCGCTCGGCCCCGGAAATGTCGGGGGACGCACCCGCGGACTGGTGATCCACCCTAAGAACCCCAACACCATGTGGGTGGGGGGGGCCACCGGCGGCGTCTGGAAGTCCACTGACGGCGGCAAGACCTGGCTGCCGAAGACCGACTTCGCGCCCGTGCTCTCGATCAACTCGCTGGTGATCGACGCGAACGATCCCAACACCCTGTATGCCGGCACAGGCGAGCAGACCCAGAACTGGCGGGGCGCCGGGATCTTCAAAACCGTGGACGGAGGCGAGACCTGGAACCAATTGCCCGCCACTGCTACTGCTGACTTTTACTTCGTGAACAACATAGCGGTCAGCCCCGGCTCCTCGTCCCGTCTCTACGCCGCCACGAATACGGGCTTGTGGGCCAGCAGGGACGGCGGGGCGTCCTGGAATCTCTCCCTGGCCTCACCCGATGGCGGCCCGGCGCCTACACTCACCGGCGGCACCACCAACGGCTGCTTCGATGTGGCGATTCAACCGGGACAAACAACTGACACGGTACTCGCCGTCTGCCACCCGCCGGGCAGCTTGCAGTATGCCATTTTTCGCAATCCCGATGCGGCCGGAACGGGAACCTGGTCCGCTGTCCAAACCGATCCTCAGATGTGGTACACGGCTCTGGCATTCGCCCCATCACAACCCCGCACAGTCTACGCCGTCTCAGTGACATATGCCTCGGGCACTTATGCCAAGGCATTGCTTGCGGTTTATCGTTCTACTAGCGGGGGGGCGGCCGGAACCTGGGAGACACGCACTTCGAACCAGGACCCCAACCGGTTGAACACGGCCATTCTCAGCAATGACAGCGCTTACTCGTTTGGCAGCGCTTTTTGTACGGGTGCCAGCCCCAACCTGAATGGCCAGGCGGGTTACAACCTGGCGCTGGTGGTGGATCCTTTGGACCCGAACCGGGTGTGGGTGGGGGGTATTGGCCTGTTCCGCTCCGACGATGGCGGCGCTAATTGGGGGTATGGGTTCGGCGGCAACCATCCGGACCAGCACTCTCTGGCATTCGACCCGGGCTACGACGGCGTCTCCAATCAGATTCTGTACAACGTGAACGATGGTGGCATCTACAAGACCACCCAGGCGCGAGGCAAGACCGGCACCTGCTCTTCCACGAGCTCGGCAGTCAACTGGACCACGCTCAATAATGGCTATGGAACTACGCAGTTTTATCACGGAGTACCTTACCCGGGTGGAGGCGCCTGGGTCGGCGGGACCCAGGATAACGAAACTGTGCGTGGGAGTGACGCCCGGGGACCGAACCAGTGGGACCCCATCTACGGCGGCGATGGAGGTGTGGCTCGGGTCGATCCGGTCAGCGCCAACATATTATATGTTGAGTACGTCCACGGCGCGATCGCGAAATCGTCGGATGGCGGCAATACCTTCCAGAACGCAGTCACCGGCATCACCGAGAATTCCGGGAACTTCCCGTTTATCGCGTGGTACCTGTTCGATCCCAACGACTCGCTGCGCCTCTATGTGGGCGGGACCCAACTGTGGCGCAGCGAAGATGGAGCCGCTCACTGGACTGCCGCCAGCGCCCCCGTCGATGCGGTGAACGGCGCGCTCGATAACATCCGCTCCATAGCGGTATCCCCGATAGACTCCAACCTGGTCCTCTTCGGTATGAGTCACGGGAGAATCTTCCGTAACACCAATACGTTAGCTGCTGACGGGAGCACTGTCTGGCCGTCTATGCAGCCGCGCTCGGGGAATGTGTCGCACCTGGAGTTCGACGGGCGCAATCCATCGACTGTCTATGCCACTTACACCACGTTCAATTCCGCCCCGGGCGACCAACACGTGTATCGCTCCAACGATTCCGGCGTGACCTGGACGGGGATCGACGGCTCCGGGACGACTGGTCTCCCCGACGTGCCGGTCGAAACCCTGTTGGTGGACCCGGATGATTCCAACCGCCTCTACCTCGGCACCGATCTGGGTATTTACGCAAGCTTGGACGGCGGGCAGACCTGGGCTCGCGACGACAACCCTTTCGCCAACGCCATTACGATGAGCCTGGCAATCGATCGGACTGGCGGTACTAAGTATTTTTACGCATTCACTTACGGAAGAGGTGTATGGCGTGTCGCGATGCAAAGCGGAAGTCTTACCCAGTGTAGTTACTCGCTTTCTCCGGTTTCCCTGACCGCGGATGCCACTGGCGGAACGTTTTCCGTAGACTTGGCAACGGGGGCCAATTGCGGGTGGTCCGTAGTCCCTCCGGTTACCTCGCCCGGCGCGTTCGCTTCGGCGCAAGGTCCGGGCTTTGGGACCGGGAGCGGGAAGGTGTTCATCAACGTCCAACCGAACCACACGACTTCATCCCGTACCAATCTTCTGCTGGTACAAAACCAACAGCTCACGGTCTCGCAGCCCGGCGCCTTGAATTCCGCGATCGGCAACGATCTTGCGGCCCCGTACGCCATCGTGTCTCTGCCCTATGAGGGAATCGGCAGCAACAATTCGCTCACATCGAACCCGGGCGATCCCCAACATTCGTGTACTGGTTCGCCGAACTTCCGCACAGGCTGGTTGAACTTCACCGCTCCTTCGGATGGCAACATCCGTGTGACTACCCAGGCGCCCCGCAGCGACAATCCGTCGGCCAACTCAGGCGTGGTCATCACGGCATACCGGCTGGATAGCGGCACGCTCGGCCCTGAACTGGCATGCGCCGTGGTTCCGAAGGACTCCTCCGGTCCGCTGAACAAGGCCGTCCTGACGTTCGCCGTAAATCAGGGGTCCACTTATGCGATCGAGACCGCATCGCTGTCGACCGGGACCGCTTCGGATATCTCGACCATGTACATCGGCGTGGGTCCGGCGCCGCCCGTGGCCACCTTTGACATCGGCCCCTCCCAGGTCACGATCAAGCCAGGCGATTCTCGCCGATTCCAGGCGATCGCGTCCAACCTTCCGAATGCGGCCGTGCGTTGGACCGTCATACCCCAGGTTGGGATCGTCGCACCCGACGGCACCTATACCGCACCGCTTTCACCTTCCGTAATGTCTGTGACGGTCAACGGGCAGAGTGTCGCTGACCTGACCCTGCAAGCGCAGGCTACCGTGACGATTCAGTCGCCGCTCCCCGTGTCATTGGGGCCCACCACGGTAGCGAACGCCGCGAGCTTTCAGGGCGGCGCTGTGGCGCCGGGCGAGATCGTGACTGCCTTCGGCACGGGTCTGGGACCGGCTGGCCTGGAGGAAGCGCAGTTGAGTCCTCAAGGAAAGCTGTCGAGTGCTTTGGGGGGTACGCAGGTATTTTTCGACGGCATTCCCGCACCGCTGATCTACGTAACGGCCCAGGCTGTGAGCGCGGTGGTGCCGTATGAGGTGGCGGGCGAACCGGCCACGCAGATGGTGGTGGTTCGGAACGGCCAGGGCACGCAGCCCGAATCGCTGCCGGTAGCAGCCTCGGCTCCCGCTCTGTTCACCGCGGATTCGTCGGGCGCGGGCCAGGCCGCTGCCCGGAACGAAGACGGAAGCTTGAACAGTCCGCAGAACGGCGCGGCTCCCGGGTCGATTGTAGTGTTGTACGCCACCGGCGAAGGGCAGACCAGTCCCGGCGGGGTGGACGGACGAATCTCCACGGAGGTGGTGCCCAAGCCGCTTGCGCCGGTGAGTGTCCAGATCGGAGGAATGCCGGCCGAGGTGCTGTATGCCGGCGCCGCACCTCAGGCGGTGGCCGGCCTGTTGCAACTGAATGTGCGAGTGCCGGTCTCGTTGAGTCGCGGGGCGAACCCGGTGGTGCTGACCGTGGGCGCCAACTCCAGCCGTTCCGACGTGACCATCACGATTCGGTAGGGTGCTATGATGGCGCCCGACGAACCATGATCACCAGAAGAATGATCGCTCTGCCATTTCTGCTCTGCCCGCTGTTGTTCCCGAGTGCCGCCCAGTCGCCGCCGGCGCGCGCCATCGTCGTGCATGCCTCCCGCCTGCTGGATGTGGAGACCGGCCGAATGCTGTCGCCCGGCGAAGTGCTGGTGCAGGGCGAGCGCATCGCGGAAGTAGGCCCGACCGTAAAACGGCCGCCGGGCGCTGAGTTCATCGATTTGGGCGACCGCACGCTGCTGCCGGGACTGATCGATGCCCACGTACACCTCTTTCTTCACCCGGGGGCGGAAGACTTGCAGACCGTGCAGGAGTCGGTGCCACAGCGCACGCTGATTGCCGTCGCCGCGGCGCGCGAGGACCTGATGGCAGGCTTCACCGCCGAGCGCGACATGGGCACGGAAGGCGCGGGGTCGGCAGACACGGCGGTGCGCAATGCCATCGATCAGGGCCTCTTTCCCGGACCCCGGCTGCGCATCAGCGGCAACGCCATAGACATCCTCGGAGGGCACGAGGATGCCAACGGCTTCAACCCCGCGCAGCACGTGCTCTCCAACGCCACCCGCGCCAACAACGCCGCCGAACTGGTGGAGGTCATCCGCCAGCAGTTCAAGGAGGGCGCGGATTTCATCAAGATCTACGAAACCGGCCGCGATTCGGTAGTGGATGGAAAGTTCTCGACGGTTTATCAGTACACAGAGGAGGAATTGGCGGCTGCGGTGCGGGAGACCGCACGTGTCGGCAAACGGGTGGCCGTGCACGCCACGGGAGAGCCTGGAACTCTGTATGCCGCGCGCGCCGGGGTGGTTTCCATCGACCATGCCGACCAGCTTGGCGAAGAGACCATGCGGCTGATGCACGACAAGCAGATCTTCGCCGTCCCCACCTTCACCATTTCCGAATTCTTCGCCGACCACGCTCCGACCCCGGTGCAGGCTGCGCTCGAGCGCCAGTTGCTGGTGATCCACGCCGCGGAGTTCCGCAAGCAGCTTGCAGCCGGAGTGCCGGTTGCGATGGGTTCGGACGTGGGCCCCTTTCCCCACGGCACGCAGGCGCGCGAATTCGTCCTCATGGTGAAGTACGGGATGACTCCGCTCGCCGCGCTGCAGGCGGGCACGCTTCATGGAGCGAAACTGCTGGGATGGCAAGGGCAGATCGGCGCCATCAAGACCGGCTATTTGGCCGATCTGGTCGGGGTGCCGGGAGATCCGTTGCAAGATATCTCGGCTTTGCAACGGGTCAGCTTCGTGATGAAGGGCGGGGAGGTGTACCGGCGGTAACGCCGCTCAAAACTATTGAGAATTTTCAGGCCCGTAACTCCTATAATCATAGGTATGAAGCCTGTCCATGTCTTCAATGTCATCCCTTCGCTGCCCGCGCCGCTCGAAGGACTGCGCCGGCTGGCCCACAATCTGCGTTGGGCATGGGATCACGGCACCATCGAGCTGTTCCGCCGCCTGGACAGCGATCTTTGGGAATCCACCGGACACAACCCGGTCCTGATGTTGGGGATGATCGACCAAGCGCAGCTGCAAGCCGCCGCGCGGGACGAGGCGTTCGTCGGTCAGCTCGATCTTGTGCTTCGCGACCTGGATGGCTACGTGACGAGCAAGTCCACCTGGTACCAGCGGGAGCACATGCGGACCGACGGTCTCCTGGTGGCCTACTTTTCGGCG
>Ga0335077_10012118_pt1 | contig 10778 bp, 8 predicted proteins | sample Lox_Sample_31_FD_207151 | JGI IMG/M metagenome (GOLD analysis project Ga0335077, IMG submission 207151) | Soil microbial communities from Loxahatchee National Wildlife Refuge, Florida, United States - Lox_Sample_3.1 | ecosystem: Environmental > Terrestrial > Soil > Wetlands | place: USA: Florida...
CAATGATCAACACTGCCCCTGCGGACGAGGAACGGGTCTGATCGAGGTAGTTTTGATTGATGACTGCCGCTTCAGACATTTACTACCTTCCTGCTAAGAGGGAAATCGAGAAAGAACGATGTGCCCTCGCCGGGCTGACTTTCCACTCGAATCTTTCCGGCATGTTCCTGAATAATTCCGTAGGTTACAGACAATCCCAACCCAGTCCCACGCGGCTGTCCATCGCGGGCAGTTTTCGTGGTGAAGAATGGGTCGTAGATCTTTCGAATATTCTCGGGAGCGATACCCGCTCCCGTATCGGAAACGAGCACGTTCACTCCATCTCCGTTCCAGGTTGCGATCCGAAGTGTGCCGCCGTTTACCATTGCGTCTTTCGCGTTGAGAAACAAGTTTAGGAAGACCTGCTGCAATCGCCCTGGGTTCCCACTGATTGCGGGCAAGTGCTGGCTCAGCTCACCCTGTACTTTGATCCGGGAGGTCTTAAACTGGTGCTCCAGCAAAGCCAGAGTATCGGAGATCACTTTATTGACGTCCACCTCAGTAAACTCTGCACTGCTGGTGCGCGAGAAATTCAGCAGGTTATTAACGATTTCAGAAGCGCGAAACGTCTGGCGCGTAATCTTCTCCAACAATGCGCTCTTTTGCGGATCCGTCTGCACTTGCTTCGAGAGCATTTGTGCATAGGACGAAATCACGGCCAGCGGCGTATTGACTTCGTGGGCCACGCCGGCGGCAAGCAATCCGACAGAGGATAGCTTGTCGGCTTGCGAAAGCTGGGCTTCCAGTTCGACCCGCTCGGTAATGTCGTCCATAATGATGAGCCGGCCGATGACATTGAACTTTTTGCTCACGAGGGGAGCAATGGCAACATTTACCGTACGGATCTCCTCAGCTTTGGTGCGTAGACCAAACTTGTACAAATTGTGGATGCCGGGGTGCTGCCGTACGCGATAGAACTCCTCCACGAATTTTTCCGGAAAAATCTCACCGAGAGGCTTGCCCAGTACTTGCCAGCGCGGTAAGGCGTACATCACTTCCATTTGTGAGTTCCAGGATTCGATCCGGTCGGCCAAATCTACAGCCAATACGCCCACATTGATGGACTCGACGATGTTCTCGTTGAAATCCTTTAAACGCTCGTACTCGGCAACCTTTTGTTCGAGCGAGGCATACAAGCGAGCATTCTGTATCGCGATCGCCACATATCCGCTGAGTGTTTGCAGCAATTCAACATCTTCACTGGAGAGAAAATCGCCTTCCGCCGTTTTTCCCAGCCCAAGTACCGCTACAGTCTGTTTCTGCGCGTGGCAAGGGATGTAGTAGTTGAGCTCCAGGGCTGCGATTGTATGCTGCGCGCCAGAAGTTTCACGCGGCACTTGGTGGGTATTATCAAAGAACAGGTGGCCAGCATTGCTTTCCGGCCGAGCTACGCTCAAGAAGCTGAGATCCAGCCCAGCGCTCGGCACCATTCCAAAGGATTTTGCGAGCACGAACCCAGAACCTGTTTCATCTGAGGGGAGGAAAATCGCTAGCCGGTCCACAAGCAGAGTACGAGATAGTTTTTCTACTACGGCGGCCAGCATTTCATCGAGATCGGTTTCCGAGCTCAGCTCGCGACCGAATTCGATCAACGTTTTCCGATAGTCATATCTAGTCCGGTAAAACAGCTGATCGATGCGCTGCTGAATCCACTTGCGTAACGGATCCACCAGCAGCGCCGTAACCACAATCGCGACCATCAATCCGGCAGGACCGGTGCTGGGAACGCGGGTGTGGACTAATTCCGCTACCCCGCCCACAATTGCGAAATAGGCTCCTGCAATGGCTAACGCAGCCAATGTATAGGCCATACCGCGTTTGAAAATTAGGTCCACATCCATCAGGCGATAGCGGAAGATCGCATATCCAAACGTTAGTGGCAGAATCCCAAGCGAGAGCACGGAAACCTTCATGAGCGGGGTAATAAGCACTCCACTCAAGTAAGGCAGGGCGTAAAACAGGGTAAATGGCGTAACGGCCAAAATCGTGCCCCGGGTTACCCATTTCAATTGCTGCCTCAGGATGGGGGTGCTGGCGCGCCGGTAGTTGTACAACAACACTGCTGCTGCAATGACGAACAGAAGCGCTAGATACCCCATCTGAATGCGATCTAGGTCCCATCGCAGCAATTCGCTCGCGCTTAAAAACCGTATTGCAAGAATCTGACCCGTGAGCAGCAACAGTCCCGGAACGTAAACGCCCGGAATGACCCAGAAGTGCTTCCGTACAAGTGCTCGCCGCTCTGGAAAGGTAAGCACAAAGTGGAGGAAAAGTGCTGGCTGGAGAAGCCCAGCGGCAACATTGCCCCAGTAAATCGTCCAATCGAAAGAGTTTAATTTTCCGCTGTAATGGAAGGTGTAGAAGATGAAGGAGACCAGGCAGAAGATATAAAAGTGTGTAGAACTCGCAGCGGTCCACCTTCGGAGAAGGACATAGATTCCAATCGCTAAGTAGATCAGCCCGATGAATCGCAGCCAGTTATATTGGGAGCGGTCGGCGGGTACCGGAATAACGGTGACATCCACCGGAACGGAGTGGCGCACGAGCGAGTAAGTAGCCTTGGACCACGCCCCCGTGCGGTAAAGCTCACGCGTGAGTACGGCCATGCTGGATACTTTGTGGCCATTGACGCCAGTAAGCTGATCACCCAGTCTGACGCCCGCGCGTGATGCAGGGCCGTCCTCTTGAACATGTTCCGCGATCAGTCCGCCTGCGCGTTCGACCCACCATGCACCATCAGAGGGAACTTGGAACTCACGCTCCTTCTGAAAATTGATCCAGGCAAGAACCATGCCTGCCGTGGTTAGCAACGTGAGCAGGATGGCAGTGAACCGGGTTTCGAAATCCCTGTTCATGGGCTGTGACGAGCGGTGCGTCGAGGGGACACAACTCCCCTTTAACGTTTTGTGCACGTTCACTGCCACTACCGAGGACATGGGAGGGACACTAAGTTGCTCATCAACAGCGGCTTACATCATTATAAAATGCTTCTGAGGGTAAAAATATGTATTTTGGAAGTGATCTTTGAGAATCGGTAACTACCTGTTCCCATTAGAGTTGACGACAGCTAAGAGGTCTGTGAGGTCTTCGCATCATATTCGTGAATTCAAAAAAGAAGGGAGAACCGAAGTCCTCCCTTACAGAAGCGACAGAGGCGATATCACTTAGATAGAGTGCTCCGTTTTGTAAAAGGTTGTTCCTCTAGAACCACAACCTTGAAACTAGTATGAACCCAGGTCGCGGAATGCAAGTTGATCCGGTTAAGAAGCTTTCAGTTCAGCTTGACAGCAAGTCTCTTTCTTACCTGCAAGCGGGTTCGGGCCCGGCACTTCTCCTCGTTCATGGATTATTGGGGTACTCTTTTTCGTGGCGCTACAGCATTCCCGTGTTGGGAGAAATTGCGACCGTGTATGCGCTCGACCTGCCCGGTGCTGGAAGTTCTGAGCCTACGGAGGATATGGATTGCTGCTTTCGCGCATGCGCAGAAAGACTGTTGCGCTTTATGGATGCGGTTGGCGTCGAAAACTGTGACTTGCTAGGAACATCCCATGGCGGAGCGGTGGCGATGATGGCGGCTGCGACTGCTCCCGGGCGCGTTAGGAAGTTAATCCTGGTAGATCCGGTCAATCCCTGGTCTGCGCACGGGCGGTTGCTGAGCATAGTCCTGAGCAACTTCCTGATTGCGCCAATTTTCCGTGCCCTAATGCCACGTTTATCAGTATTACAGCGATTCTACTTCCATCGGCTTTTCGCGGACACGAGGCGAATTAAACCAGGGACATTAGAAGGCTACATGAAACCACTACGCCGGCCTGGAGCATTGGAGTATGGCTTGGGCATACTTCGGTCTTGGAATCGGGATCTAAGGGAGCTCAAGTCGGTCTTACCGCGTATTTCGCACATTCCCGCCTTGCTCGTTTGGGGCAGTCTGGACGCCGCGGTAGATCCGGCCTCAGCGCCTAGATTGAAAGCACAATTTCACAACTGCCGGCTGGTTATGCTCGAAGGAGTCGGCCACCTTCCGTATGAAGAAACACCGCAGGAGTTCAATCGAGTCATTCGCGAGTTCTTAGTTTAGTGCCATTGGGTATTGCTTCTGAAACCTAAGCACCGTAAGAACCATTGATGCCTGCGGCAGAGACTGCTAGCCTTCTTCAAAGAGGTTCACTTGCAAACTACGGCGTCGCTCAGGGCTCCTGATCGGAGTGCAACGTTCAAGCAGGTTTCACAACTCTTGCACGCCCACATTCCTGAAGTATGGGTTCGATTTCTTTTGGCCATTGTCGGACTGATACTGGCGTTTGCGGCTGCGCTTTTCTCTACTGTTTCGCGGGAATCTGGCAATCTGTGGGCCACGCTCATCCTGGCTTCCGCCGCCTTGGTGCTAGCCACCGTTGTCGGACTTACGACAGTGCCATACCTGGTGCGGCGCGCAGCCGCCGCACGTATTCGTGACGCCCTCGATTATGAAATCACGCGAGTGGGCATCATTTACATCGTGATGGTTTTGCTAATCGGGATCGCGGCGCTCAATACCGGGAATAACCTGCTTTACATCATTGTGGCCGCTATGCTGGCAGCAATTCTGGCGTCCGGCGTGGGATCTGCAATAACACTGCGCAGGCTGCAGTTGCAAATCCAAGTGCCTGAGCATGTGTTCGCCAGTCGTCCCGCAATGGGCCATATTGTTGTGAGGAACCCCCGCCGCTGGATACCATCATTTTCCGTGAATATTGCGTCGCTGCAGCCAAAGAGTACCCTGGCAAAATGGCCTTTCCAAAACCGGTTCAGCAGGAGACATGATCAGCGCGGCCGAAATTCCATTCCATTGCACAGAGGTATTTTTGAAGGTTCTGCTTTCTTCCCTTACATTCCGTCAAGCAGCGAAATCAGGGCAGATGTGCAACTCTGTTTTGAGAAGCGTGGAAGATACTCGCAAGATGTTTTTGGCATCGCCACCCGATTTCCTTTCGCCTTCCTGGTCAAGACGCGTCGAGTGTCTCTGGAAGTAGAAGTGATTGTGTATCCCCGCGTCGAACCGACTGACGAGTTTTTCGAGATCCTGCCGATAGTGACTGGAGAATTTGAGAGTTTTGTGCGCGGACGCGGATACGATCTTTACCGAATTCGTGAATACATGCCCGAAGATTCCGCACGCCACGTCGACTGGAAAGCAACTGCCAAATCCGGCTCGGTAAAGGTGCGCGAATTCAGCCGGGAGGACGAGCGCAAACTGCGAATAGTGTTCGATAATCCTGCGCCGGGCAAGCTGTCCCATGCGGCCTACGAAGAGGCTGTTGCGATGGCGGCCTCGCTCAGCTGGCACTTCGCGGGCCAAGACACCGACATTTCCTTTGTAGCCCCAAATTACAAGGTGGGGCCCGACATCTATGCTTTCTTAGAATATCTAGCAATCGTGCAGCCCCAATCCGACCGGTCAGTTCTGGAGGAACTACATCCTTCTGATGACTACAACCTTATCCTCACCGCTCGCCCTCGCGGCACCATCCCCACATCGCTTTGGTCTTGTTCTTACTTGATATTTCTCCAAGACAGTGAACCCCGACCGGAAGCTTAAGATACATAGTTTTCCCTCTAGGCAAGAGCGTTTTTTCGTCATATACTCGCGCCGCGTCTGTGGAAAATGGGAGTCTCATATGCGAATTTACGACCTGATAAACAATCAAGATACTTACAGGGCCGACGGCACACAGACAGTGCTGGAAGTGGTGCAAGCCATGGTGACCCGCAATATTGGGGCGGTCCCCATTCTCCGTGACGGTCTGCTGGTTGGCGTTTTCTCCGAGCGCGACCTGATGAGGCGGGTCGTAGCCGAGGGACGGGATCCCCAAACTACACTCCTGGAACAGGTAATGACCAAAGACCCGCTGACCGTTCATCCGACGGAGACGCCGGAAAACTGCATGCTCCTGATGCGACACCACGGCTTTCGCCATCTGCCAATCTGCGACGGTAAGCGACTTCTCGGCGTAGTCTCCCTAAGAGACCTTCTTTTGCACGATTTGACGGAGAAGGATCACGAAATGCGCATGATGAGAGCCTATATCCAGGCCACCCCGGATGTGTAAAGTAGCTCCTCACCCACAACAGGGTTAAGAAGCAACGATGCTTCGCTGGTAATACGACGGGCACGTTACTTTGGTTCATTGACCTATGATCCAGAGCTGCTAAGGTTACGGTAAGGCGGGGGTGTCCCCCTCTTCCGCCCTTTTGGCCAAAACTTCGTGCATCCAAACCTCCAGCTCGTGCTGTGGATGTGCTACCCCGCCTTGGAGTTATTGCTGGGCGCCGCCATGCTCTGGCGCAAGCTGCATCGCAAATTCCCAGTATTTTTTGCCTACGTAGTGTTTCAGCTGGTCAACTTTGCGGTTACGTTTCCGGCCCATCAGTACGGTAGCTATAACTTCTACTTCTACAGCTACTGGGTTGGGGCGACAATCAGCATGGCCATCGGCTTCAAAGTCATCCACGAAATATTTTTGGATGTTTTCCGCCCGTATCACACACTCAAAGATCTCGGGACCGTGCTGTTTAAATGGGCGTCATTGGTTATGATCTTTGTTGCGCTGGTGGTCGCCGTCGCCAGCCCTCCTGGGCAGTCTCCCATTGTGCTGGCAGTTATGACCATGCAGCGCTGCGTGAGAGTCATCCAATGCGGCTTGATTCTATTTCTGCTTGTGTTCTCGCGATATCTTGCGGTTTCGTGGAAACAACACAGCTTCGGTATCGCCTGCGGATTCGGGCTGTTTGCGGCCGCCGAATTAGCTGGCAGCGCTCTTTATGCCGGCGGAGCCATCAGCGACCAAACTCTGGCGGTCCTGGTTACCGTCTCCTACGGTTGCGCCATCCTGGTGTGGGTCGGGTATGCCGTCACTCCGGGTCCATCGAGGCAATCCGGAGGGGCATTGGTCTCCCAACGCTGGGAACAGAGCTTGACTGACTTACAACACCCTGTGCCGGCGGATTCTCTGATACCAATGTTTGAAGGTATGGTGGATCGTGCATTTTCGAAGAACAAAGACCAAAGCGCTGACGTTTTCCTGTCGTCAGAGACCGCTCACCCCACATCTTCGTCAGCGTCGTTTGATTCACCTCTTTCTCTGCCTCACTACACTCATTTCCGATAGAAGTCGCTTCTCTCTTCTCGGAAAGCAACCTCCCGGTAAAGATAACTTGCTAAACCGCTGCGGACAATAAGCACCGGGCGTTGGATTCCCAAATTGAAACTCAGATCGATACTGGTTGGATGTCTCGGAACCAGTGCGCTTGACACGCCGCTTATAATTCTTGCCACAGGAGGGTTTCCGCTCCCAGGGGACCCTGTGAAGGAGAACGAACCCATGAAGCGTGTATTCAGGGTTTTATTTCTGTTGGTAGGGATTACGGCTGTGGTAGGCCCGACGCTCGTATTTGCAGATGGGGGCCCCATGCCAGTGAAACCACCGCATGTGAACGTACGTTAAGCCAAGAGAATTGGCGTTAATCATTTTATAGGCTGGCGATCTGTGCCAGCCTTTTTCATTTGCTGGCAAGCCGCCAGTGGATTCACTTCCCGCTTAGCTCTCGCTCCAAGCGCGAGGCCAACTGCCCTGGATCGTAAATTGGCGGTTGACACGAGAAGCCTGAGCAAATTACCGCGGCTGTCTTCTTCTCGTTAATCGAGGGGAGGTGAGGCAGAGTCTGCCCCAGCGCGGGCGGCAAGTTTTGCGGAACTATCTTGTCGAAATCAAAGCTGAGAACGCTTTTCGTCACGGAATACCGCTTTATTGCCTCGCCACAGAGCTTTTCAGCCAGTTCGCCGCTGCCCACCACCACAACTTCAATTTTGGGTTCTGAAAGAAGTACTCCCGCGATTGCGTACGTGGCGGCGAACAACCCATATTGGCCAGCCACTCCGGCCAGAAGTTCGACTGTTCTCTCGGCTTTTTCACGATAGCTCTGCTCGTTCGTATAAGCATAGAGCCGTAGCAAAGCAATGGCCGCAACTGGATTTCCAGCGGGAGTGGGAGAATCCTGAAAAGGCTTGCGCGGAGCGCTTAGGACGCCAAAGTCCTTGGCTTCCGAGCGACGTTCGGTGTCGAAAAACCCACCGTCAACGGGATCGAAGAACCGTTCCACCATAGTGTCAGCAATCTCCCGAGCAAAATGGAAATAACTCAGGTCCGCCGTGGATTCGTAGGCATCGAGGCAAGCCGCAACCGTGAATGCATAATCATCCAAAATGCCACGAACGTCGCGATGCTCGGCCCCTGGGTCAGAATAAGCCAGTACGTGCCGCAGTTCACTACCCGCGCGGGCCTCGGCGAGAATTCGGTCCAGCGAACGCAAAGCAAAGTGCCGTGCTGAATCAAGATGCAAGACTTTTGCTGCTTCCAAATAGGCCGATATGCAGAGTGCATTCCAGCCCGTGTAAACCGTCTTGTCGACGTAGGGCGTCGGACGCCGCAAGCGGGCGGCATACATGTTCTGCTTAGCGGACTGCAGCAAAGAGCGTACTCGTTCGGACGGAAGATTCAACCGCCGAGCAATCTCCTCCACCGATGCCCGCACAAAAAGCACGTTCTTCGCGGGATTGTGGTGCATCTCTCCGATCTCGTTAATGTCGTAATGCAGACAAACGACCTGGGCCTCTTCATCCGTGAGAACTTCGCGGGCTTCTTGCAGAGTCCAGGTGAAATAGTCGCCATCGTCATCCATCGAGTAATCCGCATCCTGCGAGGCATAGAATCCGCTATGCTCGCGATCGCTGAGCCATTCATCCATCCAGCGGATGATGTCTCGAGCCACATCGGCTAAAAACTTTGAACCGGTCGCCTGATAGGCGTGAATGTAATTTTTCAATAGCTCGGAGTTGTCGTAAGACATCTTCTCGAAATGCGGTACGACCCAGCGTTCGTCGACCGAATAGCGATGGAATCCTCCGGCGAGCTGATCGTAGACGCCGCCGCGAGCCATGCTTTCGAGAGTTGTAACGAAAACTTGCCGAAGCTGATCGTCTCCGGTACGAGCATACTGGTCGATTAGCAAGTCGATGGCTGAAGGATGCGGAAATTTTGGAGCGCTGCCAAAGCCGCCGTGATCGGGATCAAACATTTTCATGGCGGAATTCACGATGACTTTGATGGCGGTGGGAGAGAACTTCCCAGCCTTGCCAGACAGTGACTCGGCATTCGACATTGCACCTTCAACCAGTTTGGCTTGCTCTACAACATCACCGTGCTTGTCGCGGTATGCGTCGGAGATCGCCAGCAAGACTCGTTTGAAACTGGGACGGCCGTAGTGGTCATCGGGAGGAAAGTAGGTTCCGCCATAAAAAGGCTTTCCATCGGGAGTGAGGAAGGCAGTCAGAGGCCATCCTCCTTGCCCGCTGATTGAACTGACTGCTACCTGGTAGCGGCTGTCGATGTCCGGCCGTTCATCGCGGTCCACTTTGACAGCCACGAAACGCTCGTTGACGATTTGCGCGACCTCAGGATTGTCGTATGACTCGCGATCCATGACGTGACACCAGTGACACCACACCGCGCCGATATCGAGCAGGATGGGTTTGTTCTCGCGCTGCGCGGTCGCAAACGCCTCTTCTCCCCACTCATGCCAATGAATGGGCTGGTGCATGGCCGATCGGAGGTACGCGGAGGAAGCTCTCGAAAGATCGTTGAGGGTCCGGGTGGACATAGGTTCAGTTTATCGTGCAGTTAGGTCCAAATCTCTAACAATGCCTTGGAGCAGAAGGGCACAGCACAGTCTGACACCTGGAAAACCGTTTTCAGCCCACCTACGCCAAGGGGTTCACGACTTCGATGGAACCGTATTTTTGTCCGTGCCCCAAGTCTTCAGAGTAGATAACTGCAGCCCCGCAGAAGTCGGCAGCCTGAATAATAAGCGCGTCCCAGAAGGAAATTCGGTATCGTTGTTCGATCTCCAAGGCTTGAATCACGGAAGAACCGTCGTTGACCACTATTTCCCAACTCAGGTAGTCCTGAATGAGATGTCGTACTTCATCGGCCGAGAGCGACGGATGCAACTTGCGTTGTAAATTGAAGCAGAGCTCCTGCAGGACCTGAGTACTTAATACGCCGCGCCCGGATGTCCAGAGATCTTCCACTAACCTATGGGCGCGTTCGCGTTTCGAACCAGCCGACTTGGTGTGCGCGTACACGAGAATATTGGTATCAACAAAGGCCTTGGGGGTCATCGCTCATGGAGCTCCTCTCGAGAGCGTGGGGGCGTCCAGCGTGCGTCGAATCCTTCACGCAAACGTGCTAGTGCGCGGCGGCGGGAGCGCTCGTAATTCTTGCGTTCCTTCACCAGTTGTTCAAGACGGGCACTGAGTAGAGCACTGATGGACGTGCCATTCTCCGCGGCGAGAACCCTAACCTGGCGAATCAGTTCGGAATCCAATTTCAGAGTTAGATTGCTTTTCATAATTCCTTGCACGCCCACGATAACGTGCAGCACCATTTTACGTGCTTCCAAGAAATAGGTCAACCGCCGCACAGTCGGCGGCCAATTCGGCAATATAGATCAACAGCCTGATGCAGCTGCCCTATTTCCACGTACTCCCCTTCGGTGTGTGCCACATGAATCGATCCCGGACCTATTAGCAGCGGTGTGCCCCAATTGTTCAGCCATGGGATGTCAGTTGTAAATGCGGCAGTCATGGTGGGTAACCCGTCGAGCGTACGGAGACGAACAAAGGGAATCTCCAGAACGAATTC
>Ga0335077_10012121_pt1 | contig 10776 bp, 9 predicted proteins | sample Lox_Sample_31_FD_207151 | JGI IMG/M metagenome (GOLD analysis project Ga0335077, IMG submission 207151) | Soil microbial communities from Loxahatchee National Wildlife Refuge, Florida, United States - Lox_Sample_3.1 | ecosystem: Environmental > Terrestrial > Soil > Wetlands | place: USA: Florida...
CATGCGGGTGATTTTCCTCGCACTGCCCTGGCTGTACATGTACGCCTTCGTGATGGCGGTGCTGCGCGGCGCCGGCGACTCCAAGACCCCTTTCTACTTCATGCTGCTGTCGGTGGGCATCGACATCGCGCTCAACCCGGTGTTCATCTTCGGGCTGGGGCCCATTCCGCGCCTGGGGATCGCTGGGTCCGCGCTCGCCACCTTCGTCGCTCAGGTGGTGAGCCTCACCGCCCTGATCCGCCATCTCTACCGCCGGCATCACATCCTCTGCCTGCACCGCCAGGAGCTGCGCCTGCTCAAGCCCGACGGGGCTCTGGTTGGCACGCTGCTGCGCAAAGGCATCCCGATGAGCGCGCAGATGCTGGTGCTCTCGCTCAGCGGCGTGCTCATGATCACCCTCGTCAACCGCTTCGGCGTCGATACCACCGCTGCGTTCGGCGCAGCGCTGCAGATCTGGAACTACATCCAGATGCCCGCCTTCGCGATCGGCATGGCGGTGTCGGCCATGACCGCGCAGAACGTCGGCGCCCACAAGTGGCATCGGGTCACCACCATCGCGCGCGTCGGCACGCTGTACAGCGTGCTGCTCACGGGCTCGGTGGTGCTGGCGATCGAGCTGCTCAACAGCTGGGTTTTCGGCTTGTTCCTGCCGGCGGCCTCGAACGCACTCACGATCGCGAGCCACATGAACCGCATCGTGACACCTTCGTTCATTTTCTTCGGCATCTCGCTCACGCTTTTTGGTGTCGTGCGCGCCACCGGCGCCGTCATCGCCCCATTGATCATCCTCACCATCGCACTGCTGGTGGTGCGCTTCCCGTTCGCCGAAGCGTTCCTCGGCCGCTACCAGGTCGATGCGATCTGGTGGAGCTTCCCCGTGTCATCACTCCTGGCTGCGATACTGGCAGTGCTTTATTACCGCTACGGCGACTGGCGGCACGCACATATGACTGTGGCTGCGACCGGGACCTCTGGATAAAGGGCGGCTGGATAGAAGCCCGCGGCGTTAGTTAACCAAATGGTAAAGTGTTGCGTGCGAGACAAATAAAAACGCGCGTCATGTGCATCAGCCGCAGGCCCATGCGGGCGCGGGTACCACGTGATGCCTCACTTCGCCGGCAGCTCAGTCACCGTCGCCGCACGCGGCTCGATCCACAGCGCCCGCGCCCGTCCGCAGAGCTCGCCCTTGCCATCGAGGAGGGCCGTGCCCGCCTCGTGCTTGCGGCCATTGCAGCCGAGGCGCCAGCCAATGAGTGTGCAGGATTCACCGATGTGCACCCGCCGGTCGACATGTGCGGTGAATTCGGCGAGCAGCATCATGCGATCGTCGGGGGCGACCGCGTAGTAGCCCGGGCAGTCGAGAGCGGCCGACATGAATTCCGCCCGCACCTTGCCGTCGCCGGCATCGAGCGAGGCGTCGGGTACCCAGGGTGCGGCCACCAGCTCCCGTTCCGCGATCGGTCCAGCGAAGATGCGCAGACCGTCGCCACGCCCACGCTGCGTGCCGCACACGAAGCAGCTCGGGAAGCGATGATTGCGGAAGCCCGCGTAGTGACGCGAGGCCTCCACGGCTTCCAGATATTCCGGCGCGGCAGGTGCTACGAGAGTGAGCATTGCCGGGTGCGCTTCGCCGATTGGCTCCTCGCCGCGCAGCACCCGCAGCCCGCCGTCCTCCAGTACGTTTACCGCGAGCGTGATGTTCAGCGGCGGAGGCTTCAGTAGCCGCACATTGACGGTGCGCGGGGCGAGCGTCGCCACCAGCCCGGCGAAATAGCCCCCGTTGGCGGACTCGGGCGGGCCGCGAAAGCGCGTGGCGATAGTCAGTGACTGCATTGGCCGCCCCAGAATGGGCGTTCCGGACGCCGCAGGCAAATGCGGCTACCGGGGCTCGCCAAAGCACGGCGGCGTTGTCGGCAGACCCATAGCATTATTCACGGGGGCATAAGAACAGAAAGGGCGGTGTTACCGCCCTTTCTGCCCCGCGCTCCTCAAGCAGCGGAGGTGCTACTCATTAGTGAAATGTCGGACACGGATTGAACGGCAAAATCCGGCGAAAGTCTTCGTAGATGAATTGGGGCTGAGCATTCGCGGCGGGATAGAAAAGCGCCAGGATGGGCCCGTACTCCGTTGCCGAGCTGCCGCCGAAATCCTCGAACGTTCCGGGGATGAACGGGCCGCCTTGCTGCGATCGGCAGCCGCTCTCATTCAACCGCGTGCTGTAAAACGGGTAGAAAGCCGCGCCCTTGGGCGGGTTGACGCAGGCGACCGAGCTGCAATACTCGAAGTGCCGATCTCATCGGAGAAGGCGATGTTGTACGAATGGGCGGCACCGGGCACGCGCGTGTGCTCACTCGAGGTGGCGTAGGCGGGATGGAAGTCGTGCGCCAGGTTGTGGGTGGCAAAGTCGCAATCAGTTCCGTTGGGATCCCACTTCACCGAGGCAAATCCATTGGCGCGGCTCGCGACCATCAAGCCCGATTGCCCGGTAGTCACATCCTTCAGAGTGACCTTGAGGCCGTGCTCGGTGTCGGCGATTGTCACGATGAGCTCATCACCAGGATTCATGAGCAGCGTCTTGTCGTTGGTCGACACAGGCGGCCCCAGCGGGCTCGGTGAGCCCGCGGGAAACGGCTTACCGTCCGTCTGAATGAAGGCAAAGTTGACGTATTCCCCGTTAGTGATCGCCTGGCAAGCTGCATTGTTGTTCTGGCCGGTGTTGGCATTATCCTGAAAGCTATCTGTGTTCAGTGGGGAAGCATGGGCGGATCCTTCGGGAGCCTCAATCTGTAGGTATTGTTGAAGCCCGCGCCCGGTGTGTTCGAGTAGAAAAGCACCGCCGGCTCATCGTGACCCACGTAATGCTCGCTGCCACCAGGATTCTCGCGCTGTTCGGCGCACAGAATTCCCGACGGCTCATTGCATTGAAAGAACGAATTTGGAGGCGGCGACGCCTGCGCGAGAGAGCTGCTGAGCAACAGCAGTCCAACGATGCACTACCTCGACTGCCGCAAGTACGAGCGCAGGCTTGGGCGCGGGGGGAGCTAGGCTGTGCAACACCCGCTCAGCGGCTCAATGCCCCCCACAAATCGCTGAGATTGACTGCCCCTTGAGGTACGCCAGATCGTACGGGAAGTCACAGTTCAAGCGCCGCAGCGAGCTGCGCGAATGGTCGTCGATGAGCTGTCGCAACTCCGGGCTCAGCAGCTGATCAGCCTCGCCCGGCCTGAAAGAAGCTGCCCGCGTCACTGCCTCGCGCTGCAGTGTGTCGAGATTCGCCCGCATGAAATGCGCGATCTGCTGGACCACATCCGCGGGAGCAGCCCTGAGGTCTTCATATGTCAGGAACAACACGTTCGGCTGATTGCGCACTCGCCAGTAACTGGCCAGGTGCCGTGCCCAGGACACCGAGAGCAGATCGCCCGTGAGGTTCAATTCCACCCAGTGGCGGATGCTCGGCATCAGGGGTCCGAGCAGCAGTGACCGCATGAAAAGGTATTCCGACAGGATGACGTCTTTGGGGTCACGCACCATGACCAGGTATCGCGCTTCGGGAGAGTAAGGCACCAGGCTGTGCTCCAGATGCGTCTCCATAATCCGCAGCCGCGTCGGCGCGCGCCGAACGGTTGAATCGTCCGCCAGGCCGTCGGGTTCGGCCTCTCGCAGGTCAGCTATCTGCACGGCGATCTGCAGCAACCAGTTGGTGCCGGCCCTGAAGCCAACACAGGCAAAGACGTCATGGCCCGTGGGCTGGTAGCCGGCGAAGCAGGAATCCCGTGTGCCGCGGCGAGACGCCTTGAGCAAGATCCGTGGCCACAGCCCTGCCAGCTCGAGGGCTTTCGCCAATGGCACGCCTAATCCAACAAGAGGACTGTGCGCGCCAGAGCGAACGATCCCGGGCAAGGTGCGGCGCTTGGGGCGCTGAATGTCAGATGCAATCATGGGATTTACGCTCCGCAACGAGATGGCTGACATAGGACGTGGAGCGTAGAATCAGCTCGCAGGCACGAATCATCGTGAATTACCGTGATTCGAGCCGTGGCATCAGAACAGGTCATCTACGAGTTCGGTGATTTCCGTCTCGACCCGAGCCGGCAGCAGCTGACGTGCAGCGGCTCGGTCGTCCCGTTGAAGGCGCGGGCTTTCGATCTGCTCGTGTACTTCGCCGAACATGCTGGCGCGCTCCTCGACAAAGCGACGCTCATGAAGGCCATCTGGCCAAACGTCGTTGTCGAGGAAAACAACCTCAGCCAGCACCTCTCCGCGGTGCGGCATGCGCTCGGCGACGGCGTACACGGGAGTCAGTTCATCGTTACGGTCCCGCGCCGCGGCTTTCGCTTCGTGGCGGACGTACGGCAGGTGCACGGCACGAAGAGCGCCACGACGGCACACGTAGCGGCCAGCGTGGCGAGCCCCTCGGTAGCGGTGCTGCCCTTCGCTAATCTGAGCGGTGACCCCGCGAAGGAATACTTCGGCGATGGCATGGCGGACCAGTTGATCCACTTGCTGAGCCGTGTACAAGGGCTCAAGGTACCCGCGCGCACCTCATCGTTCGCCTACAAGGGCAAGAACGTTCACGTTCGCGACATCGCCCGCGATCTCGGCGTCGCTGCGGTGCTCGAGGGGAGTGTCCGCAGCGCAGGCGAGTTGGTGCGGGTGACGGCGCAGCTGATTGATGCGGCGAGCGGGTACCAGTTCTGGTCAGACAGCTTCGAACGCGAGTTTCGGGACATCTTCAAGCTGCAGGATGAGATTGCGAGCGCGATCCTGGGGTCGCTGTGCTCGCAGATGAACGTCGTGCTTCAGCCCCCGGCGCGGCGCGCTCCGCCAACGAGTGATCCGGTGGCGTACCGGTCGTATCTCCAGGGACTCTCAATGGCGTATCTCATGACGGCGGAGTCTCATCAAAGAGCTGTCGACATGTTCCGGCGCGCTGCTGAACTCGATCCGAAGTTCGCGGCAGCGTTTGCCGCTATCGCGTTCATGAGTGTCTACCGTTCGATGTTGGGCCTGCCCGATGCCCTTGAAGAGGCGGCTCGCGCCGCCGAAACCGCCCTGGCGCTGGACCCGGGCAGTGGGGAGGCGCACGCAGCACTCGGCCTGGTGGGGATCCGTCGGGGCGCCTGGTTACGTGCGGCAGCCCATCTTCGCGCGGCGCAGGAGCTCGGCCATCGCAGCGACATGCTGAGCTCGCAATTCGCGCACCTGCATCTGCCGGCCTCCGTGGGCCATATACAAAATACCTTGCGGCGTCTTCGCGAGTACTATCGAGCTGCTCCCGCCGTGCCGGCCATACCGACGCTGCTGGCAGCAGTAACTATCAGCCTGCCGCTCGCCGCAGAGGCGACACAACAGTCGCTCGATTACGCCGAGCTTGCCACCGACCTCGGTATGCCGAGAAGCGCAGGGCCCCTGCCGGTGATCAGGGCGTACGCCGCCCTGCGTCTTGGACGACACGAGGACGCCATGCGTGCAGCACGGGACCTGGGAGATCGGCTGTCGGCTGCGCTCGCCGCCGCGGGCGGAGCCGAGGCGATAAGAATCGTCCATGCCAGTCTGGCAGCCGATGCGAACAAGTCAAAAGCCATCCAGGCACTCGATGCATTCAAGAACGCAGCGTCGCCCGAACAGATAGGCCCTGAATTGAGCATGCATGTGCTTGCCTGGTACACGATGCTCGGGCAGCTTGACCGGGCCTATGGATTCGTCGAGCAGGTGCTGCAGCACGCGCTGCCGCGACAGATGCTCGGTCTTTTCCTGCCATGGATCTGGCTTCCCGAGCTCCTGCCGCTGCGCCAGGATCCGCGCTTTCAGGACTTCGTCGGCCGTCTCGGACTCATGCCCTATTGGGAAGAATATGGGCCACCGGACGACTGCGAGCTGCGGGGCGGTCGTCTCATTTGTCGCTGAGTCAGCGCGGACGCAGCGCGCGCAGAAAAGCACTGGCATCCTCTCCGCGCTCTAGCACCTCCACCAGCGCCGACCCGACTACCACGCCATCGACGTGCCCGCGCAGCCGCTCGACCTGTTCACGGTTGCGGATGCCGAAACCTGCGCACACGGGCAATGGCGATGTGGCGCGCACGCGATCGAGGTAATCGAGAACTCCGGTGGGCACCGCGACGTTGCGTCCGGTCGTGCCCGTCATCGTGACCGCGTACACGAAGCCCTGACTCCCGGCGCACAGCTGCGCGAGCCGCTGCGGCTCGGTGACCGGGGTGACCATCTGCACCAGCGCGAGCTGCCGCTCATCGAGCGCGGCGCGCAGATCGCTGCTCTCATCGAGCGGTAGATCCGGCACGATGAAACCCGACACGCCGGCGCGCGCTGCGGTGTCGGCGAGCCGAGCGATGCCAAATGCGAGCAGCGGGTTCAGGTAACTCATCAGCAGGAGCGGCGCAGCGAACCCGGGCAGTGCCGCAATCTCCTCCAGAATCCACGCGAGGCTCACTCCCTGTGCGAGTGCGCTGAGGCTGGCGCGCTGAATGGTGACACCGTCGGCCATCGGGTCGGTGAACGGAACCCCCACCTCGACCACATCGGCCGCATCTGCGAGCGCGCGCAGATGCTCGCGAAAGCGCTCGCGGCTCGGGAACCCGGCCGTGAGATAGGCGACGAGCGCCGGCTCCCCGCCGGCCGCCGCCGTTCGGATGGCGGTGCTCACCTGCTCGCGGGGACTCACGCGCGCTCCGGTGTCAGGAGCATCTGCTGCAGGGTCGACATGTCCTTGTCTCCGCGCCCGGAGAGACAGACGAGCACCGTGCCGCCCGGGTGCCGGCGTGCCCAGCGAGCAGCGCCCGCGAGCGCATGAGCACTCTCGAGCGCCGGTAGAATGCCTTCGTGCTCGGAAAGCTGGCGCACGCCCTCGAGTGCTTCCGCATCGCTCGCGGTCTCATAGCGCACCCGCCCGGAGGCCGCGAGCAGCGCGTGCTCGGGTCCGACACCGGGATAGTCGAGTCCGGCCGACACGGAATGCGTTTCCTCGATCTGGCCGTCCGCATTCTGCAGCAGCAGGGAATAGGTACCGTGCAGAACTCCCGGCCGCCCATGCGCCACGGTAGCGGCATTGTCCCCGAGCGCTGATCCGCGGCCGCCAGCTTCCACACCGATGATCTCGACCGCGCCGTCGGGAACGAAGGCGTGAAAGGCGCCGATGGAGTTCGAGCCTCCACCGACACAGGCGATGAGCGCATCGGGTAGCTTTCCGGTGGCGGTGAGAATCTGCGCGCGCGCCTCGCGCCCGATCACCGCCTGCAGCTCACGGACCAGATACGGATATGGATGCGGGCCGACGACCGAGCCGAGCAGATAATAGGTATCGAGCGGATCGGACACCCAGTCGCGCAGCGCTTCGTCGATCGCAGCGCGCAGCGTGCGATCGCCACTTTCGACCGGCACGACGCGCGCGCCGAGCAGCCGCATGCGCCCGACGTTAGGTGCTTGGCGCTCCATGTCGATCGATCCCATGTAGACCGTGCAGGGCAGCCCGAGCCGCGCGCACGCGGCGGCGCTTGCGACCCCGTGCTGTCCCGCGCCCGTCTCGGCGACGACGCCTTTCGCACCCAGCCGGCGCGCCAGCAGTGCCTGGCCGATGGCGTTGTTGATCTTGTGCGCACCGGTGTGCGCCAGATCCTCGCGCTTCAGCCAGAGGTTTGCGCCCCAGCTCGCCGAGAGACGCGGCGCGAAGGTGAGTGCGGTGGGGCGGCCGACCCAGCCGGTAAGCTGCGCGGTGAGCTCCGCCTGAAACTCCTGCGAGTGCAGGTGCGCACGCACCCCGCGCTCGAGCCGCTCGAGAGCCGGAATGAGCGTCTCGGGGACATAGCGTCCACCGAAGGGGCCAAAACGACCGCGCTGGTCGGGGAACTCGCCTGCCAGCGCCGCAGCGAGCAGCTGGGTGGCATCGGGAAGTGGAGCCGTGGCGGACATGTTCATGCTCCTTTCGCGCTAAATAGAAATGGCGCCCGCGGCCCGGGCGGCCGCTACGAACCTGACGATGGCGGCCGGGCTTTTGACTCCCGGCCGTTCCTCGACGCCACTCGACACATCCACGCCGAAGGGACGCACGCGCTGGAGCGCAGCGGCGACGTTCGCTTCGCTGAGTCCGCCGGCGAGGATGAGCTCAGTGCGGCGCGCGAGCTCTGCGGCGGCGCTCCAGTCGCTCAGCTGGCCACGACCGCTTGCAGGCCCCTCGAAGAGAATCCTGGCGGGGAGCGCTGCAGGCAGCGAGCCGCCTGCGCGCACCACCGCGAGCGTCTCGAGCGTCGGTGGCAGCCGCAGCGCTGCGAAGTCTTCGGCATCGCTCTGCAGGAGATCGGGAGCAAATTCGCGCACGATCTCATCCACCGCGCCTTGCGTGGGATGGTGCGTGACGGCCACACAGCGCACCCGCCCGCGCGCCGGGCGTGCCAGAGCGCTCGCCGTTGCGGGCGTAAGCTCGCGCACCGAGGCGGCGAATACGAAGCCAATGGCGTCGACGCGGGCCTCGAGCGCCGCATCCACAGCAGCCGGCGTGGTCATGCCGCAGATCTTGATCCACATTCAGGATCCCCTGCACGCGCTGCGCCCTGCCTCGAGCAGCGCGCCAAGCAGCGCCGCGGGATCCTCGCCGCGCATGAGCGCGCTGCCCACCAGTGCCAGAGCGTATCCCGCCGCGGCAAGCCGCCGTGCATCGGCGGCACACTCGACGCCGCTTTCGGCAACGTGCGGCACCTGCGGCGGCAGCAGCGGTGCCAGCTCGAGCAACCGCCCGGCCACTACCTGCAGCGTAACGAGGTCCCGGCAATTCACTCCGGCAAGCAAGACGCCGCGGCCGGCGTCAGCGGCGATGACCTGCTGCATGCGATCGAGATCGGTCTCATCGAATGCTTCGAGCAGCATGAAGAGCCCCTGCGTCCGTGCGCACTCCATGAGTGTGCCGAGCGTCTCGCTGGAGAGCATGCGCACGATCAACAGCACACCGCCCGCACCGGCCGCGCGCGCCTCCAGTACCTGGTAGGGATCGATGAGAAAGTCCTTGCGCATCACGGGCACGCCGCAGGGTGCGAGCGCGCGCACCGCCTCGGTCAGATGAGACAAGGAGCCATCGAACCGGCTCGGCTCGGTGAGCACCGATACGGCCGCCGCGCCCGCATGGGCGTAGCTGATGGCGCGCGGCGCGATCGGAGTCCCCGGCGCGCCGAGGGCACCGGCGGCGGGCGAGCGTAGCTTGAGCTCCGCGATGACATCGAATCCCTCCGCGGAGAGTCGCAGCGGCGGTGCTGCGGCAGTGTGCGAGGCGAGCTGCAGCAGTGCCGCCTCGGAGACCTGCGCCCGTGCCGCCCGCACACGCGCCGCGCTCGCCGCCGCCATCTCCTCGAGGAACGAGCTCATGTCGCCTCGCCGCGGGCTGTGGGACCGCCGCGCGAGCTGCCAGTCGTGACGCTCCGGCGCGGCAAAGCTTCCAGCAGACGCGCCGCGGCTCCCTCATCGATGGCCGCGGCAGCTCGGGCAACGCCTTCCCGCGGATCGTTCACGATGCCGGCGACCTCGAGCGCGAGTGCCGTACCGAGAAGCAGGCAGTCACGGTGGGCGCCGCGGTCTTCGCCCTGAAGCACCGCCTTCAGCGCTTGCGCATTGTGGGCCGCATCGCCGCCTACGAGATCCGCTGCGGCGCACGGTGGCAGGCCATAGTCGGCAGCGCAGCGTTCGCTGACGGCAATCGATCCGGGGCGCACATCGAAAAGCGTGAAAGGACCCATGGGAGTCGGTTCATCCCATCCCGCCGTCCCGTGAACCACGAAAGTGCGTTCCGTGGGAAGCCCCTGGAAAGCCTCGGCCATGAGCCGCGCGACTTCCAGGCTGAAGGCGCCCACCAGATGCAGCGGCGGCTCGGCCGGATTGACCAGCGGACCGAGGATGTTGAACACCGTGCGCACACCAAGGGCAGCGCGGATGGCAGCGACACGTCCGATCGACGGGTGGTAGTACGGCGCGAACAGGAAGGTGAAGCGCGTAGCGGCAAAGCATGCGCGCGCGGCTGCGGCATCCAGCGGCACGGTGAGCCCGAGCGCCTCGAGCACATCGGCACTGCCGCAGCGGCTCGACACCGAGCGGTTACCGTGCTTCACCACTGGAACTCCGCAGGCCGCTGTGAGCAGCGCGGTGCCGGTCGAGATGTTGAAACTGCCGGAAGCATCGCCGCCGGTGCCGACGATATCGATCGAGTGCAGATCCGGCGGCAGATCCGGGCGGCGTGCCAGGCGGCGCATGGCCTGGGCGAGTCCACGCACTTCCGCAGCCGCGAGACCCTTGGCCGAAAGCGCAGCGAGCAGTGCCCCGGCCATGGCGGGCGGCAACTGCGGATCGGTGAGATGGGTGAGCAGGTCGTCGGCCTGCGACTGCGACAGATCGCGCCGTTCGATCAGCTGCAGCAGCAGCTCACGCGGCGCCGACATGCTCGGCTCGGTCGCGCACGCCGGCGCGATGTTGCAGGAAAGACCCCAGCATCTTCGGGCCCTCGGGTGTCAGGATGCTCTCGGGATGGAACTGCACGCCCTCGACCTCGAGGGTGCGGTGCCGCACGCCCATGATCTCGCCCTCATCGGTGCGCGCGCTCACCTCGAGAACGGCCGGCAGACTCGCCGGCGCGGCGATGAGCGAATGGTAGCGCCCCACCTCGCACGGCTGCGGCACTCCGGCGAAGAGCGTGCGACCGTCATGACGCACGAGTGAGGTCTTGCCGTGCATGAGCCGGCCGGCTCGTACGATCTCGCCGCCGAAGACTGCGACGATCGACTGGTG
>Ga0335077_10012123_pt1 | contig 10775 bp, 8 predicted proteins | sample Lox_Sample_31_FD_207151 | JGI IMG/M metagenome (GOLD analysis project Ga0335077, IMG submission 207151) | Soil microbial communities from Loxahatchee National Wildlife Refuge, Florida, United States - Lox_Sample_3.1 | ecosystem: Environmental > Terrestrial > Soil > Wetlands | place: USA: Florida...
CTCAAAATAATCGATGATCTCGCGCTTGTCCCAGATGTGATTGCCGGTGGTGATGACGTCGATCCCCAGCTCGAACAGATCTTCCGCCAAGGGCGGTGTGATTCCGAACCCGGCGGCGGCGTTCTCTCCATTGGCAATCACCAGATCAACGCCCTGGTCCCGGACTAAACCGGGCAACCGCTCTTTGACGATGGTTCGTCCTGGCTTCCCAAAAATGTCGCCAATGAACAGAATGCGCATGAACTCGATGGTACCACGCAGATTTATGCGGCTGAGAATGGAGGAGCTGAGCGTCGAGGCTACGGTTCCGCTGCCCAAGATTTACTTGGCCAACTCGGCGGTTTTTAAGAAGTCGTAGTTTCCTGACGGATCGAGGGTTAAGCTTCGCACCCGCCGCGAATGCACCATGATGTTGTCCTGATACCACAGGTCGACGTAGGGCTGGTCTTCAACCAAAATCTGCTGAATCTCATGGTAAAGCCTTTTGCGCCGTTCCTGGTCAAGTTCGCTGCGGGCCTGATCGACCAAGTCATCGAGGTGAGGATTCGAATAAAACGTGCGGTTGGCGCCATCGGGCGTGAATTTGCGGGAATGGAAAACATACTCGAAGATGTCGGGGTCCTCATTCCCTCCCACCCACCGCAGAGAGTGCACCTGGTAGGCTCCGCGAGTCACGTCGGCGAAAAAAGTTGCAAACTCGAACGTGCGGATGTCGAGCGCAACCCCGACCTCCCGCAGCTGCTGCTGCAAGACCGCGGCCAGCAGTCGCGTGCTTTCCTCTGTCCCAGTTTTCATCGTGAGGTGAAAGCGCACGCCATTGATGGCGGGATATCCCGCCTGCTCCAGCAGCTGTCGTGCCCGCTCGGGATCGTGGTTGTAATGGATCAACTTCGGATCGTAGGCCCAGCTCTCAGGCGGAAGCAGGCTGTCTGCAGGCCGCGCGAAATCACGCAACAGGTAGTGGATCATTGGCGGACGGTCGATCGCGTAAGCCAGCGCTTGCCTCACCCTCGAATCCCGGAGAATGGGATCGCGAGTATTGAATGCGAGATACCAAAGCACCGTTCCCGGCGCGCGCAGCACTTGCAGAGTGGGTTCTTTTTCGAGCGCCAGCACCAGATCCCCGGTCAGGGCATTGATGGCGATGTCTGCGCTTCCTTTTCGCAGTTCCAGCGCCCTCGTCGTGGTATCGGGGACAACAGTAAATCGCACCCGCCGCAACTTCGGTTTCTCGCCCCAATAGTCATCATTGCGTTCGATAATGACTTCCTTGTCCTGCTCGGCGCTGACAAACCGAAATGGCCCCGACCCGACCGGATGGCTGCTGATTTCGCTGCCAGTGCCATAGGGCACGATGCCCATTGCGTCGGCTAGGTTCCACAACAGCGGAGTAAACGGTTCCTTCAGATGAAACACAACCGTATATTCGTCCGGCGCCTCGACGTGATCGACTGGTCGATAGACTGCCGCCTTGGTGCTCCGAATCTTGCTCTCGAGCAAAGAATCGAAAGTCCACTTCACATCCCGCGAAGTCAGAGACCGTCCATCATGAAACTTCACTCCATGGCGGAGATGGAAAATATAGGTTCTTGGATCGGGAATGTCCCAGCGCTCCGCCAATTTCGGCTGAACATTCAGGTGTGCATCGCGGGTGAGCAGATCGTCGAACAGCAGGGTGTCAATGCGTTCTGAATAGGCATCCAGTCCCACCCGGGGATCAAGATTGGTGGGGCTGCTCTCGATGATCATGACCAGCGTATTAGGATCAGGCTTCGCAGAACAGGCTGTCAGCAGTCCAATAAAGGCGGCGAGAATTAACACTGCGCACATGGGCACAGCTGCCGCCGGTTGTGCGTTCGCGGTGGAGCAACGAAAGTCGCTACGCATAGGAAATCTTTCCGAGAATGGCAGGTCTCTTGGCTCCGGTGGCCGAGGGCACATTCGACGGCCGCCGGTGCCAGGTCTCGTACGCCAGCAGGGCGAAAGCTGCCGCTTCTTTGGCTTCGGAAGGCACTCCGAGCTCGTCCGACGAAGCTACCTTCAGACCGAGAGGTCTTAGCTCCATGGCCAGCAACGCCATCAAGGTTGGGTTCTTCGTTCCCCCGCCGGAGACGATGAATTCGCGGTACGCATGTCGTTTGCTTAGCACGAAGCGTTGAAGCGAGTCGGCAATGGATCTCGCGGTGAGCGCGGTGGCCGTGGCTACAACATCGCGTGGGGCCGCGCGTCCGCAGCGGCGAACCAGGTTCTCTGCAAACTCGCGTCCGAATTCTTCGCGCCCCGCTGTCTTGGGCGGTTTCCGCCGAAAGAAAGGCTCTTGCAAAAGGTCCGTGACCACGCGGTCCAGTACCTTCCCCGACGCTGCCACACGACCATTCTCATCGTAGGGCTTGTGGAAGAAGCGCTCCATCAGCGCGTCAATCGCCATGTTTCCCGGCCCGGTATCGAAGGCCACCACCTGCCCACTGGAAGCCCTGGCAGGGATCGCGGTCAGGTTGGCGATGCCGCCGATGTTCTGCGCAATGCGCCCGATGCGCGTATCACGATAAAGCAGAAAATCGAAGTAGGGAACCAGTGGCGCGCCGTTGCCGCCTGCCGCCATGTCCGCGGGACGAAAGTCGGTCACAACCGGCACGCCCACTCGGGCCGCGATCACCGCTCCTTCCCCGGTTTGCCAGGTTGCTGCCAGCTTTCTCCCAATAAACGGCGCCGCCTCGCCCTGGTGGTAAATCGTTTGTCCGTGGCAACCCACCAGTGCGGCCTTCACGCGAAAACGGCGCTGAGTAGCGAGTACTGCGTCTGCGTAAAGCCCGCCAAGCAGAAAATTCAGCCGCGCCAGATCTGAGACGCGGGCCCGCTGCGAATTCATCGCCCCCAGCACGAACCTGCGAACCGCCTTCGGATAGGGGTACTCAGCATGGCCTAATAGCTGAAGTCTTGCCCGCCCTGAACTCAGCCGCACCAGCACGACGTTGATTCCGTCGGCCGACGTCCCGCTCATGACTCCGGCGACGATCATGAATTTCTCTGCCCCTTGATGGCCTCTAGCCGCACCTGTTCACCGAGTTCCCACAACTGCCGCGACAATTCCTGAACCTTCACCGCAGACGGCGCAGGCGTTCTTCGCCTCAGCTCTTTCGATTTCTTCTTGAACTCTTGCACTCGCGCCAGCGACTCCCGGCAGCGCGCCGCAAATCTGGGATCCCGTTCTGCTTCCTGAGTGAGCGCTTCGTAGGCCTGCACCACATGTTCCTCAACGTGACATACCAGGCACAGATCGCCTCCCGCCCGAATATGTCCTACAGCAGCCCGGCCGATCGACGCGGCTTTTAACACTCCGCCCATCTCGAGATCGTCAGACACCACCAACCCGCGATAGCCGATTTTCTTGCGCAGGACGTCGCTAATCCATTTCTTCGATAGTGATGCGGGAGTGCGATCCCGCGTAACTGCCGGATATGCCGCGTGCCCCACGAGCAACATCGGGGCATCTCGGCGCAAAGCGCGATAGGGGGCCAAGTCCTGTTCCCAAAGTTCTTTCCATGATTTTTCTACGCACGGGAGCTCATGATGCGTGTCCAGATTTGCTTCTCCCAACCCAGGAAAATGCTTGATCGCTCCCAACACACGTGCTGTACGAAGCCCGGCTAGAAATTCGCGGGCGTAAACGATAGCCTCCTTTGGATTCGCCGACACCGCTCGCGAACTCAGCACTGTCCGCGACGCCTCGAATGCCAGGTCCACCACCGGGGCAAAGTCAGTGTTCAAGCCCAGCGCTCGGCAAGACTCGCCGATGACTCTGCCGTGCTTGCGAAACAGCCGCCGGTCGCCTGTGGCATACACCTCTGCGGCAGACGCTGCCGGTCCGGTGACCTTCCGAAACCGGTCAACTGTTCCACCTTCCATGTCGACGCAGGCGAATAGGGGAGTGGAAACGCAAGCCTGACAGTCCTGGAGCAGTTTGTGAGTCTGTTCCGCGGTGACTATATTACGGGCAAACAAAATCACACCCGCGGGCTGGATTCGGGTCAGCAGCGCGCGCAGCCCTGGCGACAGTTCGGTCCCATCGAAGCCGAGAATGATCAACTGGCCGAGAATCGCTGGGGTTGTTTTCGTGGGCAGGTCCGTGTCCTCTGTGGTTAGATTTCTTTCTTCAGTTCCGCCAGCAGATTGAGCGCCTCCAGCGGCGTCAGGCGATTCAGATCCACCTCACGCAAGCGCTCCAGAACGGGCTGCGACAGCGGCGTAAAGATGGTCAACTGGGCTGGCGGACGGGGCTGCGCTTCATGGCTCGCCAGTTGTTCCGTGACCCGCTGCTCGGCACTCTCGTGCTCAGCCAGGACCTCCCTGGCCCGCTCCACCACTTCATTCGGCAGACCGGCCAGTTTCGCCACTTCAATGCCGTAACTGCGATCGGCCGCCCCGGGCTCGACTTTGCGCAGAAACACAATGCCGCTGCCGGTCTCTTTCACCGCAACGTGATGATTCTTCACTCCCGACAATCGTTCCGCCAATTCCGTCAGTTCAAAATAGTGCGTGGCAAAAAGTGTCTTGGCCCGGGTACGGGCGTGAATGTACTCGACAGCCGCCCATGCGATTGCCAACCCATCGTAGGTGGCGGTGCCGCGCCCGACTTCATCCAGAAGCACCAGCGACCGCGCCGTCGCCGTATGCAGGATGGCGGCGGTCTCCGTCATCTCGACCATGAACGTGGACCGGCCTCGCGCCAGATTGTCGCTGGCCCCGATTCGGGTGAACACGCGGTCTACGATTCCCAGCCGCGCGGAACTTGCAGGCACGAACGACCCCATTTGAGCCAAAATCACCGCCAACGCTGTTTGCCGCAGATACGTCGACTTGCCGCCCATGTTCGGTCCGGTCAGCACCAGCACGGTGTGGGTGGTGGAATTGAGATACAGGTCGTTGGGCACGAAACGCTCGCCAGCGAGGTCCTGCTGCTCGATCACCGGATGGCGTCCGCCGACGATCTCGATGTCCGCAGACTCATCGAACTTCGGCCGGCAATAATTGCGCAGAACCGCGATGTGTGCCAAAGCCGCCAGCACGTCCACTTCAGCGAGCGCTAGAGCGGTTTGGCGGATGCGTCGCGCCTCCCCTGCAATCGTTGAACGCAGTTGGGTGAACAGCCGCCGTTCGATCTCGACGATCTTCTCCTGCGCGTCCAGAATCCTGGACTCGTACTCTTTCAGCTCGGGCGTAGTGAATCGTTCCGCATTCACCAGCGTCTGCTTGTGCTCATACTCCGGCGGGGCTAGGTGTAGATTGGCTTTGGATACTTCAATGTAGTAGCCAAAGATCGAATTGAACTTCACCTTCAGGGACGCAATTCCGGTACGTTGCCGTTCCCGTGATTCGACCTGCGCCAGGTATTGTTTGCTATTGCGGCTCAGATCGCGGAGTTCGTCGAGTTCCTTCTCCACTCCTGCCTGTATCACGCCGCCCTCGCTGAGCGAGAGTGGCGGTTCGGGCACCACAGTCGTCTCAATCCGGCCGCGCAAGTCGGTCAGTTCGTCGATCGCGGCGTGCAGCGTCTTCATCCGTTCAGCACTGAACCGCGACTGGGCGTTTCGTACTGCAGGAATCTTTCCCAGCGACGCTGCCAAGGCCAGCACATCACGCGGATTGGCGGTCTCCAGAGTCACTCGGCTCAGAAGCCGCTCCAGATCGAGAATTCCGTCGAGCGCTTGTCGCAACTCCTCGCGCGCCCTCAGGTCCTTGATTTGGGCCTCTACCGCGTCCAGTCGTGCATTGATTTCGGCCGTTTCAATCGATGGTCGTAGCATCCACGAGCGCAGCAACCGTTTGCCCATGGGCGTGACCGTAGCATCAATCGAACGAAAGAGCGTCACCCCTTCGTCGCTCCCGGCGAATAGCGGCTCAATCAGCTCCAGATTTCTCACGGTCACCGCATCCAGGACCAAGTGATTCTGCCGTTCGTAGAATCCGATGCGGTCCACGTGATCCAACGTCCCACGTTGTGTGGAACGCACGTAGTAGAGAATCGCTCCTGCCGCCGAAGCCGCCGCCGGCTTGCCGGCCAAGCCGAAGCCTTCCAGCGACAACACCCCAAAATGATTTTCCAGCAACGGAATGGCATGGTCAGGCGCGAAAATCCAGTCGTCTAACGGAGTTTCCGACCACATCGCTCCTGACGTCCTCGGCTGGGGGATCGATCCCGGAGCCACGGTTTTATCTCGAGCTTCAAACAGCGGCGCCGCCGATCCGTATAACACCTCTTTCGGTCGAAGCTGCTGCAACTCGTCCTGGATTCTCTGCGCCGCATCGTCCCCACGAAACTCGGTTGCCCGGAACTCGCCGGTAGAAAGGTCCAGAGCCGCAAATCCCACCCGGTCGCCCGTTTGTGCCAGCGCCGCCAAAAAATTGTTTTCCTCGGAACTCAACGACGAGTCGGCCGCGGTTCCCGGTGTAACCACGCGCGTCACCTCGCGCCTCACCAATTTCTTGGCCAGGCGCGGATCTTCCATCTGCTCGCAGATTGCAACTTTGAATCCCTTGCGGATGAGCTTCGAGATGTAGCCTTCGGCTGCGTGATAAGGGACGCCGCACATGGGCACGGCTACACCCTTTTCCTTGTTACGGGAAGTCAGCGTGATCTGCAGTTCGCGTGACGCCATCACCGCATCGTCGAAGAAAAGCTCGTAGAAATCGCCTAAGCGAAAAAACAGCAGCGCAGTTGGATGTTGCTTCTTGATGGCGGCATACTGCCGCATCAGCGGAGTGGACGGCTCAATCATTCCAAACGGGGCATACTTCCGGTTTTGCGCGGATTATAACATTCTGCGCTCGCGGTTTCCCTGCTGTCGATCACAGTTGACGCGCCTGCCCTGTGAGTGTTTTCCTTATCGGGCATGGAGCTTCGCAAAGATCCGATCACCCGCTCCTGGGTCATCACCGGCGACGACTTTCCCGATGTCGCTCCTCGACCGGAACCTGGGTGCCGTTTTTGTCCCGACTCGGCCCATCCCCCGCAACTGGTCGCCAGCTTGTCCGGCACGCAGGGAATGCCATGGTCCGCGCGGGCCGTGGTGCACCCCACGGCTCTGTACCACGTGGAGGGCGAAGCTTCGCGCCGGGCTGACGGTATTTATGATCGCATGACGCCGGTCGGCGCCCACGAGGTGCTGATCGAGAATCCGCGCCACCACGACGGGCATCTTTGGAACGCTAGCGACGTCGAAATCGGCCAGTTTCTGTTGCTGGCCGCGCAGCGCATTCAGGATCTGAAGCGCGACGGGCGCTTCAAGTACATCAGCATTTTCAAGGACCACGGCGGCAGCGCCGGGCAGGAGTTCGAGCATCCCTCGTCCCAGCTCACAGCGACTACCTTTGTGCCCCGCCGTATTCTGTACGAACTGCGCGCCAGCCGTGAGTATTTCCAACAAAAAGAGCGTTGCGTTTTTTGCGATATCGTTTCGCAGGAAATCAAGCAGGAACTGCGTGTACTTGAATCCCGGGGTGATTTCATTGCGCTGTGCCCCTACGCGCCGCGCGTGCCCTACGAAACCTGGATTCTGCCCCGCGCCCACGAGGCCGCTTTCGAACGCATGGGACTCAATCGCTCGAATATGTTGCCGGACTTGGGCGCGCTGCTGCGCCGGACTTTGCAGCGGATTCGTACCATCACCGAATCGTTCCATCTGGTGCTGCACACGTCGCCGAATAGCCTGCACCGGTCCGGGAGCCTGGGGTATTGGAAGACCATTGACGAGGACTACCACTGGCACATTGAAATCATGCCCATCCTCACCGCCAAGTCGAAGTCCTACACATTTAAAGAGGTGTACTATTCGCCCCTGACCTCAGAGACGGCAATCAAACGCCTGCGCGAGGTACGAATCGAATAGCGAAGCTCGTTCCGGCCCATGGCCGGCGGAAGTCGTATGACCATCCGTCGAATGAAGACTTATACCGGTGGGCAAGGCTACGTTTACCAGTACTACTTCGTCGGGGAGCGGCGTCTTCCAGCGAAAAACGGACGGGAGGCTATCACCGAGTATATTTTCGATGTAACCTCCGACCGCAAGACCACCTTTGCCGTGAGTGTTTTCCTTCCGGAAGCAGCGGTGCGGGCCTGGGCCGTCCGTCATGGCCGCCCCCTGACCGATGCCGAGCAGTACGGCGCCGTCAAGATGCGCCTTTTTCAGGCTTTCGATGAGATTGAAGACCTGATGGCCGATGGCCGCCAGCTTTCGGTGGACTCGGAGGTTCTGGAGAGGGCCCTGGCTACCCTGGGAGTAGATTGATCCCCGTCAAACGCCAGGTTGCTGCAGGGGAAGTTATAATCCCTTAGAGGATTTCATCCCCTATGCCTGCTCTTTGGCTGCGAGTTGCACTGGGCTGCTATGCAGTCGGCCTGCTCTATGCCCTGGTGGCCCTGACCCGCAGCAGTGACCTGCTGAACCGTATCGCTCTCCACGCGGCTTATTTGGGGATGGTGTTTCACTTTGTCTCGCTAATGGAAGCCTTCCGGGTTTCTGGCCAGGTGGCTCTCACTTCTGCGCAGAACGCGGAATCGGTGCTGGGTTTTCTGGTGATGGTCATTTTCCTGCTGGTGTACCTGGTTTATCAGACCACCTCCCCGGGGATCATCGTGTTTCCGGTGGTGTTTTTGCTGACCTTCATTTCTGCTACTGGCCAGGCTCCCTTCCTGATTACATCTCGGGGCGTGCGTACCGGGTGGCTGTTGGCGCACATTACCCTGATCTTCACCGGCTACGCCGCCCTCATCCTCAGCTTCGGCGCGAGTCTGCTGTATCTCATTCAAGAGCGCTCGCTGAAATTGAAACGACCGGGAATTCTGTCTCGCCTTCCTGCGCTGGAAGTCATTGATGAAATCGGCTTTCGTTCGCTGCTTCTCGGGTTTCCTTTCATGACCCTTGGATTGATTGCCGGCACCGTGGTCGCGCAGGCCACCTACGGGCGCATCGATCTGCTGGATCCCAAAATTCTGCTGTCCATTTTGATGTGGGGGGTGTATCTGGTGCTGCTGTTCATCCGCTGGAATGCGGGATGGCGCGGGCGCCGCGCCGCCTACCTGGCTACCGGCGCTTTCGTTGCCGCCGTGGTGGCTTGGGCCGCGAACTATTTCAGCAGCATTCACAGGTTTGCCAGGTCATGAGCTTCCATCTCATCGGGGTCAATCATAAGAGCGCACCGGTCGAGGTCCGCGAGCGCCTCGCCATCCCGGAGTCGCGCTTGCCCGAAGCTTTGAAGAGTTTCACGCGCCATCCCGGTGTGGATGAAGGCATGATCCTGAGCACGTGCAATCGGGTCGAGTTGCTGGCTCAAACCCAGAATGGCGGAGCTGACCTGCGGGCATTCCTGCATAACTATTTTCAGCTTGATGAGTCCAGTCTCGATCCCCACTTGTACGAATTCCGCGAACAAGATGCCGTCCGCCACTTATTTCGCGTGGCCTCGAGCCTGGATTCCATGGTGGTGGGCGAAGCGCAAATCCTGGGGCAAGTGAAAGAGGCTTACGCCACTGCGCGGGCGGTGGGCGCCATCCAGTCGCAATTGGACTTGTTACTTACCCGCACCTTCGCCGTCGCCAAGCGGGTACGCACAGAGACTGAGGTGGGATCATCAGCTGTGTCGGTGGCCTCGGTGGCCGTCGAACTTGCCAAGAAAATTTTCGGGTCACTTAACGGCAAGCACGTCTACCTGGTCGGCGCGGGCAAAATGAGTGAGTTGGCGGCAAAACACCTGTTGGCCCACGGCGCGGCGTCCATCTTCGTCGCCAATCGCACCTACGACCGCGCCATTCGCCTGGCCCAGAAGTTCAACGGCCAGGCCATCGAGTTCAGCCGCCTATATGACACCTGCGATCGCGGCGACATTGTGATCAGCTCCACCGGTTCGCCCATCGCAATCTTCCGCCGCGAGCATGGGGAACTGTTTCTCAGCCGCCGCAAGAACCGTCCCATGTTCTTTATCGACATCGCTGTGCCACGCGACGTTGATCCGGAGATGAACCGACTAGATGGGATCTTCGTCTACGATATCGACGACTTGCAGCAGGCCGTGACCTCGCATGTCGCCGACCGCGAGAAGGAAGCCAAGCTTGCCGATGAGATCATCAATGCCGAGGTCGAGCGTTTCCATGCTCGCCTGCAAACGCTCGAAGTCGTGCCCACCATCGTCTCGTTGCAGGACCATCTGGAAACCATCCGCCAGGCCGAAATCGACCGGGTGCGCGGCCGCCTGGGACATCTTTCGCCCGAACAGGAATTAGCGGTCGATGCGCTCACGCATGGCATCATCAACAAGATCATGCACACGCCGATCAGCACCTTGAAGACCGCGGCGCGCGAGTCGGAGGCCACCACCATAGTCGAAATCGTCCGGCGCCTGTTCAATCTGGAAGGGAAGAAGTCCGCGAAGTCTGGCGAAGGCAGCGGGGGCAGCGCCTGATGGCACGGCTTCGCATCGGCTCGCGGGGATCCCAGTTGGCGCGCTGGCAGGCGAACCACATCGCTGCTCTATTGCGTGCGCGCGGGCATGAAGTCGACATAGAAATTATCAAGACTACCGGTGACAAGATCACCGACGTTGCCCTCGCTAAGGTCGGAACCAAGGGCATGTTCACCAAAGAAATTGAAGAGGCGCTGGCGGCTGATCGTGTGGATTTAGCCGTGCACAGCCTCAAGGACTTGCCGACCGAGATCTCGCCCGGCTTTGCCATCGCGGCGATAACCCAACGAGTCGATCCCCGCGATGTGTTTTGCTCTCGC
>Ga0335077_10012124_pt1 | contig 10775 bp, 10 predicted proteins | sample Lox_Sample_31_FD_207151 | JGI IMG/M metagenome (GOLD analysis project Ga0335077, IMG submission 207151) | Soil microbial communities from Loxahatchee National Wildlife Refuge, Florida, United States - Lox_Sample_3.1 | ecosystem: Environmental > Terrestrial > Soil > Wetlands | place: USA...
GTCTCTAATCCAAAACTCACGCGAAACCCGCCATGCAAGTCCCCTGCAGAACCCACTTCGGTTGCTTAAACCGATTTCCCAGCCTCATCAAGACGGGGCGCGGCGGCTATGCGAAGTTCCTGGCGGCCGTGAGGGAGCGGTTGACCGTGAGCCGTTCTCACGGTATTTTCTCGCGTTCCTGATTAGGAGGGGAGAATGAAGACCATAGAAAACGGTGCGGGCGAGGAACTCACTTTCATCCGGGTTGTTTACGAACGGGACGGCGACCGGTTGTTGCTGGAGAATCGCGTCCAGCCTGGTAGCGGCCCGCCGATGCATGTGCACTACTGCCAGGAGGAGGTGCTAACCGTGATCGCGGGCCGGATGGCTTACGAGGTGTCCGGCCAGGAGGTCCGCTACGCCGGCCCAGGAGAGACCGCGGCTTTCGCGCCCGGCGTGGTCCACCGCTTTTGGAACGCGGGCCAGGATGAGCTACGTTGTACCGGCTGGGTAAAGCCTGCCAACAACCTGCCGTTCTACCTTACGGCCCTGTTCGCGTCGATGAGGCGCACCGGGAAAGGACGGCCCGACCCGTTCGACATCGCGTAGCTGCTGAGCCGTTATGGCTCCGAATTCGGCGTGCCGGCCCTGCCGGCCATCGTCCGGAAGGTGGTGTTCCCGGTCCAGGTGGCCGTGGGGAATATGCTGGGCAAGTTCGAGAAGTTCAAGGACGCGCCGGCACCGCTTGTTTGAGTATCCAGTGCGCGGCTTCGGCCAGCGTGGCGGCCCGCGCATCCGGCGCGTGATCCGGCGCGCGTTCGCGGTAGCCGCGGTCGATCCAGACCGTGCGGCAGCCCGCGGCGGCGCCCGCGTCAACGTCCCGCCAGCGGTCGCCGATCAGGAAGCTAGCCGCCAGGTCGATGCCATGTTCGGCCGCGGCATCGTGCAGCATGCCCGGGCGCGGCTTGCGGCAGGCGCAGTTGTCCGCGTCATCGTGATAGCAGACGTAGCAGCTATCTAGCGGTAGGGAGTCACGGAGCGCGGCGTGCATCGCTTCGACTTCGTCCTTCGGCGTGACGCCGCGCGCCACGTCGGGCTGGTTGGTCACTACCAGCAGCAGGAAGCCCGCGGCCTTCAACCGGGCCAGGGCCGCGGGCGACTCCGGATCGATCTGCATCTCGGCGAACGTGCGCGGAGCGTAGGCGTTCCCGTTGCGCACCAGCGCCAGCGTGATCACACCGTCGCGGTCCAGGAACACCGCCCGCTTCATCGCAACGATTCCCAGCGCGTGGCGACGATCTTCAGCGCCGGGTGCGTGACCAGCAGGTGCCAGACGACGGCCTGGAAGGCTTCGGCATGCGGCGTCACGTGCGCGGTGTTCACAGTGGGCACCACCACGCAGGCGTCCGCCACCTGCGCTGTGTAGCCATCGGCGCGCCCGATCACCCCGCCGATGGACGCGCCCACGGACTTGGCGAATTGCAGGGCCGAAACCAGATTGGGGCTGACCTGTTTTTCGAGGTTCCCTCCCCCCACCGAGAAGACCAGGATGCAGTCCTCGGCGCGCAGCCGGCTCACCCGCAGCCAGGCCTCGAACACCGTAGCCCAACCCTCGTCGTTGGTGCGGGCGGTCAGCTCCGAGACGTTGTCCGTGGGGCAATAGGCTTCCATGCCGCAGATCTTGCGGAAGTCGTTCACCGCATGCGAGGCGTTGGCCGCGCTGCCGCCCACGCCCAGAATGAACAGGCGGCCGCCGCGCGCCCGCGCGGCGGCCAGCAGTTGCGCCAGTTTCTCGATGGTAGCCGCGTCCAGACGCCGCAGGACCTCGACCGATTCGGCGATGTACTCTTCAACGAAGCTCATGGTCTCAGGTGCTGCGACAGCTCCTCGATCCCCGCGAACGACCCGGCCTCGTAGAAGCGCTCATCTACCTCGCACGCGGCCAACTCGCCGCGCCGCAGAAGGTCGGCATACACGTCCGCCAGGTCTGCGTGCACCGTTTCTGCGAAGGCCGTCCGGCTGAACACGCCCAGGCCGTAGTCGATGTGCTGCATCCGTTCGGTCCGGCTCTTCTTATCGTAGGCCAGGATGCGGCCTTCCGCGAACTCCACGTTGCTCGAGTCCCAACGCCCTTCATTGCGATACACGGTCATCAGGCCCGGCTGGCCGGCAGCCCAAAACGCCTGCTCCACGTCGCGGTACGAGCACGGCAGGTAAGAGTCGCCGTACAGCACGAAGAATGCATCGCCCAGCAGCGGCAGCGCGTTGCGAATGGCGCCGGCCGTGCCGCGAAGCACCGGTCCATCCGGCGAATAGTCCACTGCCACGCCGTACCGCGCGCCATCGCCCGCATATTCGCGGATTCGATCCCCATGCTGGCCGATACACAGCACCACGCGCTCGATGCCGCGCGACGCCAGGAGCCGCAACTGGTGCGCCACGAACGGCTCGCCGTTAATCTCGACCAGCGCCTTGGGAATGCGCTCCGTCAGCGGATACAGGCGTGTTCCCATGCCGCCCGCCAGAATGGCCACCGGCAGCAAGGCGCTCACGATTGCGCGACCACGGTGGTGCCCTGGAAGTCGAAGCGCATCCGCACCTCGCGCAATGCCGCCTCCCGCATCACGTGCCGCAGGCGGGTCTTGTCTTCGGTGTAGAACATCAGAAAGCCGCCGCCGCCCGCGCCGATCAGCTTGCCGCCCAACGCCCCGTTGCGCCGCGCCAGCTCGTAGTATTCATCGATCTGGACGTTCGTCATCGCGCCCGAGCGCGCCTTCTTATGTTCCCAGTGCACGTGCATCAACTCGGCGAAACGGCGCAGGTCGCCCGCCTCCAGCGCCACTTTGCTTTCGCAGCCGAGCTGTTTGACGAAGTGCAGTTGCGAGATCATATCCGCGTCCTGCCGGCGCGTGCGGGTGTCCTGCTCCGCCAGGATGGCCGAGGCCGCGCGCGTGTATCCGGTGAAGAACAGCAACAGGTTGTCTTCCAGGTTGGCCAGCGTTTCACCGGCGAGTTTGAGCGGCGCCACTTCCACGCGGTCGTCCGGCAGGAAGTTGAAGCAGGTAATGCCGCCGAACGAGGCGATGTACTGATCCTGCTTGCCGATCGGCTCGCGCAGCAGATCGATCTCGATATGGCAGGCCTGCTCGGCCAGTTCCTGGCTCGGAATCAGGTTCTTCTTCCAGGCGTGCAAGGCTCGCAGCAGCGCCACCGTGAAGCTGCCCGACGAACCCAAGCCGGTGCCCGCCGGAATGTCGGACATGCTCACGATTTCGAGATACGGATGCGGGCCCACGTCCACCATGCGCAGCGCCTCGCGCACAATGGGATGCTTCACCTGGTCCACCCTCTCCACCAGTTCCATCTGCGAGTACTTGATGAGCAGTTCCTGGGTAAAGGTCTCGTGCAGCGTAATGTACACGTACTTATCGATGGCGGCCGAGATCACGAAGCCGGTGTGCTCGCGATAGTAGGAGGGCAGGTCGGTGCCGCCGCCTCCCAGCGAAATGCGCAGCGGGCTGCGCGTGATGATCACTTGCGATTCTCCTGGTACACCCGTTCGACCACCCGCAGCGCGGCCTGTGCATCCGCGATACCGGGATGCGGTTCGCGGCCGAGCCGCATGTCTTCCAGGAACTCTGCGAACTCCAGTTCCCAGGACTCGTCCGGACCGGGAAACTCCCAGGTCGTGGTTTCGGGCGGCCCCATTTCGGGCAGCATCTGGTAGAAGGTAAGCCGCTCCATGCCGTAACTTCCGCCCAGGCCGGAAGCTTCCAGTTTGCCTGTCTGCCCGGAGATCTCAAACGAGAACAGGTTCTTCCATTCGGTCCAGCTGGCGTGGAGAAAGGCCGTTTGTCCGGCAGCGGTTTCGAGCAGCAGAAACGCGTTGTCATCCACCGGCATGTTCCAGAAGTAAGTGCGAGTGCGGCCATCGACGCGCGTAAAGTTGCCCAGGAACCAGCGCGACAGGTCGATCAGATGGATGCCCTGATCGAGGAGTTCGCCGCCGCCGGAGAGGACCGGGTCGGCGCGCCACTCGCGATCGTACCCTAAGCGGCCGCCGTGCCCGTACCGCCCGCGAACGAACAGCAGCGGACCGAGCGCGCCGGAATCGACAATCTCGCGCGCCTTCCGCAGCGCCGGGTGGCAGCGGTGATTGAATCCGATACGGACGCACACGCCGCTGCCGCGGGCCGCTTGGACCACCGCGTCCAGTTCACACGCCCGGCGCGCACCGGGCTTCTCGATAAAGACGTGTTTGCCGGCCTGGGCGGCAGAGGCGGCGATAGGCGCCAGCATGTCGTGCGTGGTGGCCACCAGTACGATATCGACTGCGGGTGAGGTCGCAGCTTCGTACGAGTCGGCAAGCGCCACCGCGCCCGGGTGCGTTTCCGCGAGCGCTTGGGCGCTGGCCAGATCCAAGTCGCAGCATACGGCCAGCCGGCAGCCCGCGAGCGCGGCCGCTCGCTTGCGGCCAATCCGGCCGCAGCCGACTATGGCAACATTTGTAGGCGCCAAGACTACATCTTAAGCAATCGGATGGTGCCGTTCGACGTGGAAAGATCGATGGTGGCTCCGCCCGCGCCGATCCGGCCCTCCAGGTGGTGTTTGCTGAGGGAGCCTTGGGTTGCCACTTCGAACTCCGTGGTTATTGACGAGTTGCTGGTGTTAGCCACCAGGTTGGCAGCCGCCCCTGACGGCAGATGTACGGTGATGCCGCCGTTGCTGGTAGAGGCGCGGACATCATTCTGATTGAGGGTTTCCATGGTCAGTTCGATGCCGCCGTTCGAGGTGGAGAGCTTGACGGTTTTGCCGCTCTCCGGCTTGGCCAGGCGCACGTTAATCCCGCCGTTAGAGGTGTCGGCTTCGACGGCCCCGCGTACGTCCTCAGCATGCACGTGGCCATTTGTCGTGTGCAGGGAGGCGTTGCCTTCCAGGCTCTGCACATCGATACCGCCGTTGGAAGTTTGGGCGTCCAGGGAGCCGCGCAGGTTCTCGGCATGTACGCCGCCGTTAGAGGTTTTCAGACGCGCGGGCCCTTCGATATCCACGGTGCGGATGTGGCCGTTGGAGCTGGCGATACGCTCCAATTCAGTGCGGCGCGGGACACGGACGATATACTTGGCCCCCATGCTGCCACGGCGCTCAGAAGGCCGCACCGTGCGAATTCGAACCGAACCGTTGTCGTGTTCTACCTCAATCTTGAGGGCGTCGCGCAACTCCGGGGTCCGGGCGTACTTGGTGCCGCTGATGTCGACGGTATTCTGGTCCCAGCCGGTGATCTCGATGGAACCGTTGAAATTCTCGATGGAAAGCCGTCCACCAGGCTGGAGCGGGTAAGCGTAGTGGAAGTCCTGTGTATAGCGTTCCGAGCCGCCGAAGTCAATATCTTCGATGTCGCATCCCACGAATGCCAACATGCCGGCGGCCAGGGACAAGGAGAACAGTTGCGTTCGCATGGTGCACCTCAATGCCATAGATACGGAGGGGCCGGGGACTTTGTTCCGGGGATTTATTGGCAAATAGCTATTCATGCTTATTAACATCTGAAAGTCTGCAATCACCGGAGTTCCCCCCGCGGGCGGTACCGCCACTTGCAAACCTCCCCGGCGGGTGTAAGATATTCACTGAACATATTTTGAGGGAGCACCGGGATGCGGCGCTGAAATCCGGCGATGCGGGGAGAGTGCGGCTCTTGTCAGTAGTTTTATAGGGCCCCAATTTATATTGCAACCAGGCTTTAGCATACTCTCCATAAAAGAGCCATCTTCTCGCGGGCTGGGACCAGCGCGGGCGCTTCGGAGGCCCGAGTGTCTATACACGACGGGACTGCCGTGCGACTCCGGTCCAGAGGAGAGTAATGGCAAATCCGACCGTTGAACCTCCGGCGGGGCAGACAACCGCGCCGCCGAAGTCGAAGCCTTCACTTCCAGAGGCAATTTTCAAGATCCTGCGGGAACCCGCGGATTCCGATCCGCAAAGAGTGACTACGCGCAGGCGGCGTTTCGTGATCGCGGGCGTGCTGGGGTTCCTGGGTGTGAATCTCCTGATGTTCCTGCGCTTTTTCTTCCCCCGCGCGCTGTACGAGCCCAAGACCCGGTTCCGCATCGGTTATCCGTCGGATTTCGGCTTTGGGGTGGACACCAAGTTTCAAAACCAGTACCGCATCTGGGTCGTGCGCAATACCGAGGGGATCTTCGTGATCTCCGCGATCTGCACGCACCTGGGCTGCACGCCGGACTGGAAGCCGAGCGAGAACAAATTCAAATGCCCGTGTCACGGGAGCGGCTACGATCCGGAGGGAGTTAACTTCGAAGGGCCGGCGCCGCGGCCGATGGACCGGGCGCACGTGGAATTGGACCCGGAGGGGCAGATCGTCGTGGACTTGAGCCACCTGTACCGTTGGCCCAAAGGCGAGCGCTCGCAGTTCGGCGATGAAGGCGCGATTCTGCGGAACGTATGAGGTTGCAACATGGCTGAAATGGAAGGAAAGAACGGAGCGCCCGCATCCACGGGCACGCCCGCCGGATCGAACGGCGGCAATGGCGCCAACGGGAAAGGCAGGCTGACGGCGCTGGTCGAAGGCGGCAAGGCAGTGCGCAACCGCGCCGTGGAAGAGATCAAGGCGCTGCAGCAGCCCGAAAAGACCGATCTCTGGAAGTCGGTGCTACGCGTCAAGCACGACGAGACGCCGCGCAGCCGCGCGCTGGGCGTGCTTTCGAACGTTTTCCTGCACCTGCATCCCGCCAAGATCAACCGCGATGCGGTGGCATACAACTACACGTGGGGCATGGGCGGCATGACCTTCTACGTGTACATCACGCTGGTGTTCACGGGCACGCTGCTGATGTTCTACTACCACCCGTCGAAGGTTGTCGCGTTCCGGGACATTCTGTACCTCGAGCACGACGTACCGTTCGGCAAACTGCTGCGGAACATGCACCGCTGGGGCGCGCACCTGATGGTGATCATGGTCGAGTTACATATGTTCCGGGTGTTCCTGACCGGATCGTACAAGACACCGCGACAGTTCAACTGGGTGGTTGGAGTGATCCTGCTGGTGCTCACACTGCTGCTGAGTTTCACCGGCTATCTGCTTCCGGACGATCAGCTTGGTTTCTGGGCGGTTACGGTGGGAACCAACATGGCGCGCGCGACACCGCTGCTGGGGCACGACGGGCCATTTGGGCACCAATTGGGGATGACCCCGTTCAATGACGTGCGCTTCGGGCTCTTGGGCGGCTCGATTGTAGATTCGAACGCTTTGTTGCGCGCTTACATCTGGCACTGCGTGGCGATTCCGATTATCGCTTCGACCTTCATGGTGGTGCATTTCTGGCGCGTGCGCAAGGACGGCGGGATTTCGGGTCCGGCGCCGGTGGTGCTGGAGTCTGAGATCAAGGAACCCCGGAAGATCTGACCCGCGACGGAGTCGAGCGATGGACTTTCATCAGCTTTGGACGATTTTTAGCACGCCGGATAACGTTCCCATCGTGCTGCTGCTGTTCGTGGTGCCTTTCTATACCTGGTACGGCTTGAGGCAGGCCTTTGCGAACGACCGGCTCATTGGGCAACTGGAGGCCGATCCGGCGCTGGCCAAGACCCATCACCGCAAGGTACAACCCTGGAAGCCGGGCTGGGCGCGGGAGGTGCACGTGTGGCCTTACCTGCTGCGCATCGAGTTCCTGGCGGCGATTATAGTCACGATCATTCTGATGGTGTGGTCGATTACGCTGAACGCGCCGCTCGAGGAGCCTTCGAATCCGACGCTGACCATGAACCCGGCCAAGGCGCCCTGGTACTTCCTGGGCCTGCAGGAGATGCTGGTGTACTTTGACCCGTGGATGGCGGGCGTCATTTTTCCGACGCTGATCATCATCGGGCTGATGGTCATACCCTACATCGACGCGAACCCGTTGGGCAACGGCTACTACACTTTCAAGCAACGTAAGTTCTCGATTCTCACTTTCATCTTCGGGTTTATCGTGCTGTGGGTGAGTATGATCATCATCGGCACGATCATTCGCGGTCCCGGATGGATGTGGTTCTGGCCCGGCGTCACCTGGGATCACAACCGGCTGATCTTCGAGGTGAACCGCGACCTTCCGGACATCTTCGGCATCAAGGGCCGCGTGGCCAAGGCGGTCTTCGGCGCGATTGTGATGGGGATTTACTTCGTCGGGGCGTGGATCGGCGTACACAAACTGATCAATCTGACAGCTTTTAGTAAGAAGATCTACGCGCGCATGAGTTTATTGCAATACGCCATTATGCAGGTGTTTTTGATCCTGATGCTGCTGCTGCCGGTGAAGATGATGCTGCGCCTGGTGTTTCGCATCAAGTACGTCTGGATTACGCCCTGGTTCAACATATGACCGATCAAGAAAAGGACCCAGTCGTCAATTCGTCGCTGAGTAAGCCGTTGTTCATCTCCGCGGCCCTCTTGTTACTGTCGCTCGGCTGGGCGCTTTATGACGAAGTCTACGGAATGCGTCCGTGGAAAGGCTACGAAGCGCGTTTCCAGAAGTTGTACCTGAAATATTTGAGGAGCACCCTCCCGCAGGAGTCCAGTTCGGAAAAGGTGATTAAAGCCCAAGGTGAGTATCAGAAGCTGGACCGCGAGATGCAAGCCGCCGAGAAGGCGGTTGCGCCGCAGGTGCGCGAGATCGACAGAAAGGTAAACGAAGAACTGGTGCCGCGCACCCTGGCATTGAATGAACCGTTCCAGGAGGTGCGCAGCCATATCGGCGCTCTCACGTACCAGATCGAGATCTCGAAAAGCGAGAGCCGCAAGAACTCGATGCGCGCCGAGATCGAGCAGCTAAAGAAGGAAGTCCACACGGTGAAGTTGCCCACGCCGGACGGGTCGACGGAGAAACAGCAGATGGATTTCGCGACCATGGATCAAACCCTGCAAGGCTGGAAGGCGGATAAGGCCACACTGCTGCAGCAGCGCGTGGACCTGATGAAGCACGCCACCGAACTGCGGGCCGAGCGGGATAAGTATCTGACAGATCGCATCGCGGATGTGAGCGCCGAGACGCTGACCGGCCTGCGGAACAAAGCCGAAACGATGGACGTTGCGATCCGCCAGATTCACATCAAGGACGTGGACTTGGTGGACCGTTGCGAATCTTGCCACATGGGCACCCGCGAGCCTGTCACGCTGACGAAAGCCGCCATGGGGGGGGAGGAAGTATATGTCAGCCACCCCAACCGTGAGTTGCTCAAGGTTCACGATCCGGAAAAGTTCGGCTGCACGCCCTGCCACGGCGGCAACGGGGTGGCGCTGACCAGCGTAGAGAAGGCGCACGGTTACAACGAGCACTGGCTGTGGCCGCTGCATGCGAAAGAGAACCTGGAGGCGGGTTGCCAGCAGTGCCACGCCCAGGAGATCGTCACCGAAATGGCCGGCACGCTGGATGCTGGCCGCGAGGTCTTCCGGCTGCGCGGCTGCATGGCGTGCCACCGCTACGAAGGCTTCGACCGCGATCCGGACGAACTGTCGGCAGTGAACCAGGACATGCGGCAGTTGACGCAACAGAAGGCCGAATGGACGCGCGAGATCGGCTTCAGCGTCGCCAAGGGCGACCGCACGCGCAACAACGACGAAGCACAGAAGCTGTATCAGCACGCCAACGATTTGAAGGTGCGAATCAGCGGGATCGATGCCAAGCTGGAACAGTTCGAGGACCGCTCGCGCAGCCTTGTGCGGGAAGTGAAGAAAGTCGGGCCCAGCCTGAAAGAAGTGCGCATGAAGATGCACAAGGAGTGGCTGCCGGTCTGGCTGAAGGATCCGCATGCATGGCGGCCGGGTACCAAGATGCCGACGTTCCGGCTGGACGACGGCGAGGTCAAGGCGATCGCGGCGTTCGTGTGGCAATCGGGCGTGACCGGGGATTTGAAGACCCAGCCGACCGGCGATGCGGCGCGAGGCAAGGAAGCCTTCGAGACGCGCGGCTGCATGGCGTGCCATTCGATGGGGGAGGGCGGCGAGAAGCAGGGCGGCACCTTCGCCGCGAATCTGAGCCGCGTGGGCGAGAAGGACAACTACGACTACCTGGTGCGCTGGATTCATAATCCGCGGCAGCGTACGCTGCCCTACTGCGCGTTCGAGAAGAAAGACATCACGACAGAAGACTACCAGCGCGCGGGTAAGCCGTTTGTCTTCGACTTGGATCACGCGCAGTGCCCCAACGACGGACATCAACTGCTGGTAATGCAGATGACCCCCATGCCCAGCCTGCGGCTGAGCGAAGAGGAGGCGCGGGACATCGCGACTTACCTGGAGACGCGCAAACACCCCAATGCCACCTACGCGAACGCCGACTATCTGGACGATCCGAAGCTGAGGGACCAAGGGCTGAAGCTGGTGCGTTTCTACGGCTGCGCCGGATGCCACGAAATCGCCGGGTTGGAGGAGGAGCAGCGGATCGGCACGGAGTTGACCAAGGAAGGCTCGAAGCCCATCGAGCGCCTGGATTTCGCGTTGCTCGGGCACGTGGCGGAGCGCGAGGGTTGGTACACGCACAAGGGCTTCTTCGAGCACAAACTGGAAAATCCGGCGGTTTACGATCAGGGCAAGGAAAAGGCCAAGCTCGACCGGTTGAAGATGCCGAATTTCAACCTGTCTAAGCCGGAGATCGACCAGGTCACGACGTTTCTATTGGGTTCGGTGGAACCGACCATTCCAGCGCGGTATTTCTACAATCCGGGCGACCAGCGGCGCGACATCCTCGAGGGCTGGTGGGTGGTGCGCAAGTACAATTGCATGGGCTGCCACCAGGTACACGTGG
>Ga0335077_10012125_pt1 | contig 10773 bp, 8 predicted proteins | sample Lox_Sample_31_FD_207151 | JGI IMG/M metagenome (GOLD analysis project Ga0335077, IMG submission 207151) | Soil microbial communities from Loxahatchee National Wildlife Refuge, Florida, United States - Lox_Sample_3.1 | ecosystem: Environmental > Terrestrial > Soil > Wetlands | place: USA: Florida...
CTCCCGACCGCGACATCGGCGCGGTGCTCAATCTCGACGATCTGCTGGTGCCCGATCCGCGCCTTCCCGAGCCGCGCCGTACGGCGCGCATCGATCCGGTGCTGCCGGTCGGCGCCTACGGCCAGGTGGTCGAGTCGGCCCCGGTGCGCGCCCTCGCCGAAGAGGTGCAGCCGGCGCCGGAGCCCGAGATTGACATTCCACTCGAGCCGCCCGCGGCGCCCGTCGAATCGCACGGCGAGCGCATGGCACGCCTCGCGGAAGTCGTGGCGCGCGAGCCGAAGAACGGCGCCGGAGGCGCGCTGGTGCTGGCCGACGTCAACAGCGGGCTCGATGCCTTCTGCCGCGGCGCCGGCATCGACAGCGAGCGGCTGCCGGCGGATGCGCAGGGGCGCCTCCTGCACCTCGCCGGGCGGCTGTTCCGCGAAGCGCTGGTGGGGCTGAAGGATCTGGAGCGCACGCGCGCTACCACCCGCAACCGCTACCGCATCGAGACGGCGGCGCGCGAGCCGGACGACGCGCGTCCCTCGCTCGGCGATTCGATGGTGGAAGACCTGCTCATCAACCTCTTCGTGCAGCACGAAGGCCGGCGGCTCGACTCGGTGCAGTGGCTGCGCGAGGTGGTCACCGAGGCGAAGCTGCACGAGAAAGCCACCGCGCAGGCCACGCGTGCCGCGTTCGTCGAGTTTCTCGATCGCCTCGATCCCGCCGAGCTCGAGGCGCGCTTCGAGCGCGCGGCGCGCCGCGGCAAGGCGAAGGCCGCCGACAAGTCTCAGTACTGGGAGCTGTTCGTCAGCTTCTACCGCAACCTCATCGAGATGCCGGCGGATCACCTGCCGCATACCTTCATCGAAGCATTCGGGGCTGCGTACCGCGAGGCGCTGAAGAAGCCGGAGTAGTGGCGGCGGCGCGGAGGATGGCGGAGAGGGTGGGATTCGAACCCACGTGCCGGTTTTACCCGACCATCCGATTTCGAGTCGGCGCCGTTATGACCGCTTCGGTACCTCTCCGGCTCCGCGACAGGGACTGCCTCGCGGGGCTGGTATTCTAGCGGAAAGCCGTTCGCCAGGAGGGCCTCCTTGGTGCGGATAGTGACTCTCGGCGCCGCCGGCATGCTGCTCCTCGCAGCCTGCACGCACGGCGGGCCATCCGCCCTCGATCAGATCCGCACGCGCGGCGAGCTGCGCGTGGTCACGCTCAACCTCCCTACCTGCTATTACCTCGGCGCCCAGGGCACCGAGGGCCTCGAATACCAGCTGGCGAGTCGCTTCGCTGCGCAGCTCGGCGTGCGGCTCGTCATGTATCCGGTCGCCAACGAGCGTGCCATGCAGGATGAGCTGGCGGCAGGCCGCGCCGACCTCGCCGCCGCCTCGTTGAGCGCCTCGCCCGACTGGGACCGGGTGGGCGATGCCGCCGTGCCCTACGCCAACATCCCGCAGCTGGTGGTCTACCAGCGCAGCGGCGTGCGCCCGCGCGAGACGCTGCAGCTCGAGTCGGCGCGCCTGGCGGTGCGTGCGGGCAGCCCGCAGGAGCGCATCCTCGAGAAGCTGCGCAGCACGGTGGCCCCGACGCTGCAGTGGGTCGAGACCGCGCCGAGCTCGGCCGACCCGGTCGAGGACGTCGACTCGGGCGGAGCCGAGTATGCGATCACCGATGCGCGCGAGTTCTCCTTCGCGCGCCACCTCTATCCGAACGTGCTGGTCGGGTTCGCGCTGCCGGATACGCGGCCGGCGCAGTGGATCGTACGCAAGGACGCCGTGGGGCTCCTCGAGCGCGTCGATCAGTTCTTCGGGGCACTGAGCCAGTCCGGCGAGCTGCCGCAGCTGGTGCAGGCGGCTTCCGGCGACACGCGACGCTTCGAGTACGAGGAGTCGCGCGAGTTCCAGACGCACGTCGCCGAGCGGCTGCCGCGCTATCGCGCCTGGTTCGAGGAGGCCGCCGCCCAGGTGGGCATCGACTGGCGGCTGCTCGCCGCCATCGGCTACCAGGAATCGAAGTGGGATCCGCGCGCCGCCTCGGACGAGGGCGCGCAGGGCCTGATGATGCTCACCGCCGACACCGCCCAGGCGATGGGTATCAGGGACCGCAACGATCCGCAACAGAGCATCTTCGCCGGTGCCCGCTACCTCGCGCAGGTGCGGCAGATGATCCCGGATCGCATCGCCGAGCCCGACCGCACCTGGCTCACGATCGCCGCCTACAACGTCGGCTTCGGGCATCTCGAGGACGCACGCATAATCACGCAATCCCTCGGCAAGGACCCGGATTCGTGGTCCGAGGTGCGCGAGGAGCTGCCGCTGCTCGCGCAGGGACGCTGGTACTCGCGCGCCAAGCGCGGCTACGCGCGCGGCTGGGAGCCGGTGCAGTTCGTCGACCGTATCCAGCGCTTCCTGACGCTGCTCGAGTGGCAGCCGGGCGAGGCGGCTCCCGTGCAGCACGCGCTCGCCCCGGCGACCGCGGGCACTCCTTCCGCGGCTGCCACCGCGCGCCTCGTGCCGTAGCCGCCTCGACCGGCCCGCGGTGCGCGGGCAGAAGCCGCGCCTTTTGCCCGCGAGCGCATTCCTACAGATGGGGGGCCTGCGCTGAAAGAGCCTGCAGGCTCTTTCAGCGCCTGTCGGCAAAGAACTCCTGCAGCACCCGCCCGCACTCCTCCAGCAGCACGCCGCCGAACACATCCACGCGGTGGTTGAGCTGCGGCAGTGCGAACACGTCGGTGATGCTGCCGGCAGCGCCGGCGCGCGGATCCCAGGCACCGAACACCAGCCGGCGCACGCGCGCATGCACGATGGCCGCGGCGCACATGACGCACGGCTCGAGTGTCACGTACAGCGTCGTGTCGGTGAGGCGGTAGCTGCCGAGCGCCTCACCGCCGGCACGCAGCGCCTGCACCTCCGCATGCGCGGTGGGATCGTGCGTCGCGATCGGCGCGTTGCTCCCCGTAGCGATGACCTCGGCGCCGCGCACCAGCACGGCACCCACCGGCACCTCCCCGCGCGCGCGTGCCGCCGCGGCCGCCGCGAGCGCCAGGCGCATGTAGTCGCTGTCGCGCCGCGCGCTGCCGGAGGCGCTCATCGGACTCAGCCGCCGCCGTGCGTCGCGGCTGGCTCCGCGGGCGCCGGCAGGAACAGCGCCGGATCGACGAAATCGCCGTTGAGCGCCACCCCGAAGTGCAGGTGCGGGCCGGTCACGCGGCCGGTGGCGCCGACGGCGCCGATCACCTCGCCGGCGCGCACACGCTGCCCCGGATGGACGCTGATGGCGCTCAGGTGGCAGTACATGGTGATGAGCCCGGCGCCGTGATCGAGGACGACGGTGTTGCCGTTGAAGAAGAACTCGCCCGTGTCCACCACCCGGCCGTCGGCGGCAGCGTGCACCGCGGCGCCGACGTCGGCCGCGATGTCCATGCCGCTGTGCGGATTGCGCGCCTCGTTGTTGAACACGCGGCGCAGGCCGAAGGAGCTCGAGCGGATGCCCGGTACCGGCGCCCGCAGCCGCAGCGTCGCCGGCAGCGCCTCCGACCAGGTATCGACGTCGCCGTGAATGCGCGGCTGCTCGCGGTTGACGCGCGCCAGATCCTCCGCGGACAGATCCACCTGGCGCGGCGGCACGCTGAGGCGCTGCACCGCGTACTGCTTGTCGGCGACCTCGAAGCCGATGGTGGTGCTGGCGCCGGCGCCGTCCGCCACGCGCACCGCGGCGGGGCCGACGGCCTGTGACAGCGGGATGCCGACCACCGCGAGCCACTTGCCGGCGACGCGCAGAACCAGCGCCCGCCGGCCGTCGAAAGTGACCTGCGGCGCGCGCGTTCCCGCAGCCGCGAGCGGCACGATGGCGACGCCCCCGGGGACCCGCTCCTGCCGCGGCAGCTCGTCAGCGCTGAGCCCTGCATCCTGAGCCGCTGCGGGTTGCGGCACCGGCAGCGCGGCGCAGAGCGCTGCCGCCAACAGCAGCGCGCCGTAGCGCGCGACGCTCACCGCTCATCCCTCCGGCCGGTAACACGCGCGATGAGCGTGCCGTGCGCGAGGCGCGCCTCGATCTGCTCACCGGCCGCGACCGCCGCTGCTGCGGTGAGCAGTGCGCCGCCGGCACCCGTCACGATCGCGTAGCCGCGCGCCAGGGTGGCGAGCGGACTCACGGCATCGAGCGAGCGCTGTGCGAGCTCGAGGCGGTGCCGCGCACGGGCGAGGCGCTCGGTGAGCGTGCGCTCGAGGCGCAGCTCGAGGCTCTGGTAGCGCGCGCCCTGCTCGCGCAGCAGCTGCGCAGGCGAGCACTGCAGCAGCCGCTCGCGCGCGTGCGCGAGGCGCAGCCGGTCGCGCTGCAGACCGGCGCGCACCGCCGCCGCGAGACGCAGGGACAGCTCATCGAGACGCTGCGCCTGAGACCCGAGGCGGGCGCCCGGATGCTGCTGCCCGAGCCGGTGTTGAGTGCCGGTGAGGCGCGCCGCCAGCGCACGCAGCTCGCGCCGCATCGCGACCTCGAGCCGCTGCGCGGTGCGCGCGATGCTCTCGAGCCAGGCGCTGCGATCGGGCACCACCAGCTCGGCGGCCGCCGAGGGCGTCGGCGCGCGTGCGTCGGCGACGAAGTCGGCGATGGTGAAGTCGATCTCGTGGCCGACGCCGGAGACGACCGGCAGTGCGCAGGCACGGATCGCGCGCGCCACGCGCTCGTCGTTGAAGGCCCACAGGTCCTCGAGCGAGCCGCCACCGCGCGCCAGGATCAGCACGTCGCACTCGGCACGGGCGCTGGCGGTCTCGAGCGCCGCGACGAGCGAGGGCACCGCGGCGGCGCCCTGCACCGGGGTCGGATAGATGAGCACCGCGGCGGCCGGAAAGCGCCGCGCGAGGATCTTGAGGATGTCGTGCAAGGCCGCGCCCGCCGTCGAGGTGATGACGCCGATACGCCGCGGAGTGCGCGGCAGCGGCCGCTTGCGCTCCGGCGCGAACAGGCCCTCGGTCGCGAGCCGCGCCTTCAGGCGCTCGAACTGGCGCTGCAGGGCGCCGAGCCCGGCCTCCTCCAGATGCTCGGCGAGCAGCTGGTACTCCCCGCGCGGCTCGAACACGCTGATGCGCCCGCGCACCAGCAGCTGCGTCCCGGCGCGCGGCGCGAAGCCGAGCAGCGCGTTGCGGTTGCGGTACATGACGCAGCGCAGCTGCGCGTCGCGGTCCTTGAGCGTGAAATACCAGTGGCCCGAGGGCGGCTGCGACAGGTTCGACAGCTCACCCTCGACCCAGACCACCCCGAGACCGCGCTCGAGCACCGCGCGGACCTCGCGGTTGAGGCGCGACACGCTGTACACGTCCCGCGCCGGCGCGGCGGCCTCGAAATCGGTCTTCATGGCCATCCCGGCACCTTAGCACGAGGTTTACCGGCGTCGCCCCGCCGCCTATAATTACGCATGCGCATCCTCGAAGAAGCTCTCACCTTCGACGACGTCCTCCTGGTTCCGGCCTACTCGGAAATTCTGCCACGCGAGGCCGATCTCTCCACCCGTGTAACGCGCCGTATTCGCCTCAATGTGCCGCTGCTGTCGGCGGCCATGGACACCGTCACCGAGGCGCGCCTCGCCATCACCATCGCCCAGGAGGGCGGCCTCGGCATCATCCACAAGAGCATGTCGATCGAGGCGCAGGCGCGTGAGGTCGGCCGGGTGAAGAAGTTCGAGAGCGGCGTGATCAAGGACCCGATCACGGTCTCCCCCAACATGACGATCCGCGAGGTGCTGGATCTCACGCGCGCGCGCGGCATCTCGGGCGTACCCGTGGTCGTGGGCCGCAAGGCGGTCGGCATCGTCACCCACCGCGACCTGCGCTTCGAGGTCAAGCTGGACGCGCCGGTGTCCTCGGTCATGACGCCCAAAGAGCGGCTGGTGACGGTGCGCGAGGACGCCTCCAAGGAGCAGGTGCTGTCGCTCCTGCACAAGCACCGCATCGAGAAACTGCTGGTCGTGAACGGCGAGCACGAGCTGGTCGGCATGATCACGGTGAAAGATTTCCAGAAGGCCACCGAATTCCCGCGTGCCTGCAAGGACGAGGGTGGACGGCTGCGGGTCGGCGCCGCGGTCGGCACCACGCCTGACACGCTCGAGCGCGTCGCGGCATTGCGCGAGGCCGGTGTCGATCTGGTGGTGGTGGATACCGCGCACGGACACTCGCGCGGCGTCATCGAGACGGTCGGGCGCATCAAGGCGCGCTGGGCCGACTGCCAGGTGATCGCCGGCAACATTGCGACCGCCGAGGGCGCGTGCGCCCTGCGGGATGCCGGGGCGGATGCCGTCAAGGTCGGCATCGGCCCGGGCTCGATCTGCACCACGCGCGTCGTGGCGGGGGTCGGCGTACCGCAGATCTCCGCGGTCGCCAACGTCGCCGCCGCGCTCGCCGATGCCGACCTGCCGGTGATCTCCGACGGCGGCATCCGCTTCTCGGGCGATATAGCCAAGGCGATCGCGGCGGGCGCCGATGCCGTCATGATCGGCGGACTGTTCGCCGGCACCGAGGAGTCCCCGGGCGAGGTCGAGCTCTACCAGGGCGCCTCCTACAAGTCGTACCGCGGCATGGGCTCGCTCGGCGCCATGGCCGAGCGCCACGGCTCGGCCGACCGTTATTTCCAGGATGCGGCGACCGAGCTCGAGAAGCTCGTGCCCGAGGGCGTCGAGGGCCGCGTACCCTACAAGGGCAGCGTCGTCAACATCCTGCAGCAGCTCGCGGGCGGGCTGCGCGCTGCGATGGGCTACACCGGCAGCCGCAGCATCGCCGAGATGCGCACGCGGCCGGTGTTCGTGCGCATCACCAACGCCGGCGTCCGTGAGAGCCACGTGCACGACGTCTCCATCACCAAGGATCCACCCAACTATCGGGTGTCGTGAAGTTGGCGCCCATGGCGAGTGCTCCCCGCGTCGACGGCCCCGCTCACCCCGCCGCAGCCGCGCGCCGCACGCACGCGGACATCCACGCGCACCGCATCCTGATTCTCGACTTCGGCGCCCAGTACACCCAGCTCATCGCACGCCGCATACGCGAGCTCGGCGTGTACTGCGAGATCTATCCCTGGGACGTGAGCGATGCGCAGGTGCGCGCCTTCGCGCCCCGCGGCGTGATCCTCTCGGGGGGGCCTGAGTCGGTCACCGACCGCGATCCGCCGCGCGCACCGCCCGCGGTGTTCGAGCTCGGCGTGCCGGTACTCGGCATCTGCTACGGCATGCAGACCATGGCGCAGCAGCTCGGCGGCCGCGTCGCGCCCTCCACCGAGCGCGAGTTCGGCTACGCCGAGGTGACCGTGACCGCTCCGTCGCGGCTGCTCGATGAGCTCGAGGACCGGCGCGATGCCTCCGGCCGCGCGCAGCTCGACGTGTGGATGAGCCACGGCGACCGCGTCGACGCCCTGCCCCCGGGCTTTGTGTCCTGCGCCGCGACCGCCACGATCCCGTATGCCGCCATGGCCGATGAGCAGCGCCGCTTCTACGGCGTGCAGTTCCATCCCGAGGTGACGCACACCAGGCAGGGAGCGCGGCTGCTCGAGCGCTTCGTGCGCGAGATCGCGGGGTCGGATGCGCTGTGGAGCGTCGGCAACATCATCGAGGATGCGATCGCGCACGTGCGCGCCACCGTCGGCACGGGCAAGGTGCTCCTCGGCCTCTCGGGCGGCGTGGACTCCTCCGTGGTCGCAGCGCTCCTGCACCGGGCTATCGGCGAGCAGCTGGTATGCGTGTTCGTCGACCATGGACTGCTGCGTCTCGGCGAGAGCGCGCAGGTGATGAGCACCTTCGCCGAGCATCTCGGCGTGCGAGTCGTGCGCGTGGATGCGGCGGAGCGCTTCCTCACGGCGCTCGCCGGCGTCAGCGACCCGGAAGCGAAGCGCAAGATCATCGGCCGCACCTTCATCGACGTGTTCGACGAGGAGGCGCACCAGCTCACGGGCGTCGAGTTCCTCGCGCAGGGAACCATCTACCCGGACGTGATCGAGTCCGCGGGGGCGCGCACCGGCAAGGCGCACGTCATCAAGTCGCATCACAACGTCGGCGGTCTTCCCGAGCGCATGAAGCTCAGGCTCCTCGAGCCGCTGCGCGAGCTGTTCAAGGACGAGGTGCGGCGCATCGGACTGGAGCTCGGCCTGCCGCGCGAGATGGTGTATCGCCATCCCTTCCCGGGACCGGGGCTCGGGGTGCGCATCCTCGGTGAGGTGCGCCGCGAGTACGCCGATCTGCTGCGCCGCGCCGACTCCATCTACATCGAGGAGCTGCGCCGTCACGATCTCTACGATCGCGTCAGCCAGGCGTTCGCGGTGTTCCTGCCGGTGCGCTCGGTGGGCGTCATGGGCGATGGCCGCCGCTACGACTATGTGATCGCGCTGCGCGCGGTGGAGACGGTCGACTTCATGACCGCGCACTGGGCGCGTCTGCCCTACGATTTCCTCGACCACGTCTCGCGGCGCATCGTCAACGAGGTGCCGGGGATCTCGCGCGTGGTGTACGACATCTCGGGGAAGCCGCCGGCGACCATCGAGTGGGAGTAGCGAATCCCGCCGGCACGAATGACATGGGTGAAGGCATGAGAGCAAGCGTGACTCGAAGCGTGGCGATTTTCCTTTTCGGTTTGATCCCGATCGGACCGGCGTGCGCGGCACCGGCCATCGCCTACGTGGAGGACTTGAATCTTGGGCTCTCCGCGCGGGCGGACGCGAACAGGATCGATGTATACGCAAAGGGCGAGAAGCTGTCGCGTCCATCGGCGCTCCTCGGGTCGTTGGCCGTTGCCAGCGATGGCAAGCAGACCACCCAGAATTTGGTCGAAGCGGCAAAGAAGAGAGCGGCGGATCTTGGAGCGGACTTCGTCCTCATCGTCAACGAGACGACCCGGACAAAAGTCCATTCCGACCCCACCTTTGCCTCCGCGATACCCATCCTTGGGGGTGCCGTCAGCGTCGCCCACGCAGGCGACGTCGACGTACAGCAGATTCCAGCTATGGTCTTCGCCGTCGGTGCCTACAACAAGTCCGTATTGGGCGTTCAGTGGGATCGCGAAGCGCTGAAGCAACAGAGATTCGTCGTGGCGGATTTCAGCTCATATAGCCCGATGCCGGGTGCCGGCTTCAGGACCGGGGACGAGATCACGGAAATCAGCGGCATGAGTCCGGGCGATAAGCGAGTACGCAAACTGCTGGCCGTGAGCCCTCCGGGCACCGCGTTGAAAATGTATGTGAAGCGAGGTGCGGAGCATCTTTCGATCGAGGTGGCGACAGTACCGGCGCCGTAAACGGCTCAAGGCGGGCGGTGACATCGTGACCATCATCGAGAAGCTCGGCTCGCTGCGCTTCAGCCTCGCCTGACAGGCCTCTCTGGGCGGCCGCCGTCGCCTGGAAGCGACGGCGGCTGAGATTACATTCCGTTCACGCGGTCACCCGCACCGAAATTGTGACGTTGTGTGTTCCATGCGTCCTGCGCCGCTGCGTAGGCTGCGTCACCACCATCAGGGGGCCGTGTTATGTTGAAATCCTCGCATCGCCCGCAGCTGAAGCTTGCGCCGCTCGCCGGCGTCGCGCTGCTGTGCGCCGCCGCCACTCAGATGAGCGGCTGCGTCGTGCGCGCCGGAGTCGCGGTGCCCGCGCCCGCCCCGGTCTACGTTGCGCCCCCGCCGCCGCCGCCCGCCGCGGCCGAATACTCGCCACCCGCCGCGGACGCCGAGCAGCAGGCTTACGAGGCGCCGCCTCCGCTCCCGGTCTACGAGCAGCCGCCCGTCCCGGGTCCCGGCTATCTCTGGGCCCCGGGCTATTGGGCATGGGCCCCGGCCGGCTACTACTGGGTGCCGGGCACCTGGGTGATGCCGCCGCGCGTCGGACTCCTGTGGACCCCCGGCTACTGGGGCTTCGTCGGCGGTGTGTACATGTTCCACGCCGGCTACTGGGGTCCGCACGTCGGCTTCTACGGCGGCGTCAACTACGGCTTCGGTTATGGCGGCGTCGGGTTTGCCGGCGGCCGCTGGGTGGGCAACTCGTTCGCCTACAACCAGTCGGTCACCAACGTCAATGTCACCGTCATCCATAACACCTACAACGAGACCGTCGTCAACAACGTCACGGTCAACCGCGTGAGCTACAACGGCGGCAGCGGCGGTGTGGTCGCGGTGCCGAGCGCGCAGGAGCGCATGTACGCGCAGGAGCAGCACGTGGCGCCGACCGCCCTGCAGCAGCAGCACGTGCAGCAGGCGGCCATGAATCCCGCGCTATTGGCGCGCAACAATGCCGGTCATCCCGCGATCGCCGCCACCCCGCTCCCCAAGGCCTTCAACGCCCCGGGCGTCGTGGGTGCGCACGGCGCCGGCGCGCCGCCTAAGATGGCGCACGGCTATGCACCGACTGCGGGCGCTGCCGGCAGCAACCGTCCCTATGGCGCCCCGGCAACGCACAATGGCGCACCGGCGGCGAATGCCCGCCCGCAGTACGCTCCCGGCAAGCCGGCTGCGCAGGCGCAGAAGGCGCATCCGGTGAAGCAGCCGCGCCCGAAGAACCAGGAAGGCCACCACGAGCCGCAGACGGCTCAGCGTTAGAGAGGCGCGCGGCGCAGCGCGCCGGGCCGAGCTGCGATTTCCCGGGACAGCGGCTTACTTCTTGCGGCGCGCCGTCGCACGCGTCGGCAGCGTGCGTCCCCTGACGCGCCGTGCGCGGTCGTAGGGGTTGGCATCGGTCCGATACTCGATCGCGACCGGCGTCGCGTACAGATCGTAGGTCTTGCGGAACAGATTGGCGAGATAGCGCGTGTAGGCGTCCGGCACGGCGGCGGTCTGG